>Ga0105248_10003335_pt1 | contig 17840 bp, 25 predicted proteins | sample KBSS34metaG_FD_81524 | JGI IMG/M metagenome (GOLD analysis project Ga0105248, IMG submission 81524) | Switchgrass rhizosphere microbial communities from Kellogg Biological Station, Michigan, USA - KBS S3-4 metaG | ecosystem: Host-associated > Plants > Roots > Rhizosphere > Soil | place... | reverse complement strand
TCTTTACTGCCCTTTAGAGGGCGACTGTTAGCTTTTAATACATGGGAAGGCACTTCTGCCGCTAATGCTGTTAACTTTTCTAATAGAATACGATGGTCAACCATTGGAAATCCATTCATTCCATATTCAGCGGGACCACCGGCAACAGGTTCATGGAGAGACGACATAAGAGGACAGGGAGGTTTTCTTGATATTCCTACTAGTGAGAACATCGTTTCTGTGGGTTTTGTACGTGATAACTTGGTTATTTATTGTGAGCGGTCTACTTGGCAGCTTCGTTATACTGGTCGTTCTATCGCCCCTTTTCAAATTGAGCGTGTTAATAGCGAGCTTGGTGGTGAAGGGCCTTTCTCGGCTATTCAATTCGATACTTCGCTTATTGGTATAGGGGATAAGGGCGTTGTTGAATGCGACAGCTATAGATCTGAAAGAATCGACATAAAAATCGTCGACTTTGTCTTTGAAATACAGAATGCCAATGATGGTCCTACAAGAGTACATGGAATTAGAGATTTCATCAATCGTCTAGCATATTGGACAATTCCTTTATCCTCTGAATATGACGCGGATGTTTCAGATGGCGACCGAATTTATCCAAATATAAGACTCGTTTATAACTATGAAAATGATTCCTGGGCTTTATTTGAGGACTCTCTAACCACTCTTGGGACATTTCAGCCACAAGGAAGTAGAACTTGGCTAACTACGCCTATTCCTTGGATTCAATGTAATTTCTCTTGGATAGGAACGCAAGCAAGAGGACAACCCGATATTGTTGGTGGGAATCAACAAGGCTTTGTTGAATATCTAGATCAAGAAACTACTAATGATGTAAGCCTCTATATTTCGGGAATACAGCCAAATACTACTCTTCCAACCGTGATAACTTCCCCCAATCACAATCTTAAAACTGGAGATGTGATCGGTATTCGAGGCATTCCAACAGGAACTCCATATGACAACTTAAATGACGGGATTTATGGGATTATTCTAGGCGACAATTCAAATGCCAATCCGCAGAATTCTTTTCGATTAATGCTGTATGATTCTGCAACGGGCGAATTTAGTATTCCTCAATTAGATGTGCCAGCTGGCGACTATGTTGGGGGTGGCCTAATTTACATAAGAGAGAATTTCTCAATAGTCAGTAAGAAATTTAACTTTCTGGATGAAGGCCAAAGCATTCAGCTTGGCTATCTAGATATCTTAATGGATTCAACGGAGCTTAATGAGCCAGGTGCCATTTCTCTATATGTCTACTTAGATTACAACCAAGATGAAACCTCAAATACATTGCCTCAAAACCGTATTCAAGGCTCTGGGCCACAAGGCATTCCAGATACCTTTTTTAACTCCACAATTCCAACGACAACATCGACATTAAACACGAAAGGCGGCAGCAAGTTTTGGCAACGCGTCTTTTGCCCAACGAGATCGAACTTTTTAACTTTGCAATATGCCTTTTCAAATGCCCAGATGGCAGGAGAAGAGCAGACAAAAGATGTTCAAATCGATGCTCAAGTTTTATGGATTAGAAAAGCAGGAAGATTAACACAAATTTAGGAGTACATATGCCAGTCTATAACCCTTTAGTCCCGACCGGGACCGTTAATCTCGATGTGGATTATCAGAACCTACAGGGCAACTTCGAGCAAGCAAATATAGTATATGGAACAAATCATTATCCGCTTAATAATGCAACCCCTAACCAAGGCTTTCATAATTTTGTCACTACACCTGCTGTAGTCAATAGCCCACCAGATGGGCTTCCACCAGCTACCAGCGCCACTACACTTCAATTCTACGCCTACCAGCAATATGCTGCCTTAGGATTATTACACTATTCTCGGGGTATAAATAATGCCGTTCCGACGCCGCTTACAAATTTAAATTCTGGCGCAGCAGCTGTCGTTATTCCAGATACAATGACAACAAACATCCTAGATTTTACAGGAATGTCAGTAGTGTTCTGTGAGCTTTTCGCTGCTGCTACAATCGCACCAGCAAATAATAAAGCATTAGCTACCATTTTGTGGACAACAGGAGGAGTTGCGCTCATAAATCTAAATCCAGGGCTTAATATTTTGGCTCCTCAGTTTGCGGGAAATACCCTACAGTTAAAGAACAATAGCGGAGGCCCACTAAGTGTGTTTTGGTCACTTAAAGTTCAAAGGGCGCAATAATGAATGACTTTTCTGATAACCAGCAACTGGAGAGCTTTGTTCCGGTATATGATGCAATTCCGGAAGATTGGGAAGAAGCTAAACCCTTCATAGTCGAACAGCTTAAAAGAATCTCTAATGCTGTGAATATCAGGGAAATTGGTTGGTTTTTAGATGAAGAATTATTAAGCGGAAAGGCATTTATCCCGGGTGTTCAGAATCTAGATGATTTGAGCACTTCCCAAGTATTTAGACAGGTTTTGCGAAAGGTTATAGATTTTGGGGCATTACCAGCGGCAGGAACTAAGTCGGCTCCTCATGGGATCTCGGTAACGGATAACTTTTCCTTAGTACAGATGTTTGCAGCAGCAACCGACCCAATAGCATTAACAGCAAAGCCAATTCCCTACGCGGATGCTGCATCGCTTACAAATATTAGTTTAGATATGGATATGACAAATGTAAACATAACGGTTGCGGTTGATGAATCCGCCTTCACTAGATGTTTCGTAACAATAGAATATTTACAAGAGGTTTAGTATGCCCAACTTTTTTAGCAGTCTCTTTGGAGGAACCCCAGAAAAGAGAGAGAATGTATCAACTCTCAGACCAGAACAAGAGCCGCTTTATAGACAAGCTGTAAATGCAGGTCTTGGAAGAGGGGCTGGAGGGGCGCTTGGAGATGCATCAGATTATTACAGAAACCTCTTAAGCGATAACAGCGCAGATTATAATGCCTTTGCAGCTCCCGCATTAAGACAATATAATCAAGACATAGCCCCGCAGATATCAGAGCAATTTGCTGGAATGGGCGCAGGTGGCTTATCTAGTTCGGGCTTTAGGAATGCTCAAAATCAAGGCTCTGTTGATCTTGCTGAAAGACTTGGCGCTATTAGGGCAAACTTAAGACAAGCGGGCGCTCAAGGCTTACAAAATGCAGGTCAAATAGGACTACAAAACTTCAGCCAGAATATGGTAACTCAGCCAGGAACCGAGGGCTTTCTTTCTTCAGTGGCTCCGGCTATAGGTGGAGCGCTTGGCACTGCTGTGGGTGGCCCATTAGGAGGCGCGCTCGGGAGCGTCGCGGGAAGTTGGTTTGGTGGAAAAGGGAATAAAGTTGGCGCTAATACTAGTCCATATGGAAATTCTCCTCAGGCTAGCCCAAATATTGGCGGTGGTTTCCAATTGCCTAAATTTTTACAAGGAGCGGGGGGGGGATAACAATGGCGCAATATATTAAGCAGGGCAATTTATTCGGAAGAATTGGTTCAGGTATTGGCAAAGGTCTTGCTGAGCAACTACCTCAAGAAATTGATAGGGGGAGATTAGCCCAAGGGCTGAAAAGCTTTGAAACCGATCATCAAAATTTAACACCAATACAACAGCTATCCCGACTTTCGGCAATCCCTGGAATTACTCCTCAAATGATTCAATCCTTTGGAGAATTAGCAAAGATACAAAACCAAGGGAACGCATTTAACAGAGCTGCTGGAAGGGGTGGTCCAAATGCCTCGCAGAATGGACTACAAGATGCAGGCGGTCCTTATGATTCTTCTTCACAAATTAATGCAAGTCCAAATAGACAAATGCAAGCAGGTAGCACATCACAGCCTAATCAAATGCCTTTGGCTGGCGCTGTAAATAATAATCAACGAACTCCCAACCTTCAAAGAAATCAGGATATCCCTCAGGTTACGCCAGGAAATGCCTTAAATAAAGAAAATCTCCCACGCTCACCTTGGAGTCCACAGCAAAGAAATTCCGCTGTTGCAGATTATATTAATCAAGGATTTTTGCCTGATCAAGCAAGACAACTAGCTTCAGATGATGAAGCAAGGTATTTGCAACAGCCAGAGGCCTATAGAAGCAGGCTAGAGCAAGTCCAAGCAGGGAAAGATAAGGCTAACGAGTCTTTAAAAAGACACTTAGAAACAAAATTACAGAAGACGGATAAGGATGTTTATAAAGATGTTGAAGGCCCTATGATTATCAATACTCAAAGAGCCATGCAGAGGGATTTAATAGAACACCCTGATGCGGATATTGATAATGTTGCTAATGATTGGTCTGAAAGGCTATATCGAACCGCTATGGCCAAAGATAAATTAAGAAAGTTAGGAGAGACAACAGGTTTTGAAGCGCTCCTAAAGGGAAACGAAGCTAATAAAAACTTAAAGGAATTTCAAGATATCTTCAAGAGATCGGGAAACTTAGAGGAATTTAACAATATTCTTCAAGGTGATAAATTTGGAATGTCCCCACAGGGGTCCGCTCTTATCGCTTTTCCTCCAAGTCAAAAAATCTCATCGTATATTTCCAGTCATAAAACAAGCTCCGTCCCTGACGAGCAAAAAGCAAGAAAAGCTGCTGTTGATATTGGAAATCTTGGTTTAGGGCCTGATGATAGTATATTAGCAATTGCTCGCTCCTTATCAAATAAAGACCCCTTCTTTGATCAACGGGCTTTCTTTGATCAAATATCCGAAGATAAAGATAGGCTAGGCTTAAATTATAGACAAAGACAAGAATTAGCAGAGACAGGCCGCGATATTTTGCCAAATTGGGCAGACTTGTTATACCTTCCACTTTTTAGGAGATAATTATGGTTTTAAGATCTGATGAAGCTGCCAATCAGGCACAAATTGAGCGAGATAAAAAGTATCGGGGTAATATCAAAAAAGCAGCTGCAACAGTCGCCACAACTGCGGGAACTGCGGCAGCTGTAGGATCAGGACTTGCTTCCAAAGTGATGCCCTTCTTTAATCAATACATCCCTACAGCTTTAGCGATTAAAGGAATAAATAAAGTCAGTCCTCAGCTAGGTTCTTTTCTGAAAAAAGGTCAAGATATGGGCTTGAATGTAGAAGAGGGAATGAATTTCATCAAAGACAAACTTTCTAAAGGGGAGAAACAGAGGGCGGTTAACCAGGATCGTAATATTATTGAACAATATTCCCCGGAATTACATCAATTTATTAAAGAACGTGTGGGAAAAGGAGATACTCCTATTGCAGCAGGGCTTGCAGCCAGGACAAGCAAAAAATTTGATGATGCAATAACAAAACTTACGAAAGATCATAAATCGCCTTGGTCGTCTATAGTAGAATCAGTTTTTGGAAATGGTCAAACAGCTCAGCCTACACAACAACAAAACCCACAACAAGCCCAAAATCAATCTTCTGGAAATTGGGATCAAATTGCACAAACATTACAAAGCGTGTTGAACTCATAATGAATGAAGAAAAGATAAATCAGCTTAAGAGCGAACTTAAACAGCTTGTTAGCGATATTATTTCCATGGGCGAAGAGCCTCCACAATTTATTCAAGACTTGCTTTTACAGGTGATTGAAAAAGTTGCTAATCAAATACAGCAACTTAGACAGGAAGGTCTAAAGGGGGGTTCTGAGCCTCCTGGACCACCTATAGAGCCAGGAATGCCCTCAAGCAATGTTGAAGGCTTTGCTTATGATGATCAAACAGGAAAACTATATGTTCGGTTTTTAGGAAAACATCCTAATCGTAATGGCCCTGTCTATGCCTATGATAATGTTCCTCCGCCCATGTATGAGCTATTTAGGCGCGGTGCAGTGCCTGCTAGAACTGATGGCCATAACAAATGGGGTAAATGGTGGAAAGGGAAAGTCCCTAGCATGGGAGCCAGCGTTTACACATTATTGAAGCTCGGTGGATTCCCTTACAAAAAAGTTGCATAATTTTCTCGCCATTAAAATAATTACTTGATAAATTGAATTTAGCGAAAAAGGAAGGTCGCGCCTCCTGGCTGTAGTACGAGTTCGCCGTCGTAGATGTAGTTAGACATTCAGTTTAAACCACTCTATGGAGGCATTTTTATGACCGCAGCCCTTGGAAACACCGCACAAGGAACCCCTTTTGCAACAGGTGTAGACGCATTTGTATACCCACAATTTATTGGTTACGCTCTTAGAGCTCCTTCAACTCAAGATATCTATAATCCAGGCACACGTTGGCAAGATAATAGTGTAAACCCACCAGTCCAATATTATACTGTAGGGGCAGGTTTATGGTATCAGACAGCTAATACTGCATTTGGAGTTTCTTCAGTTTCAGGAACAGCTAACCAAATTACAGCTGCCCCTACAACTGGAAACGTTGTTCTAAGCATTCCAGCGGCCTTTATTGCTCCTGGATCTATCGCATCAACTACAACTGTGACCTCTGGCACGTCTATGGTGGCAACAACCACGCTGACAGCTGGAACAGGAATCACTTCTACTACTGGAAATATTGTAGCATCAGCCGGCAATATCAACGCTACCCTCGGATCTATGTCTGCGGGCACATCAATAACAGCAGGCACTTCATTAACTGCCACACTAGGCAATATCACAGCCACAAATGGAAACATTGTAAGAACAGCTGCCGGAAATAAAGACGTTTACGGAAGCGTGGGCACTACAACCGCAGCAGGAGCCAACTCTGCCGGAACTGTAACTCTAGTTGGTGGAACTGCAACAGTTGCCACAACAGCCATAACAGCAGCTTCTCAGGTTAGACTATATCGTCAGGGCGTTGGGGCGACAGGAGCCGCAGCACTCGGATTTGTAACTTTAGGCACTAAAACAGCTGGAGTTTCATTTGTTATAAATGCCGTTCAAGTTGCTAACGCTACTGCTCTACAGGCTAGCGATGTTTCTGTAATCGGATGGGAAATCGTTAACTAATAGGAGTGTAAAATGTCTGTATTTATTCTCCATCAGCAGATGCTTCCAGCTCCTGAGCTAATAGAAACAATGACGGGAAGTGATGTCGTCATTGGAACCCTTCTATACACCCCTGTAAAGATAATTATGGATAACTTAGGGACCGTTCCCGTTGTTATCTCTATTGATCTTGGTGGAGGTCCTATTCAATGGAAAACCTTCGATGCAGGGGAAGCGCTTGTTTTAGATGATGATTTATATACGTTCCCTAAAGGGACTATATTTACAGGCAATGGCGCGAGTGGCGATTTTTCTATTTCTTATACATACATTAATTACCCATAGGCTGTGAATGAGTCAAATTACTAAGCGCAGTTCTGGATCTGGGCCTCTACCCCCAGAGGTAGCGACAGAGTATGACACAGATATTGGAGTAGCCATACCGGCAGCAAATATTCTTAATATCCTGGGTGGGTCCACTTCAGATTTTACAGATAATGGGATACAGGTAATAGCCGACCCCGATGGTGGAAATACCGTTGTTGTACAGGAGACAGCAAGATTAGTAGGCTCGGGAGCTAGCTTTAATGCCAATCCTGTTGATTTAATTACTTTTGATCTTACCCCTTTCGGGGTAGCTGTCTTTCGATTTGAATTTTATGTGACTGGTTTAGCTCCAATTTCTGGAGATGGAGTTGGGTATACGATGTTCGCATCTGCTAAAACAGATGGTGCAACGGCTACCGTCGTGGCAACTCCTTTTAGCGATAATGATGAAGACGCCTCATTGTTGTTAGCAACTCTAGTATTTACATCTTCCGGAAATAACATCATATTACGGGCAACTGGCGTTGCCGGTTTGCAGGTACGCTATAAAGCAATCGGAACATATGTGGTTGTTCAATAATCAAAGGAATTTATGGCAGGCTTTGACAATGAAGTAATGTTTGCGCTAGGAGAAAGGCTTCAAGCCTCTACGGCTCAAGCCATAACCCTAATGCAACAAACGGCTACAGATGTATCTAACGTCAACTTTTCTGGAAATCCGAACGGTACGGTAGCAGCGAACCCTTCATCACTTTCACACGATCCAACATCTGGAAATTTATGGCTTAAGGCGACAGGGACAGGAAATACCGGCTGGGTGCTTGTCTCTGGAGGTGGGGGGACCGCTGCACAAAGCTTTATCACAGACACAGGCACATCTTTACCAACAGCATTAGGCGTTTTGAATATAAAAGGGCAAGCCACCCCCAATACAAGCGGAATACAGACAGTTACTTCAGCTAATGAAGTGGATATCCGTATGCTGACTCCATATACATTAGGAGACTTTAGTTTTGACACTTCTACCGCTTCAAGTACTCGTTCTTTACAAGTTCAAAACACAGACAACACCTCTGGCACATCATCTGCAAGGCAAAATATCCTTGTCGGTGGAACGTCAGCAGGAGACCCGTGGACTCAATATACAATTGGAACGGCAAGGTCTTGGTCTATAGGCGCCGACAATTCTGATCTTGATTCACTAAAATTTACTTCAACCAACAGCGCAACCGTCAGCCCATCATCAGGAACTTTCATAGGCGCAATGACTACTACGGGAGCTTTTGAATTTGGAGCAAATGCGAGTGGTACGTCTGATGCAAATAATTTTGTCGTGTTTCAAAAAAATCAAAATGGCGGTAGTGTTACCAGAATTACTAATGGTACTGGTGGAACTGGAGCTTATGCAAGGTTAGAAGTTGATTCAGATTCTTGCGCAGTAGGATTAGATGCGGTTAGTAGTTCGTATACAGTGGATCCAAGAATTGCTGATCACGTTATTTTGCATGCTTTTAATAATTCAAGCGCATTGGATTTCCAATCAGAGTCAGGAATATTTAATTTCTACAGCACAAGCATTGGAACAGGAACAATATATTTATCAACTTCTGCGACTGGCGCATGGACTAACTTTCTTCAACCTGCTTCTGCTGCTTATCTTGGAACATCTGTAACTAATCAAACCGGGGCCGGCGCTACAGTCACAGTGCCTTTTGATACTGAAATGTATGACCAAGCTAATAACTTTGCTTCTAATACTTTCACAGTTCCAGCGGGCGCAGATGGAAAATATTTATGCTACGCTCAAGTATATGTCGCAAACGTTACAGCTGCTATGACAGTTTTTCAATTAGATATCGTTGCTGGGGGCGTTACTTATAGAGCAGAGATTCCTAACAATCAGGCATTAGCCAGAAGCATCGAAATTACTCGAACTGTAAATTTAGTAGCCACAAACACTGTTGCAGTGAACCTTACGGTTTCCAATGGCGCTGGCAATACAGCCAGCATTGCGGGAACATCATCTACCGGTGGTTTAAGAATGACCTATTTCTCTGTTGAAAAGGTTCTATAGAAAAGGAGATATATGAAGTATTTAATTGTCTTTTTTGCTGGTATCATTCTTTTGTCAGCATGTACATACTCCATTACAATGGCGCATACACAAGGGAAAGCAAAAGATGTAATCGACGAGACTGTCACACCAAGCACAACAGTTACTCCAACATTAACCATTCCTGCATTAGCAGGGATGCATTAGGAGATTATCATGCCATTGCTTAAAGGGAAAAAGAACATCGGAAAAAATATCAAAGAGGAAGAGAAAAATCATCCTCGTAAACAAGCAATCGCGATAGCCTTAAACACAGCAAGGAAATCGGGTGCTAAAATACCAAAAAAGAAAGGAAAATAGTCGTGGATAAGAAAATCAAAAAGTTAGAATCTAAGACAAAATCACTGCTGAAAGGCGAAAAATCATTGCTAAGCGCTGACAAAAAAAGAGACAAAGTATGCGCTATGGGAAAAAAAATGATGACAAAAAAGAAGAAATAATCTAAGCTCTTTCTCGAGAGTCACTAGAGTGTAATGGAATTTTTAGAAGAAGCGCCCCGCAAGGCGCTTCTTTTATTTTAGTGGTGACGAAAATTCAAAGGTAGTGTAAGAACAGGGATATAGTTACTCCTCATTAGCTTCCTTGTTTTTGTTTTGTGGAATGGGGTAGGGTGTTGAGTCTTACCCCCTTCTTTAATCTGAAGTAAATCTCATCGCAGTATAATTAGCAAACTTGGCCAACTCTTTACGATATGTTAGATTCACGTTTCCGACAGGGCCATGTCTATTTTTGGAAACGATTAGCTCCGCCATGCCAGGTTTATCATTTGGATCATAATATTCCCTCCGGTATAAGAACATCACAACATCGCTGTCTTGCTCAATGCTACCGCTCTCCCGTAGATCGCTCATAACAGGGCGATGCCCAGCTCGCTCTTCCACTTTTCTTGAGAGTTGAGAGCAACATATAATTGGGATATCTAGCTCCCTAGCTAAATTTTTCAACATTCTGGAAATTTCTGAAATTTCCTGCTGCCGATTTTCTTGGCCTTTTGTATTTGAACCGGACAATAATTGTAAGTAGTCGATGATCAGAAGACCTATATTATGGGATTCTTTCATGCGCCTAGCGCGCGCTCTGAGATCAGTCACTTTTAAGCCTGCCTGGTCATCAATGATCATTACATGATTTTGAATCTCCTTTACACTTTCAACGATGTGCTGAAATTCTTTTCCGTTTAATGAACCGGTTAATATTTTTGAGGACTCTACCTCTGCGTGTGAGCAAACCATCCTATGTACAAGCTGCTCAGCGCTCATTTCTAGAGAGAAAATACCCACTGGAATCTTTTTACTAACATGCTGAGCAATGTTGAGGGAAAGGGCAGTTTTCCCCATTGCAGGCCTACAAGCTAGTATAATAAGATTAGAGTTCCCTAAACCATTGATCATTTTGTCTAGATCAACAAAGCCAGTGGACACACCTGTAATCTTGGAGGCCTCAGGGCCTAATAATGCAAATTTCTCTTGCCTTTGCTCAAGAGTATTCAGAAAAGAGAGATTGTTAGCGGATTTTGATCCTTTTAAGATGTCACTAACTAATTTCCCTGAATTGGAATTTGCTTGTTGGCTAATTTCATAGAACATTTTTTGCGCATCATCAAGACATCCATAGACATCTTCAGGCGCTTGTAAGGCAGATTTTTCTATATTCTGTGAGGCATAAATCATGCGACGAAGTATTGATTGATTTTTTACGACTTTAACGTACTCTTCCGTATATGCTGATGTGCCTGCAAATTGAGCAAGAGAGGTCACATATCCAGCGCCTCCAACAGCTTTAAGCTGATCTTGTCGCTTCAGCTCTTCACAGACTAGATGTAAGTCAGCCGGCTTATCGCTCTTATATGCATTTTTCAAGATCTGAAAAATGATTTTATGCTCCGTATAATAAAAGTCCCCTTCATCTAAAGAGTCAGCGCCGATATTTAAGCTGTTGATAGAGGTGAGCATACATCCCAAGACCATCATTTCAGACTCTTTGGAATTAGGGGGTATTTTCAATGTTGTTTTTTCACTCATGCTTATCCCCTTCTTTAATTTACATCTTACTCCAAAGAGTATGTTTAAAATCAGCTTCACCCGTGACTTTGTTGATCTTGGTATGATCTTCCAGCATCTCATATCTAGGAAAAGGCAACACGCCTATAACACTTTTGATACACATGGTTACCACTACACATCTCACAATAAAGAGTGAGGTAGGTGATAAATGAAAGTGTAAGGCATTTTGTAGACCTATTAGGAATTTGATAACTTCTTTTAATCGCTGCATGTAATCCTCCAGCTGTTAATTGATGATTTTCTGTATTTTTCTAAATCGACACCCTTTAGCTCGGGTATTTTGGCATAATCGACATTTCCCTTTCTCTGCACCTGGCATAAAGAAATACCTCCGCCTTTTGAATTGCGCTCTCCGCTTAAGAAGATCAGTGCTTTTTTAAGCTCTTCTTCTTCTTCTTGGAGCTTTTCTATTTGAGATCTTACGTCGATCAGACGGTGAGATGCCTGAACCCAAATAGGATCATCGCGCAAAATGTATTCATCCTCTGAAGGTGGTGGAGGTGTATCATTTAAGAGACAATCATAAAACTTCTTCTCTTCTGTTAGCATTTTCTCGATGTATTTATCATCTCTTTCAACCTCTACTATCACGCCATCTGACCCGTCAAAGCTATAATAGAAAGCCTTTTCCGAATCACATACATACATTTGATGCTGTAGCTGTGGATAGTAATGATCGGGCACTTTTCCAGATCTGGCAATTGAGTGATCCTTTTCACCTGGGCATTTAACTTCTAAAACTTCGTTCCATGCGTTTATGCCATCTAACGAAGCCATAGCCCATTCTTTTATAACTACTTTGGGGATCATTCGATGTCTTGTAGTCTTGCAAAAAAGATCTCTTGCAATAGGTTCTAAATCAATACCTCTCTGCATTCTTTCAGTTGGGGCCTTAGGGGCCTCATTTGATTTTTTTTCTGCGTACAGCTCGGCCCTTGTTTTCCAGGGAGAAGCGCCCATGATGATGGCGGCGTCAGTTGCTGTTATTTTTGTTTTACGAAGGGCATGCCATTCTGGCGAGCCCTGTTCAATTTCTAATATTTGAGATGCTTTTTTGTTCATATGTCCCCACCCTTTTTTCTAAGTATTCAATGTAATTGCTAAGTGCTACCACTTTATGTGCTAAAATCCCTGCCACTAATTCGGCAGGGTTTTCATGCATTTCTAGCCATTCGCCGGCTTGTTCTTCAACTTCTCGGATAATGTCTTTAGCATTCATTGAGCTTCCTTAGATAAGGCTTGAGGGGCTTCTTTTCTTTGCTTCTCGTGATTTTTCTCCATATTGTTCACAGCAGCACTTTTAATTCTATCAAACATTTCAGCAGGGACAAAACTCAAATCAGGGCCGAAATACTTTTTAATGTGGTCATCGACCTCAAGCTGATATTCCTCTTCACATTCGCTAAGGATCATCACTAACTCTGTTATTTGCTCATTAGAGAGCAGTGCTATTGGCTTGGACGGGGAAGGATCCATTATTTGTTTGGTTATTTTATTTCCTGTCGGAGGATCAATAATTTGAAAATCAGCCTGCTCCATTTCTTCTTTAGTGTAAATACCAGACATCTCAGCTGGAAAAGCTTTTCTTAAAGCTTGTGCTTCCGCGCATTTGGCCAGCATAGTTCTTTGCATATTAACCCACATTCCAGTAGGTTTCTTCTCTCCTGTTTGTTTGTCTATAAAAGTTTGGCAATATTCATCTAAATATGCGCTTGCTGAAACCGTGTGCCAAGTGCCATCTTTTGTTTGTTTCTTTATGTAAGAGGTAGAAGAAATCAATTGGCCATTTTTATCGTAAACATATGTAGGCTCAGGACCTGGGGCATAGCGTTCCGTTCTTTCCGCAATAAGTCTGTAGCCATCTATCCCTGTTTGAATGGTCATTGTCTCTCCCCACGTGCCATCTGCTTTTTTTTGTTTACTCTTAACTTCGTAAATCTGTCTCATGAAAGGGTCTAGCTGGGTCTTTTGACAAGCCATCAAAAAAACCTCAAATTCTTCATTACTTACACCTTTGCATATTGAATTTTTAAGGATATCAATTTGTTTGGGGGTAAAATGCCCTGATCCACATTGGGTATCTGCCTCAGATAAGGTAGCGACTTTATTCATTTTATCTCCTTTTTGGCTGTTAATCATTTGAGTTTTGCCAGAAGAAGATTGATTTAAAACAGGCGCATCAATATTATGATTTGTGCGGTGTCTGGACATTAATCTTGGCGGATGACTTTCTGGCACTGCATGTTCTTTCATTGTATACATAACTTTCCCTTTAATTTAAATTATTTTTTGCTCCCTTTTAGGCCGAATCCTAAAGGGGAGATTTCATTCTTTTTAATAATGCTTTATTTTGTTTCAAGTCTGCTTTTCGCATTTTCTGAAAATTGATCCTGTATGAGATCCTTTAGCATCTGCTTCATTATTTTCTTTTTTTTGGTTGGATTAGATTCGCTAATTTTTTTAGCACATTCTAACACCATGTCAGAAGTAATCTCTATGCACAGTGAATCTAGGTCTATTTTATCTTTCATTTTTGCCTCCTTGTTTTGTCAATGTGCATGAATTTATAGATCCTAAGGATTTATTGCAAGAAAAAAGATTGCTTTCTCTCCATATTTATTCTATTGACCTATTTTATGTTTTCCGGTATATAGGAACCTTGAAAAAAAGGAGGCATGTTATGGAAGTACAAAATATCAGAGCTTATTTAGCAAATATCGGCATGACGCTTAAGGACTTTAGCGAAAGTATAGGGACTACTCCCACTTATATTTCTGCAATTGACAAGGGAACCAAACGGGCGAGCGCAAGACTTGCAAAAGATATATGTGCGGCTACCAATGGAATAATCAAACTAAAAACGAGGGTCCGTAAAAAAAACCTGAAAGGTAAAGAGCAACAGGAAGAACATAATCAGCAACAAAATGAGGCTGGGACCCAATAGATTTGGCTTTTTAGGGGGTTGCCCGTTGGATTGTGAATATAGATCGAAACGCTTTATCATATAGACCTCTATTCAATCTATACACCTAAATTAAAATAAAGACTATAACATTTGTTCTTTTTCCTTTTTTTTGATAGATTTTTTTTTTAATTTATCTTAAATATAGGCAAACCAACAAAAGGAGAAATGTCATGGTCGTCCGCCAAGATTTAGACACAGTGCCCTCATTACCACCTCGTTTATTCATGGAGCAAATCATGGATAACGTGAGTAAGGTATATTGTTTCTTATGGGATCATAAGGACAAAAATAATAAGCTTCGGCTTTCATGGGATGTAATCCGTGCAAAGTATGGAAAAGCTGTTACCATGAGTAGCCTTCGCAAATTGTGTGCTGAAGGACTCTTAGAATATATAAAAAGCGAAGATGGCGTTACAATCGAATTGGTCGGTTGGGATGAAGTCGTTGGAGCTATGTAAGTAAAGGAAGGCTGCACAAAAGTTGTGCAGCCAAAAACACAAATGTTACTGAGATCACAACTTCTCGTAACAAGAAAGAAAATTCTCAACATTTTCACAAACACTGTATCATGTTGGACAATTTCTTTCTACAAAATTTGTGTATTTTTTTCAACAAATTTAAGATTGGAGGGAAATAATGAGTACAATACGCGGCGTAAGGGATAGCAGATTTCATTTTGTTCAGCTACTTAACTCGATGTTTGAAGATCCGGACTTGAGCCTAAAGGCTAAAGGATTTATTGGTTATTGTCTAACCAAAAAAGAGGATTGGAAATTTCACATTACCCATTTATGTAGCGTTCTTAAGGAAGGCGAAAAAGCTATATATTCTGTAATCAATGAATGTGTTGAAAATGGCTATGCTTATCGTTATCAACCTCGTGCAGAAAATGGGGATTTTCTTCCAATAGAGACAATAATATCTGATTCTAAAGTTGAGATTGCCAAAAGGAAGAAAGAAATTGAATCCTCTCCCAATTTCAAAAAATGTTTACCGGACCGCCCTTTTGGGGACGCCATAAGATCGGGCGCCATAAACGCTCCTCATAGCAATAATATGTATAGTAATACTAAAGAACAACAACAGGCAAAGCCTGTTTTGTCTGCTGCTGTTGTTCCTTTAGCTTCGCCAAAGAAAAAGAACGAAAAGCCATTGATTTGGCCTGAACTGGAATCAATTGATATTTCGATTGATCAGAAAAAAGAGATCACGCGATACTATTCACGGGAAAAGGTACAACATGGCGTAAAGTACGTAACTCATCCTAAAACAGTGATCACTAAAGGACTTCTCCAAGCTCTAAAATGGGCTTGTAGAGTTCAACCAGAATTACCCATAGACAAAACACCAAGAGAAGAGATGAATAAAGCTTATGCAATGAAATATGATGGAAAACAAGTTGGAGGAGCAATAATTACAGCATGTAATAAGCATATTGAATTAGTAAATGGTCCTCTTGTTTTTGCGTTAACCTATGATTCTAAGGACTTTATGGATAAATTCACGGAACAATTAAGAAAAAACAGAATACCAATTTTGGAGGCATGAATGTTATATACGGAAGGCAAACAAATAGAGATTTTACTTAGGCTCATTACATACGCAAATAAGCACCCTGCATTTGACAGATCAGTCGTAGATAAAATCTATGAATTCTATATGGAAAATGATTACATATCGGAAGATCATACGAAAAAATTAAATAGACTGTACAATGAAAACAAGATTGCGGATTTCTATGACGACGAAGATTAAATGGCAAATACCGCTAAAAACCGTTAGTGAAGGGAACAGCAATGAGCATTGGTTTAAAAAGGCGAAAAGGCATAATCAACAGCAGTTCTTTATCAGGCAGCTGTTTAAAAACCTCAACAAGCCCATTTATTTGCCCTGCATGATCACATTAACAAGAATTGGGCCCAGGGTACTGGATAGCGAAGAAAACCTTCCTATGGCCTTTAAATGGATAAAAGACGAGATCGGCGCTTGTATCTTTCCCGAAAGGGTGGTGGAGTATGTTCAAAAAAGGAAAAGGAATGGAAAGGTTTATCTATCTCATAGAACAAATAAAGGGCATGCAGATTCAGACCCAAGAATCAAATGGACTTATGCCCAAGAAAAAGGAAAGATAATGGCGATTAGGATAGAGATTGAACCTATGCAATGTTAACCATCTCCCTTGGGGATTGGATTACATTAAATAGCAATCCATTTTGAGAATAGGAAAAATCTGTCTTCTCTGTCTTAAAAGACTTAACTAAAGTCTTAAGGTCCTCATTTTCTTTTTGCATTAGTGCAAATTGCTTCTTTACCATATCCATTTCCGCAAATAATTTTCGCCTAACCTTACCCACACTTTCACACATTTGATCTAATTGCTTTTGCATAACCTCAAGCGTTAATTGATCTTCTGTTTTGTTGTAAAGATTAAGCTCTAACTGTATTTCTTGACCCATATTTCTCATCCTTGTGCGCAATTTGGCACAATTTTGAAGAGGTGATGAAAAAAAAGCAACTAAAGAAAAAACTATTATGGTATAAGAAATTCTTTACAAAAGGAATGTCATGAAGTCATCCGCCAAGATGCCATCACAAGTTACATGGGACTTAGTAAGCCTTCCCATCAAAGACCTAAAAGAACATTCAAAGAATCCAAGACAAATACACAAAAACCAATTCGAAAGACTTGGAAATCTGATAGAAAAATTCGGTCTAATTGATAAACCTATTATCAACAATGACAGAACGATTATCGGTGGTCACCAAAGAATCCGATACCTAAAAAAAAATAAAGTCAAATCAGTGGAATGCTGGTTAGCGACTAGACAACTATCCGAAAAAGAAGTAGACGAGCTATGTATTGGCCTAAATCTTCATCAAGGGGCATGGGACTACGATATTCTTGCCAATGAATGGGAGCCCCTTGATCTTTTAAATTATGGATTTACAGAAGAACAGTTATTAGGCACATGCAAAGAAGCCGAGGAGATTTTAGAAGAGCAAAAAACACAAGAGAAAAAGAAGAAAAATTGTCCCAATTGTGGATTCGAGATTTAATGACAAACTACCCAAGACAATGCAATAAATGCACTATGATTTTTTGGAATGGAATGCATGTATGTATCTCAGAAAAGAACTGGGAAAACGTTCACGCCGTAAAACAAAAGCAAACAGCAACCAAAAAAGTCTTAAAGAAATTTAACTGTAAGCATTGCCAAAAGGAATTTTCTGATTTCTATAAGAGACGTGTTTTTTGCAGTAAGGCTTGCCGATTAGATTACAATGTCAAAATAAATAATGATAAGTGGGCAATAAGTAAACCAAAAAAACCGACAATGAAGCAAATGCGAGCCAGAAGATTTCTAGATAGTACAAGATATTTTTCTGATGAATCGTGGATGAAAAAATTTAGTGGTGTAAGGGGATAAAATAAGGAGTAAATATATGAGCGAATTGTTAAAAGCTTATTTACTGATGAATGAAAAAAATTGCCCGTCTTTAAAAATTTACACTGACGATCATAAACC
>Ga0105248_10003334_pt1 | contig 17840 bp, 16 predicted proteins | sample KBSS34metaG_FD_81524 | JGI IMG/M metagenome (GOLD analysis project Ga0105248, IMG submission 81524) | Switchgrass rhizosphere microbial communities from Kellogg Biological Station, Michigan, USA - KBS S3-4 metaG | ecosystem: Host-associated > Plants > Roots > Rhizosphere > Soil | place... | reverse complement strand
TCCCGGCCTTCGAGCAGGATCCGGCCGGTATCGGGGCGGTCCGCGCCGGACAGAATCTTCACCAGCGTCGACTTGCCCGCGCCGTTGTCGCCGATCAGCGCGCAAATCTCGGCCGGGTAGACGCTGAAGTTCGCGCCGTCGAGCGCTTGTACATGTCCGAAGCGCTTGCTGATGCGCTGTGCTTCGAGCAGCGGGATCGCGCTCATGGCTGGACGTGCGTCGCCAGTCCGAGATTGTTCGCGAACGCGAACCACTCGTTGTAGCCCGCTGCGGTCAGACGCGCCCAGTGATCGGCGGCCCGTTCGGCGGAAGCGAACTGCCAGATCTCGACGGTTTCGTAATCGTGCTGGCCGCGCACGTGATAGCGGCCGACGTGGTGCGCGCCGCCCTCGGCCGAGGCGGCCGCGACGCTCGCCCACGTGCTGCGATGCGCGGCCTGGTCGGTTGCGCAGAGTGCGTACCAGTGCGGCCGCGGACGTGCGTAGTGGATCCAGACAACGGTGTTCATAGCGGCTCTCCGGAGGCGATGCCGAACATCTGCGCAAGCGGCTTGCGTTGCCCGATGTAATGACGCGAGGTGGTGAAGCGGAAATCGGCCGCGTCTTCGTGGCCGAGCATGGCGGCGTCGACGGTATCCGGGCGATCGGCCTCCCACATGCCGAGGTGATGCCATGAGCTGGCGAAGTCGAGCCGGTGGCGCCCGGAAATATTCACGTTGAGCGCGAGGTCGTGCTGGAACGCGATGTCGCATTCGGCGTCGTATGCGCGGCGCTCTTCGGCATCGGCCGCGGCCCATGCATCGTTCCATTCCCACAGTGCGATAAAACCCCAGTCGCGCCCGATCGACGGGCCCTGCGCGTGCACGGCGGCGAATTCGCGCGAGCCGAGTAGCCAGCGCGTCGCATAGCAGGACGACCAGCCAGCCTGCTCGAGCTGCACCGTGCCCGCGAGCGCCGACGAGATATCCGGCGCCTCGAATACGCCGACGTAGTCCGCATCGTGCGCGAAGCCCGTATCGAACACCATTGGGCCGATCTTGCTCGACGGCTCGATCATCTGCCGCAGCGAAAGGTGCCAGCCTTGCTCGCTGAACCCCTGCAATACTGCGGCCACGCGTGGCCAGACGGTAGCGGCTGCGGTGGGCGCGCGCGCTGCGGTACCCAGCGCGCTGGCGATGAACAGCACAGCGCAGCGCTCGCTGGCCTCGCTCGCCGAAAAGACGTCAGTCGTGTCGGTCAGCAGGGCCATGGTCAGCTTCGCATTCTCGATACCGCGCTGCAAAGCCGCTCGACGCGCTGCGCGTCGACCGGATTCCACCACAGGCCGTCGCGCTTGAGCCATTGGCCGACGATCGCGCCATCCGCAACGGCGAGCAGGCTTGGCACCTGTTCAGGGCTGAGCCCCGAACCGACGATCACCGGCAGGTTTGTGCCGCGCTTCACATCTTCGACTTCACGCGGCTCGGTAGGCGAGCCCGTGCGGGTGCCGGTTGCAATCAGCACGTCGGAATCGAACCACTCGGCGTCGGTGGCCTGCTCGGTGATGCTGCGATCGGCCGTGATCGCATGTGCGCCGAATTTCACATGCACGTCGGCGAAGATACGCACGTCGGTCGCGCCGATCGCCGAGCGATAACGCATCGCCTCGGGAGCCGGGCCGTTCAGAAAGCCTTCGTTCGCCACGTACGCGTTGACCCATTGATTGGCGCGCACCCAGCGGGCGCCGACCGCCTTCGCGACGGCCAGAGCCGGTATCACGCCGTTCGCGACGCAGGTGATGCCGATCGGCACGTCGACTGCCGCGCGCACCTCGATACACGCGGCGGTCAATGCAGCTACGGTTTCGTGCCCGATGTCCTCGGGCCGACTGAACGGCAGGTCGCTCGCGTTCTCCACGATGATGCCGTCAATGCCGCCACCGGCGAGCGTCCTGGCGTCGCGCACTGCGGCCGCGTAGATTTCGCGCACCGGCTCGCCGCGATAGCGCGGCGCACCGGGCAGGGCGCGCAGATGAATCACGCCGATGATCGGCTTTCTGACGTTGAACAGTTCTGCGAGGGCATCAGGCTTTGGTGGCAGGACCGGCGATACGCTCATATTTGATCTCATTCAGCAAGGGGGCAACTGGACAGGTGTCGCGCGGCCGGCTCGGCAAGTTGCGCGCGCGAAGGAAAGGATGACTGCGCACCGAGCCTTCGACAGCTCAGCGCCGCTGCATCGACAGCGGTGCGCAACGCCTGCTCAGGCGACGCGCCCTGAAGCCGCTCGGCGACGAACCAGCCTGCCAGACAATCGCCGGCACCGGTGGTATCGATCACCGTGACGCGCGGTGCCGGCACGTGATAAAAGCCTCCCGTGTCGCAGAGCCGCGCGCCATCGCGGCCCAGCGTTTCGACTACGCTTGCGGCACCCATCTGCAGCAGCTGCCCAGCTGCGTCGGGTCCGATCGCAGCACTCGCGCGCAGATTGCAGAACACCGCGGCGGCGCCATCGACAAGCTTGCTCAGCGTGCCGATCCCGCCGGGAAACGTCGAAGGTTCGAGGTCGAGCGACCACGGTATGTGCTGTTCGCGACAGCGCTCGACCATCGCTTCGGCATTTGGAATGTGATAGACGGCCGTATGGAACCAGCCGACGTCATGCAGCGAAACGTCGGCGATCTGCTTTTTCTCGGGGTACATCGACACGCCGGGATACAGCAGCAGCCGCTTTTCGCCGTGCGGCTCCACCAGTACCACGACCCGGCAGGTCGGGCCCGCCCGCACGCTTGCGTCGACCGTGACGCCGTACGCCTGAAGCTTGCCGATGATCCGCTCGCCGGGTTCGTCGTCGCCGGTCGCGATCATCAACGTCGTGGCGGTGCCCGCCAGCGCGCAGGCCACCGCTGCGTTCGCCGCGACGCCGCCCGGCGCCTCGACGGCAGCGTTGACGTGAACCTTTTCGTCGGGCGCTGGAACATGCGAGCAGCGCATCGTCAGGTCGATGCTCACATCGCCGGCAAATAGTGCGCGGATGCGGTTGTTCACTTGCTTTGCCTCACGAGGTCGACGCGAAATCGATAACGGTCTGCACGGTAGTGAAGTACGACGAATTCAATCGGCGAACCATCGTGCGAATGTGAATAGCGGCGTGCCACGAGGAGCGGCGCGCCTACCGGCACGTCAAGGATCGATGCCAGCCGCCGGGTGGCCTTGGCGGCTTCGATCAGCTCGTGGCCGCCGAGAATTTTCACTTTGCAGTTCCGTTCGAGCCATGCATACATCGAGTCGCGGTTCAGGTCGTCGATAGTGGGCGGGTGGTGCAAGGCGAACACACCCGGCGCAATCCAGCAATCGGCTGTGCCCATCGGATGGCCATCCGCCTTCAGCAGGCGCTGGGTGCGGAACACGGGGGTAGAGGGCTCAACGCCGAACGCTTCGGCCACCTCGGCCGTGGCGGGCGCGAGACCGGCGGTTTCGGTTTCGTATGCGGGTTTCAGGCCGCGGCGCCGCATATCTTCCGAAAAACTGGACAGCAGGTTGAGCGGTTGCTCGACGCGCGGTGCAACAACGATCGAGCCTTTGCCTGAACGCCGGCGAATCAACCCTTCATGCTCAAGCTGATTGAGCGACGCGCGAGCGGTGGTTCGGCTCACGCCAAAGCGTTCGAACAACTTGGCTTCCGACGGCAGCGCGTCGCCCGGCCTGAATTCACCCTGCTCGATGGCCGCGCGCAAACGATCGGCAATCTGATGCCAGAGCGGTAGCGGCCCTTCCTCGAGATTCGCGGTGTCCCAGTTCATGGATAGAACGTACGAATGTCATGACGTTCGTACCAGTATAGGAGCAACTTTTATTGCAAACAACCGTTTGTAGTGCCGTGTTGCATCGATGCGCGAGGCGCGAAATTGGTGCAGAGCAAGCCTGAGGTGTGATTGTGGTTGGCGTAGGCTGCTCACGCCGCGCATAAGAATATGATCGACCCGCTCGACATTCTGCTGTCGAAACTATTCGCACTTGAGTTGCGACACGGGGCGAGTTGCCCAATTGCCCCGTACCGACATGACCTCGCAAGATTTTTCGTCGCGTTAAAACCTGTGCAGCATTGCAACGCGATAGACCATCTGATTGCCGGACGACGAAATGGCCGCAGCGCCGACGATGCTCGCGTTATCAAACTGCGTGTTGGTGTCGCCGTTGACGTGCTGATAGGCGCCCTGAACATACAGTGACGTACGCTTGCTCGCGGCGTAGTTGAGCATCAGTGCAACCTGCTGCCACTTCGGCGTCGAGTGACCGCTTGTTGTGGTGATGTGCTGCAACGAGTAGGTGTAATCCGCTGCGAGCGAAAGGTCCGGACGGAAGAACCATTGGCCGTTGATGTCAAAGTTGTCGAATTTCCACGCGATCTGCGAGCCGGTCGCAGGCTGCTTCGTAAAGAAGACGTTGCTGGTGGGGTCGTACACGTTCACACGCGAGTAAGCGAACGCCAGCATTGCGCGATTCGTGAACGTATATGAGACGCCTGCGTCGAAGTTTTCCTGTGCTGCCGCCGTAAAAGTCTGGTTGTCGCTTGCAACAGCACCTGTCGTATTGATACCACCGCCCGTCGTGTTCATGTAGGCGAGCGCAGCGGCAAAGCCACCTGCGTGATAAGAACCCGCGACGCTGTAGACCCGGTTCGTCGCAAACGCTCCCGCTCCGTTGCTAAAGCCGTACAACGCTTCGCCAGTGAAGCCACGCCATGCCGGCGAAACATACTTCACGGAGTTCTGGATACGATAGGTGAAGTCAGAGTTATCGTTGTCGAACGGATGCGCGGCAAGGTCGCCGATGGTATTGCCGGCGCCGGTGAACACGCTCCAGAGATCGATGGTCGGATCCGTCTGGCGGCCCATGGTGAACGTGCCGTATTGCTGTGACGACAGTCCGACATAGGCCTGGCGTCCGAACTCGCGACCGCCTTGCGACAGCTTGCCAGTGTTCGGGCTAAAGCCACTTTCAAGCCTGAATACGGCGGATAGCCCATCGCCAAGCGCCTCTTCTCCTCTTAGTCCCCAGCGCGAGCCTGCGAGATCGCCAGCGAGCAGCTGATAGCCTCGACTTCCTTTGGCGTTAGTCGTGTAGTTGAATCCTTCATCGATGAGTCCATAAAGCTGGACCGAGCTTTGGGCGTGAGCCAATGTCCCCCACAGACAGGCAGGTGCCGCAATTGCCAACAGGCATTTCTTCATGAATGTCTAACCCCTTATTGATGGAGGCCTGGCTTGATGTTTAAAGCTTGGCCATTGGTACTGCTGAATTGAAAAGACGTGACTTGTCGACCCGATCAAAGCATCGGGTTGAACAAAATAGGTTTGTGCCAGTCTGGTCTGTTTACGCGCGCGCTGCACGTGCAAATCAGGAGGTCCAGCACGCTGCGGAAGTGAATAAAGCCTTACAATGGCGACGTCGAAATCCAGATCCGGCGTCACCCAGTTCAAGAGGTATTCATGTCCGACCCCGTCGCCCCCAGTTTCCTTGACATTGTTCCCGCTACTGCCGAGGAGGGGGCGTACCGCTACATTCTTCACCGCATCCGGATGGGCATCTATCTTCCCGGTACGCGTCTGCTTCCAGAGGACATAGCGGCGGATATCCACACCAGCCGCATGCCGGTGCGCGAAGCGTTTCGGCGTCTCGCCACGGAAGGGCTCGTGACAATCCGGCCGAACCGCGGTGCAGTCGTGCGCGGATTGAGTGCCGCCGAGATGCGCGAGGTGTTCGATATGCGCGCCGTTCTCGAAGGGCTTGCCGTGACGAAAGCACTTGAGCGCATCGGCTCGAAGGAACTCGCAAGACTTGAGAGCCTGATCGATTCGATGGAGTCGGACAAGAGCAACATCCCGCAGTGGATTACATCGCATCGCGAGTTTCATGAGTACCTATGCAGGCTTAGTAACAGTCCTCGTCTCGTTGCACAGATTTCTTCACTGCATTCCATAGTTGAACCGCATATGCGTATGTGGCTTGAACTGGTTAAAAAGCCGATCAGTTCGCGCGACGAGCACATGGCGATTCTCATCTCGATTCGCATGGGCGATGCAGCCGCGCTGGAGGCGACACTGCGCGCGCATATCCGCTCGACAGTTCCCGATCTGCTAAGCACGATGCATGATGGAAATGGATAGTGTGAAGCGTGCTTGAAGTGCGAGGTCGCGCATGTCTTTTTCCGTCGCTGTCAGAACCTGAAGTCCGCGCCGTTGACCCATTCCACAGTGTCATTGAGCGCAGCATGTGCAGCGTCGAACATGTCGTCTATCTGTGCGCGCGTGATGATCATCGGCGGACAGAAATTGAACGTGTCACCCAGTGCTCGCGTGATCAGGCCATGTCGTAGAGCTTTCTGGCCGGCATAGGCGGCCACGCCAGCGGCGGGAGGGAAGGGAGTCTTCATGTCCCTGTCCGCCACCAGTTCGACCGCGCCCAGCAGGCCGACACCACGTGCCTCTCCCACAAGAGGGTGTTCCGCCAGTTGCGTGAGGCGCGCCTGAAAATGTGGCGCAACCTCGCGCACGTGATCGAGCGTGCGATCCGTGTCGTAAATGTTCAGCGTTTCGAGTGCTACGGCAGCGGCAACAGGATGTCCGCTGTAGGTGAAGCCATGCCCGAACGTTCCGATCTGCCCGCTCTGTTCAACCAGAGCCTCGCTCACCTTCGCATTGACCATCAATGCCGAAATGGGTTGATAGCCGGCCGAGAGCTGCTTTGCAAGCGTGATCATGTCGGGCTCCATGTGATAAGTCGTGGTGCCAAACATCTGACCCGTCCTGCCAAATCCACAGATGACTTCGTCGGCTACGAGCAGCACATCGTACTTGCGTAACACGGCCTGGATTTTTTCGAAGTAACGCTCCGGCGGCAGGATGACTCCACCCGATGCCATGACCGGCTCCGCAAAAAATGCCGCCACCGTATCGGGTCCCTCGTCGAGGATCAGTTGCTCGAGTTCTGCCGCGCAGCGCGATGAAAACTGATCTTCGGTCTCGCCTGGCTGAGCTTCGCGCCAGAAGTGCGGGCAGCCGGTATGCAGGACCCCTGCCATCGGCAGATCGAATGCGCGGTGATTGTTCGGTAGACCCGTCAGGCTGGCCGATGCCACAGTGACGCCATGGTAAGCGCGCCGGCGCGAAATGATTTTCTTCTTCTGGGGTCTTCCGATCGCGTTGTTGTAGTACCAGATGAGCTTGATCGCCGTGTCGTTCGCCTCTGAGCCGGAGTTCGCGAAGAACACCTTGGACATGGGAACCGGCGCCATCCCGATCAGCTTCTCAGCCAGCAAGATGCCCGGCTCGCTCGCCTTGTGTCCGAACGAGTGATAGAAGGGCAATTGGCTCATCTGTCGTTGCGCGGCATCAACCAGTCTCTTTTCGCTGAAGCCCAGCGATGCGCAGAAAAGTCCGGCAAGCCCTTCGATGTAGCGATTGCCGGAGCTGTCGTATACGTACACGCCATCTCCACGCGAAATCACCATCGGCCCCACGGTGCGGTGTGCACTCAAGTTCGTGTAAGGGTGCAGATAGTGCTGGATATCGCTCTTCTTCAACGGGTCGGTCTGGTTCATGACAGGCGGTGCTCGTGTCTTCGTCGCACAGACGAACGGGTAGGGTTGTTTGTAAGGTTGGATACGATTAAGCAAGCCCGCACTATACGATCTAAAAAAAATCTTTTTAGACCAGGGAAAATACCTAGATCGATCCAGTGTGCCGTCACACGTCCGACAGGCGAGCCGGGAATATAAATTTTGGCTTGAAAAGCCGCGGAATGCGGCACGTGTAGATAGCTCAACGCGGTCGCCATATTTATCGGCAGATGTGAAAATTCAGCCAATATACGGGTTAACACGTATGCCCTTAGTATTTTGGGAAAGTTACCGTTAGCACCTTAAATATATCCAATATTACAAACAACCTTTGCTGGAGAAGCTCTTGAATGCTGCGATCCGGATCCGACATCCGCTTCCCCGTTTCCCACGCGCGTTGGCGCGTATTTGCCGCCGGTTTGCCGCGACCCTGGCCGTGACGGCGTTCGCCAGCACTGCCGTGCTCGGGCATGCCGAGACGTTGCGCGTCGGCGCAACGGCCGGTGGCATTCCGTTCACCTTTCTCGATCTGAAGACCAATACCATCCAGGGGATGATGATCGACGTGGTCACAGAGGCGGGCAAACGTGCCGGATTCGATGCGCAGATCCAGCCGATGGCATTCTCGTCGCTGGTATCGTCGCTCACGGCAAACAAGGTCGATCTGCTGTCTGCCGCGCTATTCATTACCGCGGCGCACGAGCAGGTGATGGCGTTCTCGGATCCGATCTACTCTTACGGCGAAGCGCTGATCGTTGCGAAGAACGACGGCAAGGCATACACATCGCTCGCTGGTCTTAAGGACATGGTGGTGGGCGCGCAGATCGGCACCATTTATCTCGACGCGCTCAAGAAGGCAAACGTCGCCAAAGAGATCAAGTCTTACGATGCCACCGCGGACCTGATGCGCGACCTGAACACGGGCCGCATCCAGGCCGCGATTGCCGATGGGCCGGTGGTGAGCTACTACCTCAAACAGGGCCTCTATCCTGAGACAAAGATTGTCCAGAGTTACCAGCCGACGATGGTTGGCTCGTTGGGCATAGGCATGCGCAAGGACGAGACGGGTGTGCAGCAGCGGATCAACGCCGCGTTAAAGGCCATGGTTGCTGACGGCACGATGCAAAAGATCCTTGCCAAGTGGGGGCTCGGTGCATCCGCGCAGCAACAGGCACAGCGCTAACCGAGAGCGGTGCCTCCAGGCGTCCACGTCACTTTCTTCCGTCTACCCCGGTCCTGCTCGCTCATGCAGTCGTTCGTATCCGATAGCGTAATCTTTCTGCCCATTCTCGCGCAGGGACTCTGGTTGACAGTGCTTGTCACCATCGGTTCTCTTGTGTTGTCCACGGCGCTTGGCCTTTTCTGGGCCATGCTCGATGTATCGGGCGTGACTTCGTTGCGACGTGGCTCACGCGTCATCGTCACGCTGATCCGTGGCATTCCGATCATGGTGCAGCTGTTCTACATCTACTTTGTGATGCCGGATCTGGGCATTACGTTTACTGCGCTGCAGGCCGGCATCATTGGTCTCGGCATCGCCTACTCGGCGTATCAATCCGAGAACTTCCGGGGCGGCATCGAAGCTATCGATCACGGTCAGCTTGAGGCCGCTCATGCGCTAGGGATGGGGTGGTTCAAGACCATGCGGCGCGTGATCCTGCCGCAGGCAGTGCGCATTGTGTTGCCCTCGTACGGCAATACCGTCGTGATGATCCTGAAGGACTCGTCGCAGGCGTCAACCATCACCGTCGCGGAACTTGCGCTTCAGGGCAAACTGATTGCCGCATCGACGCTGAAGAATACCGAGGTTTTTACGCTTGTCGCGCTGCTTTATCTCGTGATGAGCATTCCGCTGATGCTATGGGTAAAGCATCTCGAACGCCGCTTTAAACGCAAGTGACTGACCGATGATCACGCTACGTAACATTCACAAGTCCTTCGGTCAGCTGGAAGTTATCCGGGGCATCTCGAACGAGGTCCAAAAGGGAGAAGTGGTGTGCATTGTCGGGCCATCGGGCTCAGGCAAATCGACCGTGCTTCGCTGCATTAACGGCCTCGAAACGTATGACGCGGGCGAGATCACGGTCAATGGCCGCAGGGTCGATCCGCGCTCGCGCTCGATCGCTGCCATTCGACGGGAAGTGGCGATGGTGTTCCAGCGCTTTCACCTGTTTCCACATCGCACGGCGCTCGAGAACGTCATTGAAGGCCCGATCCATGTCAATGGAGAGAATCCGGCCAAGGCGCGCGAGCGTGGGCGCGAACTGCTTGCACGCGTCGGTCTGTCCGCACGCGAGGACCACTATCCATCGCAGTTGTCAGGTGGCCAGCAGCAGCGGGTTGCGATTGCGCGTGCTCTCGCGATGCAGCCAAAAGCCATTCTGTTCGATGAGCCGACTTCGGCGCTCGACCCCGAACTTGTCGGCGAAGTGCTTGGCGTCATGCGCTCGCTAGCGGAAGACGGCATGACGATGATCGTGGTGACGCACGAGATCGGCTTTGCGCGAGAAGTGGCCGACCGCGTGCTGTTTCTCGACGGTGGCGTGATTGTCGAGCAGGGCCCCGCAAAGGACGTGTTGACGAAACCGGAGAATCCTCGCACTCGCGATTTCCTGAAACGAGTGTTGCATCCCATGTAATCCAACAGGGATGGCGCAGCAACACTCGTCGAGTGGCTGGCTGCGCCAGCCCGTCCTGCCTCATTTATGACAGACAACCTTCAGCATGAGCCGCAGGGCCTGTGGGCCTCAAGCGCTGCTATCCCGTCACCCTCTCCCGGATTGCCAGTGGAGTCGCTCGACGCCGACGTCGTCGTTATCGGTGCCGGCTACTGTGGCCTGTCGGCGGCGCTGCATCTCGCCGAGGCCGGCCGCTCCGTATGCGTGCTGGAGGCCAACGATATCGGCTATGGCGCGAGTGGTCGAAACGGCGGCCAGGTCCTGCCAGGCCTGAAGCTCGGACAAGACGAACTCGTTTCGCGGTTTGGCGAAACGGGCCGGCGTCTATGGGCAATGGCCGAGGGGGCGCCAGAGTTCGTCGCAAAGCTGATCGCACGCAAGTCGCTTGCGTGCCGCTTCGAACGCAGCGGCGCATTGCGGCTGCCGCATAACGAGGCGGCGCGACGCCGTGTCTATGCTGCGGCGCTGGATCTGGAACGGCGTGGTGTCGACGCGCGCTGGCTGAATGCGGTCGAAACGACGCACGTGGTCGGTTCGCAAGCGTATCCTGGCGGCTTGCTCGACATGCGCGCAGGTTCGATACATCCGCTCGAGTATGTACGCGAACTCGCCCGCGTCGCTCAGGCGGCCGGCGTTCGCATTCATACGCATACGCCGGCACTGCGCCTCGAACGAACGCGCAACGCCTGGATGGTGCACACGGAGCGTGCGCGCTTTGCTGCCGCAACCGTACTGGTCGCGACCAATGGCTACACAGATTCGCTTGTGCCGGGACTCGCCCGCACTCTGCTACCGGTCAACAGCTTTCAGATCGCGACGGCCCCGCTCGACGAAGTGCGCTCGCGTCATCTGCTGATCGGTAATCCGTGTGCGTTTGAAACACGCCGTATGGCCATTTACTTTAGAAAGTCGTTCGACGGGCGTCTTGTGTTCGGCGGGCGCGCGTCATTCTCTTCGCGTCAGCACGGCGCACCGGTGGCCGACTATAGCGTGATGATGCGTGAACTGCATGCGCGTTTTCCGTCACTGCGAGACGTGCCAATCCAGTATCGCTGGACGGGGCTGGTGTGCATTACGCCCGACTCCATTCCGCACTATCACGAGCCCGAACCGGGCCTCAAGATCCTGGTCGGCTTTAACGGCCGTGGCGTGGCGCTCGCTACCCGTGCCGGCGCCTGGGTTGCACATCGCATTGCCGGTTCAGAGGACGACGGCGATTTTCCCGTCACGCCAATCCGACCGATCCCGTTCCACGGGCTGCGCGCACCGGCACTCAATCTGGCCATGCAGTACTACCGCGTGCTCGATGCCCTGGGTGCGTGAAGCATCGACGCGGCTATCAGTCACTCTGGAGTTCCCTTCACATGAAATTGCAGAAATTCTCGGTGGAAAACACGCCCGATCTCGAAGACTGGGGCGTGGTTCGCGACCCGCTGACTCAGCCGGCTTGCCGGGTTAAAGGCAAGCAGCACGCCGAACTCGAGGGCGGTGCCCTTAAGGCCGGCATCTGGGAATGCACACCTGGGCGCTTTCGCCGCGCACTGTTCGATAACGAGTTCATGCATATCGTTTCTGGCGAATGCACCTTTACTCCGGAAGGCGGCGAACCTGTCATGTTGCGGACCGGCGATTCATTTTCGCTCAGCGCCGACGTGCAGGGCGTATGGGAAGTGCATTCGACGATGCGAAAGGTGTACGCCATTTCCGGCGCGAAATGATCACCTCATGAATCGCCAGCGGCATCAGCAGCGAAGCGCCATCGACGAAAACTTCAGCGTCTGGCAGCAAACGAACATTGTTAAAGGAGCTCACCGATGAGCACAATGCAAAGCAATCCAGATCTTTCACATTTCTGGATGCCATTCACGGCAAACCGGCAATTCAAGGCAGCACCGCGAATGTTCAAGGCCGCGCGGCAGATGCACTACGTCACGATTGATGATCGGCAGGTTCTCGATGCAACAGCGGGGCTTTGGTGTGTCAACGCGGGACATGGCCGTGCGGAGATTGCCGAGGCCGTCGCCAGCCAGCTGGTGACCATGGACTATGCGCCCACTTTTCAGATGGGCCATCCGCTCGCTTTCGAAGCAGCAAGCCGGATTGCGGAACTCATGCCCGCAGGGCTGGACCGCATCTTCTTCACGAACTCCGGTTCCGAATCGGTCGACACAGCGCTGAAAATCGCCTTGGCTTATCAGCGCGCTCGAGGCCAGGGACAACGCACCCGGTTCATTGGCCGCGAGCGCGGCTACCATGGCGTCGGATTCGGTGGTATTTCCGTTGGCGGGATTGTCGCGAACCGCAAGGCATTCTCCGCTAACCTGTTACCGCATATCGATCATCTGCCGCATACATTGAATATCGCCGAGAACGCGTTCACCCGCGGTCAGCCCAATTGTGGCGCACATCTCGCCGATGAACTCGAGCCCATGATCGCATTGCACGATGCGTCGACCATTGCTGCGGTCATCGTCGAGCCGCTCGCAGGATCGACGGGCGTGATCGTTCCTCCGCATGGCTATCTGCAACGCTTGCGCGAACTCTGTACGAAGCACGATATCGTGCTGATCTTCGACGAAGTGATCACCGGCTTTGGCCGGCTTGGAGCGGCCACGGCAAGTGAATATTTCGGCGTGACGCCAGACCTGCTGACCATGGCCAAAGCAGTCAACAATGCCGCGATTCCGATGGGTGCGGTTGCCGCCAGCCGGACTATTCACGACACCGTGATCAACGCCGGAGCGGAGAACGCCATAGAGTTTCTCCATGGCTATACCTACTCCGCGCATCCGGCAGCCGCCGCTGCAACCATTGCGACGCTTGATATCTATAAACGGGAAGCTCTCTTTGAGCGTGCGGCGGCGCTTTCGGGGGCCTTTGAGGCGGCGGCACACGGGTTGCGGGAAAGTCCGCATGTAAAAGACATTCGGAACCTGGGGCTGGTTGCCGGTATTGAACTGGAATCGCGCCCGGGCGCCACGGGGGCACGTGCCTACGAGGTATTTCTGAAATGCTTCGAAGCCGGCGTGCTGGTCCGTTATACCGGTGACATCCTGGCATTTTCTCCGCCTTTGATTGTGGATGAGTCGCAAATTGCCCAGATCTTTTCTACGGTCGACCGGGCGCTACGTAGCGTGAACTAGCCAGCCGGCGGCAATTGCGGCTCGAGCCGGGTAGGGGATCCAGGTGTGGATCCTCTACGTGAAGGGTACCCGTCTCTAACGACACCTGATGTCTCGCGCGACGCGCGCATTAGCATAAACGGCTATCGAATTTATCTCCGATTTTCATTTGCTACGCATTCGTGCTGAATGCATTGGCCACAAAAATATTCAATGCGTTATTCACTACGGGTATTAACGCGCAATCCATGCTTCAGCATAAAAGTGCCTCGTATTGGTGAAAGTACCGATGCTATAGGTTGACTACATACTTACATTACTCAACACGCAGCCACAGCGAGCACCATCAGAAACACCATTGGGTGGTTGTGCAAACGTTTGCCCATTTGCAAAGAATCGGCGCCTTGCGTGGCCATCCTTTGTGTCCTGGTGAACGTGTCGAACTCGTCGCGCTTCCGCATTCCCCCCAAAAGCAGAATCCCGGAGAGACAGACATGCAAAAGAAATTATGGCCGGCAGTCGCGTTTGCGGCTGCCGTGTGCGTCGCTGCTCGCGCGGATGTACCTGACGCTTCACCCGATTTTTCACCCACACCCACAGTTGCCAATACGTTTGCATCGGCGCAGGCGCATCGGCGTGCCGATAGCCTCGTCAGCAAGATGACGCTCGACGAAAAGCTTCAGTTCATTCACTCGGAATACGAAATGTCGGCCGTGCCGGGCGGCGGCGCGGGCTATATCCAGGGGGTACCGCGTCTTGGCATTCCCGATCTGAACATGGTCGATTCCGCAACGGGATCAGGCAGCACGACACAGCCCAGCACGACCTTCCCCGCAACGATTGCGCTTGCGGCGAGCTGGGATCGCGACCTGTCTGCCGATTTCGGTCGACAGGTTGCGATCGAGCTGCGTGCGCAGGGCTTCGGCATGGGACTCGGCGGCGGTACGAATCTCGCGCGTGAGCCGCGTGGCGGACGGTTGTTCGAGTACCTCGGCGAAGACCCGATCCTCGCCGGCGAAATGCTCGCTGCACGCACCGACGGTACGCAACGCGAGAAGGTCATCGCGACCATCAAGCACTACGCGGGCAACGAGCAGGAACATAACCGCGGCGGCGGCAATAGTCAGATCGACGAGCGCACACTGCGCGAACTCTATCTGCTGCCGTTTGAAATTGCCGCGAGGACCGCGCAGCCGGGCAGCGTGATGTGCAGCTATAACCGGTTGAACGGCGATTATGCGTGCGAGAACCAGCATCTGCTCAACGATGTGCTGAAAAACGACTGGGGCTTTGAAGGGCAGGTCCAGTCGGATTGGGGCGCGGCCCACAGCACGGCGAATGCGATCAATGCCGGCCTCGACGAAGAAGAGGACGTCGGTCCGACTGTCTATCTGACGCCCGCGGCAGTCAAACAGGCGATCGCGAGCGGCGCAGTGTCGACCGCGCGCCTTGACGACATGGTGCGGCGCAAGCTTTACGTGATGATCCGCATCGGGGTGATGGACAGTCCCGCGAAGGGTGGCGGCACAATCGACTTCGCTCGCGCAAACGCATTCGTGCAGGCAGTCTCCGAGCAATCGATGGTGCTGTTGAAGAACGACAACGGCCAGTTGCCGCTTTCGTCCGCGTCGTTGTCGCGGATTGCGGTGATTGGCGGACACGCCGATGCAGCGGTACTGACCGGCGGTGGCTCAGGCAACACACGTGATCCAGTCACAGGAGCATTCGCGGGTTGCGGCGGCTTGACCTTCGGCACATCGAGCGGGTGCAGCTGGTGGACCAATCCGTGGCTGAAGCTGAAGACGCCGCTTGTTGCAGCGATTCACGCATTGGCTCCAACCGCGCAGGTGAGCTTCGCCGGCAACAGCGATCAGCAATCGCCGTTTCGTGCCTATACGCAAGCGGAGATCGACCAGGCGGCCGCGCTCGCAGACCGTTCGGATATCGCGATCGTCGTGGTCACACAACCCGCGGGTGAAGACTTCGGCGATCTGCAAAGCCTGAGCCTCGCGAATCCGTCGAACCAGGATGCGCTGGTCGAGGCGGTGGCGCATGCCAATCCGCATACGATCGTTGTCGTGGAAAGCGGCAACCCGGTGCTGATGCCGTGGAAAGACAGCGTCGCGGCAATCGTCGAAGCGTGGTACCCCGGTGAAGCTGGCGGCAAGGCAATTGCGAATGTGCTGTTCGGCAAGGTCAATCCTTCGGGCAAGTTGCCGGTCACCTTCCCGTTGCGCGATCAGGATACGCCGACGTGGGGACAAGGCGGCGCGTTCGAGCCTGATCCGGTCTACGCGGAGAAGCTGAACATGGGCTACCGCTGGTACGACGCGAAAAACATCGCACCGATGTTCGAGTTCGGATACGGGCTGTCGTACACCCACTTCTCGTACTCGAAGCTTTCCGTCGATCATCGTCGCGATGGTGCAATCGATGTGTCGTTCACGGTGCGCAACGATGGTCACATGGCGGGCGCCGATGTGCCGCAGGTGTACCTCGGCGTGCCGTACCGCGACGAACCGCCGCGACGGCTGGTCGGTTGGGAGAAGGTCAGCCTCAGGCCCGGCGAAACACGCCACGTTCGCGTGACTGTCACGCCGCGTATGCAGAGCGTGTGGGACACCTCGCGCAATAACTGGCGGTATGTGCCTGGCGGGACCGTGTATGTCGGTGCGTCGTCCCGCGACATCCGGCTGCAAGCGCGCTGAACCTCTGTGCTTCCGTCTCGCAGCCGGACGCGCAATAGTGCCGCGCCCGGCGCGAGCGGTCAACCCGATCACGTAGTGCCTGCACCTTGCCTGACATCAGGTGGTGCGCTCACTCTTCTGGAGATGTGCCATGCGCACAGCCGGCCTCGTTCAAACCTTAGCCGTGGTTGCCGCCACGGTCCTGCTTTCCGCATGCGGACACCACGATGGTGGCGGCATCGCGTCCGCGCAGGCGGCGGACGCTCCGCTGTCAGCTGACCCAGCGTGTCAAAGCCTGACGCCCGCTTCTCAGGGAGGACCGCTGCCTCAGGGTGATACGGCCGTGCTTCGCTGGCTTGGCACCGCCAACTACGAGCTCGCGTATCACAATGTCGTCGTTATCATGGACACCTATTACGATCGACCGGCGCGCACGCCATCGGTCGGCTTCACGGTTTCTCAGGTGACGCGCGCCAACGTCATTCTTGTGGGTCACGCGCATTCCGATCACATCAGCGATATCGCTGCCGTCGCTGCGCAAACCAAAGCGCAGGTGATAGGTTCCGCCATCACGACACAGGAGGCACAGCTACTGGGTGTTCCGGCGGCGCAGACCGTCACCGTCGCCGGCGACAACACTGAACGCTTCAGCTATGGCGACGTGACGATCAGTCCGACGCACATTCTCCATAGCACGATCGAGGCGGGACTTACCACGCAGCTGGCCGCGCTTTATGCACTCGACGCACCGCCTCTGACGCCGGCTGAGCAGCAACAGCACGATGCCGTGAGCGCGCGTGGCTCGAACGATCCGAACATCATCACGCAAGGCACGATGGGCTTCACGTTCACGTTCCCCAACGGGTTCAGGATCGTGTGGTTCGATAGCGTGGGCAACCCGAGCCCCGAGGAGTCGCAACTCGCACAGAACGTTGCGCCTGGCGTAGACGTCGGCATCTTTCCATGGACGCCGCATCCTATCGCGGAGACGCAGCTCGGTTATACGTTCCAGCATTTGCAGCTGTTCAAGCCCAAACTCTTCCTTCCCGACCATCACGATGCGATCTGGGGGACCTGGCTCAACAATGGGCTTGCGCCGCTCTTCATGAAGATCCGCGACGAGCTGCCTGGTACGAAGTACGCGGAGCCTTTGTACCGGTCGCCGATATGCATCCGGACGACGGGCAGCAGCCGCGATGATTTTTATATGGGCGGAACCTGATTGCCGGCCTGCCGGCATTGGGGCCACGGGCCAGCGATGGCCTGTTCACCGTCAAGTCATCGCGGTCTTATGCGTATTTAGGCTCCGTTCGCTCTGTCGAACTATCCTTTTAATCTGTCAGGAATGCCCGCCGATCAGGCATTCCGTTATTTGCTCGTCCGGACGAAGAGACGAAAGACTGTTTAGCAGCGTTTTTCGCTGAAAACATTGAGCGGGCACGCCATCTGCGGCATGCGCTCAGTTCCTTTCGTGGGTGATATTCCTCTCTCGCCGCCGCCAGGCGGCGTGCAGTCCTGCCGACGCACTATGTCCGACTCTGTCTCACACCGTGGCGCGTCGCTTTTACAGGAGGTGAAACGTGTTTGCGAAGCAGATCGTGCTTGCTGCATTAACCTTTCTTCTTGTCGGCATGTCCGGATGTGGCGGGGCGGGCTCGTCTTCTGCTGCGAGCGCTCCGGGTACGGGCGCCGCCACGGGACCCACGCAACCCACGACCGTTGGTAAAACCGCGATTCCGAGCAGCGGGTGGTATC
>Ga0105248_10003331_pt1 | contig 17844 bp, 10 predicted proteins | sample KBSS34metaG_FD_81524 | JGI IMG/M metagenome (GOLD analysis project Ga0105248, IMG submission 81524) | Switchgrass rhizosphere microbial communities from Kellogg Biological Station, Michigan, USA - KBS S3-4 metaG | ecosystem: Host-associated > Plants > Roots > Rhizosphere > Soil | place... | reverse complement strand
TGGCGCTATCGTCTAGGGGTTAGGACGTGAGATTCTCAATCTTAAAACACGGGTTCGATTCCCGTTAGCGCTACCAAATAGTTTCCGTAAAGGCCCGCTTATCCGGCGGGCTTTGTTTTCGCCTAAAGCGTTGGATTGTTGGCCATAATTTGCAAATAGAGTGTTATTGAAACGATACGTGCGCCGCCTCGCGAGCTGAATATCCAATCGAGTGTCCTCAAAATAGCGCCAAATTCCTGTTCAGGCAGACGGCAAGGAAATCGCCCTCAATCGAGCACACGATTTGACCACACTTTCCAGAGCCGATTCTTCCACCTATAGTAGGCAGGGAAAGAACGAATCCTTCTAGGGTCTATGGACAACAACATGTCGAATCTTCCGCATCTGGAAAACGCCCTTAAGTCGAAGCTTGATGTTTCTTCTCCGCGATTTTTCAATAACCGGGATGCATTGCTGGCTCTGATGCTGAACATCAACTCCGAAGAAGAGACGATTCGGCTGGGTGGTGGAAGGAAGGCTTCAGAGGTCCAGTGGGCTAAGGGCCGTCTCACCGTAAGGGAGCGGCTTAGTCTCCTGCTCGATAAAGAAACAGGTTTTCTTGAACTCGGCCTGTGGGCAGCCTACCAGATGTATGGCGATTACGGAGGCGCACCTGGAGCAGCTGTCGTAACCGGCCTGGGCCGAGTGAGTGGCCGGTTGTGCATGATCATTGCCAACGATGCAACGGTCAAGGCTGGCGCCTTCTTTCCAATGACGGCGAAAAAAGTGCTTCGAGCTCAAACCATCGCTCTTGAGAATTGCCTGCCAACCCTATATCTGGTGGATTCATCCGGAGTGTTTTTGCCACTTCAGGAAGATGTATTTCCTGATACGGATGACTTCGGCAGGGTTTTTCGCAATAACGCAGTGATGAGTTCCCTTGGCATACCTCAAATAACAGCAATTATGGGTATGTGTGTCGCGGGAGGAGCGTATCTGCCGGTGATGACTGATACCGTATTGATGACCGAGGGTTCCGGCCTGTTTCTGGCCGGACCGTCTTTAGTTCAGGCGGCAATTGGACAAAAGACAGATGCCGAAGAGCTTGGTGGTGCAGCCATGCACGCGGAGATATCTGGGACCGTTGATTTCAAGGAGCCAAATGATCAATCATGCCTCGCTCGGTTGCGTTCACTCGTGGGAAAGATGGGAGAGAGGCACGCAAGAGGCGCTTTAACCGGCTGCGAAGGACGCGAAGTATTTCATCGTGTTGCCTTTGACGCTTCCATTGACAGTCCTCTATTTGACGCCAATGAGCTGTACGGACTGCTTGACCCCGCACCTGGTGCGAGCAATGTGTATGATATGCGAGATGTTATCGCCCGGATCGTCGATCGCAGTGAGTTCGATGAATACAAGGCAGGCTTTGGACGCACGTTACTATGCGGCTATGCCCGTATTGGTGGCAGAGCCGTTGGGATAGTCGCCAATCAGAAGACAAACCAGAGCCAGACTGTTGCAATAGGTCCTGCTGCAGGAACGAAGCGTATTGAAGTGGGTGGTGTCATCTATACAGAAGGCGCTCAAAAGGCGGCACGCTTCATCATGGATTGCAATCAAGCTTTAGTGCCGCTGGTGTTCTTGCACGATGTGAACGGATTCATGGTGGGTAAAGATGCCGAGTGGTCTGGAATTATCCGAGCTGGAGCTAAGATGGTTTCCGCTGTGAGCACCAGTGTGGTGCCCAAAATAGCCGTCATCATTGGAGGCAGCTTCGGAGCAGGACACTATGCCATGTGCGGAAAAGCATACGATCCCCGGTTTTTGTTCGCATGGCCAACAGCTCGCTATGCTGTCATGAGCGGGACCACCGCAGCTATAACGCTCGCCGACGTTCGAGCAAAACAGATGGAACGTGGCGGTAAGGTACTTTCCGAGGCTGAAAAGAAGGCGCTCTTCGATGAGATTAAGGATACTTACGATGCGCAAGCCGATCCGCGTTATGGTGCTGCCCGGTTATGGATCGACGCAATCATCGATCCTGCCAAAACGAGAGAAGTTCTGATATCAGCACTTGAGGCATGTGCCATGAATCCAGATATACCCAGGTTCAATCCTGGAGTACTGCAGACTTGATCCGTTGCCCGCGGTAGTTTTTCTCATCTCACGCAAGTGTCTTAATAATATCTGGCTTCATTTTGGCGACAACTCTCTAGCAGGGGCTCTAGTATCTGGTATCTGGATAAGTGAACTAGACGAAATTGGATGAAATGGGGAATGCTTAGGACAAAGCTCGAATAACCAGTTCAAGGAGACTATTCATGAGATTGAGCAAAGAATCCTCGGAGAATCTCTATCCATTTGTGCTGACGCAGGATCAAGAGGAGCTCAGGCGAGAAATACGCAATTTTGCAGCGCATGAGATTGCTCCCCACGTAGCGAAGTGGGACGAGTCAGGTGAGTTTCCGATCGATGCAGTTAAGAAGCTCGGCCTTATGGGGCTGCTCGGCATTATCTTCCCATCCGACTATGGCGGTGCAGGTCTGGGATACGTGGACTATGTCCTCGCAATTGAAGAGCTTTCCGCTGTCGATGGGTCGATCGGAATTACGGTTGCAGCCCATAACTCCCTCGGCACAAATCACATATACCTGGCGGGCACCGAGGAGCAAAAGCGTAAGTATGTCCCGCGTCTTGCGAGCGGAGAGTGGCTGGCCGCCTGGGGCCTAACCGAGCCAGGCTCAGGCTCCGATGCGAGTGGTGCACGAACCACTGCGGAGAGGCTTAATGATAGCTACGTATTGAATGGAAGTAAGACCTTCATCACCAACGGTCACTATGCCGATGTAGCTGTTGTAATCGCGGTCACCGACCGCACCCAGGGAACTCACGGTCTTTCGGCTTTTGTTGTGGAGAAGGGAACGAAGGGATTTCGGCCAGGAAAAAAGGAGAATAAACTTGGCCTTCGTGCGAGCGATACGAGCGAATTGATCTTTGAGGATTGTGAGATACCAGCGGATAACCTGTTAGGCGCCGAAGGTGAGGGCTTCATCGATGCGATGCGCGTTTTGGATGGCGGCAGAATCTCGATTGCAGCGCTCTCATTGGGTATCGCCCGAGGAGCACTCGATGCAGCGTTGAAGTATGTCAAGGAGCGGCGCCAGTTTGGCAAGGCAATCGCCGAATTCCAGGGCATTCAGTGGAAGATTGCTGATATGGCCACCGAACTTGATGCCGCACGCCTCTTGACCCAGCGTGCGGCGGTTCTGAAAGATGCAGGACGTAAAGTAACCCGTGAATCTTCGATGGCAAAGCTTTTTGCCAGCGAAGTAGCCGCGCGAATTTGTGGTGAAGCTGTTCAGCTCTTTGGAGGGTACGGCTTCATCAAGGATTATCCGGCAGAGAAGTACTATCGTGATGTAAAGCTTTGTACGATAGGCGAGGGTACGAGTGAGATTCAGCGCATGGTCATTGCTCGGGAAATTCTCAAAGTTCAACCCTCCCGTGGATGATCGAGGTCAGCGCAGCATCTATGTCGCGGAGTAATATCCATGATTGAGTCATAAACTGCACTGATCATCACTATGGACGCCGACATGTTCGAGAACCCAAGAGAGAGAGTCAAAATCGTCGAATGTCCACGAGATGCGTGGCAGAGTCTGACGATCCAAATACCTGCGGGAGTGAAAGCTGCGTATTTGAACCGGCTCATTGATGCAGGCTTTAAGCATATCGATGCTGTGAGCTTTGTTTCCCCCCATGCTGTTCCGCAGATGATCGATTCGGAAGAAGTGTTGAGGCTATTGCCGGTTGGGAACGATGTCGAAATCATAGGGATTGTCGTAAATGTAAAAGGCGCGGAGCGTGCGATTCAGACAGGAAAAGTGCATACGCTTGGATTTCCATACTCTATTTCTCCGACGTTTCTCAAACGAAATCAGAATCAGACACCAGAAGATTCCTTGGCAACGCTGAAAGATATAGCGAGCATGGCTGATAGCACAGGACTCGATGTAGTGGCCTACATTTCTATGGCCTTTGGCAACCCCTATGGCGATGCTTGGACCGCCGAACAGATAGTGCACACGTTTGATCTTCTCTCTCAACGAGGGGTCCGATATATTTCACTTGCCGATACGGTGGGACTGGCATCGCCAGCGCAAATTGCGGAAGTGTATAGCACTGTCATAGACGTGCATCCTGCGATAGAAGTTGGAGTACATCTGCATGCACGGTCAGACGGTGCAGCCAAGCTGATTGAAGCTGCCTACACCGCAGGATGCCGCCGCTTTGACGGAGCAATTGGTGGTCTAGGCGGATGTCCTTTCGCTCAGGATGATCTGGTAGGAAACCTACCAACTGAAGTGCTGATTGCAGTTCTGCAGTCTATGGGAGCAGACTTGCCAGAATTAAACCTCGAGAGAGACCTGCTTTTTGCAAGCCAGAAAATTGCCGAAACCTACGGCACTACTGCGTTTTGAACACCGCCTCGATCAGGAGAAGCGCTTGAGTTACTCAACGATCCTAACGACAAACGAAGGTCTTATCAGGACAATCATCTTAAATCGTCCTGCAAGTAAAAACGCGATGACTCCTGAGATGCAGGTGGAACTGATTTCTGCAATAGAGGATGCTGGCTCTAGCGATTGCCGCGTGGTTGTGTTGCGAGGCGCGGGAGATGCTTTCTGTTCAGGGCTGGATCTTACAGCTCTGCAACAAATAGAAGAAAAAACAGCTGCCGCCCATCAGGAAGACGCACAGCGTATCGCCCTCCTCTTTCGCTCGCTCTACGAGTGTTCCAAGCCGACAATCGCTGCAGTACACGGTGCAGCCATCGCGGGAGGAACGGGACTTGCGACAATCTGTGATTTTACTCTTGCCACACCTGCCGCCAGGTTTGGTTACACAGAGGTGCGCATCGGTTTTGTGCCCGCGCTAGTCTCAGCGTTTCTTGCCCTCCAAATTGGAGATAAGCGCTGTCGCGATCTTTTACTCACCGGCCGCATCTTTGACGCAGCAGAAGGATACAGGTTGGGATTGGTCACTGAAGTTGTTGATGCAGAGGTGTTAACGGCGCGAGTGGAGTCTCTCGCTAAATCAATTATAGTGAACAGTCCTCGATCGCTGCGAGCGACCAAGCAACTCATGGCATCGCAAAACAAAATCTGGCTTGACGCGGCCATTGCAGAAGCCATGCATTGCAATGCAGAGGCAAGAGTCACCAAGGATTTTGTAGAGGGCATTTCAGCTTTCCTTCAGAAGCGTAAACCTTACTGGGCGAGTTAATCGCATAAGGCGAAGGCGATCTACCGTACTGCTGATGTCCAACGAAGCCTCAGTTCGCTTTCCTTTATGCGAGCTTCCTACAGCACTGCGAATGTATTGTGAAAACAACGTGCCAGGGCTAACAGCCAGAGCCTCAGAAGTCGATGGTTTGTTGTCCTTCAGTTGGCGAGCAACTGTAGTCCTTCATAGAAAAGCATTGCTCCGCCATACCCCAATGGATATATAGTTTCCCTTTCGATATTCGCCTGGGATTCCACCCATCCCAAAAATCCTGTTGAGAGTTGAGGTCAAACATGGGGATTACTCCGCCCAGTCGGCGAGTCGTCTGGCAGGCAACAGTTTCCTTCATCCTTGTCATGGTCGTTGTCAGCGTATTTCTGCGTGTAGCCAGACCTGTCCATGCAACGCAATCCACATCGAAGCCGACGCGCAGCATACCCTTGGGAAACACACGTTCTGGTGAGCTTTATGCGCTCACTGTTGGTGTGAAAGACCCCTCAAGATTGCAGGGCAACGATGCTGTGCGCGTTACCGTGAGCGATGCTCAGGGTGAGCTCGAATCCAAGTGGCTTCATGCGGCCGATCTCGATTTTTATTTCACCCTGCGGGCGCGAACAGCGGGCCCTGCATCCGTGAGCATCTCTTCGAGTTCCGGCTCTGACCTTGCCGAAGTATGGGCAACCATGAGCGCGATTCCTGAGTTATCATTTGCTGCCGCCAAAACCGTAGCCAATCTTCATCGCGGAGTCATTGCCGCAACTCCAAACGATACGTGGCAGGTGGCTCAACCTTTTGAGCTGGGTCAGACCATCTTTGGCAGCAACGACGAAAGGCCATATGCCCCCTCGAAGGACGAAGATGGCTACGCGGCGATGATCAAAGGATTCCAGTGGTTTCGCTTCACCTTTCGCGAAAAGCAACCCAAACTGGTTTATTTCGTTCTCAATGTCACAGACCGCGATGTTCCTTATGATGTGGAGATCTTTCAGCTAGGGAAGGGGTCTGACGGGCAGCCTGACGTGGTTCCGTTCACCGACGGCCAATTCGTCTATCAGGTTGAGGCCACTCAGAACTATCCGGGGCTATACAAGTTCCGTACACGCATTGTGCAGCCAGGGCACGAGTACTATGTGCGCGTAGCTGCCAATCATCCTGCATATCAGCTGCATACCTACCAATACAGCGTACCGCCCAACAAAGATCCACATGAAGCGGTTCGCGCTGGTATGGACTTCCTCGTCAATATGGGAGACAACTGGCTCTCGAATACGCCACGCCGTGGCTCTGTTGCCATGCGCACCGTGATGCAGCACTCCGAAACACAACTCTGCATCGCCTGCCATCCTTCGCAATTCACAACACGCGGATACCTTAAAGCTGTGCAGAATGGCTATGCGCCAACTCAGCGCGCAGGACTGGAATTCCTGACCGATCGCATCTATAACAACGCCCGGCCCCTATACGGACTGCCGAATACCAACTGGGTCCGAATGATCTATACGGCGCGTACTGAGGCAAGTCGCCTGCCGTTGATTGCGCATGCATTCGAGCAAAACGTTACCCATGATCCGCCGCGCAAAAAATTTGATCTACCCTACGCCGAGTTTCTCAAGGTTCACTACAAGGGTCTGACCAAGATGCCGGGAGATGAAGCAGACGGCTGTGAACCTGACGTAAGCCCATTCGAGATTGCTACGCAGAGTTGGCATACCTTCGACCTGGCATACAGCGAAACACGTCAACAGGATTGGATCGTTCAACGTGATCATGTGGAACAGTTGGCCGCTCCAGAAGAACCTAAGAACATAATCGATTTGAGCTGGAAAATCATGTTCTTTTCCGAGATCAATCGAGAGAAGTACTCGGCTCAGATCGGCACTTTGATCAACAAACTTTACGAGTATGAGACTGCTGAGGGAGGCTGGCCATACCCCTTCGACAAAAAAGCCAAGCCTGCGGATTTCATTTCTTACAACGCAGTATTAGCACTGGCAGAGGCAGGCCGCAGGCCCGAGGCTGACGAGCATCTTGGACTAGCCGTGAAAGCCATGCTCGCGGCGCAGAGGCCTGAGGGCAGTTGGGAAGGCGATCCCGTTTACCAGGGCTTCAACACGCCGTTTCGTGCAACGCAGTTTGCGGTCATGGCGTTGTCGACCTTGTATCCCGGTAACACCAAGGCGAAGAACTGGGATACTGCATATCCCGCGCCTACCGCAACGTTAGCGGTAAATGATCTACCACTACTTCTGGAACAACTTGATCAGTTTTGGGACCTTGCTCGCAAACCGCAGCTTCTTCAGATTCGCAAAGTGCTCTCAGAGAGCGATCAGCCGCTGGCCCGCGAGGCAGCAGCGCGCGCCCTTGGGCATATGGCAGATCCAGGTGCTATGCCCGTGCTTGTCAAGGGTCTCGGTGATTCTACAAAGATGGTGCAGAATGCCTCTGCATACGCTATTCGTATGATCCTGTCGCGTAGACAAGATACAGCCCAGGCAGACAGCACGCTCCTCGCGGCTGCGCTGGCTTCGCCGGACGCGCGCACACGCTGGGGTGCTACCCGCGTCTTCAATCAGCACTTCCGAGACCTGACCGATGATCCGAAGTTATTAGCCGCGTTGGAACAGAATCTTAACGATCCCGTGCCCTATGTTCGCTTCGAAGCGGCTGGTGGATTGTGGCGCTGGTACTACTGGCAGGTGGATCAACCTGGAGTGCGCCGCAGCACACTCGAAGCCATCGCTACTCGGCTCAATATCGAAACGGATGCGATGGTGAGACGCGGTCTTGAGGAAAGTATCTACGATCTGCTCGACGAGAACACCGGTTACCTATCCGCATGGGTGCGGGCAAGTTCAAAGAATGAAGACAAGGATCGCATCAATGCCGGATACGAAGCCGTGGCGCGCGATCAGGCACAGGTGCTGGCCAAGGTACTTCGCTCTGGCACATCTCTGGGCCGCGAAGGCATATTGAATGCGCTGTGGGACTTCCACATTCGTCACTATGCGCTGCCTAGTCTCAAAGCAGACACGGTATCGATTGGGCTGCCCGCTGTATTGACCAAGTATGTGACTGGCGTACCAGACCTGCATCGGCCAGGCTATGAGTATTCGCCATATCGCGAGGCTGTCGACTTCAAGTACGACGTACACAACGGCTTTTTCCAGACGCGTGTTGGAAACGACAGTGACTTGATCCATTTCTTCAAAAGCTCTGGGCCTGAACTGGAAGATGCTCTGCTGGCATGCCTCGACGGTGCCGATGACACGATGAAAATCCAAGTGCTGAAGGCTGGCAGTACGCTCAGTGCGGCGGGCGACGCACGATTCACTCTTGCGGCGCTGGACTTGTCCGAGGATGCGAATCCCGAAGTGCGACAGACAGTCCGTTACGTTTACGAAGGAGGACAAAGGGGGGTCCTCAGCATCGATCCTGCCACTGCTCCTGATCCAAAACTAATTGGCAAGGTCGTCGAGATACTTCATCACGGGAATCCTGACAGTCAGGCCGTAGTCTTGCCGCTACTTGCAGCTTTGCCGCAAAACTCTGCGTGGGAAGAGCAGGGAACCGTCAAGGATGCGCTCCAATCGATGCTTCAGCAAGAGTCGCATCCTAAAAACTATGCGCAGGTACTCGCCGCTGCTTCTTCTTTTAGCAGCCTGATGCGCGAACCTAAGCTGCAGCAGCAGGTATTCGGTGACCTGAATGATCCGTTACCCGATGTTCAGCGTGCAGCTTTGCGAATCTGCTTTGAGCATTTCCTCAATGATCCGCGATCTGCAAAGACAGTTCAAGACGCTTTCGCAAAGATGAATAATTCGGCCTTGCGAAACCTTATAGAAATCGCAGACAATCCGCAGTTTCTTAAGAGGCGCCTTGGCGTATCCGGCGGGGCCATCTCGCAGGATCAGGACTACCTGAACAGGCAAGCGGTTGGCATGAAGCTCAAAGAGCCGCTTGAATATCCTCTAGTCGTCGATACGATCATGTCCAGCCTTTTGAATCCTGACGCCAATCTAAGCGCAGCGGCATTGGATACACTTCGCAAGGTCAAGGGCGTAGAACAGCGGCCCGACTTCCGGACCGCAATGAACAAACTGCAGACCTCTACCAATCCGCGGCTCAAGTTGATCGCCACTCGTGTCCTGCAAGGCAAAGATCTAAGTGAAACGTTACGCGACGTACAACCCGGCTCGGTACTCGATTTCCGGTTTTTCGTCGCTAACGTCGAACCGATTTTGGCCAAACCCGGACCGGACGGGAAGGCGTGCGTCTTCTGCCACGCCAGTCATGTAATTTTCAAACTAGAGCCACCCAATGATGCAGGAGTCTTCTCAGATCAGGACAGCAAAGAAAACTACAAGTACGCGATGCGCGTTGTAGACGTTACTCAGCCGAGCAAAAGTCTTCTGTTGGTTAAGCCAACCCGGCCAACCGATAGCGCAGGAGACGTAGGAGATTATCTGGCTACGCACAATGGTGGACAACGCTGGCACGCCAACGAAGCAAGCGATTCTTACCGCATCATTCTGGAGTGGATTCGCGGCGGGCGTCTTGAGGCTGCACGCAAGTAGAGCCGGGCAGGTCAAGATTACCCAGTCACCTGACTATTCCGTCTCGGCCCTCGTTCCTGGCAGCATAAAGCATAGAAGCGACCAGCTATGCAGACAAGGGTTCATCAGTCAGCGGGCGCGATGACCAGCTGTCAGCTCCAGTCTTGCACCTCGTACGAAGCCTATTTTGAATGCTTCAATTTTAAGATGTGAGTACGTCATGTCCAGAAAAGCACGGGTGCAAGAGACAAAATTCTGGAGTTCAGTTGCATGGCGGATACATGAAAGCATTATGTTTGGAACTCAAAAATTTACGACGCCCAAACGGGTATCTTCGAATAAAATCGTTTCTTCAAGTGAGACGTGTCTCAAGCATACGCTCTTCCTCGTTTAAAATAGCGCCCAGCAACCTTGTTCAGATACCGTGAATTCATTCTTCGTCTCAGAAATTGGAAAAGGTAGCCAGTAGTTCTCAGGCAACACCATGAGGCTCCGCCTTGATGAGCATTCCCAAAACCCGAAGTGATTGCCTGCGGATCCTAATCTCGCAAAGCACAAATCATGTTGTGTGTGGCGAAATGAAACGATATGTATTGATTTTACTGGCACTGCTTGCAACGTTGTCATCGGCCATGCTTTATGCTCAAACGGGGTGTGTCGGTATCGCCAAGGATCCGGTAGCAGCCGCAAATTGTGCCGCTCATTCTGTGCCGGTCGATTCTGCTGCAAAGCTTGATCCAGATCACTCATACACCGTCACAGAGCTCATTGATATCGCCGAACGCAGCAACCCAAAGACACGTATCGCATGGGAGCGTGCTAAGCAGAGAGCGAACGAGTTGGGCGTAGCAAAAAGCTCATATTTTCCAATGCTGGTATTTCAGGCTATTGGTGGCGAGCAGCGTACGATTAGCCCATTTCCAAAAGCGTTGGAGCCAATCGGATATAACATGGTCGGGATTCCGATTGTGCAACCCGAGCTGGCTTTGCAGTATCTACTTTTCGACTTTGGCAAGCGTGGGGCGCGAGTCGATGGTGCACTTGCCGAGAAAATTGCAGCCGGCGCAAATTTCGTGCAGGCTAATCAGGATGTAGCATTCCGCGTTGCCACTGCTTATTACAAGCTGCTCACAGCTCAGGAGCGTCTCCAGGCAGCTCGTGAAACGCTGAAGACCGCGCAGACCACCCAAGACGCTGCGGAGACGCAACTCGCCAACGGCAGGTCTACCTTGCCCGATGTGTACAACGCCCGATCGGAAGGTGCGCAAGCTGCCTTTGATATGGAGGCCGCCGATGGCGATGAAAATATCTCTCGCGTTGCGCTCGCCGAAGAGGTTGGCGCAGAACCCTCGCTGGATATTCATATTGATGCCATGACCAATGCACCTCTGCCCGATTCTTTAACATCGACTGTCGAAGACCTCATCGATCGCGCCATTGCCAACCGACCCGATCTGGCCGCTCAAGCGGCAGAGATTCGCGCAGCTGACGATCGTATTCGTGCAGCGAAAGCTGAATATCTTCCTCGCATCACGCTTTCTGGCATCGGCGCGCAGACGTCAATTTGGCCTAGTCCGGATGCGGGAAAACTTGGACAGGCAAGCGAACCCACGTGGACAGCGTATCTTGGCGTAGAGTGGAAGCTCTTCGACGGCGGTGCAAGGCGTAGTGAACTGGCTGCCGCACAATCGAAGAGGCGAGAGGCGCAAGATGAGCTCACAGAAAAACGAGACCACGCTACTCGCGAGGTCTGGTCCGCTTACATCGCGTTTCGTACAGCGCTTAAAAAACAGCAGGCAGCCGTGTCGCTGCTCAAAGCGGCAAATGAGTCTTACAATGCATCGTTGGATGCCTACAAATACGGTGTGAAAAACCTTATCGACGTGGTGACCGCCGAGCGTCAGCTTGCGCAAGCTAGGCTTTCAGGCGTATCGGCCCGTTCGCAGCTTTTCCAGGAAGCTGTCGATCTCGAATTCGTAACGGGCAATCTGCTTCGCAGTCTTCCCCCTGCGACGACGACTCACTCACAGGAGCCTCCAGAAAAATGAGCAAGGTAAGGACTATTCATGCAATCTCTGGAGCAGTCTGCCTGCTGGCGGGTTGCGGCCATGCGCCGAACATCGACATAATCGGTTCTTTCTTTCCCGTTTGGATGCTGTGTTTAGCAATCGGTGTTGTAGTTGCATTTGTCGCTCGCAGTCTGTTGATTCGCTACCGACTTGAGACTGAAGTGGGCCCGCTTGCACTCTTTTATCCATGCGTTGTTGTTCTCGTCACCAGCTTACTTTGGCTAATCTTTTTTCGGTAGGAGGCACTCGATGGATCCAACAACAGCAACCGCTCAAATTGTCTCTTCAACCGAAAGGCCCAATGCACGGTTGGGCCGTTGGATCGGCATTGGTGTCGTTGCAGCAGCAGCCCTTTCATTAGGCCTAGTCGTCCTTCAAACTGATGCTCATCCACGTACTGATGATGCCAGCGTACGCGCAAATTTCATCGAAATCGCTCCCGAAGTAAGCGGACGCCTCACGGAACTGCAGGTAGCCGATAATTCTTTTGTGAAGCAGGGGGCAACGCTGTTCATTATCGACCCCCGGCCATATGAATACGCTCTGCAGCAGGCGCTCTCTGACCAGGAATCACTTGAGCAGCAGATCGTCGATGCGCGGCGTCACATAGCTGCACAATCGAGCGCGGCAGAGGCTGCTCGCGCTTCGGTGAGCAGTTCGCGTACGGGAGTAGAGACGGCCGGAAGCGGAGTCGATGCCTCAGCAGCAGCCGTGGCGCGAGCACAGGCAGCCTTAGCCGAAGCAGACGCGCAACTCAAGCTCGTCACCAACAACTTGCATCGCATCGAGCCACTGCTGAAAAAGCAATACGTCACCGTAGAGCAAATCGATCAGGCCAACACCACAGTTCGCGTGGCACAGGGTCACTATGATGAGGCACAGGCCGCGTTGCTTCAGGCCCAGGCTACGCGGCAGCAAGCTAATCTTCACAAGATGGAAGCATCTTCGATAGCCGTTGAACAACAGGCCAGGTTGGGTCAGGCACTGCATGCTATTGATACAGTCGATACACTCATATCGCAGCGTCCAGCAAAGGCAGCGAAAGTCGATAGCGCGCGATTGGATCTGGAGCGTACCCGCGTAGTTGCTCCCTTCGATGCCTATGTAACCAATCTGAACATTTCTATAGGCGCTTATGCGCGACCCGGTGTTCCGATATTTACGCTCATAGATACGCGTGCGTGGTATGTGATCGCAAACTATCGCGAATCTAAACTAAAGAACATACATGTTGGCAATCATGTCGATGTCTTTTTGATGGGCCACCCTGACCGTCAGTTCAACGGCAAGGTCGAAAGCATCGGTTATGGAATTTTCCCGGAGGACGGCGCCGTTGCCCAAGGCCTGCCAAGCATCAATCGAACGCTCAATTGGGTACATCTCTCATCGCTTTTTCCGGTTCGTGTCCGCGTGCAAGACCCTGATCCCGATCTCTTCCGCATTGGAGCCACGGCTGTGACGGTCGTGCGCTAAAGTATGGCTACTTCGGCGACTACTGCAACTCGGCCTGCTCCAACCATACCACCGTGGATTCAGGGGCTTCTTCAGGATTTGCAGCCTACCCCTGGAAGATTCGCAATTGCTTTACGCATCGTCCTTGCATCGATCATTGCCCTCTTGCTTATGGAAGCATTACGCATGCCGTTTATCTCGATCGGCATGTACTTTATCTTTCTGATAGGCCGCGACAGCCCGGCAGTTTCTTTCCGTAGCTCCGCATTCTCACTAGCCATAGTTACGTTGGCTATCACGATTGAACTTGGTGTAGTTATATTGAGCGACAACGATCCATTGGTCCGGCTTCTTAGCGTGGCCGTCGTCACCTTTATTTCAGGAATGATTGTCGTCACCACCAATCAACCTGCGCTCGGATCGAGCCTGGGCCTCATCTACTGCACGGTAATCAGTCTGTGGGAAGTGCATGCACCTGCTGACCAACTGGTCAAGAATTCGCTCTATCTGGTCGGCACATTTACGATCGCGCTTAGCAGTGCCGTAGCTGTTGAGTATGCCTTTGGTATCCGCAAGCCCGCGGAAAAACTACAGGAGCAAAGACGCCTGCGTTATATGGCATTGGAGGCGCTGTTTCGTCTCTATGCAGAAAATGCGCCTCAGACACAGCGATTCGAAGCCGCTAGGCATGTCGCTCGTATCGCCATTGCTGGCCAGTCTGGCATGATGGCACTCTACAACGTCATCGTAGAACAGGATCTCGACACAGGTATGTTGCCAATGGCAATCCGTCCCCGCATCGTGATGCTGGCTCAACTGATGGATGTAGCGGCCGCCTTTGGCATGCAAAACCTTCCCGAGGTAAATGCAGAGACACAGGTGCGTTGTTTGCGCATTGCCGACGAGTGCAAGCGTCTCATCCCAGGAGTTCCAGCCTCACCCGGTGAAGGTCTGCGTCTCGGTCCCAGCGGTAGTTACACTTTGCTTGATCGTGTGGAGGGTGCGCTCCACGCTATTCTTACCATGCCAGTCTATGACAGCTCCATTCGTACCCGAGAGTTGGTTGCGTTGCCTCGGCGTGAGGTTCCGTTCTTCATCCCAGGAGCAGTCAAGAGCCGCGAAAGCGTGGCTTTTGGACTCAAGATCAGTCTCTGCGCAACACTTTGCTACATTTTGTACCACGCCCTAGGGTGGCCCGGTATCGCCACTGCGGTGACCACTGTTCTCGTGACCGGACTGAGTACAACGGGCGCCATCAAGCAGCGGCTGGTCTTTCGAACGCTAGGCTCGGTGTTTGGCGGTCTTATACTTGCAATCGGCGCAACCACATTCTTATTTCCATACATGGATTCGATCACTTCATTGGTCGTGTTGGTTGCGGTGATCGCTTTCCTGTCAGCCTGGATTGCTGCAGGTCCTAAGTTCAATTACATTGGTCTCCAGATCGCATTTTCCTTCTATCTGGTAGCTTTTGAAGGCTTCAGCGCGCCGACTGAACTTGCACCGGCACGTGATCGCTTCATCGGCATCTTGATAGCACTTGCGGTTATGCTGTTGGTCTTCGATCGTATTTGGCCGGTCCGCACTACCACGGTCATGCGCCGCAGCCTGGCTCATGTACTTCGTCTCGGTGCGGACCTCTTTCAAACTCTCAATCTTCCAGCTGGAAACGCCAGTGAAAGCCAGAAGGTACTGCATCATGCCGATGTTCTTCGTGAACAGATTGGGAACACAATCACCACACTCCGCAGTATGAATACCTCGGTTCCATACGAATTTGGCATCAATCGCGAAGAACACGTCCAAGCGGGAGATATGATCATGCGCACTGCAATCACTGCTGCCGCACTCTTCTGGAATCAGCTCGCAGTCCTCCACAATACACAGGATGCCGATTACCTACTCGATTCGAACCTGCAGGAGCTTCGTCGCAAAATTGCAGGACAAATGTGTTCGATGGCCGCTGCCGTTGAAGAGAATTCGCTGATCACGATTCTCACCCCGCAATCTCTTGCTGGCCCAGAAGTGCTTGCAAATCCCCGCTATTCTGAATACGCGAAGAATACCGCCGATCGTTTTGAAGAGCTGCAGAATTTCGCCGTAATTCTCGAACAGCATGTGTAATTTGTTCTGTGGACAAGTGGTTTGAGTTCGGCTACTTTTGTGTGTCCAACTCTGCTTGCCGCAACCCTATATTCTGGAAACAAAGCTACTAGTGGTCGCGCACTGCGGCCATCCAGAACCGCCAAAATCGAGGTCTACTTTGAGACAAATTTTAGCGATCATTCTAGTTGCCTATCAGCTGGCAACTCTCGTTGCATCAGCTCAGACGCCGGAATACTCGATCGAGGCTATCCGCTACTCTACTTCTCCCGGCGTTTTAGCGTCCGAACTCATCGTAGGTCTGCCTCCAACTCTGGCCGCGCAAAAAATCGATATCGCCATGGTCTTCTGGCTCATCCGCGGCGGCGGACGCGTCATTCTCTTCGACAGCGGCTTTCACCGTTCAACTTACCTGAAAGAATTTCCTGCAAAAGACTTTCTCTCGCCAGATCAGGCTCTTAGGACTGCAGGTGTGGAGCCTGAGCAAGTCACTGACGTTGTCATCAGTCATGCGCACTGGGATCATGTTGGCGGCATTGATCTCTTTCCTAAAGCGCAGGTTTGGATTCAAAAAGAAGAGTACCAGTACTACACTGGCGAAGTCTGGCAGCCCAATGGCGATCACGGAGGCTTCGATCCTGAAGACATGAAGGTATTGTTGCAACTCAACATAGACGGTCGGTTGCATCTGATCGATGGCGACAACGTAGAAATCTTTCCTGGCATTCACGCCTACACTGGCGCGCGTCATACCTACGCATCGCAGTATCTTTGCGTTCAGGGAACTCCCAGCTACGTGCTGGCCTCAGACAATGCTTACTTCTATCGCAATATGTCGGAGCATCTTGCCAGCGCCACCTTCAGCGACGCTGATCATGCAGCCAACATTGCAAATCAGGTGCGTATGATTCGCCTTGCCGGTGCCATTGATCGCGTAGTCCCCGGTCACGATCCATTGCAATTTGAGCGATTCCCCACTAAAGGTAGAGTGGCAAAGATTAAGTAAGGTTTTCTCGTTCTCTATGAAGCTAAGCCTGCGCACATGCGTATTTCACAACGAGATGGTGTGTGATTGATCCATACGCCATCAGAATGCGGCCGGGTTTCAACAGTCGAGCCATAGCATTCCGACATCTTTTCCTGGTGGGTTGCGGAGGGCAGACACGCTCGCCTGACCTCTCACCATGCAGGTAGGAACTATCGTTTGACAGACCTCAGCGGAAGAGTCATTCGAGATTTGCTCAAAACACAGAAGCCAGTTGCTTCGTGGTTATTTGGACAGCGTGTCTCTTGCATTGTTCTGCGGTTACGGTACGATAAAGTCTCTGACCCACCACAACTGCACCCTCAGGAGCAACTGGATGCAAGACGGTCTTCCAAATATTGGCGAAGCTCTCGCCGAGCAGCTAACCCCTTTGGCCGCCAATGCCGCCTCGGTCGAAGCGGATCGTTGTCTCTACTGTTACGACGCGCCCTGCACACATGCCTGCCCCACGCACATCGACATTCCCCGCTTCATTAAGAAGATAGCAACTGGTAATCTGCGGGGCTCAGCCGAGACCATCTACGCCTCTAATCTTTTGGGCGCCACATGCGCCCGCGTCTGCCCAGTGCAGGAGTTGTGTGAAGGTGCCTGCGTTCTCGGCTCCGATCACAAGCCCATCGCTATCGGTCGTTTGCAGCGTTACGCGATGGATTACGCCCGCGATACCGGCACTTATCCGAAAGTCAAAGCGGCATCTACAGGCAGAAAGATCGCCGTCATCGGAGCAGGCCCTGCGGGCCTCTCCTGTGCGGGTGAGTTGGCAAAGAGGGGCCACTCATTAACCCTCTTCGAAAAGCGCGAACTTGCCGGCGGCCTCTCCACTTATGGCATCATCGCGCTTCGCGAACCGGTCGAAGTGGCGCTCGCAGAAACTCGCATGATCGAGAGCCTCGGCGTCATTATTAAGACCGGCGTCGAGTTCGGCATGGACATCAACCTGGCAACATTGCAAGCCGAATTCGACGCCGTTGTGCTCAGTGTCGGTCTCGGTAAGAGCCCTGCACTTAGTATTCCTGGCGAAGAAGCCATCGTCGATGGTCTTGAATTCATCGAGTTCAGCAAAGTCAACAACGAGCGTATCGCTATCGGCCGTCAGGTTATTGTCATCGGGGCAGGGAATACTGCAGTCGATTGTGCCACCATCGCCAAACGCCTCGGCGCAGAACGCGTCACAATGGTCTATCGGCGTACCGACCGAGAGATGACCTGCTACGAGCATGAATACGACTTCGCCCGCAAAGAAGGCATAGAATTCCGCTTTCTCAGTCAGCCATCGCAGGTTCATTTCAACGACGAAGGTATCGCTGCTCTCGAATGCCTTCGTGTCGAGCTAGGCGCAGCAGATGCCTCCGGCAGG
>Ga0105248_10003329_pt1 | contig 17850 bp, 10 predicted proteins | sample KBSS34metaG_FD_81524 | JGI IMG/M metagenome (GOLD analysis project Ga0105248, IMG submission 81524) | Switchgrass rhizosphere microbial communities from Kellogg Biological Station, Michigan, USA - KBS S3-4 metaG | ecosystem: Host-associated > Plants > Roots > Rhizosphere > Soil | place... | reverse complement strand
GGTCAGATCTTGAGGGACATCGCGGGGCGGCGGTTCCGAATGCGTCATTTCTTTGATCGCTTTTTGCAAATTCTGGATGTACTGCTCGCATTCTTCCTCACTGTGACCGCTGAGTAAGAGCTGCTCGCGCATGGCCATCAGTGGATCAAGCTCATCATCGACCTCGCTCTCCGAGCCCGAAAACCCTCCGGAGCCGGCGTCTTGATTGTCTTCAACCCGGGCTTCGTCCTTGGCCAGGTGTTTAAGCAAACGCACCAGAGTCAGCACAAACTCCTGATTTTTGCCGCTCTCCGGCTCAGTCTTTTCTTCTTGACCGGTAAGAGCTCTGGTCGCCTGTTCCAGTGTATGCAAATGCGTCTGCGCCAGGTTGGCCTCGGCATGCCGCCCCATCAATGTGTAGAGGGCCACCAGGCGCTTGTATTCATGAGCGGAAAGCTCTTCAGGCACTTGATCCGGTGGTAAGGGCATCCCCGAAAGTTCTCCAAGCCTACATAATCAGTATTCTAGACTATTTTTAGAAGTGCGAAATCTTCCAAAATAGCGGTTCGGGAGTATCGGCGCTGCGGCGCTCAACTTTCTCCATCACCGGCCTGGTGTCGGTATAGTCGGTCAGGGCATCTACGGCCAGGCGGGTGCCGACGACCAGCGACGCTGCCAGGCGAAAGCGCGGCACAAATGTAAGCATGCCGGCGGCAAAAGCGCCTCCGTCGGCGACCAATTTTTCAGCATAATGGGCTTTACTGCGGAATAAATTGTCCTGCGCCAGCAAGCGGATGTCATCCAGAGCCTGAAGACCGTAATAGCCTCCTACCACCGGCGCGGCGATACGCCGACTGATTGGCGAGACCGCCAGAGCACCGAGTCCCACAACCTTCGCGGCAAACTCACCGGGAGCCTGCGAAGCGACATTTTCTCGGCCATATTTAAATTCAAATTTGTAGTTGGGATCATTGAGCAAGGCCTTAACGCGATCAGAAGAGACCGACAGGGTTTCACTAGACCTGTTCTCCTCAGTCGTAGCCTGGACTACACCGATCAGTTTGCCTTGCTTATCAAATAAACCACCGCCAGAGCTGCCGTGATCCGCACCCACCCGGGCATCTATATGGGGAGCGTTTATAAAAGCCTCACCGGCGGCCTCATAACCTTTGTGACCCGGATACAGCCTATTCACAGCTTCACGCGTAAGGTCGACAATTTCTGGAGACATCGATGAGATTGAACCCAGGCCCAAAACCGTTCCCCGCGAGATAGTCGGTTTGAAATAACCACGTGGATGCCCTATGGCAAAACAAATTTCACCAGGGCTGAGTTTAGAGGGATCGCCGATATCAACGGCCCTGGCCGGATTTATTTTCGCGCCCTCGGGCTTGAGAACAGCCAGATCGTCACTGTCGGCCAGTTTGTCTAAGCGGGCGGAAAATGTTTCACCAGCTGTATTGTAAAATTCAATCGAACGAGCATTGCTGGCCACATGAGCATTGGTGACGACAACGACATTGTCACCGTCTTTGACGAGCACACCGGAGGAACCGAACACCTTACCGTCTGGTGATTTGACAGAAATCTGCACAATGGCGTTCTTATTGTGCTCATAAACTTCGCGCATCATCGCGTCGACATTACCTGTCTCGGCGATTGACCGGCCATCAGCAGCAAGAACAGGAATATCACTTTGGGGAGAAATCATAAACCCGATAGTAAGGCCCACCAGGTCCCAGGTCATTGGGGGAAATACGTAGGCGATCTGTCTTCGCCTTGGCTTTTGTCTGTGTTTTAATCTTGCTCTTTATATTTGTCTTTATCAAAGACGTTGTAATCAAAGCTAAATTCTATAGCTACCGACTCAGGCGCCCCCGCCGGAAGGGGTGGGGCATAGCCCAGCTCTTTCAAAGCTGCCAGGCCGGCCTTGTCCACTTGATCATCGCCGCTAGAATCTAGCACTCTGGCTTTACTGATCTTGCCGTCGCGAGCAACCTCAAAAAAGACTTTCAATTTTTTTGTTTCATTCGATTTGGGTGGATTCCATCTCGACTTGATTTTGCGTTGCAGATCGGCCATGTAGGGGCCAAAATCGACGTCGCCACGCTTCGAGTTTTGTCTCAGCGCGATAAGTTTCGGATCTCCGGCCGCTACATTGACAAAAAAGGCACCATTCACGTCATCGGCGCTGGCCGCTCTTGCTTTGGCAATTATGGCGTTCAATTTGGCGCGCGTGGCGGCGTCTTCGCGCAGCAAAAGAGCGGCCGTATACTCTGCATAAGCACCGTATAAACAGCCCAGAGCCGATTGAGAATCGGCCATCTCTACGCGCGTCTCAAATGACTTGGGATCAAGCTTCAGGCGCTGGTACAACTGCGTGATATTCTGGTCGGTTGTGCTCACTTCCGGCGCCAGACAATAGGATCTCCACATGGAGTCCAGCGCCACTCGCGGATTTTTTACTTGCTTCAATCCAAGATTGTTATAAGCAATAGCCAGATTTTGTCGACCGCGATTATAGACGGGGCATTCTTTCATAATCGGCTCCAAGAGGTCGATTGCCTCCTCGTTCTTGTCCTCTTTTATCAACTTAACAGCGGTATTATTGGCGGTGACCTGCGCCGGGGTGCCTCTGCTTGCCGCTGACGAAGACCGATCCCGATCCTTTTCCTTATCGCCAAATGAAAACTCGCCTGGGGAGCGAGCAACCATGCCGCTACTGGAGCGCAAGACATTACTGAGAAGCAATGGTCCGCCTATAACTACCAACGTCAACACCACCAGTGAAATGAAAATTATTGGCCCTGCACCCATTTTCACTGCTTTTTCTCCTTGAGGAAATCAATTGCGTATTGAAGTTGATTGTCATGTTCCAGGCCATAGACCAATTCTTTTTCCGCCGGCACACTGTATTTTGGCTCGATGCCGCGCAATTTGCCCCTGGCGGTAGCGCGTTCAGCATCGGTCAAATCCTTGCCGTCACCCGGCCAATGCCCCGCCGGAGTAAAATAACGCCCGGCGGTGACCGAAAGGCAAGTAGCCATCGGCATGGGGAAATAGAGTTGAGCAATGCCTTTGCCGAATGTGCGTTGACCAATAAGAACAGCCCGGTTATTTTCCGATAGAGCCGCCGCCACCATTTCCGCCGCTGACGCCGTATATTCATCGACAAGCACAACGATTGGTTTATCGGCCCATACATTGTCCATGCGCTTGCGGTGCACATTTGACTTCACTTTTCCATCCATTTCTTCTTCAATAGTCAGGTCTTCTTTTGTCAAAATATATTTACTTGTAACATAGTGACCATCAGGGTTTCGACTTCTCAAAGAAACAAGAGGCGCTTGATCCATCATTGAAGAAACTATCTCCAGGCAGAGGTCGACACCGCCTCCGCCATTACCGCGCAGGTCTAGGATCAGGGCGCGACAATTTTTGAGTACGGCAAAATCTTTGCTGATGATCTTGGGCAGATCTTTGCGCGAAAAGGCCTCGATGCGCTCATAGCCTATATTGTCGGTCAACACTTTGGTAAGGGTGGTAGCCACAGGGATTTTTTGCGGCACCATGATGATGTCCATCTTTTGGCCTGAGCGGCCAATCATAAAGTGCACCTGATGATACATGTGCTCGCGCGTATGATCGCCAATCTTGACCGCTTCTATCTTGGAGCAGTCGATGCCGTCGACCTCAAGTATCTGATCGCCCGGTTTGACCCCGGCAGATTGAGCCGGACTGCCGTCCATAACCCGACGCACCGAGATAGGATGAGTCTTGGAGTTCATTACCATGCCCACACCACTGTAAAAGCCATCGTGGGCATCGGCGTTACGCGAGGTGTCGCGGGAGTTCAAGAAGCAAGTGAAAGAATCATCGAGCGACTTGAGCATGAGGCCAATATATTTTTGTGCGTCATCCTGCGTTTTGATCTGGTTGTCATATTTGTGCTCCCATTGCATCCAGGTTTCCATGGGAACGCGGTCATAAAAGTATTTGTTTGTTGTATCCCAGGCGCGGTGATAAAGCTCCTGCGGCGTGCAAAAAATCTGATTGAGCCAGAAGACGGCCACATAGACAAAGGCCAGCAAACAAGAGCCGACAACGATGGTCTGGCGCCTTCTTATGCGTGCTTTATCGGCCGCTGTTACTGGTTTATCGAACATAAGACCACAAGTACATAGGCTAGGTCCCTGGCGCTGTTTATCAGACTGGTCATGACCATCAATAGGGTTGCCAATTAATAATTGCCACCAAACCTTCGTTATTACACCTTAAGAAGAGATCTCATGTTTAAAGGGGTCCATAACTCCTGATCTGTGGAAAAATGGTGAATCTTCCCACCAGGGCTGCTTGGCAACAACCCAGAGGATACCGTGGAGCCGACCGAAAACTCTGGCAATTCAATATCGGTGTTTGTGGAGATCGGCGCTCCCGGGGCGTCTGACGTAGAGTTATTTACCGATCCTGTTTGCAAAATGTCGGTATCGCAGGATGGCGCCGCCGATAGAATGGCCTGGAAAGGGCACTATTACTATTTTTGCCATATCAATTGCGTTGTCAAATTTTGTCGCAATCCCGATATTTACGCCGTAGTACCGGCTGCAAAAGTGGAGGAAATTGTCAGCTTTGAAGGCGACAGTGACGGCGACGGCGGCTTCACCGCCAAAGGCCTGGTCAAAACAACCGACGACAAGACTGATGATAAAGACGGCAATGGCAAAGCGGACGACGACAACAAATCCGAAGCCAAATCAAAATCCAAGTCAAAGTCCAAATCCAAATCCAAGACAAAGACAAAAGGTGATGCCGAGGCTCAACCTAAGGCCCCCGGCTCTCAGTCAATCGCCCCTTACGGTTACAGCCATCTCGAAGAAACCTTAGACAGCGAGACCACCTTACCCGCAGCTGGCCCTGTCGCCGAGGAGGCAACGCCGACTGCGGCCAGCGAGAAAGCCGATGCGGCTGCCCCCGAAACGGCGCCCGCAAGACCCGAAGCCGAAGCCAATGCCGCGGCCGATGCCGAAACCGAGGCCAAGGCCGAGAAAAATACCGATGCCTCTACAGCTACTGTTGCCATCCAGGCCGTCAACGCCGCCGTAGCCGAAATGGCTGAGGCGCAAAGCCTGAAAAGCGTGGCCCAGTATACATGCCCGATGCATCCTGAGGTATTGACCGAGAAGCCAGGCCCCTGCCCATTATGCGGTATGGCGCTTGAGCCCCTCGTGCCGACGCTGGAACAGAGCGCGGCCGGCGACAGCGAATTGACCGACATGGAAACGCGCTTCCGCTGGGCACTGCCGCTCACAGCAGCTGTTTTCCTCTGCGGTCTGCCGGCTATGGTCGGCCTCAATCCCGAGCAAATTGTCCCAGGATTTACAACGCCAATCGCCAATATCACCGAAATGGTTTTAACCACACCCGTAATCTGGCTGGCCAGGCCGTTTTTTGAACGGGCTATTAATTCGATCAAAAACAAAAGCGGCAATATGTTTACGCTTATCGCCACCGGCATAGGCATGTCCTACGGCTACAGCCTGCTGGCCACGCTGGCGCCGCAGATGATTCCAGCGGGATTCGGCATGCAAGACGGCATGCCTTATACATATTTTGAACCGGCCGCGGTGATAACGACACTAGCTCTGCTGGGCCAAGTGCTGGAGCTCAAGGCACGCAAACAGACAAGTATGGCCATCAGAGAATTGCTCAGTTTGACGCCGCAAATCGCGCATTTTGTCAAACTGGACGGCAGTGAAATAGACATCCTGGTAGCCGATCTGAAGGTGCACGACAAAGTGCGCGTGCGGCCAGGCGAAAACATCCCCGCCGACGGCGTCGTGACAGAAGGCCGGTCCTCGGCCAATGAAAGCATGGTCACCGGTGAATCCAACACCGTCGACAAAGCACCGGGCGACACCGTCATTGGTGGCACCACCAATACCAGCGGCAATCTCACCGTACAGGTGCAGCACCTGGGCAAAGACACACTCGTATCGCGCATTGTCGAGCTCACCGCCGGCGCCCAAAGGAGCCGACCACCGGCCCAGAAGCAGGTAGATAAAATCGCCTCGGTTTTCGTGCCTGTGGTTGGCCTGATAGCCCTTCTCACTTTTGTCGTCTGGGCCATCTGGGGTCCGCAGCCGTCGCTGGCTCACGCCTTCCTCAACGCCATAGCGGTGCTGATCATCGCCTGCCCTTGCGCTCTTGGACTGGCCACGCCGATGTCGGTCATGGTGGCCATCGGACGCGGTGCCCGCGCCGGCATATTGGTGCGCGACGCCCAGGCACTGGAAGCCATGTCCACAATCAGGCTACTTGTCGTGGACAAAACCGGCACTCTGACTGAAGGCCGCCCATCAGTCAAAAAGATCATCTGCTTCGGACGCTGGGCCGAAGGGCAGCTGATGATGTTGGCCGCAGCGGTCGAAAGCAACTCAGAACACGCCATCGCCAGAGCCTTCGTCGAGTACGCGGACAAGCGCGATCTGGCCGACTGCAAGTCCACAGATTTTGTCTACAAACCTGGTTATGGCGTGACGGCAACCGCCGACGGACACAATCTGGCAATAGGCTCAGAGAAGTTTATACGCGAAGTAGTCACCGGCGGGCTCTATGATCTGAATCGGGCTTTTGAAAAAACAGCCAAAGAAGTAGAAGCGATGACGGCCCAGGGCATGACACCGGTGATGGTGGCTTGCGACAATGAGCTTGCCGGTATCGTAGCTTTCGCCGATACCATCAGACCGAGTGCCAAAGCCACCGTAGACGAGCTGCGGACACTGGGTATCAAAGTACACATGCTCACGGGCGACCAGGAAGCGACGGCACAATATGTGGCCTCACAACTGGGAATTACCGACGTCAGCGCCGAAGTCAACCCGGCGCAAAAATACGACTACATCAAAAAGTTTCAAGAGCAATTTGGCCAATCTTACGTAGCAATGGCCGGCGACGGCGTCAACGATGCCCCGGCGCTGGCCCAGGCAGCGGTCGGCATCGCCATGGGCTCGGGCACAAATATCGCAATAGAATCGGCCGACATAGTGCTCGTGCGCGGCGACCTGGCGGGCATTCTCAAAGCCGTCAGGCTGAGCCATGCCATGAAAGCCAACATCAAAGAAAATCTCATCCTGGCCTTTGGCTACAATGCACTGGCTGTGCCTATCGCCGCCGGTGTGCTCTATCCAGTTGGTTTGCTTCTCAATCCCATGATCGCCAGCCTGGCTATGTCTATCAGCTCGGTCTCTGTCATAGTCAACGCCCTGAGATTACGAAGGACCGCCCTCTAGGCGATGAAACTTCCGGATAGCGCGGACCAGCGCGGAGCGGCAATTGCCTTTGTCGTGCTTGTCACCCTGGCTGTCTATTCACCAAGTCTCGGCTGTTACTATTTCAGCGAAGACATTATCCAAAACTGGATCGCCTATCAAGCCCTGACGGCCCACCCAGAATTGCTGACGCAACACCTGACCATGCCCTGGTTTCAATGTTCGAACATGGGGCTCTTTTGCAGGCCCTTAGTAGAATATTCGTTCATCGCCGACAGGATACTTTTCGGCTGGTCACAATTTGCCGCCGCCGGTGCCCATCTGACCAATCTCCTCTGTCACATGGTTAGTACAGCCCTCTGTCTACTTATCGGCCATCATTTGATCAGAAAGCACTTGCAGTCGACGCAAAAGTTTGCCACCATTTACGCCACCACAGGCGCATTGATATTTGCACTTTACCCGCTACAAGCCGAGACAGTTTACTGGCTCTGTTGCCGCTGTGACTGCCTGGCGACGATGCTTTCACTGGCGACTATTTACCTGGCGCTGCTGGCAAGTGATAAAAATAATTCCTGGCGCAAGTCATTTATAACACTCAGTGCGCTGTCGTACTTTCTGGCTGTTGAGTCAAAAGAAAACGCCGCCATGGCCCCGCTTGTAATAGCCTTATACGCCTTCATGTATCCGTCCAGTACTGCAACAAAAGCGGCGACAAATACCGACGAAAAAGCAGAGAAAAATAGCGGCGAAAAATTCACACCTTTCCTGGCAGTTCTAAAAAGTCTTCTTCCCTACATGGTCGTCCTGGCTATATGTGCCATGATCCGATTCGCTGTACTGGGCGGCATCGGCGGCTACCACGGCACATTTGGAGCTGTTTTTGACGATCACCCATGGCAGAGGATCCTGGATCCGATCGCCTGGAACAAACTCTTCTATCCCCTGGACGAACAACAGTTTTTCAAGACGCCCAATTATCCCTTTCTATTCAGCGCCACCTATTTATTTATGGCTTTGGGCGCTGTTCTGGGCATCAAGGCCGGCACTTTCAATAAACCAATAACAAAGCTTATTTTGTTTTGCACGCTGGCCGGTATTTTACTTGTAGCCGGTTCCCTCAAAGTATTCTTGATCATGGACAGTCTGGTGGGCGGCCACTTTGTCTACCTCAGTCAGGCTTTCTGGGGGCCTGCCCTGGCGCTTTTTTTCTCGACGTTGAAACCAAACTTTCTCAAACAAACGCTCACGGTCAGCTATTTACTTTTAATCACTTACACTACCACTGTTAACGCGGGAGCCTGGGCCCAGCGCGGCCACCACATGCGCGCCTTGCAAGAATCGGCAGTGCAATGGGCCTCTGAAAATACCGCTAGAGGGAGGAAATTTTGTCTGCTCAATATGCCGCTCGATGCCCGCGAATTTAGCAGTGTCTATGATCTCGAGCAATTGCGCTGCCTGCTCAAGCCACCCCTGGCCAAGACGGACATGAGCGCAGTGGTGGTCGAACACAGCTTCATGCGGATGGCGGCTGACGCGGGGTGCAAAACCAGAATCTTCAACTTCATACGCACAGGCAACGTAGATTTCGTGCTTTCCAGTGTAGCCACAGGCAAAGCCTGGCAGCTGCTGCAACCGGCGGCAATGAAGCAGCTGCTCGAACCTATCGACTCGATTGTTCAAACAAAAGCCTGCGCAGGCGGCCATGGAAAATGGATCGACCTGGATATTTCAACCATAGACTGCCCCCAGAGAGCGGATATCGTCGCGCTGCGCCTGAGACGCAAAAAAAGTACGTCCAGCACGCCTTCCGGCAAGCCAGCCGGCAGCGCCGTTTTTTACGGCCAACCGCTGATGTTTTGCCCCACGGGCAACACCGTTACCCTTACCTGGCATACCGATCTGACAATCATCGATCCGGCCATCAACTGGAGCACGGCACCATTGGCGTCCGGTCCTGGTCCTGATCCACGGCCAAATCCAATTATTAATGACGACGAGACTGTTTGTATTTTCCCTCTAGCCGATCGCATCAGCTGGAAATACTCAGGCAAAGTGCACAACCTGCTCCTGACCAATCTTCCAGATGATTTTCAAGTCGTCAGCGCGCGCCTTTTAAATGAGACTGCATACACCCCCGGCCTGACGGCGGCAAGCCAGCGCAAAGCAACTTCCACTCCAATTGATTCCAGCAACCTGGATCCCCTTGCCGACGGCTTCTATCCAGTAAACGACAATCAATTGGTTGCATGCACTTATGACTCAAGCGCGGTCGAAGGGGCTGCCGGTACAATGGTGCAGATTTCGGAGCGCGACTTCGTGTACTCAAACTACGCCGACGGTTATCGAGAATCTACTACGGTACAGTCCAGCAAACACACCTCAAAGACATTGCTTATGAGCACCCAGAATGGCTGTTTGCGCGGCTGCCTGGACCTTACCCGCAGTGATTTCCCAGGCACCGGCAAGTACCAGGTGCGCGTCGCCGCCTGCGACAGTAACAATAAAACAATAGGCTTCTGCTCCGATCCTATCGACGTGATGGTGACAGATACACCATTCAAGAGCTCCTACGACAAAGCAATATTCAATCTGCGCGCCCAAAAACAGGGGGCACAAGGACAATGAAAATATCGGCAACAGTCGCTCTCACAGCCTCAATTGTTATTGTTTTTGCGGCCACAGCTCTGACTCTCAGCCCCAGTCTCCAGTGCTTCTATTTCAGCGAAGATCTAATTCATTGCTTCATGGCCTTCCAGGCTCTGGGGGCGCATCCTGAGCTTTTGACACAATATCTGACCGCGCCCTTTTTTCAGTGTTCAAACATGGGTCTCTTCTATCGCCCAATAATTGAATTGTCTTTTGTCACTGACACTCTATTGTATGGCCGCAACCTGGCCGGTTTTCATCTAACCAATGTAATCAGCCACTGTCTCAGCGCCGTCTTTTGTTTACTCATAACCCGGCATTTAGTGATCAAGCATGTCACAACGGCAAGTCGGACCGAAGCCACCTGGATAGGGCTTGTGGCCGGTCTTTTGTTTGGCTTAAATCCTCTACAGGGTGAAACAATTTACTGGATAATCTGTCGTTGCGATTGCTTCTGCACAATGTTTAGCCTGGCGGGACTGTACCTGGCCTTTCTGGCATCGGGCGGGACGGCTAACGAAAAGCGCAACACGAACGGCCTGCTCTGGACCCTGAGTGTGGTGGCATTTATTTTGGCACTGCTCTCCAAAGAACAGTCTTTCATGGTGCCTTTCCTGCTCTTTCTGTACTTCTGGATGTTCCCTTCCGGACACGACAAAAATACCAGTGAAAGCGGCAGCGGAAGACTTAAAGGAGCGGCTGTACTTACCGCCCCATTCGCCATTATTTTGGCCCTCGCACTTGGCCTGCGTTTCATAATCCTGGGCAGCATCGGCGGCTATCACGGCACAATCGGCTACATGCTCAACGAGACGCCGATAATACGCTTCATAAGTCCCATTGCCTGGAACAAAATTTTCTATCCTCTCGATCAAAACGCCTTTGCCCAAGTGCCATGGTTTCCCCTGCTCTACAGCCTGACTTACTTACTGATGGCTCTCGGCTGCTGGGTAGCATGGCAAAAAAATGTCTTTGAAAACGCCCGCTACAAGGTAATGGGCTACCTCACAGCCTCAGCTTTTATCGTATTGCTGCCGGTAGTGCAATCGTTTGTGATTTTGGAATCACTTTACGGCGCGCGCTACGCCTATATGTTTCAAGCCTTTATCTCTATGGCCCTGGCACTCCTGCTCTTTTGTCTCAGGCCAAAGGCCCTCAGGAACGCTCTTTTGCCTCTATATTTAATCCTGCTGCTCTGCACCAATGTGGCCAATAATAAAGTCTGGACAGCCAGAGGCAACGATTTAAGAGCACTGCAATCAGGCATCAACGACTGGGCAAAAAAGACTTCCCCCGATCGCAAAATTTGTGTCCTCAATTTGCCCCTGGATGAAAAAGAATTCTCCAGTCTCTATGATCTGGAGCAAATTCGCTGCCTCCTCAAACCGCCCGCCAACGACCAGGACATAAGCAACCGCGCGGTTCAAACCTCATATCTGCGGATGACCAGCGACTGCGCCGACCGGTCGCGACTGAAGCGCTTCGTCGAAGAAGGTAATGTCGATTTTGTCATATCCAGTCTGGCTCTGGCTAACGCTTTTAAACTGGTTGAGCACAGCGAAATGCTAAAACATTTCCAGCCAATCAATCAGGATATTCATTTCTTTAATGTAGAGAAGCCGCCAGAGACCCGCAGCAACACAAGCACCCAGGCAATTGAACTGGATCTCAAAGATACACCCTGTCCCCAGAGCGCAGACTACGTGGAGGTGTTAACTGCGCCCAAAGCTGTAGCGCCAGGAGCAACTGAAGATCTGTCTGAGGGAGCACTTGAAGCAGCTCCACAACGGGCCCAGCCGGTTTTTCTCTGTCCCGACGGCAAGACAGTGTTTGTCATCTGGTACTCCAATCTCACACCCATTTATCCGGCCATAAACTGGAGCACGGCGCGCTTTATCGACGACAAAAAGCAGAGGCGCTATCTTTTCCCCTTCGGTGACCGCATCAGCTGGAAGTGCGCCGACCGCGTAGACAAGCTGATTCTCGGCGAATTGCCTGTTGACTATAAAGTCCTGAGCGTCAAACTACGTGACGAATCGACGCTTGTGCCGACACTGACTGCAACAGGTACAGGACAGCCCGCCGCAGGCGCACAGTCCGCACTGGTCGCAGACGACTATCGCGCCGACGGCATGTTGCCTGTAAACGAGAAACAGAGCGTGCGACTCTCCTACGATGCCACTAAGCTGGAAGGGGCCCAGGGAGTGATTCTTTATCTTTCCCTGCCGGACTTTTTGTACGCGCCTTATGTAGGCGGCTTCAGAGAATTCGAACTGGATAAGCATAATCTCAAAACCGTTCAAACCAGCTCCCTCAGCGGTTCAATGGATCTGGCGCGAAAAGACTTCCCCCAACCAGGCAAATATCAGGTGCGGGTGGCGGCCTGCGACAAAGACAAGAAAGTGCTGGGCTATTGCTCGGACCCAATCGAACTGATAGTGACGGACAAGCCCTTTGAGGATGCTTTTCAAAAAGCGCTTTTCAATCTGCGCGCCCAGCGGCAAAACTAGACAAACATAGCCAAATACAAACGAAACGAGCCGCGTCATCTTTGCAACCCCAACCCTGCCGCTCCTTCGCTAACCCTTCGGCCTCTGCGAGCTAGCGCGTTGGTAAGCCAGACCCTGACATTTACTTTTATCTCAGAACCTCATCCTAATGACTTTAAAGCCAATTGTCAGTATATTTCACAAGTAGTCATGACCATGGGTCTTTTACTAAGCTGTAAATATCCTCCCCCCTCAACCCATCGGACACCGTCGGCCTTAAGCAGACTCAACTGCAACCAATTTTCCAGCTTCCCGCGGCAGATTCACTGCCCGGTGCAAGTCCTTTTTCTGGAGAACAGCTTGGTTGACCGACAAAAGTACGCACGTACATAAGTGCCATGGGCAGGGTATTCCAGTGCTCACAGAAGCACAGAATCGAGAACATATGAGTCACAACGACATCTACGAGGCGGCGATCAAGCCGCCCAAATCCTTACTCTTCAGGGTGTTGTACTCCGCCTGGCTGGTAGCCGGACTCTTCGGTCTGATTACCATCGCCTGGGCCGAGCCCTGGAGCGCCTCACTCTTCACCCTCTTGCTGGCCAAAGGCGTCTCGCAGACAGTAATCAATTTTGTCGCCATGCCCCTGGTCATGACTCTCCGCGCCATCTTGCTCGTCGAGTCCTTCGGATATCTCTATCACCGTTTCTTCCAACACGTCGGCTTCTTCACCCGCACCCTCCAGGTTTTTCGCAAGAATCAGCGTTACCACTGGATGCATCACATGTGGATCTATCCCATCGGTCGCTTCTACAAGCGAGCGGTAGACTACGTGAAATCGGAGAAGGGCTTAAGCTTGAGCTGGTTGCTACCCGCACTGCTGGCGTCGGGCCTCTTCGCACTGACGAATGGCCTCAACGCAAGCAGCGCAGTTTTCATCCTCGCTCTGGGGCTCTACGCAAAGTACGTCATTGACCTGACGCACAGCCGCTTTCACATGGTCAACCATCCCTGGGCTGAGAGCAATTATTTCCACTGGCTGGAGGACATCCACGTCCTTCATCACTGGGATCAGCGCACCAACTTCACCATCGTCCATCCGCTCATGGACATGCTCTTTGGCACTTATCTTTCACCCAAGAAGCACCGTGAAGAGCTGGCCATCGCGCTCGCCGACAACGATCTCACCGCCTCGGACCTGATCAACTGGAAGTACGTGCTGCTGGAGGCAACGCCGGCCGAACGCGCCGCCTTTGTCACCAACGCCTACAAACACACGAGAAGCATCCGCAAAATCGACCGCCTCCTCAAGCTACTGCAGGAGCGCACGGTCAGCCACCCAGACGATAAGCAGGCTCGCGACCTTTATAATAAGGCCGCGGCCCTCCTCACAGAGCTGGGTCAAAGTCCTAAGTAGGAACCTAAGTAGGCACCTAAGCAAGAACCTAGGTAGGACTCCAAGTAGAAAAACAAGTAGCTTAAAAGTCAGAAATCGGAGCTGGTTATGGACGTCACGTCTATACCAAGAGTTTCAAATCACCACACACCGGCACCATTATGGCGCCTCGAACGCGACATCAAGCAGATACCGCGGGCCATAGACGCCGACATGACTTGCGATACAGTCGTAGTCGGTGCCGGGATCACAGGTCTGGCCGTTGCCGAAAACCTCAGCCGTCAGTTAGCGCCTAATGCACATTCGGTAGTCGTCCTCGACGCCGGGCGCATCGGCACGGGCAGCAGTGGCTGGAACGCCGGGATTTTGACGGTCGATACCACAATCGACCTGAGCGAAATTGAGGAGCAATATGGCGAAGACCAGGCGAGAAAGCTTGTGTCAGACCTGAGCGACATCCTCACTCGCACCAAACAAAATCTCAACCTAGGCGACAACTGGCAGAGCGGTCGCACGCTCTACGTCGCCACCAAGCCCGGTCATGTGCAGCATCTGCACGATGAACTGGACTCGCGCCGGAAGTACAATTTGCCCGCCGAGCTTCTGGAGCAATCCTCCATAAGCCAAGTCTACCCGGGTTTTGCCGGCGGTTCTTACTTAGCATTGGGCAATGAGCACGGTGTGCATCCGGTTGCATTGTTGCTGGCACTAGCGAAGCTCATCGCTGAGCGCGGCGGAGTCGTCTTTGAGGACTCTCCCGTAACCGGCTGGGAACACGTCGACGACAAATTTGTCGTCTCCTGCCGTTCTCAAACCAGCGGTGCTAAAGGCTTCAAAATCACGGCCAAAAATCTGGTCATTTGCACCGGAGTGGGCACTAGCGCCTTCAGCGAACTGGAAGATATCAGTCGACTGGTGGTACCTGTTGTCGGCCATGTTTTTGTCACCGAGGCCAGTGCCGAATTTGCCGCCCTCACTCGCGAAAGCGGTACCGTGGCGCTTTGGGACAGCCTTGAGCTGTACCACTATGTTCGCTACTTGCCGGACGGACGTGTCCTGGTCGGTGGCGAAGAAACCGCCGGCGTACTGAAGGGCGAGGTTCTCAACGCATCAAACCCTCACATTCGGAAGCTTTACGAATGGGCGCAGAAGCACCACACGATAAAACTGCCACCAGTACAACACTGTTGGAAAGCCAGTCTAGTCGTACCTGCCGACGGCCTCCCATTGGTAAAATTTCGTCGCCTCGGCGAAAACACCATCATCAGCGCTTACACCGACGGCCTGCCCTTCGGCTTGCTGCTCGGCAGTATGATCTCGCAGGCGTTGCTTGAGGGCAAACCCCTGCCTGAGATGCTGACGAGCGAACGCAAGCCGTCACTGGAAGCGAGGCTGCTCAGTCTCTTCCCCGCTGGCAATCATCCGCTGGCGTTTGCGCGCGCAGTGGCGTTCAAGGCAGCATTTGCTGCTATGAGGCTGCGTGACTGGCTCTTTTAACTTAGCCTGGGTCACAACTTTCTTGTATTAGCTTTGAGAAGCGGAGGCTGCCTGTCATTAATTCGACATGCAGCCTCCGCTTCGCTGTTTTTCTCTGTTCCTTTCTGCTCTTCTATCGCATTTTTTCGAAAATATTAATAGACCGGTCTATTAATAATCCAAACAATAGACAGTAAGCCAAGTTAACGAAACCGAAACAAAGACGTTAATGACTCGGCAACAACTTTCATTTATACTGAAAGATTTTTACTAATGGTACTGCATATGGTGGCGCAGCTGCGATAAATGTACCCGCAGCATTTTGTGGTGAAACTCCCTTTTTAGTCTTGAGCGGCGCGACGGCAACTGCCAGGTTGAAGGTCTCAATTCACCAATTCTTTTTTCAGGGCGGTACTCATACAAATTTTGCCCACGCCCCGACCACAGCCTTTCCCCCGCGCTCCTTTGTGCGCCGGACATGGCTTGCAGCTGTGAGAGTACAATTGGGTTCACAGCCAAAATAAAAATATGAAATACAAAATTACAAGTGCCGCCTTTTTGGTGGCTATTTTTTTCGCTTTCGCAACTATCATTTCTGCCCAGACCGCGGCAGATCCGAAAGAAGCGACTTTCATGTTTTACGATGAAATTACCCAGGCATCAGTAGCCCAGCTGACGGCCAAGCTTGAGGCCTGGTCGGAAGACAATCCCGATCAACCACTGAGACTGATGCTCAATTCACCGGGCGGAGACGTCTTTGCCTCCTTCGCATTAATGGACGAGTTGAATCATCTGCGTCACGACGGTCACAAATTGACGGTTGCCGTTTACGGCATGGCCGCGTCCGCAGCCGGATGGATAGTGCAAGCCGGCGATAAACGCATCATCGGCGCCAACTCATCGATTTTAATTCACGAAGTATCTTCTGGCACCGAGGGCAAGTTGTCCAAAATGAAAGAGGATATTGAGCGGTCAGACCGGCTTCAGGAGCAGTTTATACAGCTTCTCTCGTCGCGAAGCAAATTGACACCGCACATTATTCACAGCCACATCGACGGCGGACACGACTGGTGGATCAGCGCGCAAGAGGCCAAGAAACTGGGCCTTGTCGATGAAATCGAAAGCGCTCCTTTTGCACCGACCCACAAATGAGGTGAACTATGCACGAAATAACAATGGCCGCTATCGGCCACACAGCGTTTCAAATGGTGCTTTTCGCCGTCCTCGGCCTGGGACTGGAAGTAATCTTCACCGGCATCTTTGACTGCAGGCGCGGCACCTTATGCCACCTGATGGGTTACAGTTCGCTCTGGTATCTGCCGCTCTACATGCTCGTACCGGTCTTCTTTGCCTTCGGCTCGTCGCTGGTTTTTCAATTCAACTGGTTTGTGCGCGGCATAATTTATATGCTCGCGATCTTTGCCACTGAGTATATGGCGATGTTTTTGCTGCGTCTCTTGCTCGGGGCATCACCATCCGAGAAGAGCTATTACCAGTCGCCATTCAACATCAAAGGCCTTATACGGCTCGATTTCGCTCCGGTCATGTTTGCATTGGGGCTCTTTCTTGAATGCGTCTATCGCAATCTGACCTAGGCTCGACTGGCTCAGGCCACTACAATGAACCGCTACTTACAAGCTAGGGTGCCACTGTCGCGCCCTAGCAAAATTTTAAATACCCATCGCTACTCGTCGATACAGTACAACAAAAACCGCAAAACCCATTAAATGTGGGATTTTTTCCATAATGATTATCACTGTCGTCCAATTGTTATTTTCGCCGCATATACCTGATCTACAAACCCCCGTTTGAGGATCCATCCATCGTGGCCCACCCCCATTTCCCAGAAACTCAACCTTACCAGGCCAAAGAAGCAACCAGCAGTCAGGACCAGAGCCTGGGCGGCGACAACCATGTCGGCGGCACCCTGGACTCTAAACCTAAACCAGGCCAGGCGTTGGCCGCAGGCAAGCAAGCCGAGGCAAACGGCAAGGCACTGGAAAACGTCGGCATTTTGCCAACAGTTGAATTTATGGGCGAAGGTGGCCTGTTCGGCTCGCCTTCCGCCGACGACAAAAAGATGTTCAACGATCTCGACGCCATCGCCAAGCGCTCGGGGGCGCCGGCTCTGACCGACTCACAAAAGATCGACATCCTGATGATGAGCCCCAGCCAAGAACAAATGTACCGCTTCGCCATCGATGAACTGCAGAAATTAGCCGACAACAAAATCTCACCCGCCGACTACATGGCTGACAATTTGCGCAAAGCCGCCGGCCTGGCCGAAGCCAATGGCCGCGCACCGGGCAGTTGGAATATTTTCAAACCCACTTCGCAGGAGCTTTATGTCAACTACATCAGCCAGACATTTTGCGATCATTCGATGGGTATAGCCAAAGACACCGCGCGCGGACTGGCTGGCTCGGCTGTCAGCCCAGCGGGAATTGCTCTGGAAGAAAACTATTTGCAGTTGGTAAAAGGCAGAGCCGATCAAGGTTTTAATCCTAATGTCGCCGATACCGATAAATCAAACACAATCACACATCATTACCGCGAAGTGCTGATGGTCGGCTACAACAGCGGCATCTACGCG
>Ga0105248_10003328_pt1 | contig 17850 bp, 13 predicted proteins | sample KBSS34metaG_FD_81524 | JGI IMG/M metagenome (GOLD analysis project Ga0105248, IMG submission 81524) | Switchgrass rhizosphere microbial communities from Kellogg Biological Station, Michigan, USA - KBS S3-4 metaG | ecosystem: Host-associated > Plants > Roots > Rhizosphere > Soil | place... | reverse complement strand
TGATGCACGACAGCGAAGACGTGCTGCATCCGCTGGAGCTGAAGTTCTTCAACTATCTGCTGCCGCGCAAGGACATGATCCAGCTGCCGGTGGCTTCGCTGGAGCGCGAATGGTACGAGCTGGTTGCGGGCACCTATATGGACGAATTCGCGGAATGGCACACCAAGGATCTGGTCGTGCGCGAGAGCCTCGTGGGCACCGTGCCGTCCGCCGGCACCGGCACCTGCTTCTCGCGGCGCGCGCTGCTCGCGCTAGTCGAAGATACCGGTTCGCAGCCGTTCAATACCGAAAGCCTCACTGAAGACTACGACGTCGGCGAACGCATCGGCCGCATGGGAATGCAGGCGATTTTTGCGCGCTTTCCGGTGCAGTTCACGATGCGCCGCACTGCGTGGTTTGGCCTCGGCCGCGAACGCGACGTGACGATCACGATGCCGCTGTGCGTGCGCGAGTACTTTCCCGATACGCTGCGCACCGCGTACCGGCAGCGCGCGCGCTGGACCCTCGGCATCGGCCTGCAAGGCTGGACCTTGACCGGCTGGAGCGGCTCGCTGGCAAACCGCTATTTGCTGCTGCGCGACCGCAAAGGCGTGGTGACGTCGTTCGTCGGCATGATCGGTTATCTGCTGGTGATCCAGTTCGTGCTGTTCGCGCTCGGCTCGCTGCTCGATCTGACGCCCGACCTGTTTCCGTCGCCGTTTATCGATTCGACGCCGATGCATGTGCTGCTTTCTGCGAACTTCGTCGCGCTTATGTTGCGCGTCGTGCAGCGCGTGATCTTTACGACCAGGCTGTATGGCTGGGAACATGGCGTGTTGGCGATCCCGCGCCTCGTGGTCACGAACTTCATCAACTTTCTCGCAGTGACGCGCGCGTGGCGGCTGTTTCTGGTGCATATAGTCACCGGCAAGCGCCTCGCGTGGGACAAGACCGCGCACGACTTTCCGAGCGCCAGCGGATTGCGCAATACGCGGCAGACGCTTGGCGAATTGCTGGTGTCGTGGCAGGCGATCGACGCGGACAAGCTCGAACGCGCGCTGCACGGTGAACACGCGCGTGAGGCGCCGCTTGGCCGCGTGTTGATGGCGAACGGCTGGCTCGACGAGGAGACGCTTGCCGAGGCGGTCGCGTTTCAGACCGATCTGCCGCGTGGACGCTTCATGCCCGCGCAGCTCGACGATCCGGCCAACCAGGTGCCACTCGACGTGCTGGTGCGGTTGCGCACCTTGCCGCAGGGCATCGATGCGAGCGGGCATGCGGTATTTCTCGCGGCGAATCTGTTGCCTGACGAAGGGCTCGACACGCTACGTGAGCTGAGTGGCCGTGCGGTGGCGCTGCACATCGTACGCGAGAGCGAGATCACCGCGGGTTTGCTCATCATGCGCCGCGTCGACGAACCGCTGGTTGCAGATGCAACCACCGTTCGCACGCGGGGTGAACGCGGCGCAGCGCGCGGGGTACCGCTGCTCGGTGACATGTTGATCGAAATGGGGCTGGTGGCGCGCGAACCGTTTGAGACGGCTTTGCAGCAGTATCGGCCGGAGCGCGATGGCCGCATCGGCGAATACATGGTGGCGCGCAATGTGATTTCCCGCGAGGCGTTGCAGCGCGCGATTGCCGCGCAGCGGCGCTTGCGCGACGCGCAGGCGGGCCGCGGATGAAAGACCGACGATCTGTTTTGACCGGGACGCTGCCGGCCTGGTCCCGTATCGGTGCGCGAGCGCGGCATGCAGCACGTGCGCCGCATGCCGCAACAGCTGCATGCCTAACCGCCGGTTTGATGATCGCGCTGCAAACGCTCATCGCACACGCTGACGAAACGCTGCCGTTGCCGCTTTCGGGCGCCGCCTATCGCGTCGCGCGCGAGGCGAACGCCGAATACGATGCGCATCACTACGCGAACAGCGTGACGTTAGCGCGCGAAGCGATCCGGCAACGGCCGGACGTGGTCGATCTGCGCGTGCTGCTTGCCAATGCATTGGCCGACGGCGGGCATCGCAGCGAAGCGATACGTGAATTGACCACGGCGATCCGCGAACTCGGGCCCGTCAGGCTACTTGTCGATCGCCGCGCGCAGATCGAAGCGGTGATCGCAATGGGCGATCAGGCGAGCGACCTTCCCGGTGTGGCAGGCATCGCCGCGCGTGCGGCGTATGGCGCGTATCAGCGCAAAGACTATGACGACGCGATTGCCAATGCGCAGCGCGCCATCGCACTCGCGCCGGAGGTCGAGCGTCTGCGCTATCTGCTGGTGGACGCGTTGTCCGCCGCGGATCGCAATAGCGATGCCTACGCCGCCGCAGACGAAGCGGCGCGCCGCTTCGGTGACACCGACGGTTTGCACACGCGTCGCCGCTTTATTGGCGCACGTCTCGCACCGGACGCATCGGCTGCGTCATTCGACGCACGGCAGCGCAACGATCTGGACGAAGCTGAGCGGCTCGCCCGCCGCGCGGTGACGTATGCGCCGGATCGCCCAAACTTCCGTTTGCAGCTGCTCGACGTGCTGTTTGCGCGCGACGATATACCGGGCGTCGAGCAGGCCGCATCGGATGCGATTGCCGCAGACGACACCGACCTGTTCGCATGGACCTTGCGCGGCTATGCGCGCGCGGCACGACATGAGGCGGGCGCCGACGACGATTTCGCGCATGCGCTGAACCTCACGCAAACCGCGCCGCCCGATTCAACCGACGATGGCAACGCGCAAAGCGCCCAGCACAGAAATACGCGCGATGCCCGTACGGTTCGCGCAATCATCGCCGACGTATGGCTTGCACAGCATCGCCCGCAAGCGGTGCTGGAACTGCTGACGCCGCTCGAACCCGCGCACGACGATACCGACGGTGTGCTTGCCTTACGCCTGCAACGCGCAAAGAAAATGATGCCGGCGAACTACGTGGCGCAAAAAACCGCCATGCATGCGACCTCGCCCAACATCGACCCAGGTGCGCGGCCGGTCTTCGACTGTCACGAAGACGAATTCGGCGCATCGTGCGACCTGTATGCGTCCGACCCTGGCTTCGCAGCGATGCACGCAGCGCAGGACGCAACACAACGCGGCGACCATCGCGCAGCGGTCGCCGCGCTTCGCAAAGCTGTCGCCGCTGTACCTGACGATCCGCAGCATCGCCTAGCGCTGATCGATGCGCTGGTCGCCGATGGCGACGCAGCAGAAGCACGCCAGCAAGCGCATGCGTTGCTGGCCGCCGGACGTGCCGATGGCATGGAGCCATTGCAGGTCGCCTATCTCGCACAGCGCGCCGGCGACAGCAAACTCGCCTATGAGAATTTCGTGCGGGCTGACCGTCAGCACGCACTGCCCGCCGCCGCAACCGGAGATGCCGGCTACACCGCACTGCAAACCCATCACAACGCACAGGGCGCTGCGTGGCTCGAACGCGCCATCGACTCCGGCACGCATCCTGCCGACGGCGCCGAGCCGATGTCGCCGCAAGCCTTGCTCGATGCGCAAATGGCGCATGCGGACGCCACGCGCAACTGGGGCTTCACCGCATCGCTGAACTATCGCACCGGCGTTCAAAACGGCTTCGCCGCTAACCCGACGCCCGGTGTCGCGAACAACTGGCAAACGGGCGTGGAAACGTACTGGCGTCCGTTCGGCAGTCTTGGCGAGCGAGCGTTCGAGATCTACGCACGCAGCTACGAGAATTTCGGCGTGCAGGGCGGCTCGCCATCGGGCGCCGCCACCTTGCAGGCGGCGCTCGGTGCACGCGTGAAGCCGTTCGCGTCCACCAACGCGCTATTCGCCTTCGAGCGGGTCTTTCCGATCGGCTCGAGCGTGCGCGGCGACTGGCTTGCGCGCGCCGCGTGGTCGGGTGGTTTCGGCGGCGAGCGGCGGCTCGATGTGACGAGCTGGTGGACCGGGCTCGTGTATGGCGAAACCGGTCATTACGTGCAGCACCCGTCGACTTACGCGACCGCGAATGCCCGCTTCGGCCGCACGTTCCGCGTCGACGCGCTCGATCCGCGGTTGACGGTGTTTCCGCATCTGGTCGCGGGCGCCGATTACGATTCGGCGATCGACCATAGCGTGCCGGTCGGGGTTGGTGCGGGGGTTGCAGCGCGTTTCTGGTTCCGGGGCGGCCCGTACGATGCGCCGCGTTCGTACGTCGATGTGTCGCTGCAGTACCGCGTGCGCGTGGCGGGCGATGGCCGGGCGCGCGGCGTATTCTTCGGAACGGTGTTCGCGTGGTGATGGTGTCGCCCGGCGTGCTACCTGTGAATGACGCGCTTAGTCTGTGTCCTTTGCCGCGAGATGCTCTGACATGAATCCGATCGCGCATGCCGCACATACTCCAGATGCCTTGTGCAGCAGCCGGCTGCGGGCCAAATGGCTCGCGGCGGCTGTGCTTGCCTGCGCGATCGTATCGATCAGCTTGGTGTCGTGCGCAAAGGAACCCGCCGTGCCGCCTGTGCAGGGCATCGTCTGGCAGCCCGATAACGCGCATGCGAATCCGCGCGGCGACTGGGATCGCCTTGGCGCACATGAATTGATCGTCCAGTGGACTGCGGTAGACGGCAACGCATTCGTCAAAGGCACCGACATGCGCGAAGCCGCGCAGATGCCGGACTGGAACCGCATTGCGCGCGAGCCTTGGGCGCGCGATGTGATCGTCGGACTGGCGGGTCGCTTTAGCGAAAATGCCGCGCGTAGCGACACGGCGGCGCTACTGCGTGAATCTACGCAACTAGCCGCGGCGAAGCTGCCGGTGCACGTAACCGGCTGGTATTACCCGGCGGAACTCGACCCGAGCTGGAAGACCGCGGCCAACACGCTGCGCCCCGTACTCGAAGCATTGCCCAAGCCGCTCTGGATCAGCGTGTACGACCGCCAGAATGTCGGCGGCGATGCGCTGGCGACGTGGCTTGCGGCGTGGCTGCCCGCGGGCGTCGGCGTGCTGCTGCAGGACGGCTGTGGAGAATACGCGCGCGAGCCGCGCATCGCGCGACAGTACGCGGACCAGTTAGCCGCGAAGCTCGGCCGGGACCGCGTGCGCATTATCGCGGAAGCATTCCGGCCGATACCGGGCGGCGGCATGCGCGCCGCAACGGCACAGGAGTTGCGGCCGCAGCTGATTGCGTATCGCGGATACAAGGTCTATTTGTTCGACGGCCCGCACTATGTGTCGAGCGAACTCGTGCGAGAGTTGTCGACCACTCCGCATGGTGAGGCTTCGCATTGGTGAGTCAGTGCGTGAGCGCGCCCGGCGTCGGCGATTCGAACTTGGTACGTTGCCACCGATCGAGTGTTCCACGAGCTTCAACCAGGCCACGCTCGATGCTCTCCTCGCTTCCTTTCATCCGGACCGTCAATTCGATCACATAGCCATTGGGATCGCGCAGATAGATCGACTGGATGGTCCTATGATCCGATGGTCCGCGCACTTCGATGCCGGCAGCCACCGCTTTCTCCTTGTAGGTCATCAGCGTCAGCACATCGGGTACTTCCAGCGCGATGTGCAGATCGAAATCCGACTTGGGTTCGAACATACCCTCGCGCTCATCCCCCATGACCTCGAAAAACGCGAGATAGGAGTGATCGTCCATTTCGAAAAAAGTATGCAATGCCTTCACTGGACGACCGGTCTTGGTCGCACTGAGTTCCAAGGCGGCCGCCAGTCGCAGCCCGAGCAAATCTTCATAGAATCGCCGGGTTTCTTCGGAATCTCTGCATCGGTAAGCGTTGTGATGCAGACCTTTAATATCTGGGGAATAGTCGGACATATGTGCTCTGATGGGAGAGAAATGGGTCGCTACGAGATGTTTGACAAACGTGTCACGTATTATCGGGGAAACCCGATTAGCTTGACACTTCTGTCAACATTAAATCTTGTCGATTGCCCGTAAGCCATTTACAAGCATCATCAGGCGCTGATCCACGGCCTATTGAGGCGACTCCAGATCCATCGCGACGCGCGCGATCGCGTCCGCGTGGATGATCGCGCTGTCGACCGTCGGATAGCCCGGATCCCGGTCAAATGCGAGCGACAAGTCCGTACCTCCAAGGACAATCACTTCCGCCCCCTTATCCTCACACAGCTTGCGACCTGCCTCGTACAAATAGTCGCGCTGTTGGGGCGTTGCGAATCCTGCAACTGCTATCGCGACGTAGCAGACATGGATACGGTCGATTTCGTCGGGGTCGACGGTCACGACCTCGGCCGACGATACGCCGTAGAGGCCCGACTCCATCACGGCCCGCGTTCCAAGAACGCCGACTCGAGACAGACCTTTCTCGGCAAAATAGGCGTCCAGAACCGGGATGGCGTTGATGAGCGGCAGGCTGGAGACGGCGGCCAGATCCTCGATGCAGAAGTGCGCCGCCATCGATGTAAGCGCCACTGCTTCACACCCCCCTGCGCGCAGCTGATCGATGTACCTCGCAAAGATGCCTGCTTGCCCGGCAGCACGACCTGCTTCCAGGTTCGCGATCAGCTCGGTGGAGTCGCCGTGAGCGATAGTCAGAGAAAGCTTTCGTTTTGCGTCGGCGTGCAGGCGGACCAGCCTTCGATAATAGACCTCGGTCGCCGCGGGTCCGATGCCGCCGATCAGTCCGATGTGCATAGCCTGCCTCCTTAGGGTCAGCGTCGATATGCGTTGTTTTCGAGAAAATATCATCTGCATGGAATCAAAATAACGCTTTCCGCCATGCATGTAATATAGGCGAGCATAAACAGGCGCACTAGCCTCAGGCTTTCGGACCGCTGACCAAAACCCTCTTCGAGACCGATAACCATGCCCTCCATGACTGACGAAGAACGCGAAGAAGCTGCGTGGAATCTCGTGCGCGCATACCTTGAAACGGCAACGCCCGAGCAATGGCACATCTACGTGGCGCGCTCCAACTACGATGACAATGTCAAAGGCCTGCAATGGCTCATCGATAACCCAAAGCTGGATCGCGGCACGGCACTGATGATTTACTGGTATCTCGGCGCCGCGTATTACGTGCAGTTCGCTTCGGAAGACGACATGGAGTCGTACCAGCGAGAGACGTTTCGGACCTTGCTGCTGATCGAGCAACGCTATCGGGACGGTTTCTATTCGAGAGACGAAATCTGGTTTGATCCAGCACACTCGGAAGGTGGCGGCCCAGCCAATTATCCCGAGCTGCCGCAGCGCCGTCGTACTCCGGAACTGATGTTGCAGGCATCGTCTGGCAGGGAGTATGTCGACATCAATCCCGACGACTACGACGACGGCCTCCCGATGGAACTGGTTGACAAGCTCTATGCACTCTACGACTGAGTCGCGCCTTGCCTATGTCCGTAAATAAGGCCTGAAACAGCGCTCAATCGCGGGGCACCTGTCTTCAGTGTGCCGCCGACACTTCGCCCGGCCCCACTTCTCTCGGCGCGGCATGCACACGCCACCACGCGAGCGTGAAAGCGATCGCAAGACACGCCACGAAGATCGCGAAGCCGATACGCAGGGACAGCGCCCAGTCGCCGGTCAGATGCTGGACGATGCCCAGCCCGGCGACACCGGCAAGCGCACCGATCTGCCGGTTCGCGTTCAGCACCGCGGCGCCGATATTCGCATTGCGCTGACCGGCCTCGTGCATGACGGCGGCCGTCATCGCAGGCACGGCGAAACCGATCCCCAGATTCACCATCGCGATGGGTACGATCAACCAGCCATATGGGAGCCGGGTGCCGAGCACGGTGGCGGCGAGCGACGCAATGGCCGCGCACCCGATACCGCCGAGCAGCAGCCTGCGGGCGCCGAGACGCGCGGACAGATGCCCGGAACAGAAATTGGCGACGGCAAACACCACCATCACCGGAAGCATCCGGACGCCGGCGCCGAGCGCGGTCTCGCCGTCGACCTTCTGCAAAAACAGGCTCAGCACGAAGATCTCGCCGAACACCACTACGTTCATGCAGGAACCGATCCCATTGAGCGCCCAGAAGGTCGCATTGCGCGCGAGGCCTGCAGGAATGACCGGTGTCGAACTGCGTCGTTCACGGATGATCGCAAACAGCAGCACCAGCGGCACCAGCACGGCGGCGCCGACGATCGCCGGGCTGGACCAGCCGAATCCGGGCCCTTCGATCAGAACGAAGCTCAGTGCGGCGAGCGCGAGCATCACCAGCGCGTGGCTAGGCATATCGAGCGCGTGGGACTTGCGGCGCGACGGGCGCAGGAACGTAAAGGCCAGCGCGATGCCGATCAGCCCGACTGGCAGATTCAGATAAAAAATACTGCGCCAGCCGAAGCGATGCACCAGTACGCCACCCACCAGCGGTCCCGACGCGAACGCGACACTGACAATTGCGCTCCATATTCCGACGATCTTGGCGCGCACGTGTCGGTCTTCGAACGACTCGGTCAACAGGCTCAGCGAGCTTGGCACGAACAGCGCGGCGGCCATCCCTTGCGCGAGGCGCGCGCCGATCAGCACGGCGACCGAGCCGGCCGCGCCGCAAAGCGCCGACGCGCAGATGAACAACGCGAGGCCGATCACGTAGACGCGTCGGGCGCCGAGCCGGTCAGCGAGCGCACCACCGAGCAGCAGCAGCGCGGCGAATGTCAGCGTATAGCTGTCGACGACCCAGACGAGCGAAGCCAGCTTCACCGAGAAGTCATGTTGGATATCGGAGAGCGCGACGTTGACGACAGTCACGTCAAGCATCGCCATGATGAAACCGCACGAGACGGTGAGCAGAATCGAGATCTGCCTGGAGCGAGAAGGGAGCGAGGACATGTGGGGTGCAGGTGAATCGGAGGCGCTGCACGCTTATGCGGCGAGGATCGCATGAAGGTGACCGGCGCGGCGCATATGATAGGGCATCTGCAAAGTCCTTGCTGCGGCGAGCTTTGCCTCGCGGGGATGTCGTGTGGATGTCGCGGGGATGTCGACATCCGTATCCGGATTATTCGTTCACATTTTGAGGAATTTCAGGCACATTCAGCCCCTCGCGCGGTTGACAGGCGCGGGCTACTTTTTATCTGAAGGCGGAACAGAAGTAATGATGATTCAATCGCTCCGGGAGCAGTGGCTATCGAACCTTCCCGGTAACGTGCTTGCAGGCCTCACCTCGTCGTTTGCCCTCGTCCCCGAATGCATCGCCTTTGCGCTGGTCGCGCAAGTGAATCCCCTCATGGGGCTTTACGGCGCTTTCATCATATGCGCGTTGACCGCTATCTTCGGTGGCAGGCCCGGCATGATCTCGGGCGCTGCGGGTTCGATGGCGGTCGTGATCGTCGCCCTGGTTGTCGAGCACGGCGCCCAGTACCTTCTTGCCGCCGTCGTCCTGAGCGGTGCGTTGATGATGCTGTTCGGGCTATTGCGTCTGGGTAAGCTGATTCGAATGGTGCCGCATCCGGTGATGATCGGATTTGTGAACGGCCTGGCCATTATCATCGCCATGGCGCAACTGGAGCATTTCAAGCGAACGACAGCCCAAGGTGATGTATGGCTGCAAGGGATGCCGTTGGCGATCATGTGCGCGCTGGTTGCCGTGACGATGCTGATCGTTTATGTGCTGCCTCGAATCACCAGGGCCGTACCGCCGGCCCTCGTCGCTATCGTCAGTGTCGGCGTGTTCAGCCAGCTGATGCATTTGCCCACGCGAACACTGGGCGACATGGCCCATATCGCGGGCGCCTTGCCGGGTTTTCATCTGCCGCAGATCCCGTTTGACCTCGAGACTTTCCGGATTGTCGGTCCCTACGCGCTGCTAATGGCAATTGTCGGTTTGCTGGAGACACTACTGACGTTCAATCTTACCGATGAGATCACCGAGACCCGCGGACGGCCAAATCGCGAATGTCTTGCACTCGGCGTGGCAAATGTCGTTTCAGGCCTGTTTGGCGGCATGGCGGGTTGCGCGATGATCGGTCAAACCATGATCAACCTCAGTTCCGGCGGGCGTAGCCGCGTGTCGGGCGCGACGAGCGGCATCATGATCCTTCTGTTCATCCTCTTCCTGTCCCCGCTTATCGAGCGGATCCCGGTGGCTGCGCTGGTCGGGGTAATGTTTGTCGTCGCACAGCAGACATTTGCATGGGGATCGCTTCGGGTTCTGGGTAAGGTTCCGCGAAACGACGCGCTGGTGGTCATCGCCGTAACGGTCATTACCGTCTTTACCGACCTGGCGATTGCCGTGCTGTGTGGCATCGTCATAGCCGCATTGAACTTCGCCTGGCAGCATGCACGCGAAATACGCGCCGAAGTGACCAGCAGCAGCGAAGGCGCGCGAACCTATGTGCTGCATGGCACCTTGTTCTTCGCGTCCACCGCGAATTTCCAGGACCTGTTTCTGCCCCAAAACGATGCAGACGAAGTTGTCGTTGATTGCCAGCATTTACATGTGGCCGATCATTCTGCGGTAGTTGCTTTAGAAACGCTGAGGGACCGCTATCAAAAGGCCGGAAGGCGTTTGCGATTCGCGAACCTCTCGACACGCAATCAACATATTCTCAAGCGTGCTGGCGTTTCCCTTACCAATGTCTGACGTCGATTGAAGCGCGAAGCGCTGTGGCCGTCGCATTTCACATCCAAAGCGGCCATTCGACGGCATTGACCTACGCCGCCAACAGACGCTAGGATTGTCCCCATGTCTAGTCACGCCAAACTTCCCGCTTCGCTGGTCCGCGCATGTTGTCAGAACATGCCGGGGGGAAGCTGCGTCTAGCGAACTCGCTACACGTTCAAGCAATCGCCTTCTGGCCGCCCGTTGCAAAACCGGCGGCCTTTCTGTTTTTGGCCCGATACCTTCGGGATGGAGAGACTCGATGCCGCTTGCGCTATATGACACCTGGTCGCGTACCGTGCGCCCGTTCACGCCGATCCACGCCAGTCAGGTCGGCATGTATTGCTGCGGGCCCACGGTGTACGACTATGCGCATATCGGCAATCTGAGAACCTACGTGTTCGAGGACATCCTGCGCCGCGTACTGGTGCGCAACGGGTACCAGGTCCGGCACGTGGTCAATATCACGGACGTCGGCCATCTGACTTCGGATGCCGACGAAGGCGAAGACAAGATGGAAAAAGGCAGCCAGCGAACTGGAGAGTCGGCGTGGGCCATCGCCCAGCGCTACACCGATGCCTTCGTCGCGGACTGGCACGCTCTGCACCTGCTCGAGCCAACGGTATGGTGCCGTGCGACCGATCACATCGCCGAACAGATTGCGTTCATCGGCGAGCTCGAACGAACCGGCTACGTGTACCGGACTGACGACGGTCTCTACTTCGACACCAGCGAGCAAAACAACTACGGCTATCTCGCGCGGCTAGATCGCGCAGGTTTGCATGCGGGTAAGCGGGTCGCGCTCGGCGCGAAGAAGAACGTCACGGATTTTGCGTTGTGGAAGTTCAGTCCGGCCGGCATCACGCGGCAGATGGAATGGGAGAGCCCATGGGGTCGCGGTTTTCCGGGCTGGCATATCGAGTGCTCGGCGATGTCCGCGAAGTACCTCGGCACATGGTTCGATATTCATTGCGGCGGGGAGGACCATATCGCCGTGCATCACAACAACGAAATCGCGCAGACGGAGGCGGCCTACGGCACGCGGCTTGCAAATTTCTGGATGCACGGACACTTTCTGACGCTCGATGCAAACATGAAGATGTCGAAGTCGAGTGGGGATTTCATTCGTCTGCAGACCCTGGAGAGTCGCAGCATCGATCCGGTTGCGTTTCGTTACCTGTGCCTGACAGCACATTACCGAGGCAATCTGCACTTCAACTGGAAATCTCTCGATGGCGCGCAGACAGCCTTGAACCGGCTGCGTCATCTCTATTCCGGTTGGCCCGACGGTGGCCACGTCGATCTGGAATTCGCCGCACGATTCGATGCAGAAGTGAACGAAGACCTCAATCTGCCGAGGGCGCTTGCCGTACTTTGGGAACTCGTCAAAAGTAACCTGCCGCCCGCGACGCTAAAAGCAACCGTGGACAGCTTCGATCATGTGCTTGGTTTCGGCTTGCACGATTGGAAGCCGGTTGTGCCTGACGTTCCGGAAGACATCCGGGCGCTACTCGGCGAGCGCGAGCAGGCCAGAGCGCAAAGGGATTGGGCAAGAGCTGATCACCTACGGGAAGCGTTGAGCGAACGAGGCTGGAAAGTCGAGGACGGCAAAGCCTGATAACGCTTTTTCATCGTGTAGGCCTGATTCCCGGCAACAACGCTGATAGTTTGCCTTCGATTTCTTGCATAACTGCTTTCACGCATGCTTTCAATACTCATTGATCGTCGTGCTAACTGGCCCGATCGTGCGCGCAGCCAACTAAACTGTTAATCTGCCGCGGCAGGGTGCGGCCCACAAACGCTGCGTTCACCTGATGTGCTGTGCTGTTCGCGCCACCGAGCGGGTAATCGGGCGTGGCCTGCGACTGCCTGCGCAATTCGACCTCGGTCTCAAGCCCCCCGTGAAATCCACAGCACTCTGATTGGAATCAGCGAATGAATCTATTTTCTTCCGCGACACAAGACTTGCCTCGTTTAGACGGCGTTGAATCGGACGAAGCGGCGAAGACATATCGAAAGGTTGCGTGGCGCCTCATTCCCTTTCTGTTCCTGTGCTATGTCGTCGCCTATCTCGACCGGACGAACATCGGCTTCGCGCAATTGCAGATGAAACAGGCGCTTGGCTTTAGCGATGCCGTCTACGGCCTCGGCGCAGGCGTGTTCTTTCTCGGCTATTCGCTGTTCGAGGTCCCGTCGAACCTGATTCTGACGCGCATTGGCGCACGCGCGACGCTTACGCGGATCTTGATCCCGTGGGGCCTCGTGTCGATCGCGATGGTTTATGTGTCCAGTCCCGCGATCTTTTATGTCATGCGCTTTCTTCTGGGCGCATTCGAAGCCGGACTCGTTCCTGGTGCACTGTTCCTGCTGACCCAGTGGTTTCCGCAGAAGCGGCGTGGTGGTGTCATCGCGCTGTTCATGCTGGGCATGCCGATCTCGGGCCTGCTCGGCGGTCCGCTCGCGGGATGGGCGATGGAGACCTTGCAAGGCGTGTTTGGTCTCGCCGGATGGCAGTGGCTCTTTGTCGTCGAAGGCATTCCTGCGGTTGTGCTGGGCATCGTGTGCACGGTGTTGCTCACCGACTCTCCGGCCAAGGCCAAATGGCTGTCGAAGGATGAGCGGGATGTCATCACCGAAGGCCTGCGCCCCGAAGTGGAAAGCGCGGTTCATGCGAAGTCTCACAACTTCCTGCAGGCGGTGCGCGACCCGAACTTGTACATTTTGACTGCGGCCTATTTCACCTGCATCTGTGGCGTCTATGTGGTCGGATTCTGGCTGCCCACTGTGCTGAAAAGCACCGGCATCCATGACGTTTTCTCTATCGGCCTTTATTCGATGATCCCGTTCGGTGCAAGTGCCATCGGTATGGTGCTTATCTGCCGCCATGCAGACAAGCGCCTCGAGGGACGGTGGCATCTGGCCATTTGCTCGGTGGTGGGTGCGGCAATGCTAAGCCTGATTCCTTTCGTCGAGCATAGTCTTGCGCTTTCGCTCGTGGTGCTCAGCATCGGTACGACGGCGATTTATGTGACGCTGCCGCTGTATTGGGTGATCTGCTCGACCTATTTTGCTGGGACCGATGCGATGGCGGGCAGCCTTGCGTTGACGAACAGTATTGGGCTGATCGGCGGCTTCGTTAGCCCCATCATTGTTGGGTGGTTTAAGACGACGACTGGCAGTCTCGCCAGCGGGCTTTATGCAATGGCGGTGCTGCTTGTGATTGGCGCGGTTGTACTGTTGACGTGTATTCCGAAGGCGGTGTTGGAGCGCCGCGGCGCGGCGCGATAGCGCGTGACGCTAACGCGTTCTAGCCCGACTAGCTAGTGCCTATATTCCGCGCGGCGGATCGATCGCTGCCGCGCGGCGCCCTGAGCCCATGGCGACCCTGGTCCACACGGCTTTGGGCCATCTTTGAATCTTTCTCAGCACGGCGCCAAATAGGTGACCTGTCCGTTATTCATTGAGCACATCCGCTGCTGCGCGGGTTGCGAATTCTGCTGCTGGGCATTGCGGCGTTCGGCTTCCTGATGCTGCTGGATCGCATTGTCCCGTGCATGCATTTGCCGCGCGACGCCGTGTGGGTCGCCAAGGCCATCAAGCTCGCGGATCGCATCTGGATTCCATTGCTGGGCTGCCTTCTCCAGTTGTTCGATCTGCTTGGTCCTGTCCTTGGGCACGCCACGCCCCGCTCCATACATTTTCGCCAACTGATATTGCGCGCTGGCACTGCCTTGGTCTGCTGATTTCCGCATCCATGACGCAGCGAGGGCATCGTCCCGCGGAACGCCGCCACGTCCCGTGAGGTAGTCCCATGCAAGATCCTCTTGTCCGTGGAGATTGCCGCTCTGCGCCGACTTCAGGAACCAGATGTGGGCAGCGGCATAGTCGTTCTTCTGCCTTGCAAGGTATTCGCCGTAAAGATACTGGTCCCACGAGTTGCCCTTTTCCGCTCCCGCTTTCTCGAGCGCTACTTTCTCGGCTTCCGTCTGGGCTAGCGTCTTCTGGTTCAACGCCTCTTGCAATGCGCAGCCGTTCAGCGTGATGACGGGCAGCAGAACCAGAACGGCGCACGCGGAACGCCGCAAGGACAAGCGGATCATCGACATGGTATTTGGGTTCCAAGTTTGATTGGGCACATTTGCCGCTGTTCGGATTGGGGATTCTGCTGCTACGCCGCCTGCAGCGTCTGTTCGTCTCTATAGCGCTTTACCGCAGCCCGGGGTTCAGTTAATGCGAAATGGCATGGTACTAATCGGTCTACTTTGTGTCAAACGCTGCCACGTGCAGATTGGCCTTACGCGAGACACAATCGAATGATCGCTTGTAAAGACTTAGTCGAGCGCTTCGGATCGATTTATGAATTTCGCATACATGCTGTCATCAGTGATCGATTGAGATCTGTGCCGAACGGATTCGGCCACAACCGGCCGGTCGACTGTGGGCCGTGAATCGGTGACAATCTGCGTCCGAATGTTCAAGGCAATGCAAGCGAAATGTCGACTTTCAGTGACCCGTCAAACGTGGCCGTGATAGCAAGCCGGAGAGTCGTGTTTGCTGGCGATTGGATCTCATACGTCTCACATGATGCCGAGGACGGAGCATGGCAATTTCACGGATCTGGATCGGAATCCACTCAAGAAAGCGATGCAGTCGTGGCGAGTTTGCAAACCATACTGGAGCTTGACTGCACAACTCTTGAATTGGCAGACCTTCCCTTCGGATGGCATGCCTCGCGAACTGAAAAGGCCGCGCCGTGGCGCAAGGCGAAAATAGAGAAATAGTCCACTCACGACGCTTTCTTGGACAGCGAAATCGCGTTCGACCGGCCTAACGTACAGTCGTCATCGGATCGTATTCGTCCAGCCATTAGCGTTTGCCCCGTTCCGGCCATGAAGTGACATTCGACCCCTCGGCGCGAATCGTCGACAATCTAACGACTCTGGCAAGAAAAAGTTGCCTTTCCGGAATTCTCGACGCTGAGGTGCAGATGAACCAGATTCGTATTGGTGACCTCGGAGATTGGGACGGCGTCGTCTCGCTCCTCACGCATTACGGTCTTCCTGTGGCCGATTTGGTGCCGGAGCCACCGGTAGGACTTCGCTTATTAGTTGCGGAAGACAAAGCCGAAAAACGCTTGATGGGGTGCATTGGCTTGCAGCATTTCGACCAACTCGGGCTGGTTCGGTCCTTTGCGGTTTCACCCGACTGTCGCAATCAGGGCGTAGGCATTCGATTGCTGGATGAACTGGACAGGCACGCGCAGCTGGTGAGCACCAGGCACCTCTACCTCCTGACCACGACAGCTACCGCTTACTTCAGCGGCCTCGGCTATCAAATCGTCTCGCGCGAGGCTGTGCCAATCGCAATACAACATTCGACTGAGTTCTCTTCTTTGTGTCCAGCGTCTGCAGTGGTTATGACGCGCTCGCTCTGAGCGAACCGATAATCGAAGATAAGTGAATGTCCGCTATCCAGCGAGATGGCTGGCCGTTCTGGGTCGACTTGGGCCACTCGCCATCGGACTCAGTTCGGCCACGAAGAGCCATTCGTTCTTACCGTTGCTCTGACCTCAGAGGTCTGCTCCTGCCGTTCCTGCCGTTCCTGCCGTTCCTGCCGCCATCGTCGGGCAAACGACATGATCGAGAAAGTGCCAGCGCCGGATGATGCTCAATATAGCCACGTCGATCACTCCATTCCCCTGCCCGTTGCCGAGCAGGTCAGTGTTCTACGTAGGTCAATATTCGGTGCAAATTACTGCGTGGTCTGGGTCAGGATTCCGTGCAAATCAACAGGATTGACATTTTTGTAGACCGATTAGTATCATGTCGCGTCCGTATTCCCTCTCGCAAATTTCGAGAGGGCGTGTGCGTCATGTATTGATGCGGCGTGGGTACGAAAATGATCGCAACGACGTGCCTTGATTTGATCCGGGCAATGCATGTGCAGACCTGTCGCTCGGCATTCGGGCATGTTCCGGCTTAAAAACGCGCTTTCTGGAACTCGAAAACATCATGTCGATGAGAACCATGTCCTTTCTGCGTTTCGCGCTCGGGGTCGTCAGCCTGATTTCGGTCCTTTTTCTGAATGGCTGCGCATTGCGACAGACACTGGACGCGAAAGCACAGGCCAATGGCGAGGCAGAGAGGCTTGCACAGATGAAAGCGGCAGCGGAAAGCGGCAATGCTAATTTCCAGAACCAGTATGGGGAATACCTTGCTTCCGAAAAACACGACGATGTCGCAGCCCACTCTTGGTACCTGAAATCCGCTCAGGCCGGCGATGCTGGAGGAGAAGAGAATCTTGCGTGGGACTACGCCAAGGGAAGAGGCGGCGTGGCCAAAAGCGATGCGCTCGCCGCATCGTGGATGCAGAAATCAGCTGACCAGGGCCGCTCCACCGCACAATATGCGATGTCGCAGATGTATGCCGAAGGCCGCGGTGTGCCGAAGAACAAGGGTAGGCAAATTGCCCTGCTGCAAAAGGCGGGACTCCAATCGAATCCGAATGCAATCCACGACCTTATCTTCATGGGCGACCCCGGCGGTGTCGCGGCGGCGATGTACGCAAAGGGAGAAAGAAACTTGCAAGCGAGGGACGAACAGGTCAACAATTTCCATAACGAACAACTGCGGCAGGCGATACAGAATTCCCAACCCGCGCCTCAACAGATGTGCATCGTGAGCGACGGCCGGGTTAGCTACGAAAGACCCTGTCCTCAATAGTATTTAGATCGTCCGGTACCAGTCGCTTCAGCCGCCGTATGTTCCTCGCCTCTAGCAAGATCGGCGCAGCTGCCGACGGCACAGTAATATCGGTAGGCGACTAGCGCGCGCCTAGCTTTGTCCGATGCTGGCGTTCCCGGTGGGTGCACCAAGCTTCCGCTTTGGCGCAATGCGACCGTCCCTTGTGGGGCGGCTGCGGGATTGACGGGGACGCTCACACCAAACGGCAGCCCGCTACCGACCTTCGCCCACCACTGCGATTCGATTCTCGCCTGCCGCGAATGAGCCGATGAAATCCCAGGCAGGCCCGTCGATACCATCTAGCGCGTCCAATGTCTCGTTGCGCTCCTGTGACGACAGCGCTACAACGACATCACATGGTCAAGCGGCATCACCCCATAGACGCGCGTTAATCCAGAGCCGCTCGTGCTTCACGAAGAATCTCTTCTGACAGTTCCGGGTCATCAACCGCCCGAGCCAGAATGAGGGCTCCGACGATGCTTGAAAGTGTATGAATCGCGTCGCGACGAGCATTCTTCTTCTTTGTCATTGCACGGTGCTGAGTGAAGCCTTTGAGCATGCCTTCGACATGTTGCGTGAAGGCGGGTTGAGCCGCGGGTTCACGC
>Ga0105248_10003325_pt1 | contig 17854 bp, 16 predicted proteins | sample KBSS34metaG_FD_81524 | JGI IMG/M metagenome (GOLD analysis project Ga0105248, IMG submission 81524) | Switchgrass rhizosphere microbial communities from Kellogg Biological Station, Michigan, USA - KBS S3-4 metaG | ecosystem: Host-associated > Plants > Roots > Rhizosphere > Soil | place... | reverse complement strand
GCGGCCGGCATGTCGTAGTCCCAGATCGGGTGGTGCACGATCTGGAAGTGCCACTTGCGCTGGCCGGTCTTCAGGTCGACGCATACCAGGCTGTCGCCGAACAGATTGTTGCCCGGCCGGTGGCCGCCGTAGAGATCCGACGTCGGATCTTCGACCGGCAGATAGACGAGGCCGAGCTCTTCGTCGACGGTGATCTGCGTCCACACGCCCGTGTTGCCGTTGGTCGACCAGGATTCCTTCTCCCAGGTATCGTTGCCGAACTCGCCCGGCTTCGGGATCGTGTTGAACGTCCACAGCACCTTGCCGCTTCTGACGTCGTAGGCGCGGACGAGGCCCTTGGTGTTGTTGTGCGTCTTGACGGTGAGGCCTTCACGGAAGGACGAGCCGACGAGAATCACGTCCTTGGCGACGGTCGGCGTCGAGTGGAGGCCGATCTCGCCCGTCTCCAGATCGATCTGCGTGCCCTTGCCGACGACCGCGCCAACCTTCATGTCGACGACACCGTTGGTGCCGAACGAGCTGATCAGCGCGCCGGTCTTGGCGTTGAGCGAGACCAGGCGGTAGCCCGGCGTGACGTAGATGACGCGGTCGTCACCCTTGCCGTCGGTCCAGTACGAGAGGCCACGGCCCGAGAGCTGGCGTGGCGCGTTGACGGCGCGCGCGCCTTCCTTCTCGGCGTGAACCCAGATCAGCTCACCGCTCTTGGCGTCGAGTGCGACCACCGAGCGGCGCGTGCCGCCGGTCGCGTAGACCATGCCCTTGACCATCAGCGGCGTGCCTTCGAGCTTGAACTCGGGGCGGGTGCCGAGGTTGTCGGTCTTGAACCGCCACGCGACCTCGAGCTGGTTGAAGTTGCTGCCGGTGATCTGATCCAGCGGAGAGTAGCGCGAGCCCTTGACGTCGGCGGTGTAGTACGGCCACTCGCCGTTCTTCGTGGTCGGGAATCCCGGGGCCTGGCCCGAGAGCTGGGCCGTCATGCGTGGCCCGAGGGTCATCAGCCCGGCCACGCCGGCGATGGCGGTCGCCGCCAGCACGGTGCGTTTCACTGTTCGTGTCATTTCTGTTTGCCCTTTTCGAATGAGTCCGTCGATCCCGCCTATCTTACTGCTGCCCGACGCTGGTGCTCCGTGGCGCGTTCGGCAGCGCGAACGCGATGTACTCGCCCGAGTAGATGCCGCCGCTGACCGCGACGACGATGAATTGCCTGCCGTCCGCCATGTAGGTCATCGGCGATCCGCTCTGGCCGGCCGGCAGCCACACCGCGCCGACTTCCGTGCCGTTGTTCTTGTCATACGCGCGCAGCATCGCGCCGCGCGGCCGTCCCGGCGGCGCCGTCACCTGTCCGTCGCCGAGAACCACGAGCGTTTTGGTGACCATCAGCCCGACACTGCTGTTCTGGCCGGTCTTCGGAATGTTCATTCCCTGCAGCGCTGGATTGTTGCGCACCGCGTCCGGCGTATCTCCGTGCGGCACCTGGAATTTCAACTCGCCCTTGTCGAGATCGATCGCGGCGAGCACGCCGTAGGGCGGCTTGACGATCGGAAGGCCTTCAACTTGAAGCCCGCCGCCGCCCGCAGGCGGTGCGCCCGGCGCTCCGGGAGCGGCTGCAGCGCCACGGCCGCGGCCGCCGCGGCCCGCTGCTGCTGCAGGTTCACCGGGAGCTCCCGCGGCCGCCGCTGCACCCGCACGGCCGCCGCGCTGCGGCGCGTCCGCGGCGCTGCCGAAGCCCGGGCCTTCCGCCACGCGGAAGTCCGTACCGTCGACGCCGGAGACGTACTTGATGTCGGAGAAGCCGGCCGGCGGCTCGCGCAGCGAGAGGCCGCTGACGAACGCCATCGCCGCCTGCGCGTAGACCGTATGGGTTTCCGGATCCGCGCCGGCGCCCGGCCAGTTCGTGCCGCCGCTCGCGTTGCCGACGTTGATCGCGCCGCGCAGGCCGCCCGACGTCTTGCCGAGCAGCGGCGGGTTGTACATCCCGGCGACGCGGTAGTTCTTGAGATTTTCCACTGCCTGCGCACGCATCGCCGGCGTGAAGTCGATCAAATCGTCCGGCACCTTCAGCCAGGGACGGCCGTACGCCGGCGGCTTGGTCGGGAAGGGCTGGGTCGGCGACGTCTTCTCCATCGGGACGTCCGACTGCTGCACCGGCCGCTCTTCAATCGGCCAGATCGGCTGGCCCGTGATCCGATCGAAGACGTAAAGATAGGACTGCTTGCTCGGCACCGCGACCGCTTTGATCATCTTGCCGTTCACGTTCGCGTCGAGCAGGATCGGCGCCGACGACATGTCGTAGTCCCAGATCGGGTGATGCACGATCTGGAAGTGCCATTTGCGCTGGCCCGTCTTCAGGTCGACACACACGATGCTGTCGCCGAAGAGGTTGTTGCCGGGACGGTGGCCGCCGTAATAGTCGGACGTCGGATCTTCGACCGGCAGGTAGACCAGGCCCGCTTCCTCGTCGACGGTGATCTGCGACCAGACGCCGGTGTTGCCGTTGGTCGCCCACGACTCGTTCTCCCACGTGTCGTTGCCGAACTCGCCGGGCCGTGGAATCGTATTGAAGGTCCAGATCAGTTTTCCCGTCTTCACGTCGAACGCCCGCACCAGGCCTTTGGTGTTGTTGTGCGTGACGACGGTCATGCCTTCCTTGAACGACGAGCCGATGAGCACGACGTTGCCGACGATCGTCGGCGTCGAATGCAGCCCGATCTCGCCGGTCTCCATCTCGATCTGGTTGCCCTTGCCGGTGACCGCGCCTTTCTTCAGATCGACGACGCCGCCCTCGCCGAACGACGGGATCATCGCGCCGTTCTTGGCGTTGAGCGCGATGAGACGGTAGCCCGTGGTCACGTAGAGGACGCGGTCGTCACCCTTGCCGTCGGTCCAATAGGAAACGCCGCGGCCCGACAGCTGGCGCGGCGCGATGGCGGCGCGGTTCCCCTCGCGATAGCTGTGCGTCCAGATCAGCTCGCCGGTGCGGCCGTCGAGCGCGACGACTGAGCGCCGCGTGCCGGCGGTGGCGTAGAGAACGCCCTTGATCGCGAGCGGGGTGCCTTCCAGCTTGAACTCCGGGCGTGTGCCGAGGTTGTCCGTCTTGAAGCGCCACGCGACTTCGAGCTGGTTGAAGTTGCTGCCGTTGATCTGATCGAGCGGCGAGTACTTCGTACCGCGCATGTCGGCGGTGTAGTGCGTCCAGTCGCCGTTCTTCGTGCTCGGCATCCCCGCCGGCTGTCCGGCGAGCCTGAGGCCCGCAAGGAGGACGAGCGGGGTCAGCACCGGCAGCGATCGCGCGATCATGCGTCTCATCTGGAACCCCTGAAAAAGACAGAAATGTTGGTGCGTGCACAATATATGTCCATGGGGCGGCGCTTCAAGTGAAAACTGGTCAAGCCACTGTCTCGGTCGTCCAGGTTAACTATGCGTACGACAAGCGGTTGACCGATCCCGACGAGCTGCTGGATCGCTATTTCACCCTGACCGGCTGGAGCGACGCCCTGCTGCGCGCCGGCGCGCGCGCCGCGGCGGTCGTGCAACGGTTCCACCGGGACGCAGCCGTCACGAGGCGCGGCGTCGACTACATCTTCAAACGGAGTGGTGTGGCTGCGGGGGCGGCCGCATTGCACCCTGACATCGCGCACGTCAACGGCCTGACCTTTCCGTGGCAGACCTGGCAGTTGCGCCGCGCGCTCGATTCGTCCTGCGCCATCGTCGTCCAAAGCCACGCGGATGGCGGCGCGATCGGACGGGCGCCTGAGCTCCGGCTGCCCGGCCGCGCGCTGCGGCGCGCCGCCGATGCGTTTCTGTTTGCCGCCGACGAGCATGCCGCCGCGTGGCGTCAGGCCGGCTTCATCGCCGCCGATCAACGTGTGTATCACGTGATGCCGGCCAGCTCGACGCTGGAGCCGATCGCGCGAGAGCCCGCGCGGCGCGCGTCGGGCGTCGACGGATCGCCGGCGATCCTCTGGGTCGGGCGGCTCAACGCCAACAAGGATCCGCTGACGGTCCTCGAGGGGTTCGAGCGCGCCCTGCGCGATCTGCCGGGCGCGAGGCTGACGATGATCTTCGGCACCGACGAACTGGGTGCCGAGGTGCGGGCGCGTATCAGCCAGTCGTTCGTGTTGCGTGATCGGGTGCGGCTGGCGGGGACCGTCGCGCACGAGCGGATGCCGTCGTTCTTCAGCGCCGCCGATCTGTTTGTCGTCGGCAGTCACCACGAGGGGAGCGGCTATTCGCTGATGGAGGCGATCGCGTGCGGCGCGGCGCCGGTCGTCAGCGACATCCCGACGTTTCGCCTGCTCACGGGCGGCGGAGCGGTGGGCGCGCTCTGGCAGGCGGGCGATGCCGCCGACTGCGCGCGCGCGTTGATCGATGCCGGCCGTCGCGATCCGCACGCAGAGCGCGCGCGGCTCGCGGATCATTTCGCGCGCGAGTTGAGCTGGGACGCTGTGGGGAAGCGAGCGCTCGAGATCTATCGAGAGGTGCGGGGAGCGAGGTGCGCGGGCCCTAGCCCCCTTTCTTCTTCAGCTCCAGCTTCGGGTAATAACGCTCGTCGGTCTTCTTGAATTTCTCGAGCCACTTCTTGTCGGCCTCGCCGGTGAAGCTCCATTCCTGGCGGTGATAGTTCCAGTCGTCGGGGTTCAGCGTCTGTGCACGCTCGAAGTACTTCGCGGCGAGCTCCGGCTTGCCGGTCTGTTGACACCAGACGGCGAGCTTGAACGTCGCCTCGGCTTCCATTTCGACCGGCGAGCGCGGCTTCACTCGCTGTGCGAATTCCTCGTCGGAGAGGACGTACGGGCTGCGGTCGCCGTTGGCGATCCAATCCTTCAGCGCGGCGACGTACTGCTCGCCTTCGGTCTCGAGCGCCTTGCCGCCGTACACACTCGTCCGGGTCGATGTCCATGCGGGTTCCGCAGGCCGCACGACGCGACCCTGCTCGTCGATCCAGAGGCCCATCGGCACGTTGACCAACTGGAACACGGAGCTGACGGTGTGAGTGGTGTCGACGAGCGTCGTGAAGGTCGCCTTCGCGGCGTCGTACCATTTGCCGGCTGCCGCCTCGCCGCCCGTGTCCTGTGCCGCGGCGATGATCTCGAAATTCCGGTCCTTCAGTTCCGCGTAGACCTTCTGCCAGCCTGGCAGATCAAAGCGGCATCCTCACCAGGAGGCCCAGGTGACCACCAGCGCCTTCTTGCCGCGGAATCCCGCGAGATGCACCGGGCGGCCAAGACGATCGGGCACGGTGAAATCAGGCGCCGTACGCGAGTTCGACAAGCCGCCCCCGAGGGCCTGCATTTCACCGAAGCTCCAGACGCGCGCCTCGTCGTCGGCGACGACCATCTGACCGGCCTTCTTCGCGAACGCGGTGAGGTTGAAGTAGTCGCCGCGCACCATGTCCTTCGGGATCGGGATGCACAGATCGGCGCGGCACGCGCCCTGCGGTTTGAGCGCGAATCCGTTGACGCGCGGCAGATCACCTTTGCGGATCCACAGCGCGCCGGCGATGCGCTTCGGGTCCGGGCCGATACGATCCAGCGCGACCACATGGTCGTCGTAAAGCACGGTTGCGCCAGCGGATGCAGCGGAAGCTGCCGACGCCAGCGAGGCGGCGCCGACCGCCTTCAGGAAGTCGCGTCGTTGCATGGACCGGACGTTACGCGGCATGCGGCGCGCGTGTCAAACTGGCATAGACTTCAAGACGTCCATGATTTCGAGCGTGCTCGTCGTCGACGATGATCCGAACCTCGTCCGGCTGATGAGCAGATTTCTGACGCTGGAAGGGTTCGCGCCGGTTCCCGCGTCGAACGGCGCGGAGGCGTTGATTTATCTGCGTGGCGGCGGCAGCGCGAGCGTGATTCTGCTCGACCTGCGCATGCCGGTGATGGACGGCTGGGAGTTCCGCCGCGAGCAGCGCGAGGATCCCGTGCTCGCCGGCATTCCGATCGTCGTGCTCTCCGGCGTGGAAGCGGACGGCCTTCAGGACATGGACCCGGCGGCGTCGTTCCACAAGCCGGTCAGTTTTCCAGAAGTCGTCGGTGTTGTCCGCCGCCTCTGCGAAACCGCGCGCTGAGCCCACCTCGCACGACGCACCCCGCACCTAGAACCTCGCATCGCTAAGGCGTGACCGGCTTCAGCGACAGCGATCGCGATTCCGCCTCGCGCAGCGTCAGCCGCTGACCGTGACGCCGGATCGACTCGAGATACTCCGGATCGTTCCACGATCCTTCCTCGACGTAATCGACAGCGACAGCGAGATACTCTCCCGGCGGCAGCCCCCTGATCTGGTAGCGCCCCTGCTGATCGGGGCGAACAGCGCGCACCCAGCGCGAGTCGTCGGACCATCTGGACGCATCGTCCGGAAAGACGATCACCGTGCCGTCGACCAGCGGCGCACCTCTTTCGTCGAGCAGTTGGCCGCTGACGGTCGTCACCCGGCTCGAGACGACCACCTGAACGCCGGTCAGCGTCTCGCCGCTCTTCATTTCGACGGGTGTGTCGGAGATATCGCGGCCGCCCTGGAGGATCGCTTTGACGGTCCAGCCGTCCGGCACGATCGCGCGAACGCGCGCGGCGCCGAACACCGCCGCGACGCTGAAGCTCCAGTCGTCGCGCACGCGTCCGCTGTCCGGGATCGCGCCGCCGCCCGGCGCGCCCGGTGGCGGCGGCGGAGGGGGCGCGCCGCCCGGGCCGGCGCCCAGGTCCGGATCGACGAGCCGTGCGGCGACGCCGAAGCGGCCAGGTGCACCGTCGGGAGGCGCGCCGGTGTCGGCGATCACCGTGCCGTCCATCGACCATCCCATCGACGTCGTGAGCGAGAGATTCGTGACGTCGGCGCCGTCGATTGTGACCAGCTGCGTGGCGACCTCCAACACGGTACCGCGCGATGACTGCGTGTCGCGGGTTGCCTGCGCCACGAGTTTGTACGAACCGGGTGACACGTTCCTGATCGTGAACGTGCCGTCGGCGGCGGTCGTCGCCTGGCCGCCCATCATCATCATGCCGAAGCCCGGTCCGCCGAATTCCTGCATGAGCATGATGTTGCGGCTCGCGAGCGGCCGGCCGAGGGAATCGGCCGCGGTACCCGAGACGCTGGCGGCGCGACCCGGCATCAACGCGAAGCTGTTGTTGCCGGCCGATTGACCAACCGCGACCGTCACCCGGCGCGCGTCGGTCAGCGATACCGCACCCGGCGCGTACGTGGGCGCGTAGCCCATCGTCCGCTCGACGCCGTTCTCGGTGACGGTCCACGTTTCGCGCAGCGCCGCCATCAGGAAGTAGCTGCCGGGCGTCAGACCCGTCAATCGGTATTCGCCTGCATCGTCGGTGCGCGCCGGCGGGCCGACGGCCACCATACGCCGCCGTCCGGAAAAGTACGCGGATCGCATCGCGAACACCTGCACGTCAGCGACCGGTTCCGAGAGCTCGTCGGTGATCTGCCCGCTGATGACGCTGGCGCGCGGCAGTGAGAAATCGACGTGATCGATCGCCTGCCTGTCGAGCAGCTGAAGCGGCTTTCCCGGTTCCAGTGGGCGACGCTGACCGTAGAGCAGCGGCAGATAGCCGCTGCGCGTGACGCGGATCGTGTAGCGACCGGCCGGCAGGTCGGCAATTTCGTAGCGGCCGTCGAGGCTCGTGCTGGTACTGCGGCCCTCCCGTCCCAGTTCCGGACCGGTGAGCGTGATCCGCGCGCGGCGCAGCGGCTTGCCGGTATCGGCAGCGAGCACGCGCCCTCGGACGACGGCCACGCCCGAAGGCGTCGTGCCCGGGCGCGCATCTCGCGGCGGCGCGTCTTGTGCGTGTGGCGGCGGTGGCTGCACCGCGGCCAGCGCCAGCGACGTAAGCATCATGATGATCATGGCGTCACCGCATCTCCGTTGAAGCGGTGGCTTCCGGAATCATGACGAGGATGTCGAGTCCGAAGACGAGCGTGGCGAGGTCCGGGTCGACCGCTCGTCCCGGTCCGCTGAGGTCCGCTCGCAGCGGACGCAGATCGAACACGGTCCAGTCCGAGGGCAGAAGGTTGCTCAAGACTGGCTGCAGGTAACGCGAGCCCGGACGATCCGCGTTGTTGAACGACATCTGTTGTGCGGGCTGGCCGACTCGAGGAAACATGATGCTCGAGCCTCGGACGGGCATCAGGCGGATGTGCAGCGACTGCGCGCCCTGTGCCTCCGCGAATTCGGAGATGTAGTTGCCGATGCCGCTGCTGTGTGCCGGATTCAACCCTCGATAGACGTGATACCCGCCAAACTTGAGGAGGACCTTCGGCGGAGCCGCAGCGGTGGCGGTCGCACGCGCGTAGTTGGCGGTAAAGAGGGTCTTCATCAGGCGCTCACGGCGCCGAAGGTTGCCGTACTCGACCGGCGGAGCCCGATTGATCTGGTGACTTTCAACGAGCGACGCGAACAGCGTTCGCGCGTCGACGCTGCCGTCCTTTTCGAGCAGCGCCGCGGCGGCGGCGAGTTCCTTGTCGTCAGCGGCGATCATGAACAGATCGAAGATGCTTCCACTCTGCTGCGCCTTTCGATACGCCTCGTCGTTCTTCCGCAGCAGTTGCTCCATCGCGGGCTTGGCCTCGTTGCCAAGGCGGCTGCCGAGCACGCGCGACAGGATCAGTCCGCCTCCGTTCAGCCCTTCGTGGTTCAACCCCCAGAGGCGGAAGTCCGGCTGACTTGTTCGTGCGCACGACCGCAGCATGTCGAATTCTTCGCGCGCGCTGGAAACGTTGAGCGACCGAGGGAACTTTTGCTCGAACGCGGCCAGCTGCGTGACGCCATCTGGCCGGCGCGCCCAATCTTCCAACTCGGCGGTCGCCAGTGGTCCCTCTTCCAGCGCCATGGTGTGGAATCCGGCAGGACCAGCTTCCGCACAAATCGCCGTCCAGAATGCCGGCGTCTGGGCAATGCCGTGGTCCTCGCCGACCAACACGAAACGCGACTGCGCAATCGCCGTTTGCAGAACCTGCGCGCCCGCGCCCGAGAGCCGGCCGTCGCCGACCGAGAGTGCGGTCCGGTTCTGCAGGAGCTTCGCGACAAACCGGTCACCTGCCCCCGGCTGCGCGGCCTGGGCCGAAAGCGGCCGATAGAACCCATTACGGGCGGCGATCGAGATGCATAGGCAACTGAAGAGGATCAACCCGGCGGATTTCCTGGACATCGGTTTCGCCTCAGTGCGAAAAGATTTGAGGAGCTAAGGAACTGAGGATTTGAGCATTTGCAAATAGCTTCCCAAATCCTGACTTCCAAGAATCCTCAGCTTCGTTATTGTGGCGGCGGCGGCGGTGGTGGTGGCGGTGGCGGCATCAAACCCAAATGGACATCCAGGACGCGGAGGCCGCGAGGCGCCGGCGGTGGCGGCGGAGGCGGTGGACGCATCGGTTGCAGGTAGATGCGGGCGACGTCGACCGAGTCGGGGAGCGGTGGCAGCGCGACGAGCGAGGTCACCGCGAAGAAGACCCAGAGGGCGCCGACAGACACCGCGGCACCCACGGCAGCAGCGGTCATCCAGGTCGAGCGACGCGGCGTCATGGCTTCGTCTCCTTCGTATTCGATCCGCCACAGCACGTCATGGGGAACGCCGAAGAGCAGTCGCGCCAGCATGTGGAGCGCGATCACCTCGGGTGAGTGTCCGCGGCGCCGGGCGTCCTCGTGAAACTCCCAGAGATCCGACTCGATCTCGGCGCGGCGCTCGTCGCGGTGCGCGGGATCCATCTGCATGGTGTAGAGCCGCGTCCACGCCCGTACGGACCCGATCGCGCCGTGGAGCAGCGGGTTCATGCAGGAGCCAGACGCCGGCGTGGACGCCGAGCCGGCGCGTCTGTTTCCGCGCGTCGCGCCTCGTTGGCTGCCGCTTCGCCGAGCGCGGTCAGTGTGTAAAGGCGCCGTCCCGGCCGATTCTCACGAGCGGGCACAGCGGGATCTTCCCAGCGGCTTTCGACCAGCCCCATTTTTTCCAGCCGGCCGAGGGCGCGGTACAACGTGCCGTAGGCGGTGAGCAGGCGCGTGTCGGCGGCGTCGCCAAGCGTTTTGGCCATTTCGTAGCCGTGAAACTCACTCACGCCCTGCCGGTTGAGCGTCGCGGCTGCGGAGCAGATGGCGATCTCGAGTGGAACCAGGCTACCGGGTTTGCGTCGCACGAAACTGATAATACGCAGATATCTGCTTTTAGGTCAACACCGTGCGAAACGGCCCGAAAAGTAGGGTAGTCTGGGATCCGTGAGCGATCGTCAGGACCAGACGGGCGGCGCCGTCAAGGAACGGGTCAAGACCGAGAAGAAAGAGCCGACCCTCTACAAAGTCGTCGTACTCAACGACGACTACACGACGATGGAGTTCGTCCTCCAGGTGCTCGAGGGCGTCTTCGAGAAATCGCCCGCCGAGGCGTACCGGATCATGATGCAGGTACATCTAAACGGGAGTGGGGTCGCGGGGGTCTATCCGTGGGAGGTCGCCGAGACCAAAGTCGACACCCTCGCGTCGCTGGCCCGCCACGCGGAGTTCCCGCTGCGCGCGACCATAGAAGAAGCGTGAGCTGATCTGTGTTTTCCGCCGCCATCGAAGTTGTCCTGACCATCGCCTACCGCGAGGCCGTCTCGCGCCGGCACGCGTACGTCACGCTCGAGCATCTGCTCTACGCCCTCGCTCACGACAACGACGGCGAGCGGATCCTCGCCGCCTGCGGCGCCGACCTGCCGCGCCTCCGCCGCGATCTGGACGCGTACCTCCGCGAGTCGCTCGAACAGACCAAGCGCGGCGACGTGCGCGAGCCGGAGCAGACGGCGGCGTTTCGCCGCGTGCTCCAGACGGCGGTGCTCCATGTACAGAGCGCGCAGCGCGGCGAAGTGGAGGCGGGCGACATTTTCGCCGCCATCCTGCAGCAGCCCAAGACCCATGCCGCGCAGCTGCTGGCGGAGCAGGGCGTCACGCGCCTCGACATCCTCGAGTACATCTCGCACGGCATCTCGAAGGTGCCGGCAGCCGGCGGCACGCCGGGCGCTCGCGAGCACGGCGCCGACGCCGGAGGCGGTGACGAAGGCTCCGCCACGGCGCGCGATCCGCTCGGGGCCTACTGCTCGAACCTCACGGAGCGGGCGCGGCAGGGCACGCTCGATCCGTTGATCGGCCGGACCCTCGAGCTTCAGCGCACCATCGAAGTGTTGTGCCGGCGGCGCAAGAACAACCCGGTGTTTGTCGGCGAGGCCGGCGTCGGCAAGACCGCGATGGCGGAAGGGCTCGCCGTCCGCCTGCTCGCGGACGATGCGCCGCAGGCGCTGAAGGACGCGGAAATCTTTGCGCTCGACACCGCCGGCCTGCTGGCGGGTACCCGCTTCCGTGGCGATTTTGAAGAGCGGTTCAAGGCGGTCATCAGGGCGCTCAGCGCCAGGCCGAAGGCGATCCTGTTCATCGACGAAATCCACTCGACGGTGGGCGCCGGCGCGACCACCGGCGGCACCATGGATCTCGCCACGCTCATCAAGCCGATGCTGACCGCCGGCGAGCTGCGCGTGATCGGCTCGACCACCTTCGACGAGTACAAGCACATCGAAAAGGATCGCGCGCTGGCGCGCCGGCTGCAGAAAATTGCGATCGAGGAGCCGTCGGTCGACGAGGCGATCAAGATTCTGGCCGGCCTGAAGAGCCGCTACGAGGATCATCACCGCGTGACTTATACCGACGCCGCGCTCGAGGCGGCGGTCAAGCTCGCGGCGCGCCACCTGCGGGACTATCGTCTGCCAGACAGCGCAATTGATCTCCTGGACGAAGCCGGATCGGTCGCACGTCTGGCGGCGCCGCCCGATGTCGTGGCGGCCCCTTCCGATCCCGCCCTTCCTGCCGATCCTGCCCGTCCCGCCCCTGTGGTCGTCGATGCCGCCGAGATCGAGAAGGTCGTGGCGCGCATCGCGCGCATCCCCGCTCGGCAGGCCTCTTCGTCGGATCGCGAGCGGCTGCGCACACTCGAGGAATCGCTGCAGCGCGTGGTCTTCGGACAGGACGATGCGGTGCATCTGGTGGCGCAGGCGATCAAACGATCGCGCGCCGGGTTGGGACAGCCCGATCGTCCCGCCGGCTGTTTCCTGTTCACCGGGCCCACCGGCGTCGGCAAGACCGAGCTTGCCAAACAGCTTGCCATTCAGCTCGGGAACGAGTTCTCGCGCATCGACATGAGCGAGTACATGGAGAAGCACGCGGTCGCGCGACTCATCGGCGCGCCGCCCGGCTATGTCGGCTTCGAGCAGGGCGGTCTGCTCGTCGACATGGTCCGGACGCACCCCTATAGCGTCGTGCTGCTCGACGAGATCGAGAAGGCGCATCCGGACATCTACAACATCCTGCTGCAGGTCATGGACCACGCGGCGCTGACCGACAACACCGGTCGGAAAGCCGACTTCCGCAACGTCGTGCTGATCCTCACGTCGAACGCCGGCTCACGCGAGATGAGCGCCGCCTCGATCGGTTTTGCCGAGGGCGGCAGCGGCGACGCGCACGACGAGCGGTTGCGCAAGGCGGCCGCCGTCAAGTCGAAGGCCGCGATCGAAAAGGTGTTCAGCCCGGAATTCCGCAACCGCCTCGATGCGATCGTCACGTTCCGCACCTTGAGCGCATCGGTGATGGAGCAGATCGTCGACAAGTTCGTGCTCCAGCTCGAGCAGCAGCTGGCCGAGCGGCACGTCGCGATCACACTGACGGACGAGGCTCGGGCCTGGCTCGCCAGGAAAGGCTACGACCCGGTATTCGGCGCGCGGCCTCTGGGGCGGGTGGTGCAGAAGGAGGTTCGCGATCCGCTCACCGATCAGATCCTCTTCGGTGCGCTCGAGCAGGGCGGCACCGTCACGATCGGCGTCGCCGACAACGCGCTGACGTTTGCCTACGAGAGCAAGACGCTCGAGCCGCAGGGCTGAAGCCCTGCGCCACAGATCGCAGGACTAAACCCTGCGCCACAGATTGGAATGGCGCAACGCTTTAGCGCTGCGGCTTCTCCCAGCGCATGAACAGGAAGTACGGTACCCGCGTCATGTGCTCGAATCTGATCGACTTCCTGAGATCCTCCTCGGTCGCCGCCGGCTCCTGAAACACCCGCAGGACGAACCCCGCATCGAGCGCGCCCTTCATGTAGTCCTCCAGCGGACGATGGCGCCGCAGCGTCGGCGAGCGGAAGGAGGGCGCGATGCGGTCGTTCCACGCGATGCGTTCGAAGTAGCGATCGACCGCGTAATGCTGCGGACGCCGTCCCTTGCCGCCCACCCAGTCGGATACCGGCGCGGAAAAGCAGGGGTGCGTGATGCTCATGCACAGCGACCCGCCTGACGTGAGGACGCGGTGCGCCTCGCGCATTGCCCCGGGATAGTCCTCCACGTTCATCATCAGCATCGACGCGACGATCAGATCGAACGAGCTGTCCTCAATCTCCTCGAGCGCGTTGGCGTTGCGGCAGTGATAGGGAATGTCGAGGCCGGAGACGGCCGCCCGCTGACGGGCGACGTCGACGAGGCGGCGGCTGCCGTCGACGCCGCTGACGCGCGCGCCAAGCCGCGCCAGCGCGCGGGAATACGCGCCCTCGCCGCAGCCGAGATCGAGCACGCGCCGGCCGGCGACATCACCGGCGAGCTTCAGCATGCGCGGCTGCAGGAACAGGTTCTGGAAATCGCTCGAGTCGGCGTGGGAGACCCAGTCGTCGGCGGCGGCGTCCCAGGATCGGGTGGAGGTATCGTCGGACATCAGTCGTCAGTCAACAGTCGTCAGTCGTTCGGTCACGCGCCGCTGGTCTTCATGGTGATGACGAAGTCTCGCGTGGTATCGAGGTCGCTGTTGCCGACGTGCGTCTGTTCCGGCTGCTTCGTCAGCGTCTCGCCCGGGCGCAGCTCGATCTCGAAGCGATACGTCCCCTCGGGCACCTGGATCGTGTAGCCGCCGTTGGCCGCCGTCGTCGTCTCGTGGCGCGTGCCGGTCTTGACTTCGATCACCGTGACCTTGCGCCCCGGAACCGCGACCGACGAATCAGCAGTCTTGACGATGCCGGCGATCGTGCCGCCGACTTTGTTCGGCTGTGTGTTGACGAGCGGTCCGGGCCGGCCAACCGGTCCGGGACCGCAAGCTGCCCACAGCGCCGCGCAGGCGATAAGCAGAGCTCGTGCGAGTTTCATGATTCACCTCAGCTGTGCGAAGACTGCAAGCCGTGCGCCGGGCTCACGGTTTAGGCGCCTTACCGAACACTTCGACGATGGTGGCGGTGACCGTACCGGTGTTGCGGAAGGTATGTTTCGCGCCGCCCTTCAGGTTGAGCACCTGTCCCTGCGTGACCTCGACCGGCTGCTCTCCCTCGATGGTGAGAAGCAATTGGCCCGTCACCAGCGTGAACACGTGCCACGTCGCTTCGTCGTGCGAATGCATGCGCCGCGTCGCGCCAGGCTCCGCGTAATCGCGCAGGACGCGAAACTCGGGCTGATCCATCACCACCATCGACGAGATCCCGGGGTCGCCGGCTACCGGCCGGGCCTTTTCAGCCCCTCCGACCGCTTGCGCATTCGCCGTCGCGGCCATAAGCGTGAACGCCAGTACCAAGGCTGAGGGCCTGTTCACCATGTATCCTTCTCCCATGAAGAGTCACATCTTACAGGCGGCGGCCCTCGGCGCGCTGCTTCTGATGCCGCCGGGGACCGCACCCACCACCGCTGCCGACGCAGCGTCGGCGGGCGAGCAGACGCCGCAGCGCCCGGCGCCGCCGCCGTCTCCCGTCCTTCAAAGCGAAACGCCGGCCAAATTCGAGCCGGTCACCGATTCGTTCGACTACGTCAGACGCGACGTGATGATTCCGATGCGAGACGGCGTCAAGCTGCACACCGTCGTGCTGGTGCCGAAGGGGGCGAAAGGCGCGCCGATCCTGCTGACGCGCACGCCGTACGACGCGACCGGCCTGACGAGTCACGCCCAGAGCCGTCATCTCGGCCCCATCCTCACCGGCTACGACAATGCCACGGACGTCATCGTCGAAGGCGGGTACATCCGTGCCGTCCAGGACGTGCGCGGGAAGTACGGATCCGAAGGGGACTACGTGATGAACCGGCCGTTGCACGGGCCGCAGAACCCGACGATGGTCGATCACGCGACTGATACCTACGACACGATCGACTGGCTGGTGAAGAACACGCCCGAGAGCAACGGCAAGGTCGGCATCCTCGGCATCTCCTACGACGGCTTCCTGCCGCTGATGGCGCTCGTCAACCCGCATCCGGCGCTCAAGGTGTCGGTGCCGATGAACCCGATGGTCGACGGCTGGATGGGCGACGACTGGTTCCACAACGGCGCCTTCCGGCAGCAGATGATGGGTTACATCTACGACCAGGAAGCGACGCGCGCCAACGACGCGCACTGGTGGACGAGCCACTTCGATGAGTACGACATGTTCATGGAGGCCGGATCGGCAGGGGAGCTCGGACGCCGACGCGGCCTGGAACAGGTCGGCTTCTGGCGCAAACTCCTCGAGCATCCGGCGTACGATGCGTTCTGGCGCGATCAGGCGGTCGACAAGATACTCGCCGCGCAGCCGCTGACGGTCCCGGTGATGCTCGTGCACAGCCTCTGGGATCAGGAAGACATCTACGGCGCGATCGCGGTCTACAAGGCGATCAAGCCGAAGGATGCTGCCGGCGACAAGGTATTTCTGGTGATGGGTCCCTGGTACCACGGCCAGTCGATCAGAGACGGCAGCTCGCTCGGCGCGCTGAAGTTCAACAGCGACACGGCGCTCCACTTCCGCCAGGAGATCCTCCGCCCGTTCCTCGATCAGTATTTGAAGGACGGCGCGCCCAGGGCCGACGTGCCGCCGGTGGTCGCGTTCGAAACCGGGACCAACGCGTGGCGCCGGCTGCCGTCGTGGCCCGCCGGTTGCGCCAGCGGATGCACCGTGCAGCCGACGCCGTTGTACCTTGCCTCCGGCCTGAAAGCCGGCTTCTCCGCACCGGCGGCGGGAGGTGCGCCGTTCGAGGAGTACGTCTCCGACCCAGCCAAGCCGGTGCCGTATCGGCCGCGCCCGATCAGGCCGTCCGGCGGACCGGGCTGGTCCGAGTGGCTCGTCGACGATCAGCGTGAGGCGTCGGGCCGCCCCGACGTCGCGGCGTTCGTGTCCGACGTGTTGAAAGCCCCGGTCAAGATCAGCGGCCAGCCGGTGGCGAACCTGATCGCGTCGACCAGCGGCAGCGATGCCGACTGGGTGGTGAAGGTGATCGACGTGTACCCGGACGAAGTCGCGGCGCAGCCGGCGCTCGGCGGCTACCAGTTGATGGTGTCGGCGGACATTTTCCGCGGGCGCTATCGCGAGAGCTTCGAGCAGGCGAAGGCGATCCCGCCGGACCGGCCGCTGCAGTACCGCTTCGCACTGCCGACGGCGAACCACGTGTTCCTGCCCGGCCACCGGATCATGGTGCAGGTGCAATCGAGCTGGTTCCCGCTCTACGATCGCAATCCGCAGACGTTCGTGCCCAGCATCTTCCGCGCGACCCCGGGCGATTATCGCAAGGCGACGCAGCGCATTTATCACGCGCCGGGGCAGGCGAGCTTCGTCGAGCTGCCGCTCGTCGTCACTCGATGAATCGCGCTCTATAATGACGCGGTGTCCGAGTCCGCATCCCGCCGGGCGGTTCTCTCTCCCGACACGACTGCCGACATCGAGCGGCGCCAGGTCGAGTCGTGGCGGCGGCTCTTGCCTCTCGAGAGATTGCGGCTCGTCAGCGACGCCACCCGCGCGGTGATGAACCTCTCCCGTGCTGGTATTCGCCTTCGTCACCCCCAGGCCTCCGAACGCGAGTGCTTTCTGCGCCTGGCGGCCATCCTGCTCGGCGTAGACACGGCCAGGCGCGTCTATCCCGACGCCGCGCAACTGCCTGACCTGCGCGGGCCGTCGTGAGCGATCCCGTTGCTGTCGCGCTCAGCGTGGCGCAGATCCTCGAGGAGCGCGGGCTGCGTTACCTCGTCGGTGGATCTCTGGCCAGCTCGATCAGCGGGGAGCCGCGATCGACGCTGGACGTCGATATCGTGGTGGCCATGACGGACTCGGATGTCGCGACTATCGTCGATGGGCTGCGTGTCGAGTTCGATGTGGATGAGCACGCGGTCGCGCGAGCCGTTCGTGAGCGTTCGAGCGTCAACGTGTTTCATCGGGCGAGCGCGATCAAAGTCGACATCTTCGTCATGGGCGGGTCGCCGCTTGACGACGAACCGATGAATCGGCGGCAACGCGTCCAGGTAACGGCCGACCCCGACCGCTACCTCTACGCCTACACGCCCGAGGACATCCTGCTTCAGAAGCTGCGCTGGTTCCGAATGGGGCACGAGATATCCGACCGTCAGTGGCGCGATGTGCTGGGCATCCTGCTGGTGCAGGGGGACGGGCTCGACCGGCCGTATCTTCGCGATCGCGCCGAGCGCATCGGCATCGCGGATCTGCTCGCTCGGGCGGAAGCCGCCGCCGGCGGAGCGTGAGTCTAGGGACAACCGAGGGTCCATCTACGCGAGGATCGGCGCGCCGAAGAACTGACGAAGCGCGTTGCCCATTCCCGCGCGCGCGGCTGCGCCGGAAAGGATGGCGTCCACGGCCATCAGCGACGTGTGGATCTGACCTCGACAGGGAAGATGCCGGACCTGGACTCCTGCCGCGGCCAGGGCATCGGCGTAGGCTGCGCCTTCGTCTCGCAGCGGATCGAACTCGCACGTCACGATCAGCGCCGGCGGCAAGCCCGCGAGGCTGGCCGCTCGCAGCGGCGATGCCTTCGGGTTCGCTCTCGCCGGCTCCTCGGCGTAGTGGTCCCAGAACCATCGCATCAGACTGGTCGTGAGGATGTAGCCGTCGGCATTGTCGACGTATG
>Ga0105248_10003324_pt1 | contig 17855 bp, 14 predicted proteins | sample KBSS34metaG_FD_81524 | JGI IMG/M metagenome (GOLD analysis project Ga0105248, IMG submission 81524) | Switchgrass rhizosphere microbial communities from Kellogg Biological Station, Michigan, USA - KBS S3-4 metaG | ecosystem: Host-associated > Plants > Roots > Rhizosphere > Soil | place... | reverse complement strand
GGCATCGGTTCCTGCCAGTACGCCTTGCCGGCCTCGTAATGCGTCACCGTCTTGCGGCCTTGGGCATCCTCTGTCGTCAGATCGCCGCCGACGATGCCGATCACCGTGCGGTAGCGATCGTGCCGATGAAGCGTCGATTCGGTGTGCGGCGGGATGACGCTTTTCCAGGAGACGGCGCGATCGTTCTCGAACTGCGGCACGCGCGTCATTTCAGGCTTCGACGATTGCGCGACGGTCCGGCTGAAGCCGGACACGACCGATACACACAACACCGCCGTCACGAATATCGCGCGACGCATTAGCGCACCTTCTCTTCCAGCCCGAGGAGCTTCGCTGCGTTCTTCCAGCGGATCCCTTCGCGCTGCTCGTCGGTCACCGGCAGTTTGTCGACCGCCTCGAGCATCAGCGGAATGCTGCCGATCTGATGAGGGTAATCGCTGCCGGCCAGGATGTGATCGGCGCCGGCGAAGTCGATGGCGAGCTTCAGCGCGCCCTGGTTGAAGTTCACCGTGTCGTAATAGAACTCCTTCAGATACGTGCTCGGCGGACGGTCGATCTTCGCGCGGCAGTCCCTGAAATTGTGGAAGCCGCGGTCGAGACGCTCGACCAGATACGGGATCGTGCCACCGAGATGGCAGAGCGCCCACTTGATGTTCGGGAAGCGCCCGGGCACGCCGTTGAAAGTCAGCGACGCGGCGGCCAGCGTCGTGTCGTACAGGAATCCGACCAGCGGCATCAGCCAGAATTCCTTCATCATGTCGACGTTTACCGGATGCTCCGGGTGGATGTACATGACGGCGCCGATGTCGTTGGCCGCTTCGTAGATCGGCCAGAAGCGCTCGTCGCTCAGCGCGACGCCGTTGATGTTGCTGAAGAGCATGGCGCCTCGCATGCCGAGCTCGCCGGTCGCACGCTGGAATTCCTTCAGCGACGCCTTCGGATCGTTCAGCGGCAGCGTCGCGAGCGACGTGAAATGCCTGCCGCGCGTCTCCATCGCCTCCTTGAACTCGTCGTTCACCATCGACGCCAGGCGTACCGCCGTCGCCGGCGTTTCCACATGCGTCCCAGGCGTCGTCAGCGTCACGCACTGCATGGTGACGCCGTGCTGGTCGAGCACCTCCTGGCGGTACGCCAGATCGCGATGGCCGCGGACCGCGACGTTGTAGTCTCCCGGATAGTGCAGATTCGGATTGCCGTCGCTGTCGACGGTCACTCTCACGCTGCTCTCGCCGGATTGCAGCGCCTTCATGTAGTTCGGCGGGTAGTAGTGGTTGTGGAAATCAATCACGGGCATGAGGACGTCTCCAGAAATGGTAAACGGGCAGGCCGGCGACGACCAGCGCGAGACCGGTGAGGCTCTCGCGCGGATCGCCGGCGATCTGATTCAGGACGATCGCGAGACAGACGAGCGCAAATACGATCGGCACGACCGGGAAGCCCCACGCGCGGAACGCGGGTGTGTAGCCGCGGGCGCGGCGCAGGGCGATGGTGCCGAGCGCGAGCGCGCCGAAAAAGATCCATTCGGTATAGACGACGCGCGACACGATGACGCCGTACGTGCCGGTGAGCACGAGCACGGACGACCAGACGCCTTGCACGACGATCGCAAGATACGGCGTCTTGTGCACCGGATGCACGGCGCCCATCCACTTGAACAGCAGCCCGTCCTCGGCCATCGCGTAATACACACGAGGCCCGGCGAGGACGATGCCGCTGATGGCGCCGAACGAGGATACGATCACGAGAAGGGAGATCGCCGACGCCGCGGCCGGACCCGCGGTCGCCAGCGTCGCGTCGAAGGCGATGTGCGTCGACCTCAGGACCGCGTCGAACGGCAGCACGAGCAGGTAGGCGCTGTTCAGCGCGAGGTAGATGACGACGACCGCCGCGGTGCCGAGCATCAGGGCGCGCGGAATCGTCCGTTCCGGCGTGTGGGTTTCCTCCGCCGCGTAGGTCACCATGTGCCAGCCGCCGAAAGCGAACAGGCCGGCGACCAGCGCGCGCAGGAAACCGCGCGGCTCGATGGCGCCGATGGCGTCCGGCATGCGCGGCGTGCCGATGCCGAAGAGCAGCACCAGCAGCACGCCGATCGCGCCGATCTTGGCGATCGTCAGCGCCGTCTGCACCGAACTGCCCGGCCTGACGCCGACGTAGTTGATGGCGGACAACACCGCAATCGCGCCGACGGCGACGATGCGGATGCCGAGATCGTTGAGCGGCACGATGGTCGCCGTGTAGCGCCCGAACACCATCGCGATTGCCGCGATGATGCCCGAATGCATGCTCCAGAACATCGCCCAGCCCCAGAGAAACCCGGCGGCCGGCGAGAACATCTCGCGCAGGAAGACGTAGACGCCGCCGGTCTTCGGATACGCCGACGACAGCTCCGCGCAGATGCTCGCGCCGAACCAGGTCAGCGCGCCGGCGGCGATCCAGACGAGCAGCATGCCGCTGAACGACGGTACCGCCTTGCTGACCTCTGAGGGCTGGACGAAAATCGACGACCCGACGATCGTACCGACGACCATCGCGGTCGCCTGGGTCAGCCCGATCGTTCGGGCGAGCTTGGCGGACACGGCGCGAATCGTATCAGTTTGTACGGGGTCTGACCCTTTGCAAGGGGTCAGACCCCGTACAAACGGTGACATACCTTACGAGCGGTGGCCGGCAACGACAGCCGCGATCGTGTCGGCCTCCGCGGCCGTCTTGTCGTCGCGGTATCGCTTGACGCGCGCGAAGCGCAGCGCCACCCCGCCCGGATAGTGCGGGCTCGCCTGCACCTCGTTGAACGCGATCTCGACGACGACCTCCGGCCGTACGTAGACGGTGTAGTCGTCGCGGCCGGTCTCGAGCTCGAGGAATTTCTTCGTCTGCCACGCGAGCATGGCGTCGGTCAGACCCTTGAAGGTCTTGCCGAGCATGACGAAGCCCCCGTTCTCGGGATCGCGCGCGCCAAGATGCAGGTTGCTGAGGGTGCCGCGGCGCCGGCCGCTGCCCCACTCCGCTGCCAGCACCACGAGATCCAGCGTGCGCGCCTGCTTGACTTTGAGCCATGCCGATCCGCGGCGGCCGGCCGCATACATCCCGCCGACCGCCTTCGCCATGACGCCTTCGTGGCCGCTCGCGAGCGCGCGCTGCGTGAACGCGGCCGCCGCATCCGAATCGGCCGTCACCAGGCGCGGCACGAGGTTCGCGGCGGCGCTCTGCTCCGCCAGCAGCGACACACGCCTCGAGAGCGGCTCGTCGACCAGCGCATCGCCGTCGAGATACAGCACGTCGAAGAACATCGGTGTGATCGGCAGCGTCTCCTTCAGCCGCTCGACCTCGAGCCTCCGGCCGAACCGCCGCATGGTCTCCTGAAACGGCAGCGGCGAGCCATCGGGCCGCAGCGCGATCGCCTCGCCGTCGAGGACGATTGAGCGGGCCGGCATCGCGCGCGTCACGGCCACCACTTCCGGAACCGCGATGGTCACGTCGCGCAGGTTTCGCGAATACACGCGCACGTCATCGTCGGCCTTGTGGACCTGGATGCGCGCGCCATCGAGCTTGTACTCGAACGACGCCTCGCCGAGCTCGGTCAGAGCAGCCTCGACGTCGGCCGCTGAATCGGCCAGCATTGGTTGGACCGGCTGAAATGGTCGCAGCGCGAACTGCGCGAGGCCCGCTTCCCCTTCCGCGAGCGCGGCGCGCGCGACCGGCGCGAGGTCTCCGGCGAGCATCGCCGCGCGGCGGATCCCCGCGATTGGGATGCCGGACGCGCGGGCTACGGCGTCGGTCAGCACACCCTCGAGCGCGCCCTGTCGCAGCTCGCCGTAGAGCAGGCGGAACAGAAAATCCTGTTCGCCGGCGGTCGCGCGACCCATCAGTTCGCGAAGGAGTTGCGTCCGGCCGAAGGCCGAGCCGGTCCCCGCTAGCCCCGCGACACGGTCGAAGATGGCATCGACCTCGCGGAGCTCCAGCTGCGGCGCATCGGCGGGTGGCACATCGCGCAGGCCGGAGAGGACCGCGCCGCCGATTTTCATCCGGCCTTGACGCGGCTCTCCGCTCAGAAAGGCAATGACGATGGCGATCTCATCCGGCGGGACGCGGGCGAGCAATCCGGCCAAATGGCCGATCTTCTCCAGCCGTCCCGCCGTTCCGGCCACCGCCCGCGAAATCTCCGCCACTTCGCCGAGGCGCATCCGCCGATCCTATCCAATCCGGATGCGACGGGCGTCCGTAAGATAGCGCGGAGGCACATCAATGTCAGAAGCGGAGAACACCAGGGTCGTGCAGGACGCGTATGCGGCGTTCGGACGCGGCGACGTCCCGGCGCTGCTCGGCTACTTTACCGACGACATTCAGTGGCAACCGGTCATCGGCACGGAGAAGCACGTGCCGTTCTCGGGTGCACGCACGGGGAAGGCGGAGGTCGCCGAGTTCTTCACGCGAGTGTCGGAGACCGAGGATTTCGAGCAGTTCGAGCCGCGCGAGTTCGTCGCGCAGGGAGACACAGTGGTGGCCATCGGGCACTATCGCGCCAAGACCAGGGCGACCGGCAAGATCTTCGACTCGCCGTTCGCGATGGTGTTCACGTTCCGCAACGGCAAGGTCGCAGCGTTCAGGGAATTCACAGACAGCGCCGCGATCAACGGCGCGTTCGCGTAGGACGCGGAACGCAAAGGCCGCAAAGCCCGCGAAGAAGATTGATTGATCAGGTCCGCAGCAACGCGCGCAGACGACCGAACATCTGACTGAAGGCGCTGGCCGGAGCGGGCCGCGCCTTGTTCGGCCGCTGCGACCCCGCGGCGGCGCCGCGTCGATCGCCGTCGCCGGCGTCAGGCGGCACATCGTCGCGCCACTGGAGATCGTCATGGCCGACGATCTGGGCCTGGCCACGGATCACGTCCCCGGCGCGGCGATCGCCCTGCGGGAAGCACCTGCAGAATTGATCGACGGTCGATTCGGGGTCGACGCCGATGGCGCTCGCGTAGCTGCGCACGTACGCGCGCGCGTAGATGCCCGTCGGCCAGCGCGACAGATCGTTGCGCTCCAGCCCTTCCCACAACGCGGCATTCACGTTGGTTCTCGACACGATGTCGAGCACGGAGATGCCCCGCTGGATCCGAATCCGGCGCAGATTGGGGCCGAAGGCGTCGCGCTCGCTCATGGCGGACAGCTCTTCAGCAAGATCGCTACCAACGGTCAAAACGGCATTTCAGGCGCGCAACCCGCCGATCCGGTCTCGGCCTGCGTCCCATTTCTCTACAGGCGATTACGATCCTGGCGGGCGATTACGATTCTGGGAGAACGGGGTACGGAGGCAACGGAATTGCCGTTCGCCTCCTCCACAGGCTCAATCTCAATCGAACTCGCGCTTCGCGGCCGTCTGCTGCGGCCCCACGCGTCCGGCGACGATGTCGGCCCTCGAGTAGTTCTCGCTCTTCATCCTGGCGCCGCCGAGGCGGCGGAGGATGGCAATCTGGCCGATGTGCGTGAGGGAATCGGCGATCGCGCCCTGAAACAGTTTCTCCGGTGTCGCGGCCAGCGGCGCGTCGGACGCCAGATACTCGTCGAAGCGCTGCAGCGCGGCGAAGAAGCGATCGACTTCGCGATCCCAGTCGAGCGGCGTCGAATCGTTCCAGGCTTCCGCGCCTTTCGCCTGCGTCAGCGCCCAGTCGTAGAGATCGCCGATGTGCGCGAGGATCTTGACGGCCGTCCGATCCGTACCATCGCCGCTGAACGACGCGAAGCTCGCCGGCGCACCGCGCACCGCCTTCCCGCCGCGATAGGCGACCGTCGCCACCGTGTGCCGCAACAACGCGCGCGTGTCATCCATGTGATGTCTCCAGATGTACAACGCGGAACTCGCCGAACACGCTGAGAAGATTATTCAGCGAGTTCTGCGATCTCTGCGTTGATCGTCGTCTCAGGCTCCGAACTGCCGCAAATGATGATCCATGTGCCGGTAGATCAGCACGCCCCAGGCGCGTGTCGACAGCTTGCCGAACGCGGGATGCTCCGGCCACGTGTCGGTGGTGCGCGCCGAGGCCGCTCGCTCGAGCAGCGCCTGGACGTCGCCGATGTCGCTGCTCCACTCTCGCGGCTCGCGCGCCAGCAGTTCGGGCGCAGTGGGCGCGCCCTTGGGAAACGGCGCCCAGTAGATGATCAGCTGCTTCAGGGGCGGATAGCGAATCGGCAAGTTCTTGCGCGCCACCTTCAGATCGCCCATCGCCATCTTCAGACTGTCGGCCAGGTGGCACACCATCTTCGGCGCGGTGAACCTTCCCCACGCCGCCGGGCGATCCCACGCGAGCCCGCCAATGCGTGCGCTCAACTCGCGCCGGGACTCCTCCTGCCAGATCGATTTCATCTCATCCCTCCGTGCGGCGAAGGCCCAGCGGCCGCTGACAGCACAGGCACAATCAGGCTGCAGCAGGTGACGGCGCCTTCCGCTTTCGCGAGCTCACTCGCCTCGACGCGCTCCACGCGATATCCGAGCGCCTCGAGACATTCCGCCGTGCGCGGAAACGCCCGGGCCGCGATCAGACGGTCAGCAAGCCGCAGCACGTTCGCGGCGGACGGCTCATCTGGCGCCACGTCGAGGAGCGTGAAACCGTCGAACGGCGCGGGATCGATCCACGCCCGATTCACCAGCAGACGGCGGTCGTCCAGCGCGGTGACCGCCGATTTCAGATGCAGGCAGTCGCCTCGCACCGCGGTGGCGACGACGGTGTAGCCCAGCGGCGCGAGGATGCGGCGGAGCTGCGCGAACGCCGCGTCGTTGGTCCGTGTCGAGCGGCCGACGAACACGTGCCGGCCGGCCACAAGGACGTCGCCGCCGTCCACCGTGCCGGGCGGCTCAATCTGCTGCAGCGGCCGATAGGCGGCCAGCGCCGCGGCGATCGCCGGCATCTCGCGCCGGCGCGAATCGGCGCCAGGCCGCGTGAGGATCGCCACTTCGTCGACCACGACCGCCATGTCTTCGACGAAGACCGAATCCGGCATCGTGTCATCGCTGCCCAGCTGCTCGACGCGATAACCGGACACCTCGAGCGCCTGCTCGTACGCGCGGTGCTGCCGCCGCGCCACCTCGACGTCGATCGGCACGCGCGGCAGGCAGGTCAGCTCGCACGACGCCACGGCACCACTGACCGCCCGGGTGATCGCCACCGCCTCCGGCATGGGCGTAATCATAGCCCGTTGACATTTCAGATTTCAGAGTTCAGATTTCAGATTCAGATGGTTCATCGGACAGGGACAGCTCACCGGAAATGCAAATTGCTGAATGCTGATTGTTAAATTTATTTTGCAATTTGCATTTTGCAATCAGCAATTCTGCCATGCCTTGACATTCTACATATGGCTCGTCCAGCATATAGGATGCCTAGGCCTTCGGACAAGACCGACCTTCTCCAGGGGACGCTCGATCTCCTGATCCTGCAAGTCGCGGCGCTCGGGCCTGTTCATGGCTACGCGATCGCGCAGCGGCTGAACCAGATTTCCAACGAGGCGCTGCGGGTGCAGCAGGGCTCGCTGTATCCGGCGCTTCACCGCCTCGAGAAACGCGGCTGGCTCAAGGCAGAGTGGCGCGCGGCAGAGAGCGGCCGCGAGGCGAAGTTCTACGCGCTGACCGCCGCCGGCCGCAAGCGCCTCGACGTCGAGCGGACGGAATGGGATCGCCTCAGCCAGGCGATCGCCCTGGTGCTGCAGACGGCGAAGCCGTAAATGCACTCTGAGAAAGAGCGACATGAGCCACGACGATGAGCTCGACAAAGAGCTGCGGTTCCACATCGACGCGCGGATCGACGATCTGATCGCGTCGGGCATGGCGCCTCACGACGCACGGCGGCGGGCCCGCCTCGAATTCGGCGGCGATCTACAGGTGAAAGAGGCCCTGCACGATCAGGACTCCTGGCGCTTCCTCGAGAACGTGCTGCGCGACGTGCGCTTCGCCACCCGCTCGCTGAGGCGGGCTCCGGCCTTTGCCCTGACCGCGGCCCTCGTGCTGGGATTGGGGATTGGCGCCAACGCGACCGTCTTCACGATCGTGAACACGCTGCTGCTCAGACCACTGCCCTTTCCACAGGCCGACGAGATCGTTCAGGTGAGACGCCGGACACCCTCGGGCAGCAGCGGCAGTTTTTCGCTGCACGACTACCTGGCGTTGAACGCCGAGCGGCGCGCGCTCTCCAAGCTGGCCATACTCGACATTTTCTGCGCCGGCCGATACACCCTTCTGACTACGGAAGCCGCGGAGCCGGTCCGCGCCTGCCGGGTCAGCGCGGACTTTTTCGGCGCGCTCGGCGTGGCGCCGGTGGCCGGCAGGCTGTTGACCACGGGTGACGACATCCCGGGGAACGCGCCGGCCGTGGTCCTCGCGCACGCGTTCTGGCGGCAGCGCTTCGGCAGCGATCCGGGTCTCATCGGACGACTTGTGACGGTGGGTGGTCAACCCCACACGGTCGTGGGCATCGCGCCGGATACCGTCCAGGCCTTCAGCCGCGCTGACATGTTTCTGAGCCTCGCGGTGCCACGTGCGAGCAGCGATCGCACGAATTCATTTCAGGTGATCGGCCGGATCGCGCCCGGGATAACTCTCGAGCAGGCCGAGACGCGAATCGACACAGTCGCGCGCCGCAGCGCGCAGGTGGAACCCTCGCTCACCAACATGCCGCAGGGAATCGTGCTGCACACCTTGCAGGACGACTTCGTTGCACCGATCCGGCCGGCCCTCCAGGCGCTGACGGTCGCGGTGGGTCTCGTGCTCCTGATCGCCTGCTCAAACGTCGCGAACCTCGTGCTGGCCCGCGCATTGGTACATCGTCGCGACGTGGCGCTGATGGCGGCGCTGGGGGCGTCGCGTGGCCGGATTGTCCAGCGCGTGCTCGCCGAAAACCTGATCGTCGCCTTGGTGGGCGGCGGCGCCGGACTGCTCCTCGCCTATGCCGGCGTCCGCGCCCTGCCGGCGATGTCGACGGCGGGCATGCCGCAGGCCGATCGGATCCACATCGACGCCTTCGTGTATCTCTATGTCGTGGGGACGGCCGCGCTGGCCGGCGTGCTCGCCGGTCTGCCGCACGCCCTGCAACTGGCTGGCGGAGACTTGCTGCGATGGACGAAGGGCGGCAGCGCGCGGGGCGGCGCTTCCGGCCGCCGTCTTCGCCTGACGCTCACCGTATTTCAAATCGCGCTCTCGACGATGCTGCTCGCCGGCGCGGCTCTCCTGACGCGGAGTTTCTGGAACCTCGCGTCAATCGATCCAGGGTTTCAGGCCGATGGCCTTCTCACGATGTCGGTGAGCCTGACGCCTTCACGATATCCGGATTCCGCGCGGCTCGCCGCGTATTCCGGCGAGCTCGTGCGCCTGCTCGAACGCATACCCGGCGTGCGAGCTGCCAGTTCCACGACGGCGCTCCCGTCGGAATTCCCGATCGATTTTCCAGTGTCCGTGGCCGGTGGCCGCGATCACCAGACGCTCCCAGGGCAGCCGGCGGCGCTCGACGCGTACTACCGCGCCATCAATCCGCATTTCTTCGCCGCGATGGAGATTCCCCTCCTCGAAGGGCGGGTGCTGACCGACGCCGACACCGCGGACTCCGCGCCCGTGATCGTGATCTGTCAGGCCCTGGCGCGCCGGGCGTTTCCGAACGGCGATGCCCTCGGCCAGGCATTGGTCGTCGGCAACGGCTACCTGAAAGACGCGAGAGATCTGCGTCCGCGAACCGTCGTCGGCGTCGTGGCCGACACGCGAGAACAGGGCCTGCGGTTTGCGCCGACCCTCACGATGTACGTCCCCGTGGCGCAGTCTCCCGAGTTGATCACGCGGCTGGTGCTCGAGAAGATTCCGCTGCGGTGGGTCTTGCGCACGAGCCGCGACACCGCTGAACTCGCGCCGGCCGTGCGACGCGCGGTGCTGTCGGTCGATGCCACGCAACCGCCCGCCGATTTCGCGACGATGGACGACGTGCTGTCGCGGTCCATTGCACCCCAGCGCTTCAATATGCTGATGCTGGCGCTGTTCAGCAGTGTGTCCCTGTTCCTCGCGGCGGTCGGTGTCTACGGCTTGACCGCATATGCCGTGGTGCAACGCACGCGCGAGCTCGGCATCCGCATCTCTCTGGGAGCGAGTCCAGCGCAGCTGGTGCGCGAGCTCCTGCTCCAGGGTCTGCGGCTTGGCGTTGGAGGAACCGTACTCGGTCTGCTGAGTGCGGCCGCTCTCAGCCGTCTGCTGCGCGGCCTCCTGTTCGGCATCTCGGCCGCTGACGGCCCCACCATCGTCGTGGTCTTCACCGTGATGACGACGGTGGTCATCCTGGCGACGTACCTGCCGGCGGCCAGGGCATCCAGAATCGACCCGATGTGTGCGCTCCGAGAGGACGTGGCGTGATGAAACGCGACGATGAACTCGACAGGGAGCTGCGGTTCCACATCGACGCGCGGATCGACGATCTGGTCGCCGAGGGTGTCACCGTCGAGGAGGCGCGGCGGCGGGCGCGGCTGGAATTCGGCGGCGTGATGCAGACGAAGGAGGCGGTCCGCGATCTGGGCGTGTGGCCGCTCCTGAGTGGGCTCGTTCAGGATCTGAAGTTCGCGTGGCGCACGCTTCGGGCCACGCCCGTCGTCACCTTCGTCGCTGTCTTATCGCTCGCGCTGGGCATCGGCGCCAACACCGCGATGTTCTCGCTCGTCAACAGCCTGCTCCTGCGCACCCTGCCGGTCAACGATCCCGCGCGGCTCGCGCTCATGACCGATGGCACCGCGCCACACGTTCGGGTGTGGAGCTATCCGATCTGGGAAGAGATCCGCCGGCGGCCGCAGCTGTTCGAAGGCGCGGTGGCGTGGTCGGCCATGCGATTCAACCTCGCCGGCGGCGGCGAGACGCAGCCGGTCGAGGGTCTGGTTGCGAGCGGATCGTTCTTCGACACGCTCGGCGTGCCGGCCTTCCGCGGCCGCACGTTCTCGGAGGCTGACGATCGGCGCGGCGGCGGCGCCGACGGACCCGTGGCGGTGATCAGCTACGCGTTCTGGCAGTCGCGGTTCGGCGGCGCGGCGGACGCCATCGGCCGGACGCTGCGGCTGGACGGCGTGCCGTTTACGATCGTCGGCGTCGCACCGCCGGAGTTCTTCGGCGCCGAGGTCGGACGCACGTTCGACATCATTGCGCCGCTTCTGACCGAGCCATTGATCCGCGGCCGCGATTCGTACCTCGACGCATTCAGCACCAGCTTTCTCACCGTCATGATCCGCCTCCGGCTGGACCAGTCGCTGGACGCCGCGACGGCCGGCCTGCGCCGCCTCCAACCTGAAATCCGCGGCGCCACGATTGGCGACCTTGCGTCGCGCGGACCCAGACAGTCCGTCGACCGATACCTCGCGACGCCGCTGACCCTGGTCCCCGCGGCGACCGGCTTCTCGAACCTCCGTGGACGCTATCAGCGCCCGCTGCTGATCTTGATGGCGGTGGTCGCGGTCGTGCTGCTGGTCGCCTGCGTGAACATCGCCAACCTGCAGCTCGCGCGCGCGGCCGCGCGGGCGCACGAACTGAGCCTGCGCGTCGCCCTCGGCGCATCGCGCTGGCGGATCGCGCGGCAGCTGGTCGCGGAGAGCGCCGTGCTGTCCGGCGCGGGCGCGGCCCTCGGCCTGGCGATCGCCGCCTGGACCAGCCGGCTGCTGGTCAGCCAGCTCTCGACGTCCGCCAACGCGGTGTTCCTCGATCTCTCGATCGACGGCCGCGTGCTCGCCTTCACCGCCGGCGTGGCCGCGCTGACCACGATCTTCTTCGGGACGGCGCCGGCGGTTCGCGCCAGCGGCGCCGCGCCGATCGACGCGTTGAAGGAGCGCGCGACGGCCGGCTCGCCGCGCCGCTCGCTGGCCGGCGCGCTGGTCGTGTTGCAGGTCGGTCTGTCGATGGTGCTCGTCGTCGCCGCCGGGTTGTTCGGCCGCTCGTTCGGCACGTTGACCGCGCGATCGCTCGGCTTCGAGGCCAACGAGGTCCTCGTCGCCACGATCGACGCGCAGCGGACGGCGGTCTCGGAAGCGGGCCGTCTGGCGATGTACGAACGCGTCCGCGACCAGACGCGCGCGCTACCCGGCGTCGCGGATGCCGCGCTCTCGCTGACGACGCCCTTCACCAATGAGTTCACGCCGCCGATAGCGGTGGCCGGCGTCACCGTGTTCGACGCCCGGCCGTTCGGCAACCTGGTCTCGCCAGGCTGGTTCGGCACGTTCGGGACGCCACTGCGAGCCGGCCGCGACTTCACGGAACGCGATCGCGCGGGCCAGCCGCGCGTGGCGATCGTCAACGAGGCGTTCGTCCGGCACTACCTGCACGGCGCCGCGCTCGGCCAGACGTTTGCGCTCTACCCGAACAGCGCGATGGCGCTGTCGCCGATCGAGATCGTCGGCGTGGTCGCCGATGCGGTCTATCGATCGCTTCGCGAGCCGGCTCCTCCGACGTGGTACGTGCCGCTTGCACAGTTCGACCTCAAGGAATTCACGCTGCCGTCCGCGCGCCTGAGCGTCCGGCCGAAGGCGGGCTCGCCGCTGTCGCTCACCCGAAGCATCGCCGCAGCGGCCGCGGCCGTGGACCCCCGGCTGACGCTGACGTTCCGCCCGCTCGCCGACCAGGTCAACGCGTCGGTGATGCCGGAGCGCCTGATGGCGCGGCTGGCCGCGCTGTTCGGCGCGCTCGCGCTGCTGCTCGCGGGGCTCGGCCTCTACGGCGTCACCGCGTATCTCGTTTCGCGCCGGCGGACCGAGATCGGCATCCGCATGGCGCTCGGCGCGACCCGAATCGGCGTCGCGCGGCTCGTCCTCTCGCGGGTCGTGACGCTGGTAGCCGCCGGCGTCGCAATCGGCGCGGCCGCCAGCCTGTGGGCCTCGAAGTTCGTGGCGGCGCTCCTCTACGGGCTCGAGCCGCGCGATCCCGTCACGGTCACCGCCGCCGCGCTGGTCCTCGGCGGCGTGGCCCTCCTCGCCGGTTTCCTGCCGGCGCACCGCGCGTCGCGGATCGATCCCGCAGTGGTGTTGCGCGATTCGTAGATGGTGGAGAACCCATGACACGCGACGACGAGATCGATAAAGAGCTGCGGTTCCACATCGACGCGCGCGTCGACGATTTGATCGCCGACGGTGTCACCGCCGAGGAGGCGCACCGCCAGGCGCGGCTCGAATTCGGCGGCGTCATGCAGACGAAAGAAGCGGTGCGCGATCTCGGCGTCTGGTCGCTCGTGAATGGGCTGGTGCAGGATCTGCGGTTCGCGTTCCGTACCCTGCGCGCCACGCCGGTTGTCACTTTCGTCGCTGTCTTGTCGCTCGCGCTTGGCATCGGCGCCAATACCGCCATGTTCTCGCTGGTGAACAGCCTGCTGCTGCGCTCGCTGCCGGTGAAGGAGCCGGCGCGGCTCGTGCTCCTCAGAAGTCACGAACAAGAGGGATATCCGGAGTGGAGCTATCCGGTGTGGGACGACCTCCGGCAGCGGCGGCAGCTCTTCGAATCCGCGGCCGCGTGGTCGCCGACGGCGCGCGCCAACTTCTTCATCGACGGAGTCGCGCAGAAGGCGGACGGGTTTTTTGCGAGCGGATCGTTTTTCGACACGCTCGGCGTCACGCCGCTGGTCGGACGCACGTTTTCGGAGGCGGACGATCGGCCCGGTGGTGGTCCGGACGGTCCGGTCGCGGTGTTGAGCCACGCGTTCTGGCAGCGCCAGTTCAATGGCGACGCAGGTGCCTTGGGGCGCACCGTCACGCTCGAGGACGTCCCGTTCACGGTGATCGGCGTCATGGACGCCGGTTTCTCGGGGCCAGATGTCGGCCGCGCCTTCGACGTCATCGTGCCGCTCGGCACCGAGCCGCTGGTCAGCCGGGGCGAGGGGCGATTGGCGATGCGGAGCGTTGGCTGGCTGAACATCATCGCGCGTCTACGGCCGGACCAGACGCTGGACGCCGCGACCGCGGCGTGGCGCGGCATCCGCCAGCAGGTACTCGACGCGACGATTCCCGGCGACTGGCCGAAGGGCGCGATCGACCAATACCGCGCGCGTCCTTTCTCGCTGGCACCGGCGGGCACAGGCGATTCGATCCTGCGTGAACAGTATCAGCGGCCGCTCGTGACGATCATGATCGTCGTGGTGCTCGTGCTGGCCATTGCCTGCGCCAATATCGCAAACCTGCTGCTCGCGCGCGCCACAACGCGGCGCCACGAGCTGAGCCTGCGTGTGGCGCTCGGCGCCTCGCGCTGGCGGCTCGTCCGGCAGCTGTTCACGGAAAGCCTCGTCCTTGCGGGCGCCGGTGCGGCGTTTGGCACCCTTCTGGCCTCGTGGGGCAGCCGCTTCGTGGTCCGTCAGATCTCGACGGAAGCACGTCCGGTCTTTCTCGATCTCTCGATCGACGGTCACGTGCTGCTCTTCACCATCGGCATCGCCGTCGCGACCGCGCTGCTCTTCGGCGTGGCGCCGGCGCTGCAGGCCTCCGGCATCGCGCCGATGGAGGCGATGAAGGATCACGGCAGCCGGCACAGTCCCGGGGAGAGCCGCCGCAGCGGCATCGCCGGCAGCCTCGTCGTGGCGCAAGTCGCTCTCTCGATTGTGCTCGTCGTGGCGGCGGGGCTCTTCGTGCGGACGTTCAGGTCGCTCGAGACGCGGCCGCTCGGTTTCGATCGTGACCGGGTGCTTGTGGCCAGCGTCAACGCCCACAGCGCGGCGATCGCCGCAGCGCAGCGGCTGCCGCTCTACGAACGGGCGCGCGACGCGGTGCGCGCCGTGCCCGGCGTCGCCGACGCGACTCTCTCGACCCAGACGCCGCCGGTGATCGGAGCGATCTCGATTATTCCGGTCGACGCGATCACTGGCGGCCAGCCGCTGCGCGGCATGGAGCGCATGACCGCCGTCAACTTCGTGACGCCCGGATGGTTCAGCACGTTCGGCACACGCGTGACCGCAGGGCGCGATGTCATGGACCGCGATCGCAGCGGAACGCCTCGCGTGGCGCTGGCCAATCAGGCGTTCGCGCGGAAGTTTCTCGATGGCGCCGGCCCGCTCGGTCGCACGATCACGACGAAGCTCGGCGCGCCGCCGCATCCGTTGTCGATCGAGATCGTCGGCGTCGTCGAGGACGCCGTTCACGGCTCGCTGCGCTATCCCGTCCATCCGATGCTCTATCTGCCGATGTCGCAAGCTGACTGGTTGCCGCCGGGCTTTCTCGCGCAGGTCGATCTGAGCGTGCGCTCCAATGGCGCACCGCCCCTGCAGCTGGCCAGGAGCGTCGCGGCCGCCATCCGGACAACGAGCCCCGATCTGGTGGTGACGTCGCGGTCGCTGACCGATCAGGTCGGTGCGACGCTGACCCAGGAGCGTGTCGTCGCGATGCTGTCCGGATTCTTTGGCGCCCTGGCGCTGCTGCTGGCCGGTCTCGGGCTGTACGGCGTGACCTCTTACGCCGTCAGCCGCCGCCGGATGGAGATCGGCATCCGTCTGGCGCTCGGCGCCCCGCCAGGTGGCGTCGTCCGGCTGGTGCTGTCGCGTGTGGTCAGGCTCGTCGCGGCCGGCATCGTCATCGGCGCGGGTCTCAGCCTGTGGGCCGCGAAGTTCGTCGCGACACTGCTGTACGGTCTCCAGCCGCGCGATCCGGCGACGCTTGTGGGCGCCGCCGTCGTCCTGGGCGCGGTAGGCCTCGTCGCCGGATGGCTTCCCGCGCACCGCGCGTCGCGTATCGACCCCGCCGAAGTCCTCCGGGAGGCCTGAGATTTCGGATTGGCAACACGCAGGCCTCGCTTAGAATCTGAGCTCTGAAATCCGACATCTGCAATTTCACCGCAGGTCTTCTGACGCTCATTACGGTTGCCGCGGGCGCCCAGAGCCCCACCTTCCGCGCGAATACGCGTCTCGTCGAGGTCAATGCGCTGGTCGTCGACAAGGACGGCCGGCCGCTCGCGGGGCTGACGCGCGACGACTTCACCGTGCTCGAGGACGGCAAGCCGCAGGCGATCGAGCTGTTCGCGGTTGACGGACGCGCGGCTGTCGCGGCCGCACCAACGTCAGCGGCCGCCCAGGCTGCGGCAGCCGAGGGCGGTACACCACTGCCGAACGGTGAATACAGCAATCGCGCGGTTGCGCGCGCGGGCGGCGTGACGGCGATCGTTCTCGATCGGCTCAATACCGGATTCGAGGAGCAGAAGCTGGCACGCGATCAGATCGTGGACTTCCTCAAGAGCGTGAGCCGTGAGGACCGCATCGCGCTGTACGTGCTGCAGACCGGAACGCTCCAGATCCTGCACGAGTTCACGCGCGACAACGCGTCGTTGATCGCCGCGCTCAACCGCTACCAGGCGAGGACCTCGCGATCGAAACAGGCCACGGACGCGCGTCAGCAGGATCTCGCCAAAGGCGGGACGCACGAGGATGCCGAGTTCGAGCGCTGGCTCGAGGAGAAAGCGCAGCAGGTATCGGCCTTCTACATCCGGGATCGGGTGAAGCTGACCGCCGCGGCGTTCGAAACGATCGCCAGCCACCTGGCGGGCGTCCGCGGACGGAAGAACGTGGTCTGGGTGTCCTCGTCGTTTCCGATCAGGATCGACGAGCCGCACAGTGCGCAAACGTTCACGACCGAGCTGAACGAGGCGGCCAAAGCCATCAACGGCGCCAACATCGCGATCTATGCCGTCGACGCGCGCCAGATGATTCCGCCGTTCGCGCTGGCGGCGACGGAGCCGACCAAAGAGGTTTCCGGACCTCGTCGGTACGACGCCGATTTTCCGAAAAGCACGTTCGAGAAGGACGCTCGCAACGTCGACACGCTGCAGTCGATTGCCGACCTGACCGGCGGCCGTGCGTTTTCAGTGCTCGGCAACATCGGCAAAGGCATCCGTCAGGCCGTCGAGGACTCGCGCCTCACCTACGTGCTCGGCTACTACCCGGTCAACGCGAACTGGGACGGCACGTACCACGACATCAAGGTCACCGTGAATCGTCCAGGCGTAACCGTACGCACACGCAAGGGGTATTACGCCACCAGGTTCGAGGCGGTGAACCCGGCGACGTCTGAGGCGGCGCTGCTGGAGGCCATTCGCAGCCCGCTCGAGGCGACCGGCCTCGGCGTAACAGCGCGGGTCGTAAAGGGCAAGGCCGCCAATTCGGTGGACGTCACGGTCCGCCCCGCCGCCGACGCGATTACGCTCACGCGGGCCGACGGCCGCTGGACGGGCGCGATCGACATCGTCATCGCCCAGAGCCTGCCCAACGGCCAGACGTTCAAGACCTTCGCCGTCAACGCCGGCCTCGATCTCACCGACGAGCAGCACGAGCGCATGCTGCGGGAAGGGCTCACCTTCGATCGCACGGTGACGCTGCGGCCCGGCAGCCACCGCCTGCACCTCATCGTCCGCGACAGTGCCAACGGCGCTACCGGTTCGGTCATCGTCCCGATCGCAGACGTGCGCTGAGAGTTCTGCGTTCAGCGCTCGTGGCGCCAGCGCCAGTAGGCGATCTGGCGTTGCCGATCCGCTCGGCGGAAGGCGATGTATCGCCGGTGGCGCTCCGCCAGGTACGCGCGATAACGCAGCTCCTCCTGACGGTTCCACCGGTGATAGTCACGATGATCCCGGTCGAAGAAACGGACGGTAACCACGGGCCTGCGCTCGCCCGCCGCCGCGGTCGCAGGCAGCAGAGCTGAGCCGCCGACCGCGGCAGTCAGAATCAATGCGGACAGAGTGCGTCGAAACATGAGTTCGGCCTCCTCGGCCTCTACCCAGAGAGTCGCAAGATGCTGGCCACGCGCGCCGCGCGGATCTGGCTTGAGGTCGCTGGCTGAGGTGGGGAAAGCCGTGTCGAACGGCGGAGGTAAGCGGCCTCTTTGATAGACTGGCGCACACATCATGT
>Ga0105248_10003322_pt1 | contig 17856 bp, 15 predicted proteins | sample KBSS34metaG_FD_81524 | JGI IMG/M metagenome (GOLD analysis project Ga0105248, IMG submission 81524) | Switchgrass rhizosphere microbial communities from Kellogg Biological Station, Michigan, USA - KBS S3-4 metaG | ecosystem: Host-associated > Plants > Roots > Rhizosphere > Soil | place... | reverse complement strand
GAGATGAACGCCAAGCGGATCGAGACGACGCGCTCGGCGCGCGAGCTCGCCGAGCAGCGGCTGGACGCGGAGCGCAAGCGCTTCGAGGTCGGCATGTCCACGAGCTTCCTGACGATCCAGGCCCAGCGCGATCTCGCGCAGGCCAGGACCAACGAGCTGAGCGCGGTGCTCGCGTACGATTTGTCGCTCGTCGACTTCGAGGCGCTGCAGGAGGCCGGTCCCACGGGATCCGCGCCGGCGACGGGAACGACCGCGTCCGGCGCCCAGGGATCGTCCGGTCAGGCGGCAGCAGGCTCTGGGTCGCCCGGTCGGCAATGACCCCGGCGGTCCGGGTGTGGCGGGTTCGCAAGAACTCCACCTGGCTCGATGCGCGCCTCGAAGACGGCGGTGACACCAACGGTGTCGAGCTGCAGTTCTTCCGCGACAACACGCTGATCTCGACCCGCCGCTGGCCATCGCGGGAAGACGCCCTCGCGGCCGCGGCGCGACAACTGGAGGAGCTCCGCCTAGCGGGGTGGAATACACACTGGTAACTCAGAACTGAGAGCCAAGTTCTTAGTTCCAAGTTCTGAGTTCTAAGTTATAAGTTCCCAGTTGCCCGACACCCTTGCCGCCCGGTTCGTTCGCAGCGCCAAACGCCGCTGGCCGGCGCTCTGCATGGCCGACTCGACCGGGCGGGAACTGACGTTCGGCCGCGCGCTGGTCGGCAGCCTGCTGCTCGCGCGCGCCATCCGCCGCCATGTCCCCGCCGGCGCGTCGCTCGGCCTGCTGCTTCCCGCCTCGGTGGGAGGGGCGCTCGCCAATATCGCCACCTCGATGGCCGGCCGCGTTCCGGTGAACCTGAACTTCACCGCCGGCCGCGACGCGATGGCCGCGGCGCTCGAGCGCTGCAACATCTCGATCACGCTGACGTCGCGCACATTTCTCGCCAAGGCGAACATCCCGCACGCGCCGGGCATGCTGTTTCTCGAAGACGTGCTCAAGGACACGTCGGCGGCGGCGAAAGCGGCGATGCTGATCGCGGCGCGCCTGCTGCCGGCGGCGGCGATCGAACGGCTGTTCCTCGAACCCGTGGATCCGCAGTCGCTCGCCACCGTCATCTTCTCCAGCGGCAGCACCGGCGTCCCGAAAGGCGTGATGCTGACTCACGCGAACGTGCTGGCGAACATCGACGCCGCGAATGCGCTGTTCCGCCTCGGCGACGATGACGTCGTGCTCGGCGTGCTCCCGTTCTTTCATTCCTTCGGCTACACCGTCACGCTCTGGCTGCCGATGATCGTCGGCTTCGGCGCGGCGTATCACCCCAACCCGACCGACGCGAAGACCATCGGCGAGATGGGCGCGAAGTACGGCGCGACGCTGCTGGTCAGCACGCCGACGTTCTGCTCGGCTTATGTGCGCAAGTGCCAGCCCGAGCAGTTCGCGAAGCTCCGGCTCGCCATCGTCGGCGCCGAGCGGCTGCGCGAGCCGATTGCGTCAGCGTTCCGCGAGAAGTTCGGCGTCGAGTTGATCGAAGGCTACGGCTGCACCGAGATGGCGCCGGTGGTGGCGGTCAACGTGCCGGACGCCGCCGGAACCGGCTCGCGCGCCGGAACCGTCGGCCGGCCGCTGCCCGGCATCTCCGCGAAGATCGTCGATCCCGATACGGGCGAAGGGCCGCTCGTTGGGAAAGAGGGGCTGCTGCTCGTGACCGGACCGAACCAGATGCGCGGGTACCTGGGGGAACCCGATCTCACGCGCGCGGCGCAGCGCGACGGCTGGTACATCACCGGTGATATCGCGACGATCGACGCGGACGGCTTCATCCGCATCACCGACCGCCTGTCGCGCTTCAGCAAGATTGCGGGCGAGATGGTGCCGCACATGAAGATCGAGGAGCGGCTCCAGGCGCTCCTGCAGGATCCGCACACCTGCGTGGTGACGGCCGTAGCCGACGCGGCGAAAGGCGAGCGCCTCGTCGCGCTCTATACCGATCCGGATCTGCCCGCGCAGGAGCTGTGGGAACGCCTCTCACGTTCGGAGCTTCCGAGGCTCTGGATCCCCAAGCGCGAAGATCTTCACATCGTCGACGCAATTCCGACGCTGGGAACGGGAAAAGTCGATTTGCGTGCAGTGAGGCAGGCGGCCGCCGACCGCTCGATCAGGGTTCCCGTGTAATTTTTACGTCGCCAAACCCGACGGTTTTGCCGCCGACGAAACAAGTAAGTACCTCATCCGTTGGCACTTGTTACGGTGGACCTCTGGTCGGCCGCTTGCGTTCGACCGGCCCATGACTGATAGACGCGTCCGGTTCGTGATTTTCCTCGACGCACCCGGGGTCTGGGTCGTCCGCGGCCTGGAGCACGATCTCACCGCCGAAGCGAACACGATCGGTCAGGCACTGCGATCGATCACGCGGCTCCTGCTCGCGCACGCCGAGTCCGACATGCGCCAGCAGCTCGATCCGTTGTCCGCATTTCCTCCGGCCGCACAGAGTTACTGGAACGCCTACGCCGCGGGAACTCCCATTCCATTGGAGCAGCTCGGAGTCGTGGCGCCGATTGGATGGGAGATTCACGCGGCCTTCGCTACGCGGCTGCCGTCCGAGCGGCAAGGCGGCGCCGACCGGCCTCGCGTGCACGCGCGGACGATGGGTCTTCGAACGCTGACGTCAATCAAGCTACGTGCGTAGCAGCGCTTCGACGCGGGCGGGCATCCGCCGCGCCGGCGCGAGCCCCGCCATGTAGGTGTAGACGACCGGTGTCAGGTAGAGCGTGATCAGCTGCGACACGAGGAGTCCGCCGACCACCGCCAGGCCGAGCGGCCGCCGCGACTCTCCGCCCGCGCCGAGACCGAGCGCAATCGGCAGCGCGCCGAGCAGCGCCGCCATCGTCGTCATCATGATCGGCCGGAAGCGGATCACGCAGCCCTCGTAGATTGCGTCGGCCGGCGTCTTGCCGTGGACACGCTCGGCCTCCAGAGCGAAATCGATCTGCATGATCGCGTTCTTCTTGACGATGCCGACGAGCATGATCAGGCCGACGAACGAGTAGACGTTGAGCTCGTTGCCGAAGAGCCAGAGCGTCAGCAGCGCGCCAAGACCGGCCGATGGCAGGCCGGACAGAATCGTCAGCGGATGAATGTAGCTCTCGTACAGCATGCCGAGCACGATGTAGACGACGCCGATCGCGACTACGAGCAGAAGGCCCAGATTGCGCATCGAGTCCTCGAATACCTTCGCCGAGCCTTCGAACGCGACGGTCATCGATGCCGGCAGCAGGCCGATGCCGAGCGCGCGGATCTCGTCGACGGCCTCGCCGAGCGCGACGCCGGGACGAAGGGCGAACGAGATCGCAACCGCCGGCAGCTGGCCTGAATGATTGACCGTCTGCGGGCTGACGTCTTCGATCGGCCGTACGATGCTGTCGAGCGGGACCATCGCGCCTCGCGGCGTCTTGAACGCGAGGCGCCCGAGCGAGGCGATGTTTTCCTGATGCTTCGGGTCGAGCTCGAGCAGCACGCGGTACTGCGCTTCGTCGCCGTAGATCGTGGACGACCACCGCGGGCCGAACCCGCTGTAGAGCGCCGACGAGATCGCCGCGGGATCGAGCGCCATCGCCGCCGCCTTGTCGCGATCGATGGTCAGCCGCACGCGCGGACTCTTGATCTCGAGATCGCTCGACACGTCCTGCACGAGCGGCAGTTGTGCGATCGCCTGCTGAAACCTCCCTGCCCAGTCGTACAGCTGCGCCGTGTCCGGGCTGCGAAGGGTGACGCTGTAGGTGCTGTCGCCTTGACGGCCGCCGATCTGCAGCGCCGGCGGCAGCGACACGAACGTCCGGAACCCCGGAAAGCGCGCCAGCAGCGGCCGCGTCTGCGCCACGATTTCCTGAGCGGTATTGACGCGGTCGGCGCGCGGTTTCATGCGCAGCACGACCCGCGCGGTATTCATCGCGCCAGGGCCGCCGGGCCCGGCGCCAAGGAAGGCGACGGCGCGCTGCAGGTTCGGGTTCGTGCGAACCAGGTTGCCGACGCGGCGCACGTTGTCGAACATCTCCTCGTACGACGTGCCTTGTGCGGCGCGCAGCGCGATGTTGACCGAGTCGTCGTCCTGGTCCGGAATGAACCCTTTGGGCACGACTCTGAACATCTGCACCGTGCCGCCGAGTACGGCAAAGAACAGGACGAGGACGAGTGGACGATGGCGTAGCGCAAACGTCAGGCTCCTGGCGTACTGGCGCCGGAAGGCGTTGAACGCCCGGTCGGTCCATGGCTCGGTGCCCCCTGGCGCGCGGGCGTGCAGCAGACGGCTGCACAGCATCGGCGTGAGCGACACCGACACGAGGCCCGAGATCACCACCGCCGCGGTGATCGTGACCGCGAACTCACGAAACAGCCGCCCGACGATGCCGCCGAGAAAGAGCACCGGGATGAAGACCGCGGCGAGCGAGACGGTCATGCTGAGAATCGTGAACCCGACCTCGCGCGATCCCTCGAGCGTGGCCCGCATCGGATCGACACCCGCCTCGAGATGCCGGACGATGTTCTCCAGCATCACGATCGCGTCGTCGACGACGAAGCCGAACGAGAGGATCACGGCCATCAGCGACATGTTGTTGAGGCTGAAGTTCAACAGCCGCATGACGATGAACGTGCCGAGGATGGAAAAGGGCAGCGCCAGGGCGGGAATCAGCGTCGCCGACGGATTCTGCAGGAAAAGAAAGATGACGAAGACGACCAGTGCCAGCGTCGCCAGCATCGTCAGCTTGATGTCCTTGAACGCCGCGCGGATCGAGACGGCGCGGTCGGTCCCCTGAATCAGATGGATCGAGGGCGGCAGCTGACCGCTGATCTGCGGCAGCAGCCCCTTGATCGAATCGATGACCGCGAGCGTGTTGCTGCCCGGCTGCTTCTGCACCGAGATCAGAATCGCGCGGCGCTCGCGATCGGGATCGAACAGCCACGAAGCGCTGTGGGTGTCTTCCACGCTGTCGACGATCGTGGCGACCTGGTGCAGCCTGATCGGCGCGCCTTTGTGGAAGCCGAGGATGACCGGCTTGAACGCCTCGGCGCTCATCAGCTGACCGTTCGCGCGGATGGTGAAGGTGCCCGTCCGGCCGAACAGCTGACCGGTCGGCAGGTTCACGTTCGCGCTCTGCAGCAGCTGGTCGATCTCGTTGATGCCGATGCCCTGCGCGCGCAGGCGATCGGGATCCACCTGCACCCGGACGGCGTACTTCTGGCCACCGAGCACGTTGACCTGCGCGACACCGCTCAGGGCCGCGACCTGCGGCGCGATCAGCGTCTGCGCGTAGCCGTCGATCTCGGACAGCGGCCGCGTATCGGAGCTCAGCGCGATGACGAAGATCGGCTGGTCGGCGGGGTTGACCTTCCTGAAGGTCGGCGCCGACGGCATGCCCGGCGGCAGCAGCGGCAGCGCTTCGGCGATCGCAGTCTGCACGTCCACCGCCGCGCCATCGATGCTGCGGTTCAGATCGAACTGGAGCGTGACGCTGGTCGTACCCAGCGAGCTGGACGAGGTCATCGAGTCGAGGCCGGCAATCGCCGTGAACTGGCGTTCGAGCGGGCTGGCAATGCTCGACGCGAGCGTCTCCGGATCGCCGCCCGGCAGCCCGGCGCCGACGCTCAGGGTCGGGAAGTCGATCGACGGCAGATCGCTGACCGGCAATGCCGCGTACGAGAGGATGCCGAACAGCGCGATCGCCAGCATGAGCAGGCTCGTCGCGATCGGCCGGCGGACGAAGGGTTCGGCGACGTTCAAGTGATGAAATGATAGTCACTATGTTTTTAATAATCAAACGGTATACTGGCGGCATGCCGAAGCAATACGGGCAATCCTGTCCGGTGGCGCGCTCGCTCGAATTTCTGGGCGAACGCTGGACGCTGCTCGTCGTGCGCGACCTCCTGATTGCGCCGCGGAAGTTTCAGGACTTCACTGCATCGCTGGCGGGCGTCACCCCGGCGGTGCTCTCGCACCGCCTGAAGGTCCTCGAAACGCACGGCATCGTTTCAAAACACCTGTACTGCGAGCATCCGCCGAGAGCCGAATACACGCTGACCGCACGGGGTCTCGAGCTGCGGCCGATCGTCCGCGCGATGGGCATCTGGGGCGCACGCCACCTGGGCGCGAACTGGACCTTCGTGCACGACGCGTGCGGCACGAACGTCGAGAGCGCGTACTACTGCCCGGCGTGCGACGAGCTCGTTCCGTCGGATCAAGTCAAGCGACAGCCGGTGTCTTCGCGCAAGAGACGATCGGGCACAATGGTGCGATGAGACGGGCGCCGGAGATCCCCGCCGAGATCGAAGATCACCGCGATCGACACTGGCGCCGCGAAGGCATGACTCAGGTCGAGAGCGCGTTCGAGGCCGAGCGCTTCATCGAGCAGGTCGGCTTCACCGCCTGCCTCACCGACTGCCGCAAACCCGGGCCGTCGCTGTACGTCGCCGTTTGTGGACGTCGCGACGCGGTCATGCCGCGAAACGTGCAGAAGGACGAGGAGGCGTCGCGCACCTGGGTATTGAAGGACGAGCTCATCGCCCGCGGCCAGGTGTATTACGCGAAGCTCGCGCGCGGCAAGGCGACATTTCTCGCGCCGCGCATGATTCCCTACTTTCACGCCATCTGGGGCGTGCGCCGATCGGAGGAGCCGCGGCGCCTGAGCCGGAAGGCACAGGCGATCCTGCGCGTCCTGCGCAGGGAATGGGAGATGAGCACCGGCGATCTGCGGGACGAATCGGGCGTGAAGGACCGCGCGGCATTCACCAGGGCGCTCGACGAACTCCAGGCGGCGATGATCGTCGTGCCCAGCCAGGTGTTCTACCAGCCGAAGTTCACCTACATCTGGGCGCTCGGCGTCGGCCGATTTCCCGACGGGTTGCGCCGGCGCGTCAGCCGCGAAACCGCGCTGCGCGAAATCGCCCGCTGCTTTCTCGCCGCTGCAGGCATGACGTTCCCCGGCGAGCTGGCGCGCGTGACGGGCCTGTCACGCGCGGAAGCCGGACTCGGAAACCGCGCGCTCGTGAAAGAGGGGTACGCGACAATGCCGGCGTACGGAACCTATCGTCTGGCGGCAGCGCGGCCCGAATAACAGAGGACGTGGATGAGACGTTCTGCGGCAATCACGTTGCTGGCGCTGTTGGTCGGCGTGCTGCTGTCGGTAGCGGTCGGCTGGGCGGCGCTCGTGCTCGGGGGTCACACCGACGCCGCGGGACGCATGGGGCTTCTGCTCGGCGCAGCCGTGTTCGCGCTCGTGATCACCGGCTGGGGGCGTGGCTCCCGTGGATGGCTGCAGGGGCTCGCCGCGGCGGTCGTGCTCGGCGGCATGATGCTCGCCCATTTCTGGTCGCGCCTCGGCGATCTTCCGTAGCGCACGGCGGGACGAAGACACATGATCTTCGAAACGGAGAAACAGAAACGCGAGATCCAGCGCTGGAGCCGTCTGGCGATCCAGTTGAACGGGGCCGCCGACAGCGGGAACTACGATCACATCACGACGGCCGTGATGCTGCAGGAGCTTGAGAAGGGTGACGCCTTTACCTTCCTCGCTCGTGAGCTCCCCGCAAGCGTGTGGGACATCAGCAAGCTCACCGACGTCGATCGGCACACGCTGTCGCAGCACTGGCAGCTGTTTGCGAACGCCTACGAGCCGACGCAGTTTCACGTGAGCCGGAACGGGCTGGCGCTGCTCGTCGCCTACATCCTGACGCTGGTCGACCGGCTGCACGCGACGATCCCGACATGAAGCCCGCTGGCGGTGAACGCCCACCCGGAAGGCTTCAAGGACGGCCTCTGCTCGGCCTGCCATCGCGGGCGGCTTCTTGCACCTCACGCCGCAGGACGAGGCGGACATCGTCGCCTTCATGAAGTTGTGGTGACGCAGGCGAACGGCGTTATCGTCCCGCGACACAACGTGCGGGATTGCCTGGCTTGGCCGGCACCGGTGGAGCGGCCGTTACCGTCCCCGTGCCGGCAAGCTGGTCGAAGGCGATCTGCTGCAGTGCTCTGGCCTGCGCACGCGATAGTCCCAGCTCGAAGGCCGAACACTCGCTGTCACCAAGGGATCGGGGATCGCGGCCGGTCACGCTGCCGAAGATGACGAGCGCTTCGAGATAGTACCCGTACGTGCTGGCGTGGTAGTTGTCGTAGGTCCAGAGATTGAGCTTGCCTGCGTCGATGCCGTCGTAGGGATTCGAATCGGCCACGCCGGTCTGCATCGCGCGCGTCCACGCCTCGCCCACCGGGATGACCGTCTTGACGGCCGCGGTGGCGGCGGCCTTGTCGTACGCGGCGCGCACGTCGCGAGCCATCACGTCGATCGGCTGACCGGCCCACGCACCCTTGGCCGGATAGACTTCGTCGGCGCGCGACCACGTCGCCATCAAATAGAGCTCGACTTTCGGATTGCGGGCGCGAAGGATGTCCGTCATCTGCTTGCTCGTGGCGATCAGCTTGGCCGGGTCGCGAGGGTTGCCCGCGTCGAGCGTGCTGTAGCCGTGCATCACGACCTGGTCCCACGCATGGCCGTCGATCACTCCAAGCTTGTTGGCGAGATGGAAGTCCAGCCCGACACCGCCGCGCGTCTCGAGCGAGACGTCGTAGTCGAGCCCTGCCTGCTGGGTAAACGACTTGAACAGCGCCGGCACACCGCCGATGCCCTCGTCATTGAGATCGGTCACGGTAGTGGCGCGGTAGAACCGTACTGGCGATCCGAAGCCGAAGAGAAAGCTGTTGCCGATGAAGAGCACGCTGGTGCCGGCAGCGGCGCCTGTCGTACCCAACACCAGCAGCAGGCTGGCGGCCAAAGCTGATCTCCATTTCATGAACGAGAGTGTACTGGCCAGACCATACCTCTGTGTTGTAAAGTTATTTGCATTATGGCCATCACCGTCTCGCCGGCCCGCCAGCCGAGCGCCGTGATTCCGATCGTGATGTCTCTCGCCGCGCTTGGCGCAGTGGCGTATCACCTGGTCAGATTCGGCACCGCCGCGCAGCCCGACGAAGGGGCCGCCGCACACATCTGGCAATTGCTGATGGCCGGACAGCTCCCAGTCATCGGCTTCTACACCCTGAAATGGCTGCCCCGGGCCCCGGGGCCGACACTGCGGATGCTCGCGCTGCAGGTCGGCGCGGCGCTGGCGGCGGTTGCGCCGATCTACTTCCTCGGCTGGTAACGGCGCACACGACGCGTCAGCGTATCGGCGCGCGGATAGCGCGGCCCGGCCGCGCGGCGGTCATTTGACCGCCGTCCACGACCGCCTGTCCGCCGATAATGACGTACGGGATGCCCGCCGAGGCGAGGCTCGCGTCCTCGTACGTGGCGCGGTCCATGACCGTCGCCGGATCGAAGAGCGTCAGATCAGCGTCGGCGCCCACGCCAATGCGGCCCTTCGCGGTCATCGCCGGCACCCGGCGCTCGAGGCGCCGGGCCGGTTCGATCGTCATGCGCCGCAGCGCATCCATCATCGTCACCGCGCCCTCGTCGCGCACGTATTTTCCAAGCACCCTGGCGAAGGTGCCGGACGTGCGCGGATGCCCCCTGCCGTTCTCGATGAATCCATCGCTCGCGATCATCGGCAGCGGGCTGACGATGGCGGCGCGGGTCTGGGCTTCGGAGCGTCCGTGGATGATCACCGTGCCCCCCGCTGCGCGCGCCTTGCCGAACGTTTCTCGCGTCAGACGCTCGCCGGTCGACACCAGCTGGTGCAAGCCGAAGCGCGACTCGGGCCAGGTCTTCCAGTCGTCGAAGAGGGCGGACTGGATTTCGGTCATGCCGGCGCCGTAGGGATACGCTTCCGTGGTGACATCCTGCCCCGCGTCGCGCGCGGCTTTGATGGCGGCGAGAAACTCCTCGAGCTCGGTGTCCGCCGACGAGTTCACGTGCACGATGTGCAAGGACGCGCCCGCCGATTTGGCCGCCGCGATCGTCTCGTGCAAGCCGGCCAGGCCGCCACGCATGTGGATGTGAGCGGATACGCCGCCGGCCGCGGCGACGCGGAACATGCGCTCGATCTCGGACATCGGCGCGCCGGGCGTGTAGGCGCTGCCAAAGCCCATGGCCACGGCGCCTTGCGCCAGTCCTTCGCGAAGGATGGCTTCCATCGCCGCCATCTGTGCCTCGTTGGCCGATCCGCTGCCGCCGATGCCCGCCGGCAGCAGCCCTTTTCCAGGATCGCCCAGCACCTTCATGCGGGCCGGGATGTGCCCGATCGCAACGCCGTAGTTGACGATCTGACCGCCGTCGCGCGCCTTGTACCACTGCGCCACGTCGCCGGTGCCCACCTCGAGCTCGAAGGCGGAGGTGACGCCGTCGCGCACCATCATCCGGTACGACTCCTCCTGCTGACCGTGCTCGTGAAGATCGATGAAGCCGGGCGCGACGATGTAGCGGACGGCGTCGATGACGCGCGCGCCCGTGAGGGGCGTAGCCGACACGACTTCGATCTTGCCGCTTCTGATACCGATATGGCGAACGCCGTCGAGACCCGATGCCGGATCGATCACGCGGCCGTTGGCAATCACCAGGTCGTAGGTCGGTGCCGGCTGGCTCGCGCATGCGCCGAGCATCACGGCCGCAGCCGCGACAATCAACGCGTGAGCACGCCCCATCAAGACTCTTCGTGTGATCATCGACCACCCCCTCCTGAGGTTCCGGCGAGGCGAGTGTAATGGTGAACGCTCGTGTTTTGTGGGGTAAAGTCAACGCTGCCGTGTATCTTGCCGGGTCTCTTTGTCTACGCCCGATTGCCGGCGGCGCCGTCGTTGCCGCTTTCATCCTGTTCGGTCAGCCTCGCGAAACCGGCAGCTGCGGATCGAACATCGTGTCGTCGACGGTGGTGGCGACGTTCTGCGGTCACCGGCTTGACGACAACGAGATGCTGGATCTTCTAATCCTGTGGCGCGGTCACCCGGGCTGGTTCCAGCGTCGCGAGAGCGGCGCCACCGGTGGCGGCGGGTCCCGCCAATTTGGCGGCGGCGTGAAGGGCCACGTGTCCCAGTACTCGACATATGGCGACGTCTCCATCGGCTTCGATGCGGATTTTGACGTCGACACTGTCAAGATCGGCGAGAGAGTTATCCCGCTCGCCGGCATCAATACGGTTCTAGTGGATGACGTCGATGACCCCGGGGCTCGACGGATCTCCTCAACCCGATGGACCGAGCCACGACTCCCCTTGCTCGGCGACCTGAATCTTGTCCTCGTTCAGCGGTCGCGTGAACTGCTGGACTATCTCCGGTGTGAAATTCCGATGCCTGTGCCGCCATCCACGAGACCTGTGATGCCGCAGCTACCGATCGTCACGGTCTGCGAGAAGTTGAAGGCAAAGTGAACTGATTCGAGCGTCGGGGGCACAGCGCCTCGGACGTTCCACGAAAGCGAGACCACCAATGCTCCAGCACATCCTGCATGTGTACACGTTGAACCTCGGCATCACCAAACGCCTCGTGAGTGACCTCTCTGACGATCAGATGTGCGCGCAGCCGCACGGCGTCGTCAACCACCCGGCCTGGTCGCTCGGCCACCTCGCAGTCGCGGCCGACCACGCCGGCAAGTTGCTCGGGCTGAGCTCGGATCTGCCGGCGGGATGGAGCGACACGTTCAAGACCGGCGGGATACCGTCGCCGGACAAGAACCTGTTCCCGGGCAAGGACGAGCTCCTGCACGTCATCGCCGAGCAGCATGCGCGACTCGCGCAGGGGCTGTCGGACGCCGATCCCGCGACGCTCGCACAACCCCATCCCAACGAGAAATCACGGGGTCATTTTCCGACGGTCGGCGACTTCGTCATCTTTCTGATGACCGCGCACGAGATGGATCATCTGGGACAGATCGCGGCCTGGCGGCGAGCGATGGGGCTTGGCGCCGCCGTCGAGCGTTCCTGAGATGCAGCCCAGTGCGAAACTTACTGCAGCTGGCCGTATTCTGCCTTCGCTTGCCTGAGAATCGGGATGTCGGGGTCCGCGTCTCTCCAGAGCGTGAGGAAATCCTGGTACGCCGCCTTCGCCCTGGTCGCATCTCCCGCCAGCGCAAACGCCCGGCCCAGTTGCAGACGCGCCCGCGCACCCATCGGATCCGCCAGCAGCAGTCCGCGATGATTGAGTATCTTCTGGAATTCCACGGCCGCATCGGCGGGCCGGTGTACCGCCAGATACGCCTGGCCGCGCACATACGCCGGGTAGAGGGTGCCAAAGAATGTCTGGAAGCTGAGCGCCGGCACGGCGAACTCGTATGGACCGACGGCGCGAAGCAGATCGATCGCCGGGTTTGGCGTTCCTCCGTTCAACGCGATCTGCCCGCGCAGCGCCGGCAGGTAATTGGAGCGGACCGAGGTGTGCTCGGGAAAGCGCTTGTCGAGGTCGTCGGCCAGCACCTGCGGGCGCGATGACTCGCCGGCAAGGGCGAGCGCGAAGGCGGCGCCGTACTGCGCGTCGCGGCCCGTGGACAGCTTGAGGGCTTCGCTTGCGAGTCGTGTGGCCGCGGGCGCGTTGCCGAAAAAGGCTTCCGACAATGCGGCCGCGGCTTGGTAGACCGCGGCCCGCTCCCGCTGTCCTGCCCGCTGCGCGGCGTCGACCGCCTGTCGCGACATCGTCCGGGCGCGTTCGAGTCGACCGGCCCGCGCGAGGACGAGCGCCTCCACATGCACGATCAAGTCTTCGTCGCCGGGTTTGCTGCGTGCCAGCGCCGCCTGGCGTTCCATCGCCGCTGTGTCCCCCTCGAGGAACGCGAGGTGGTAACCGGCGATCGGCACAAAGGGGAGCGCGATTTTGAGGTCCACCATCTGCCGCCATGCGCGTTCCGCTTCGTCGAAGCGATCCAGATACAGGTTGGCCGTGACAAGGTTCCCAAACGGAAAGGGGATAGCCGGATCGAGCGCGATCGCTTTCCGCGCCTGCTCGATCGTCAATTCGAACCGTCCGGTTCCATGCGAGATGAATCCCGCTATCAAACCGTGCGGGATTGAATTGCGTGGGTACGTCTGCGCCCACAACGTCAAGGTCTGCAGCTCGCGCTCGAGATTCCCGGTCACCTGGCGGTCATAGAGCGTCTCGATGAGAAACCGTTCGTCGTCACTCACACGATGCCGCAGCGCGTAGCCCTTGGTTGTGCTGTCGGCGGACAGGGCCTGCTCGCCCATATTGCTGTAGGCCAGCCCCAGGTTCGCATAGGCGATCGCGAATTCCGGGTCGATCTCGACCGCGCGCTTGAACAGCGGAATCGCCGCTGCCGCCCCGGTGGTCCTGTTGACGTTCCACGCTGTGCTGTAGGCTTTCAGCGCCTCGAGCGACGGCGTCGTGGCTTCCTCGAGTGGCGTCGAATGTTTTTCGACCGTGGCGAGCGATTCACCGACGCGCGTGCGAAACGTTTTGGCGATCTGACTGAGCACGTCGAGGACGTCCTCTTTCCGTGCGGCCTGAGCCTGCTGCTCGTCGAGGACGTCGCCCGTGCGGCAGTTGCTCGCGCGCAGGCCGATCACGTACTGAGTGCCGAGGGTGGCAACCGATCCTTCCAGGACGGCGGCGGCACCTGTTCGCACGCAGATCTCGCGGGCGAGGTCGGGAGTCAGACGCGCGTCCGCCGGGCGTCCCATCAGACCGAGGGTTTTTCGAATGCCTTGTTCTGACACCAGGCTGAGGAACGGCGACTGCTCGAGCTGCACCGACAGGCCTTGTCGCAGCGTCTCATCGAACACGTCGTCGCCGGTCGTGTTCCGGAAATCGGCGAGGACGATGGTGTCCTTGTCGGTCAGCGCGGGGGGGCGATGCGCGTAAAAGTACGCGGCGGCGCCAAGCGTCACCGCCATCGCGGCCGCCAGGGAGGCTCCGACGATCGCCGCCCGCCGGCGACGGTCCCGCGGCGCGGCCGGCGTCTCGACGAGGATTGGCTCGCGCGCGGATTCGGTGTCGCGCCTGAGACGCTGGAGGTCGGCGCGCATCTCGGACGCATGCTGATAGCGCAGAGTCCAATCCTTCTCGAGGGCTTTCAGAATCACGTGTTCGACTGGCTCTGGCAGATCCGGCCGGGTCGTGCGCGGCGCCGCCGGCGCCTGGTGCAGGATCGCCGCCGAGATCACGGCGGTGGTCGCGCCGGCAAACGCCGGCCGTCCGGTCGCCGTCTCGTAGAGCACCAACCCGAACGAAAACAGATCGCTGCGCGCGTCGATGACCTCGCCGCGCAGCTGCTCGGGGGACATGTAGGCGATCGTCCCGACGGTGCTTCCCGGCTCGGTGATCAGCGCATGGGCGGGCCTTGTCTCGTGGAGCGACCCTGCCGGCGTCTGAACGGAGGCGGCTTTGGCCAGACCGAAATCGAGGATCTTCGCGCCGTGCGGAGTCAGGAAGATATTCGCGGGCTTGATGTCGCGATGCACGACGCCCTTGCCGTGAGCGGCATCGAGGGCATCGGCGACGGCGACGGCGATGTCAACGAGAACCGGGACCTCCATCGGGCCGCGCCGGAGCCGCTGCTGGAGTGTCTCGCCCTCGAGCAGCTCCATCGCGATGAACGGTGGATCGGTGCCGACATCGTAGATGGTGCAGATATTCGGGTGGTTGAGCGCGGAGGCCGCCCGCGCTTCCCGCTGGAAACGCTCCAGCGTGTGCGGAGACGCGGTGACTCCGTCCGGCAGCACTTTGATCGCCACAACCCGCTCGAGACGCGTGTCCTTTGCCCGATACACTTCGCCCATCCCGCCGGCGCCGAGCGGGCTGATGATTTCGTAGGGGCCGAGGCGCGCGCCGGAAGCAAGAGTCAAGGGAAGGTCCAGGTGTACTGGTGGCGCTCATTGTAGTGTCGACGCGTGCGAGTTAGATCGGCGACTGCAGATTCCGGACGAGGCGCAGCACCAGCGTGCGCGGCAGGAACCGCACGAGCGACGCCGTGAAGTGATTGCGCGGGCCGGTGATCTCGACCCGCTTGTTTCCCTGCCACGCGTCGTATCCCATGCGCGCGACACTCATCGACGACATCGGCGCGCCGGTGCGACTGAGCCGCGTCTTGCCCGTGCCCGCGCGCTCGCGAAATTTGCTCACGGTCGGACCCGGACACAGACAGCTGACCTTCACGCCGGTGTCGCGCGCCTCTTCCCACAACGCCTCCGAGAACGACAGCACGAACGCTTTCGACGCGTAATAGACCGCCATCAACGGTCCGGGCTGAAACGCGGCGGTCGACGCCACATTCAACACGCCGCCGCGCTTGTTGGCCAGCATCGCCGGCCAATAGATGTGCGTCAGCTCGACGAGTGCGCGATCGTTCAGGTCGATCATGCCGAGCTGCCCCGCCGCGTCGGACCCGTTGAAGGCGCCGGCCACGCCATAGCCCGCATTGTTCACGACGACGTCGACCGACAGACCGGCCTGCGTGATCGCGTCCGCAAGCCGCTGGCCGCCGCCGACGACGCCCAGATCCGCAGCGATCGGTGTCGCCCTGATCGCGTAGGTGCTCGCCAGCCGATCGGCGACGGCGCGCAAGGCGCTCTCCGTCCGTGCGGCCAGGATGACGTCGTACCCGTCATTGGCGAAACACTCCGCGAGGTCGACGCCGATGCCGGCCGACGCGCCGGTCACGAGGGCTGTCTGTCCGTCACCTTTTCGCGTGGGCGCCATGGCATCCTCCTATTGCGGCACTCGCGGCCGCCTCGCCGCGTCGGAAATATCAAGTGTGGCGATTCACCGATCGCGATGTGCCGCCGTGCTTGGCCGATGATCCATCGCGCAGGTAGACTCAGGTCGAGAGAATTGAGACCACGTGGCCGACCAGCATATCGCCGTCTCTCTTCGTCGCTCGCAGTACATTTGGGGGCTCCGGCACGACGCTTCTGCCCGTTGACCGCCGGCGGCTGACACCGAGGGCATGGGCGTGTCACATTCATGGAATCGCGTGCGTCGACACACATCGGCTTCTTCACAGACTGAACCGGCCGGCGCTGCCGGCATCACGCCGTCCCGGTTCCCGACACTACTGCACGGTGAAGCGGAGCATGCGACTCGCCTTTTGCCGTGCCACGGACGCATCGAGGCTGAGGACGTACTCTCCGGCAGGTAGCCCTCCGATATCCACGGCAAGAGAAGCGCGGCGATTCGTAAAGTCCTTCCCCGCCAGGGCCAGCCGCTGGTCGCGAATCGTCCGGCCCGTCGCGTCCACGATCGCCGTCCGCAGGGAGACCGGCGCGATGACGTCGGTGCGCTGCGCTCCCTCGTACACCTGCACAAGCGCACGGACCTCTTCGTCTCGCTCGAATACGCGTCGCGTGGTCGTCGCCGGCACCGGAGTGGACGACGCGGGCAGCGCGGCCGTGCGACGTGCCGCCTCCACAATCACATCGGACAACGACAAGGACGCGCTGCCGAACAGCGGTACGGTGACCGGGCCGAACACACTGGCGGAGATGCCTGTCGCGGGATCCGACACGGCGACACGCACTTCATAGTCGCCAGGGGGCAACTCGACGTGCGTTTGCACGTTCGCTTCGGCGCGACGGTTCGACGTCGCCGGCTTGAATGTGACGGTAGCGGTTTCACGGGCGTAGGCGACTTGCCGTCCGGTCTGATTCACCGCGGTCACGGCGAACTCCAGAGGCATCGCCGACCCGGCGGCGTCGGCGAACGCGCCAACGTCGACATTGACAAGAACGCTCGCCTTTGCCGTGCCGGAACCGGCGAATGCCGCAACGGACAACGTCAATGGCCTGCTGGCATTCGGCAGCAAACCCCGCAGCGCCTTCTCGAGCGATACCGGCGTGTCTGCGCCAGGCGCGACGAAGGACGACGCCCTGTCGATGGCTCGCACCATGTATTGCCGTTGCGCAACGACCCGGACGCCCTCACGCGCAACCTTGACCTCGATGGATCGCGTGTTGTCCTGACGACCGGAGTTCTCGGGCTCGAAGCCGACGATGTAGTAGGCGTCCGTTTCGCCGAAGATCTCCGGCATCTTTCCTTCGGGTGTGTTCGTGTCGAGGACAGTTCTCCCGCCGGTGAGGTCCGGCAGGACTTGCAGGCTTCCCTGATCGGTGAGCAGTTCCGAGACTTCCGCCTGCAACAGCTGCAGTCGGCGGACAGGAGCGTCCTCTCCCGCCTTCCCGTTAAGGGAACCCGCCCGCGGCCCGACAATGACGAGTCCGCTCGGATCGATGGAATGCACCGTCAGGTTCGACAGCGCCAGGGAGGCGAAGAGCCTTCGCCTCGCTTCCGCGAGCCGCCAGTCACAGCCGATGTCCAACGATGGGGCGCGAGGGCCCGACTGAAAGATCACACCGCTGCCGATGAAGAGCAGCGCCTTCCGCCGCCCGGGCGTGTTCTGCACAGCGTCGGAGACCCTCGTCAGTGTCTCCAGCACGCAGAGACCGCACAGGCAGCGGCCGTCACTGAGAGGGTCGTCCGCGACCGCTGACGGGAGCACCTCTTTCTGGTCCTTGCTGATGCCCGTGCTCCAATCGCGCCGCTCGTTGATTGCGCGGATCAGACGGGCCCGATCGGAAGTCAGATTCTGCGGCACGGCCCCGCTCGTCGAGACCAGCGCGGCGAGATCATGCGGCCCCAGCGCGTCGACCGCGGCAAGCGCGATCTTGCGCGCGGCCAGCGTCGGCTGACCGGTCGGGATGGAGCGATCCATCAGAATGATGGCAATGCGCCCTTCCTGCTGCCCCACCTGGTTCGTGACGACGTCATCCGGCGCGGTGACTTGCGATGCCACCGCCGCACGAGCAGCGCGCGCGGGAAGCTGGATCGACGTGAAGGCGCGGACAGGTCGCTGTGCGCCGTTCTCGAGGACTGTGAAGTCCGACGCGCTCAACCCGGTCACTGGCTGCCTCTTGCGATCGAGTACCGAAACGTCGAGTTGAATCAGCTCGACG
>Ga0105248_10003315_pt1 | contig 17874 bp, 5 predicted proteins | sample KBSS34metaG_FD_81524 | JGI IMG/M metagenome (GOLD analysis project Ga0105248, IMG submission 81524) | Switchgrass rhizosphere microbial communities from Kellogg Biological Station, Michigan, USA - KBS S3-4 metaG | ecosystem: Host-associated > Plants > Roots > Rhizosphere > Soil | place... | reverse complement strand
GTTATCGTAGTCGCCGACCGCTACGCCCATAGCTGCCACCTCTCGCCCGTCTTCGTTCAGCGCAAATCCGGAGGTGAAGCTCGCGTCTTCAAACGTGCCATCGCCCTTGTTGATGTAGAGATAGCTCAAGGTCGAGTCGTCCGCAACCAGCAGATCCAGCTTCCCGTCATTGTTCATGTCTGCAAAGACCGGAGTCAGGCCATAATAGCGATTTGGAATATCCGCAACACCGGCCTTGACACTGACGTCGGTAAATGTACCGTCCCCGTTGTTATGAAAGAGGTGGTCGGGCTCACCTTCGATATTCTTGGGACCGCACATCACCGGCACACCGCGAAACTCGCAAAAAGCAAAGCCGACTGCCTTTGTCTTCTCATAGGGAAGATTATCCCGGTCAAAGTGGACATATCCCGAGACAAAGAGGTCAGGATAGCCATCGCCATCGTAGTCTCCCCATGTGGCGCCGGCCGACCAGTTCCCCAGCGTTACCCCGGCTTTTTCTGCAGTATCGGTGAACGTTCCATCATGATTATTGTGATAGAGACGGTTCTTGCCCCAATTGCAAACAAAGATATCGGGCCAGCCATCGTTGTCGTAGTCGGCAATGGCAACCCCAAATCCCCAGCGGTCGTTCTGCACCCCGGCCCTGGCCGCCACATCCGTAAATGTGCCGTCATGGTTGTTGTGAAAGAGCGCGGCGTGAGGCGAGGCTTCCTTGCCGTCAAGCGCTGCGAATGTGGAGCCGTTCACCAGGTAGATATCCAGCCAGCCATCATTGTCGTAGTCAATCAGCCCGACACCCGACCCGTTCGTTTCGAGGATCAGTTTCTTTTCCGCAGTGCCCATAGTGTGATTCCATTCGGTAAGCCCGGCGGCCTTGGAAGCATCTTCAAAAATCCTGGGACCGGAATCAACAAAACCATCTGCGGTGATAGGTACTCTCAACTTTGCGGGAGCGGTGGGACCACCAGCGGAATGATTTAATGGCTGAGCTATCGATTCCTGAACCATGCCCGAGTTGAGCGGCGCCCCGGAGGATGGAAGTTGCTGCGCGAATCCAAAAGTTGACAGCCACAGGCCCAACACGGAATTCGATAAAAAGCGAACGAGCAGCACCCAGTTCCTCCAACGCTTGGATTCTAACCCAGTTCCCTTTAAGCTGAACGCTCAGCTTAGAGGCGGGCCCCTGGAATTGCGCCGGCTTTTACAGGAACATGAGACTGGTCGAGCATCTGTAGACTCCAGAGCGTACATACCCCTGTTGTTCGCTGAGTGCCATGCAGGTCAGGTCACCATGCTCAACGAGCATCGATACACCGCCTTTCCAAAGCTGACAAGCTCCGATCACAGCGTAAAACTAGGCATGGGTGCGGAAATCATTCTGTCGATGCTGAGTAAGCAACAAGGCCGCTAAGTTCGAGGGATACTCGAACCGAACGGTCTTGTTCCTGCCTAGAACCGGCTACAACTTGCTTCGTTGTCTACTGCGCGCCTTTGGGTTTTTCAACCGCATTATTTTTGGCCGTCAGACCCAGTTGGTCGTGTAGAGGTTGAACAGGTACTACCGCCGGCTCCTCTTTCGCCACAGAGACAGCCATGATGCGAATATTTGCATTGTTTGGCAATGAAAGCGTCCTGACCCCCTTAGGCAAATCTATTCCGTAAACGAATAGGTAGCTGTAAGCATAGGGCTCATTCAAGCCGGCCGCCGTGTGATGATGCGAAGCGTACCAGGCCAGCGTGGCAGGCTTGACGAAGCCCTGGCTCAGGCCCAGATAATCTTCGGGATATCGAGGCGCCCAGTCTGGCGACCCAGAGTTTTTCAGATCCCAGGTAGCATGATTCGCCGAAGTAGCCCAGCTCTTTCGCAGTGCAACCTGATGCGCTGGACTCTCTCCACGACCTCCTCCCTCAGTTATGGAATCCGGACGAGGCTTCCAGAGCCGAGTGTCCCATTGCCCGACAAATCCTCCCCAGTCTTGAATCGTCAGACTCACAGGAGTTTGTCCAGCTTTGAAAACAGCTTTCTGATCACCATCGGCAGATGCGGCCAAAACATAGACCCGGTTGAACTCACCCTCTGGCAACTGGATCGATTGCCCCTTGGCCACCACGGCATCCAGCTTCCCTGCGCCATGATTTGCCAGTTCAAAATCGACACCATTGACAGCAAGTTTGGTAGGCAGCATCTCAGCAGGGAGTGCATTACCCTGCTTATCGAACCCGCCAGTCGATTGCGTATCGTCGTTGCTGGCAACTGCCAGATCATACTTCAGGGGAACACTCTGAGACACAACCCCGCCATCGCGCTGCGGAGAAGCCCCAAGTCTCAATGCAAATGTGCGAGGCTGGTACGCAGTGAACGAAGTTTCGAGCGCCCCGTCAACGACATTGGCCGAGCCAAGAGGCAGCTCCTGCCCATTCACTTCGCGTGCAGACTGCACCGAACCGGCAAACTTCACATGCACCTGCGCCGCAGCTTTGCCCTGCAGCTCAACCATGCGCAAGATGACTTCATCGCTAAGTTCAGACTTCTTGAGAGCAAGGACACGCACGTTAGGGTTGTCGATATGGACTAGAGAAAATGTTCGACCCAGCTTCCCAGCATGTGCTTCAGTCGAAAAGCCGACTAACGGCGTACTGAGACGATAAGCCTGCCAATCAGTACGCCCTTCACGCCAGTCTCCTGCATGACCCGCGAGCCCAAAGAGTATCTCGTGATGCCCCCAGTCCTGGTTAAGCTGGTCTGTGTACTCGCCTTTCATCTCGGCAGCGCCGCCGGGCGAGCGAACCAGAGTCAGTCGAATCGTTGCATCATCGCGCTTGTCGGAACCGTTCTTGACATCCGTTAGTACAGTAGCTCCAAACGAGCCGCTCTCATCCGTCTGATCGATCCAGTGATGCGAAGCCACTTCGAATTGTCGATCCATGGCCACTGGACGTTGAATCGTGCCAACCTCCCAGTTGTAGGTAGCCATTTTGTTCTTTGCTGCAAGTGGGAAGACGGCTTTTAGATTTCCGGACAACGTCCGCCAGTCGATCGACTCACCAAACTCCACCCGATTCCCAGCGTCACCCGCAGAAAGCCGGACCGTCTGCTTGAATTTGGAACCTTCGCTTTCGCGGCTCACTTCGACAGCGACTCTGACCGGCCCGTTTTCCACTACGCGAATCTTCGCTGGTCCGCTCACGTACGCCCGTGGCGCCGCCTGCTCCTGATCGAAGTCCATATTCCATGCGGGCCACTGTTTCGGCGCGTCGTTTGAGATGGCAAGACGCATCGGACCACTCAACAGCTCTTTGTTGATCGACTTGTCTAGAATGCTCGATACATCTCCATCCGGACTGATGCTGACGCGATAGCGCGCATTCTCGAGCATCGAAGAACTTACCTTCAGCTCACCTGCCGCTGTCTGGCTCTTTCCGCCGCGAATGTCGTACACCGCATAGCCGACGGAGGGCGCTTTCGCGAGAAACAAAACCTTCCCGTCCTGAACCTGTGCGGGAATTTCCTTGCCATCGGGGCCAAAGACGCGCGCATTCTTTTCAGCATTGCCGAGAGCAGCCTCAACAATATCTTCACGATCAATATTCAGCGGATTGTAGACCACGACGGGCCGTCCACTCACCTGAGTATCCAACATCGATGCAACCGATTGCGTAGCACTAGTGAGCACATCCGCAAACTGGTTCGAAACAATCACATTGTCGTTCTGCGCAAACTCGTACGCGCGCGGAGTCGCGGTACCCGCGCCAGTATCGTGGAACTGCCCACCCATCAGCAGAGTCCATGCATCGTTCAGGCGCTGCTGAGGATACTGTCTGCCGCCCAGCCAGGCAGCAGCAATCGATGCCTTCTCCGCGGCATCTGCCAGAAGCTCATTCTTCCGGTTCCACCGCTTGTGGTACGCCTGCGAGGTCAGAGAGCCAGCCGAGTGATTGATCAACTCCAGATCGCCCGAATAGCTCGGCATCCTGGTCTGCATCTCCGGTTTGATATCTAAAAACATCTGGTCGGCTGCAGAAGAGACAACGCGCACCGGCCCGTCTCCCATTTTTACTGGCGAACCGGGCTTATCCGGTGTTCCGTCCGCATCCTTGGTGGGAATGACAGCTTCGCCCTGTGTGACCATTGCTTCCAGCAGCTTGACAGACTCTTCATTGGTAGCGCCGCCGATATCGCCAGTGCCGACATAGTGATAATCGGCATAGACTCCGGTAGCTTTTCCATCGATATCGATACGTGCCGGCCAGTCTGTCTCCGCATCGCGCCGTCTGCGGCGGCTTGAGCCTGAGGCTGGTTCAACTGGTGGAGGAGTCTTGCTGAGGTCGCTATGGATTTGGCTCCCGTAGCTGCCAGGATTGAGCGCAGCCAGAATCTTCTCTCCATCCGGCCCTTCCCAAATACCCACATTGAACGGAATACCTTCAGGCGTCTTCTCCGGAGAGTTCGGTCCACCGATCAACGGAGCGGGCTGCCAGGATGCGCTCAACTTTTGCGTTGAAAATCCCTTCACTCCAGCATGCGCAAGGATGGTCGGCAGTGACGCAGGAAAGCCAAAGCAATCCGGCAACATGTACTCCGCACTGGCTTTGCCAAATTCGTTGCGGAAATAGGTATTGCCATACAGCACCTGGCGGAAAATGGATTCCGCACTGGGCAGATTGACATCGCCCTCTTCCACTGAAGATCCCGCCGGGTACCAGTTCCCTTTTGCGACGTATCCCTTCAAACGCTCGTAATCTGCCGGGTAGTACTCCTTCATCAAGCGGTATCGATTCGAGCCCGACCAGTTGAAGACATAGTGGGGATACTTATCCATGTAATCAAAGTTCACACGCATCGTCTTCAGCAGATATTCGCTGATCACCTGGGGAAACTCCCACCTCCACTGCGTATCGAGGTGCGCATAAGGCACCACGTACAGTGTGGGCTGTTTCGTTATGTCGGGGGCAGTCATAACCTGGGCAGGCGCGTTCAAAGAGACAATAACGGCCGCGACGGCAAGAAAACTTCTTTGTAGACGGGACATGCAACCTCGCAAGGATTGAATCAAGTACAACTGCAGAACTCAGAGTTTTGGGGAAAGATGTGGTGGTATCGTTTCCACACGCGCAATGGTAGGAACTCGAATCCCCTTCTGTCAACCAGGAATGGGCCTTGAACCTACAGCCCATCCCTCAAGCCAGGCATCGCCTTCGAATGCCTCGCCTCTACTCAAGCAACGTTCCCTATGACAAAGAGACAGTGACCCCTCTCTCTGAGCTTGCTAGGAGATGAATTGAAGCCGTCCACCCGCCCTGAGTTCCGCATGAGACAGTGTCGAAGCCTTAACCGCGCTTCCGTTCCAGATCACTTGTTTGGCAACTCGTCCAGTCGATGCTCCCTCAACATGCAGTGTGCGGCCATCTCCCAAATGAACCGTTGCAGAGGAAAAGTAGGCCTGTCCAAGTGTGTACTCGGGTTTGCCCGGGCAGAGCGGATAGAAACCAAGAGCGCTGAAGATATACCAGGCAGCCATGGAACCTGTGTCTTCATCACCGGCAAAAGTGTCTGGCGTATAAAGCTCGTCCATCACTTTGTGGACCCAGAATCGTGTGCGGTCCGGCCTGCCAGCCGCTGCAAACAGATAGAGCACATGGTGCACCGGCTGGTTGCTGTGCGCATACTGTCCAAACTGCACAGCCGCCATCTCAGACATCTCATGGATCTCACTTCCATAGGAGCCCACGTTGAAGTCAGCCGGCATGGTAAGCATCTGTTCAAGCGCAGCAACGGCCTTTTCCTTGCCACCAAAGGCTTCGAACAACGCTTCCACGTCATGCGGCACATCCCAGCGATGTTGCCAGGCAGAGCCCTCGACGTATGGATCGCCCCATGTGACCGGGTCGAATGGCTCCAGCCACTCGCCACTGGCGGTCTTACCGCGCAAGAAGCTGGTCTTGGGGTCGAAAAGATGACGCCAGTTCTGCGAGCGCTTGAGAAACATCTCCGCATCGTCCTGCTTGCCCAGTGCAAGCGCAACTTGTGCAATGCAAAAGTCGCCATACGCTGCGTCAATTGTTTCCGCAGCAGACTGATCGACCATCCCAGCCGGACAGTAGCCATACTTCAAATATTCGTCCAGGCCGCGTCTCCCATAGCCGGCATCTGGATTTCCGCGCTCAGTTGCATGTTTCTTCAGCCCGGCATACGCGGTAGCAAGATCAAAACCGGGAATTTTTTTCGCAGCCGCATCGCCAAAGATGGAGTCGATCAGGCTTCCAGTCATACAGGCACGATAGCCCGGGCAAGGAAATTGCGGCAGCCACCCGCCTTCCTTATAGGCATCCACCCAGGCTTGCAGTATCTCCCCAAGTCGCTCGGGCAAAAGCAGGCTCATCAGCGGATACCAGGCGCGATACACATCCCAGTAGCCGTGGTCGGCATACATCAGGCCAGGCAATATCTTTCCGTTGTAAGGACTGCGATGCTGCATCTTTCCGGCCGCATCGGGTTCATGCCAGATGCGTGGGAACAACATGGTGCGATATAAACAGGAGTAGAAGGTGCGACTCTGATCGAGTGTTCCGCCAGTAATCTCGATGCGACCCAGCAGAGCGTTCCAAACCGACGCGCCCTCTTTGCGAAGCTCCTCGGCGGACGACGCACCGAGCTCCAGCTTAAGATTGCGCTGAGCCTGCTCAAACGAAATGAAAGAAGTCCCAACGCGTACCTCGATTGTGCGCGCGCTACCGCCGAACCGAGCGATTCCAGTGCTCTGCCCCTTGGACGTCTTGAGTTCGAAATGCGTCCAGGATTCGGAAAACTGGAGCACGTAGTACGTAGCAAATCCCTCGGTCACACCCCCTTGATTTGAAGTCGAGGTAAACAGGATCGTGCGGTTCGCCTCATCCGGCTGGCAATTGGGCACACCGTCTCCGGGGATGTCGAAGAGCCAGCCGGAGTCGGGCTTGCTGAAGGTTGCCGTGAGCAGCGCACAGCGTTCGGTGGGGATCAACTCTGCATCGATTCCATAACGCAGCAGGCGCAGGCGCATGGAGTGTGGCGCGAGCTGCGAATCCTCCGGACGAATCGAACTCGCACGCGATCCGGGTTCAGGCTGAATGTTGCCGGAAAAAGGCAGGAAGACAGCATGACCGTAGTCTCCCAGCCAGGGGCTGAGTTGGTGTGTCGCACGAAAGCCCTGAATGCGCCGCTCGCCCGGTTGGAACATCCACGGGCTGCCTACGCGAGACTGCAGCGTCCAGTGCGCCATGCCAAACGGTCGTGCCGTGATAGGCAAGGTGTTGCCACGCGAAAAGACGGGGGTGGAATCAGTTCCCTGCAGGATGTTAACCAGAGAAACCAGGTCTCGCGGATGATTGTCCGCCTTTTGAGTTGGCGCGGACGCATTAGCTTCTCTCTCTGTGCTGCCAACCATGGCGGCGGCAAATGCCAATCCGGTAGATTTAAGAAAAGAGCGGCGCTTCAGCCGCAGGGTCGGTTCAATAGGATCACGCAAGCATCTAACCTCGTCATGCAAGCATAACGCCGTCCACCGACCGGGCAAATCTCAATGCCTCTGGAGTCTGTGATCGAACGGAGTTGTGTTCACGACCATACAGATACCAACTTCACGCAGAAGATAGGCAGTTTGGGACTGTACATTCACTATTTGAGCCTTTCTGTCACCGATAGCAATCGCCGACTATTCAGCAATCGACTTGCATATCGCGGACCTTACGGGCGATGCCGCTGAGTCGTTTTGAAATCAGTTCATCATATGGGAGTATCCAAGATTGGTGCTCGCTACAAGTAATTTTTCTCAATGTTCCCCAAACGCAGAATCAGCCTCTCTCCGGAACGGATCGAGGCTGATTCTGTGATAGACAGGTCAGAACGGTAATGCTAGTTGATGACCTGTGACAACGCTGTCGAAGTGCTTGCTGCGTCGTTAGCGTTACCGCCGTATACCGCAGTCATCGAGTGCGTTCCCACGGTAAGGGTGGAAGTTGCAAACGATGCAACTCCGGCTGAGTTGATGGTGGCAGCCCCGAGAACGGTGGAACCGTTCTTGAAAGTTACCGTGCCCGTTGGTATGGAACCCGTGGCTGCCGTAACCGTCGCCTTGAACGTAACGGACGTGCCGTGGGTTGCCGGATTGAGAGATGACGCGAGTGCTGTAGTGGTAACAGCATGAGTCACCGTCTGAGTGAACACCGGGGAGGTGCTGGTGAGATACGACGCCGTGCCTGCATAGACAGCGGTCAACGAGTGTGTGCCAGTTGGGAAAGTCCTGACCAACGTTGCCTTGCCTGAAACCAACGCTACGGTTGCTACCGTTGTTGTGCCATCCTTGAACGCCACGTTCCCGTTAGGAGTACCGTAGGCTCCGGCCGAAACCGTTGCTGTAAAGGTCACGGACTGGCCGTACCTTGATGGGTTAAGCGAAGACGCCATGCTGGTGCTTGTGCTGGCAGGATTGATCACCTGGGCGAGAGCAGGCGAGGTGCTTGAGCTGAAGTCGGTGCCACCACCATAGATAACCGTGATGTTACTGGTTCCTACAGGGAATGAAGCAGCCGTAGCGCTGGCCTTTCCGCTGGACAAGGTTCCAGTCGCAAAACTAACTCCGTTTCTCAAGAAAGTCACTGTTCCTACTGGCGTTCCAAACGCAGAGGTTACAGTAGCTTTGAAGGTCATCATCTGGTTGTAGATCGATGGATTGATTGTTGAAGTAACCGCAGAAGTAGTAGTTCCCTTCTTGACTACTTGAGCAATCGCCGACGAAGTGCTGGTCTGATAGATCGTGTTTCCTACGTAAACCGCTTTGATCGAAGCAGTGCCAACGGCCAGCGCGGCTGTAGTGTAGGTCGCATGACCGCTGCTCAATGACGCCGACCCCAGGAGTGTAGCGCCATTCAGGAATTGCACGGATCCCGTAGGCGTACCGGAAACAGAGGATGTCACGGTTGCAGTGAATGTGACCGGCTGATCCCATACAGATGGATTAGTCGAAGAAGTTACAGTAGTGGTCGTCTTCTGAAGGTAGATCTCGTTGATAGCAGCCGACGTGCTTGGAAGCACATTCGTTGCGCCTCCGTATACCGCGACCAACTGGTTGCTCCCGTAGTTGAGCGTGGTGGTATTCAAGTGCGCTACGCCACCGGAAAGCGCCGATGTACCGAGGATAGTAACTCCATGCTTGAAGGTGACTGTTCCAGTTGGAGTGGCACCAAGATTTGCCGCCACGGTTGCCGTGAGAGCCACGGTCTGTCCATTGGTTGCCGGGTTAGGTGACGCCGTGAGGGTAGTGACTGTCATTGCCGAAATGGCGAAGCTGACCGTTTTTGTCGTTTCTACATTGCCGGCATAATCCGTGCTGAAAAATTTGACTGTGTGGTTGCCGCGCGTGGAAACCGCGAATGGAGCTGTGTAGTTGGTTGTTGCTCCACCATCCAACTGATAGCTAGTGCTGATTACACCGCTCAGGTTGTCAGATGCAGACAAGGTTACTTGCACAGCGGTGTCGTATACATTGCCGCTGAGAGTTCCAGCGAGTGTGGCAGAAGTTACAGGAGCAGTTTTGTCGATATACACATAGGCGTAATTACGAGCGCTGAAATTGCCCGCAAGATCCTTGGCAAAATAAGCGATGTAGTGGTACCCCTCAGTCGATATCGCAATAGGGCCGGCGTACGACGAGCATGATCCAAGCGTAGTGCTGGAGCAAGCCGTTGTGTCGACGGAGTAGTAAGTGTTGGTGACGCCAGACGCTCCCGATCCGGTATCGGTGGAGGCAAGCGTAGTAGACTCTGCCTGCTTTGACCATCCATGCGAATTGAAGGCTGGTGTCGTCGTCGGAGTTACCGTAGGAGCGATCGTATCGTAGCAAATCCAGTAGTAGTACTGGTTGCCTGAAGAGATGCCCGTGTTGTCCCATGCGTCGACTGTCGCATAATGGCAACCCTGTCCTGCCCATGAGAGCTTCAGATACCCAGAGGTAGCGTTAGGAAATTGAGGACCACTGTAGAAGGAGTCACCAGTCCCTTGATGCGCCTCCGAGACGGAGTCAGTGAAGGGCGCATCCCATGCCTGGGAGAATCCTGAAACCCCGGTAGGCGAGTAACCGCCACCGGTATCGGCAACTGTCCAGCTCACGGTTTGATCGGTGTTAAACCAGGTGTTCGCTGTGTGACTGACTGCCGGTCCACTGAATGTAACAACCGGTGCGCCGAAGTCGCCAAGATGATAGGTGCTGATTGCACGCGCAAGTTGCAGCGCGTTAAATGAGCCCCAGCCGGTTACTGCGTCATATCCGGTTCCGGCGCAGTAATATCCAAGCCCATAGAGAGCGGTGATGTCATTGTTATTGCATCCCGTCGTGATGTCGTAGTAAGGATAGTGCGCAGCGTAGGTCGGGTTCTCTCCAAAGTAATAGAGAGGATAGTTCACCCAGCCGATCGGCGCCCCGCCCAGGCCGATCGCCATGAGATAGGCATTCTCCTGCGCCATAAAGCCGGCCACCTGCGGAGTTGAGATGCTGGTGCCGCCAACGCCGTGCAGCCCACCGTTGAAATAATAGTTTTGACCGTAGCCGGCGTTCAGTGATATATCGGGTAAGCTGCGGCTTCCTGCACCGCAATAGGCAGGAGATTGGTAGCCGGGCGCTTTAAAGTACGCACTGCAACCGCCCCCCGAGCCGCCCCCATTACTTGAGCATGAGCCGGAGCTTGTTCCGCCCTGCCACGCTGTTTCTGAGGCGAAGGTGCCATCGCTGTAGAGTCCGAGGCTCGTACCTCCCACAGACACGGCATCTGGGTCCGAACCGGGATAAGTTACGCGCAGAGCGGCATCGCACCCGCCCGTTGCACCATAATCATGCGAGAGTGCCATGATCGTCCAACCCTGGCCCAGCATAGAGTTAAAAATGGCATGGTCGGTATCCATAGTTCCGCTGCCGGTGCAGGTAAGTTCGGCGCATCCCCAGCTCGTCGTGAAAATGCGTGCATGGCCATCGCTCAACATCTGGTTGTAAATGTCCGTAAATGTAGAGAGATAGTTATTGGCTCCCTCATACACCCACACATGCGCGGTATCCAGATACGAACCGAAGCTGTTCGCAGTTGCAATGGCCCATTCCGTATCTAAGGTAGTTTCGTCATTGCAGCATGACGGTGTTCCGTCGATATAGACACGGTTGTAATAGTAGGCCAGATACGGATACTGACTCTGGAAACCAGTGATGTCGCTTGAGGCAAAGTCCCCCGCAGTAGCGATCGCAATTGACGTGGTCGGAGTCGATCCACCGCTGTCGTGAGTGGGATTGCAGCAATGCCCCTGGGCCTGCAATGCTGTGAAATCGTATCCGTACGAGCTGTAAATATCGGTCGGATCGATGTAGCCGTTCGTCACGCCCGGTAGCGGGCCCGAGCCGTTGCTTAGGCTCTTCATTACATTCGAACCGCCAAAATCAGCCTTTGCGGCCTTGATCGCCTCTTCAAACTTTGTGCCGTTACCGTCTGCATGGCTTGAGGCCTGTACGGCAGCTACTGCACCAGGCGAGTACGAGGCGCTTTGCTGTTGAATATTCCCTTCACGCGGTGCATGGCCGCGTTGAATGCTATTCAAACCACCCACGGAATGAAGGATGCCGACCAGATGTGCAGGAATGACCGGGTCACGATCGTTCGAGAACTCCGTCGTAGCACCCACCTTGTAGCTGTTGATCTGCATGGCAAATGCTTTCTCAACGACTTGTGTAGGACCTTCCGCATTGACGATGAGCCTGTTCGCGTAACGTTTAGTGACCGTCAGCCCGTTTGCATTGAGCCAGTCCACAACTGCCTGCTCGTCTGCCTCGGAGGGCGCAAAGCGCGCGTTCCATTGCGCCGCAGTGAGATATTTGTGGAAGTTGGGTGAGCTTTTGTCCTGCAAATCGGCGAGAAATTTTTCTTCCTCAGCCAGCTTTGGGGGATTCAGTCCAAGAGTAAGACGCAGCTTGGAGTCCGGGTTATACCTGCCAACCAGCTTGGCCGTGCCGTTCGAGACCTCCATGGGGGTTCTCGCCATAGCGATTGGGGAGCCGCGCAGAGTGGCCGGAACAGGTTCCTGCCTGGAAAGCGCCGTATTCTGGGCCGAAGATGGCTGAGACATCAAAGCGCTGGCTAGGCACAGCATGACGCAAATCAGGCCAGTACGCAACGCGGTTGAGGGAAATTGGAACAAGTGTTGCTTCATGGTCAGCTCCTGCGCCTGTTTCAGTTGCTCATTCAGACAGCCCGAGGTCGTGCGGTACCGGTTAACGGCGATCTGTTTCGTCGTTTTTTCTGGACTTCCCGGTCTCGTTATAGCTATCGCCGATGCAGCTTTTGAAGCACGCGCGTGGTTATGCTCTCCTTCGGAGAGGCGTTTTGGGGAGGTTTACCTCCTCGTGTGGGAGCGAAGCTCCGACCGATATGAACGCCGGATCGACCGAATCCTGGTGCTTCAGGGCGTAGCAATTGAAGCTAAGGATTTGTGAAGATCCAGTTGGAATTACCTGATCGTGTTTGCTCTCGAGGTCCTCGCCCAGGACAACTTCTCCTCAAAATTAGGAGCAATCCGGTCGAGGAATATTCAATGCGCGAGTGTTCTCGCTCAGGAGCATTGCTGGTGCAATCGTTTTGTAAAGCTAGCCAATAAAAGTCAGTCCAAATACACAAGCGCCTTATGCGGCGTATTCAAGATACGCTAAAGCTGCCGCAAGAGCACAGAATCTTTGCAAATTAACGAAAGATATTTTCGTTAACACACCCCATAGTGCAGATGTCCTCACGAGCGTTTCAGGAATTTTGAATAGGAACACTTTTAGAAAAAGCCCGCATCGATACAAAATTCACACGAACCCTTCCAAGCATCGCCATTTCCCCGGAAAGGCTTCGGTTCCACTGTCCCGGAGCTGTCTACTATATGGTTTTGAGGCTTTAGCCTAAGTCCCGAACTCCGCTTTGACTGCGGGTTCGGGACGTTTCAGGTAACTCAATATAAATGAACCGCATCAATCTGCGGCGATGGATTCCAGCGGGCTGGGTTGGTTTAAGACCCGTCCTCCCTTTCCAACCCAGGATTTTGTCCATTGCCTGGAAACAACGCGCAACATCAGTAGGACGGCAAACGCCAGCACTGCATAAACGATGAACCCGCCCCGGTAGGAGGCTGTGTACTGCTTAGACACTCCAAGTAGATTTGGCAAAATGAAGCCACCCAGTGCACCGATTTCACCAATCATGCCCCCAGCTACAGCCGTAGTCGACGGCCACCGCAGCGGAACAAGTTGAAAAGTAGCGCCATTGCCCGCTCCAAGCGCTGCAAAGCAGAGCATGAAGAGCAAGGTCGTAGCCAGCAGCGGAGGCTGCGCCATAAGGCCAAATAGACCCGCGATAGCGATGAGGAAGACGACGGACAGTGTCGTGATACCGCCGATCCGATCGGCAAGCCATCCGCCCAGAACTCGGGTGATCGAGCCGGTGAGTGTGGCCAGCACAGTGAGTTCGCCAGCCTGAATCTTGGTGACATGGAACTGTGCAAAGTAAAACGACGGCAGAAAGGTCGACAGACCGATGAAACCGCCGAACGTGATGATGTATACAAAGTTGAAGTACCAGCCATCTTTCTCAAAAAGGCAGCTCAGATGCTGGCGCAGCGACTGGTGTTCGATATCTGGCGGCTCTTTGGCAAACACGATCATCGTCAGTAAAGGCAGCAGCATCATGAGCGCCGCGAAGCCGTACACATGCTGCCATCCGAAGGCTGTGGCAAGGCGAGGCGCAAAGAGAGCAGCCAAAGCAGTGCCGCTGTTGCCTGCGCCGGCGATGCCCATGGCCAGGCCTTTGTACTCCCTCGGGAACCATCCTGAGCCAAGCGAAAGCGCTACACCAAAGCTGGCTCCAGCAATCCCCAGGAGAACTCCCATGGCGAGAACATTGCCAAAGGTGTGCACAAAGAAATAGCCGTAGAGCAATGCGATGAAGATGGCGGACATTTCGAGGATCGCCGCATTTTTGCGGCCGATGTATTGCGAGATGACGCCGAGCGGGAAACGCATAAATGCTCCGGCCAGAGTAGGCACTGAGACCATGAGACCAATCTGCGCCGGGCTAAGGTGAAAGGCCTCTGAGATAAAGGGTCCCATTGCACCATTCAGTACCCAGACGGCGAAACTGAAATCAAAATAAAGAAAGGCTGCAAGCAGCGTAGGTGGATGACCCGACTTCAAAAACATCTTCATGTTTGCCATGGATAGTTCTCCCTCGAAGAAATTGTGGTTTCAGTGCTCTCTCAACTGCGAGGTGTGAACGTCGGGGTTCAACCGTGCTGTATCTTGCTGAGGGTCTGCCGGCGTCATGGCCAGCCAGCGCTCAGGCGAGTGTCTTGATGAACTTTTCCACGCGAACCGCGCACTGCTTAAAGTTGGGTTCGCGTGAGATGGGGTCAAAGGCTCCAAGCGTGACCAGGTTGGAGTTGGTTTCAGGAAAGTGAAAGGGCATGAACACCTGTCCAGGTGCAACGATGCCGGTGATGCGCAACTCGACATTGTTCACCTCACTACGCCGCGAGATAACGGTGACCCGATCATGGGGCTTAAGTTTGAGCGCGGCAGCGTCTGTTGGATTCATTTCCAGCCACGCCATGGGGACCATGCTTTCGAGCATCTCGACCTGTGAGGTCTTAGTGCGTGTATGCCAATGCTCAACGGTGCGGCCAGTGTTGAGGACGAGGTTGTACTCCTTATCCGGCTGCTCGGTGAAAGGCAGGCAAGGGACGCAGTGAAGAATCGCTTTGCCTGTAGCGGTCGGGAAGATGCCGTCGGCATAGAGCCGCTCGCCGCCCCACTGCCTGCCACCCTCGTCTTCAATCTGCTGCCAGGTGAACTCGCTGTAGTCGCACATGCGTCCGGCAGAGACGCGCTGCCATTCTTTGAATGCGTCCTCGGTGGTTGTCCAACCTGGATAGATCTCATCTTTCACTTCGAGCCGCTCGGCGATATCGAGAAATATCTGAAAGTCGGTGCGTGCTTCCCCTGGAGGCGGAACAAAGGCATTTGCCTTGCTGATACGGCGCTCGGAGTTGGTGTAGGTTCCCTCTTTTTCGCCCCAGATCGCGGCGGGCAAAACAAGATGTGCAAAGTCGCTCGTAGGCGTGGGGTGAAACCCATCCTGCACGACGAGGAACTCTACCTTGCGCAGAGCTTGTTCGAGTACAGAGTAGTTGGGGAAAGACACTGCCGGATTGGTGGCAATAAACCAGAGCGCCTTGATCTTGCCTGCGAGTGCGGCTTCAATGATGTCAGGATAGGCAAGACCGCGAGCCGTTGGGATACGCTCGACATCGATGCTCCAGAGCCGGGCAAGATCAGCCCGATCGGTTGCCGATTCAAACTTGCGGTAGCCCGGCAAACTTGATGTGAATCCGGACTCGCGCGTGCCCATCGCGTTGCATTGACCCGTGATCGAAAAAGGTGCGGCCCCAGCGCGACCAATGTTGCCGGTGATGAGCGCGAGATTGTTGATAGCTGCTACGGTTACTGCGCCCTGCGTCGAGTGATTTACGCCCATCGTCCAGCCAATGAAGGCAGCCTTGGCTGTTCCATAAAGATGTGCTGTACGGGTGATCTGTCCGACAGAGAGGCCGGTTGTCTCCGCAACGCGACGCGGTGTGAAGTCTGCAACGAAGCGCGCAAACTCTTCGAAGCCCATTGTATGCTCCGTGATGTACTTGCGGTCGATGAGACCATCGCGAATGAGGATGTGAGCAATGCCATTGAGCAGCGCAATGTCGCTACGCGGCTTAACTGGCAGATGGATGTCGGCCATCATCGCCGTTTTGGTAACACGCGGATCGGCTACGATGACCGTAGTTGCCGGATTCTCTTCAGTACCGCGCATGCGGTTGCGCTCCAGGCGCTGGCAGAGGATCGGGTGATTGTCCGCAATGTTGGCTCCGATCAGCAAGATGACGTCGGCAACCTCCATATCCGCATAAGAACCCGGTGGTCCATCGGAACCAAACGACAGCTTGTATCCGGAGACGGCAGAGGCCATGCAAAGCGTAGTGTTGCCGTCGAAGTTGCGGCTGCGGAAGCCCAGCTGAATGAGTTTGCCAAGCGTGTAAAACTCTTCAGTGACCAGTTGCCCGGTGCCGATGACACCAAGTGCATCGAGGCCGTTCTTGCGTTGGATACGGATAAAGTTATCGACCAGAGCATCGAGCGCTTCATCCCACGACACAGGCACGAGCGTGCCATTCTTGCGCAGCAGCGGAGTTTTTGCGCGACCTGGCGCGTCGAGGATGTGATGTTCGCTGAGGCCCTTGGGGCAGAGCTTGCCGCGATTGACCGGATGATCGGGATTGCCGCGCGTCGTCACGGCTTTTCCATCCGCAATACCGACCAGCATTCCACAGCCTACGGAGCAATATCCACATGTAGTCTTAACCCATTTCTCCGCGACGCGCGCACTGGAAATATGGCCGACCCTGGGGTCCTTTTGAAAGGTGTATTTGGACTGTCGTGTATCGATGCCCAACGCTCTGCTGATGCGGGTCCAAACCGACAATGCCATCAGTGCTTCCCTCCACGCGTGAAGGTGAGCGCCATATTGAGCGGCACTACTGAGACAAAGAAGAGATAGCGCGCCGAAAGCACCGCGCCGAAAGCTGCAGCGCATGCGATTACTGGCTGACCGATCGATGCAAAGAACATGACTCCAGCGACGCAAGCGAATGAAGAGATCTGAACTCGCTTGACGCCGCGCAGATTGAGCAGCGCCCATGCGGCGCGGTGTTCAAAGATGGCCGAGCGCTTGAGCCGCACCAGGCGAATTGCTTGATTCAAAGACCAAAGCGATGCAGCCGCCACAACCGGCCATAGAGGATAGCTGACAGAGAGCGTCTGCGTGGGAAGAATCATGCTCAGGATTCCGTGCAGTACCGCGGGAAGCACAGAACCGAGAAGAAAGACACTCAGCAGGAAATCGATCGGCGTGTGGACCATGTTCCATGAGGGACGCGCCGGAACGAGATAGATAAAGGCGCTGGCTGTAGTGCCCGCGACCCCCAACAAAGCTCCGACGATGCCAAGCGCAGTAATGGCAATCAGCGTAAGAGGCTGATGCAGATACGGCACAAGAGTACCGGCATGTAAGCGAATGAGCCATTCGTGTTGCAATGCGTTTGCACAGGTGGCAAACGTAAAACCAGCGAGAGTGCCGAAGAACAGGCCAAAGAGCAGCACCTCTCGGCTCAACCAAGAGCGGCGCCACATCTTCAATGCACGCCAGGCATACGCGGGACGGCCAAGATGAAAGACGGAGATGTTGAGAGCAACAGCCGTGATGCCCAGCAGCGCGACCGTGAACAGCGGCTGTGCTGTGCGTTGCCAGAGTGAGAAGATCAGCGAGCCGGTCACTGCCTGCATGAGAGTCGTCATAAAGACCAGCGAAAGGTGCGCATGCTCCAGCTTGATGTGTCCTGTGTCGACACGTTCGAGCTTGGTCTCGGTGTTGGGAGGCAGCGTGATGCGAGTAGTCGAAATTGTGTGGCCTGCAGCAGGCATGCCGGGCGACTCGGCGAGTGCGTAATCCGAGCGCCACTCGAGCATGTCAACAATCTCGATTTCGATGGCAGCTTCCGGGCAGGCATTCACACAGGCCGGTTCGAGGCCATCGGTGAGACGACCATGACACATGTCACACTTACCTACTACGCCACGCTCCTCGTTGAATTGAGGCACGGAGTATGGACAATTCCACACGCAGTACTGGCAGCCGATGCACGCGTCGGCTGAATGCAGAACAATACCGGTCAGGGGGTCTTTTGTGTAAGCTTCAACCGGGCATCCTTTGAGACATTCG
>Ga0105248_10003314_pt1 | contig 17875 bp, 20 predicted proteins | sample KBSS34metaG_FD_81524 | JGI IMG/M metagenome (GOLD analysis project Ga0105248, IMG submission 81524) | Switchgrass rhizosphere microbial communities from Kellogg Biological Station, Michigan, USA - KBS S3-4 metaG | ecosystem: Host-associated > Plants > Roots > Rhizosphere > Soil | place... | reverse complement strand
TCCGTGATAACACGCTGTTCCCGCAGAAGGCGTTCCAGTTCCGGTTCTCGGTGGGGTCGACCTTATAAAGGGCCGCCCCTCTGGTGTAGAATCAACAGCTTCCGACATTCGAAAGGATTCAGTGTAATGAGAGGTTCTGCTATTGCCGCGTCGTTCGCCCTGTCGCTTTTCGCGCTGAGCGCCTCGCCCGTGCTCGCGCAGACGCCCGCCGCGCCGGCGAAGCCGGCACCGGCAACCGCGCAGCCGAAGCCGGCCGCGCCGCCCGCCGCGCAGGCGCCCGCGCAGCCCACACCGGCACCCGCTGCACCGCCGGCCCAGCCGCCCGCCCCGTTCCCGGCGGGAGCCAAGATCGCCTTCTTCAACCCGCAGGCCGTGTTCCAGGCGTCGGCCGACGGCCGCGCCGCGGTGACGCGCGTCAACGCTCTCATTCAGAAGAAGCAGACCGAGAACGCGGACAAGGCGAAGCTGCTGCAAGGCAACCAGCAGAAGCTGCAGACCAGCGGCAGCGTGATGAACGAGACCGCCCGCATCCAACTCGAGAAGGAAATCGAGAAGCAGACGAAGGACGCCGAGCGCTTCCAGCAGGACGCGCAGGCGGAGATCAACGAGCTGCAGCAGGAAGTGCAGAACGAGTTCGTCAAGAAGCTGTCGCCGATCGTCGAGGCGCTGGCGGTCGAGAAGGGTCTGCACCTCGTGTTCAACGCGGCGGAATCCGGCATCGCCTGGGCCGCGCCGGGCCTCGACCTGACCGCCGACGTGATCAAGAAGCTGGACGCGACGGCCAAGCCGGCGGCGGCGACGCCCAAGAACTAGCCGCCGCTCACCCGAAATTGCTAATTGCAGAAGGCAAATTGCTAAATAAATTAGCAATCAGCAATTTGTAATTAGCATTTCTCCGACCGTGTTGAACATCCCCATCCTCCTCGACCGTCTGTGCTATCGGCAGCCGTCCTTCCTGGTGGACGCGATCACCGAGCATGAGGCGGGCCGGCGCCTCGTCGCCGTCAAGAACGTCACCGTCAACGAAGAATTCTTCCAGGGGCATTTTCCCGGCGCGCCGGTGCTGCCCGGCGTCATGATGCTCGAGTCGCTCTCGCAGGTGGCCGCCATGCTCCTGCTGCATCGCGACGCCGCTCCGCCGAACGCGCGCGTCTACCTGCGCGGCATCAACGACGCGAAGTTCCGGCGTCAGGTGTTCCCCGGCGATCGCCTCCGGCTGGAAGTCACGCTCGGCCGCCGGCGGACGACGCTGGCGCGCGCGCAGGCGGCGGCGATCGTCGGCGACCAGGTCGTCGCGGAGGCCGAGCTGCTGCTCGGCGTCGTGGCGGACGAGACGCACATTCACGAGTCGGCGATCGTGCATCCGCGTGCGCGGATCGGACGCGGCACCACCGTCGGTGCGCATGCCTTGATCGGCGCCGAGGCGCGGATCGGCGCCAACTGCCGCATCGGCGCCTCGGCGGTCATCGACGGCCGCACCGAGCTCGGCGACGATTGCGAGGTCTACCCGTTCGCGTCGATCGGCCAGGTGCCGCAGGACCTCAAGTTTCATGGCGAAGACACGCAGCTGATCGTCGGGCGGCGCAACATCTTCCGCGAGTTCGTCACCGTGCATCGCGGCACGGCTGGCGGCGGCGGCGTCACGCGCATCGGCGATCACAACGTGTTCATGGCCTACGTCCACGTCGCGCACGACTGCCACGTCGGCGACCACACGATTTTCGGCAACATGGCGACGCTGGGCGGGCACGTCACGGTCGAAGACTACGTGAACATCAGCGCCGGTTCGGGCATCCATCAGTTCTGCCGCGTCGGGCGTCATGCGTTCATCGGCGGCTATTCGGTGGTGACCAAGGACGCGCTGCCGTTCGCGCGCACCGTCGGCAGCCGCCCGGCGCGCATCTACGGCGCCAACACCGTCGGCCTCGTCCGGCGCGGCTTCACGCCGGACGTGATGTCGAAGCTGAAACGGTCGTTCCGCTATCTCCTCCAGTCGAAGCTCAACACGACCCGCGCGCTGCAGCAAATCGAACAGGACCAGTCGCTGGTGTGCCCAGAGGTGCTCTACCTGATCGACTTCATTCGTTCGTCGCAGCGCGGCGTCATTCTCCGGCGCGCCTCGCGGCGGGCCGAAGACGTGGTCGCGGACGAATGACCTGGCCGCCATGCGTCTGGGTCTGATCGCAGGCAACGGCCGCTTTCCCTTTCTGGTCCTGGACGCCGCCCGCGGCCTCGGTCACGACGTCACCGTCGTCGCGCTCAAGGACGAGACATTTCCCGAGCTCGCCGACCTCGCGGCGCAGCGGCCCGCCGCCGACTTTCACTGGATTTCAATCGGACAGCTGGGCACCCTCATCAAGCTGTTCAAGGACGCGGGTGTGACCCAGGCGGTCATGGCCGGCCAGGTCAAGCACACCAAGCTGTTCGACGTCATGGCGAGCGCGGATGCGGCGCTGCTCGGCGTCCTCATGCGCGCGAAGACCAGGAACACTGACGGCCTGATCGGCGGCATCGCCGACGCGATGCGCGACAAGGGAATCGAGCTGCTGAACTCGACGGCGTTCCTGGCGCCGCTGATGGCCAACGACGGCGTGCTCACGCGCCGGGCCCCCGACGGAGACGAGCAGCAGGACCTGGCGTTCGGCTACCGCATTGCCGACACGATCGCGGGCCTCGACATCGGCCAGACGATTGCCGTGAAGTCGGCGGCCGTTGTGGCTGTCGAGGCGATGGAAGGGACCGATGCGCTGATCGCCCGCGCCGGTCATCTCGCCGGAGCCGGCGTCCGCATCGTCAAAGTGGCCAAGCCGAACCAGGACATGCGCTTCGACGTGCCGGTCGTCGGCGTGTCGACCATCGAGGCGATGAAGGCGGCGGGCGCCACCATCCTGTCGGTCGACGCGGGGAAGACGCTGATGATCGACGGTGATGCAATCGTCAAGGCCGCCGACGCCGCGGGCATCTGCATCGTCGGACGATCAGGATCGCACTGATGAAAAGCTCTACCGGGACCACGAAGACACGAAGGGCACGAAGAACCACCGTGCCTTCGTGGTCAGGGCTGTGACCTTGCGCGTTGCGGTCATCGGCGTCGGGCATCTCGGTAAGCATCACGCGCGGATTCTGTCGTCGCTGCCCGGCGTCGAGCTCGTGGCCGTCGTCGACACGAACCGCGAGCGTGCGGCCGAGATCGCCGCGGCACACGGCACGCGAGCCGCTTTCGACTTCCACGAGCTGATCGGCGCGGTCGATGCCGTGACCATCGCCGTGCCGACCGCTCTGCACCGCGAGGTCGCGCTGCCGTTCCTGCGCGCGCGGGTGCCGGTCCTGGTCGAAAAACCGATGGCGCGATCGCTGGACGAGGCCGACGAGCTGATCGATGCCGCCGCCGCTGCCGGCGTCGTGCTGGCCGTGGGGCAGACGGAGCGATTCAACCCGGCGCTGGCCGCGGCGCGGCCGCTCGTCACCGATCCGCGGTTCATCGAAGTCCATCGTCTCGGCACCTTTCCCGAACGGAGCCTCGATATCGACGTCGTGTTCGATCTGATGATTCACGATCTCGACGTCGTCCTGTCGCTGGTCGATTCCGACGTCGAGTCGCTCGAGGCGGTTGGCGTGCCGGTTATCACGAATCGCGTCGACATCGCGAACGCCCGGCTCCGCTTTGCCAACGGCTGCATCGTGAACCTGACGGCGAGCCGTATCAGCCGCGATCGCGTCAGGAAGATCCGGTTCTTCCAGCCGTCGGCGTACGTGTCGATCGACTACGCCACGCAGAAGGTCGAGGTCTACCGCCTCGTAAAGGGCAATGGGCCCGGACCCTTCGACGGGGCTCAGGGCAGGCCGGCGATAGAAGGCGGTGAGCTCGACGTCCCGAACGAAGAGCCGTTGAAGCGGGAGCTGGCCGACTTCGTGGAAGCCATCGGCGAGCGCCGCGCGCCGACGGTGACCGGCGAGGCCGGCCGCCGCGCCCTCAGCCTCGCCCAGGCGATCACTGAAAAGATCGACACCGGAATGTGACCACGAAGGCGCGAAGACACGAAGGAAACCACGAAGAACCAGGGCGCTTATGTACTCAGATCTCAATGACTTCCTCGCGGATCTCGACAAGCGCAAGCTGCTGGCGCGGATCAGCGAGTCTGTAAGCCCCGATCTCGAGATCGCGGCGGTCACCGACCGCGTCTGCAAGACGCCGTTGGGCGGTCCCGCCCTGCTCTTCGAGAAGCCGACCGGCTACGACATGCCCGTGGCGACGAACGTGTACGGGTCGAACGAGCGCATGTGTCTCGCGCTCGGCGTGAAAGCGCTCGACGATCTCGCGAAGGAGATCGACGAGCTGATGACGCCGCAGATGCCGGCAGGCATCATGGACGCGCTGAAGATGCTGCCGATGGTCGGCCGCCTGCGCGATCTGATGCCGAAGACGGTGACGGACGCGCCCTGCCAGGAGATCGTCAGCAAGGACGGCACCCTGGATTCCCTGCCGATCCTCAAGTGCTGGCCCGACGACGGCGGAAAGTACATCACGTTCCCCCTGGTGTTTACCAAGGATCCCGAGACCGGGATGCGCAACATCGGTACCTATCGCATGCAGGTGTACGACTCGCGGACGACCGGCATGCACTGGCAGCGGCACAAGGGCGGCGCCCAGCATCACCGCGTCGCCGAGAAGATGGGGAAGCGTCTCGAAGTCGCCGTCGCGCTCAGCGCGGAGCCGGTTCTGCCGTACTGCGCGACCGCGCCGATGCCGGAAGGGCTCGACGAACTGCTGCTCGGCGGCTTCCTCTCACGCAAGCGCATCGAGCTGGTCAAGTGCATCACGGTCGATCTCGAAGTGCCAGCCAGTTCGCACATCGTGCTGGAGGGATACGTCGAGCCGGGGGAGCGGCGCCGCGAGGGCCCGTTCGGCGATCACACCGGACTGTATTCGCAGCCGGACGACTTTCCGGTCTTCCACATCACCTGCATCACGCAGCGCAAGAAGCCGACGTACCTGACGACGGTCGTCGGCGTGCCGCCGATGGAGGATTTCTACCTCGGGCTTGCGAGCGAGCGGATCTTCCTGCCGATGATCCGCAAGACGCTGCCCGAGATTCAGGACATGCATTTCCCGGCCGAGGGGATCTTTCACAACCTTGTCCTGGTCTCGATCGACAAGCGTTATCCCGGACACGCGCGCAAGATCATGAACGCCTTCTGGGGTCTCGGGCAGCTCATGTTCTCCAAGACGATCATCGTCGTCGACAAGGACGTCGACGTCCACGATCTCAGCCAGGTCGCCTGGATCGTCGGCACGCATTACGACCCGCTGCGCGACGTCCAGATGACGAAAGGACCGGTGGACGATCTCGACGATGCGTCGGATCTGCCGGCGTACGGCGGGAAGATGGGGATCGACGCGACCAAGAAATGGGCGTCGGAAGGCTACAGCCGCAACTGGCCGGAGCGTGTCGTGACGACCGAAGCCGCCGGCCGCCGCGCTGCGGCGATTCTGTCGAAGATCCGCTAACCGAAATCCACCGCCGTCGTATTCGCTCCGCTGACAACGACTCCGATCCGCTCGCCCTCCGCGGGCTGGTAGGCGCCGGACAGCACCGCCGCGAACGCCGTGCAGCCGCCGGGCTCCGCCACGAGCCGCAATGCCTCCCACAACATCTTCTGCGCCATCCGGATCGCGTGGTCGGTGACGAGGACGACGCGCTCGACGTGCGTTTGCGCGATCGGAAACATCAGCTCGCCGACGCGCTTCGGGGCGAGCGAATCGGCCGCCACGCTTCCCGTAGGCGCGTCGACCGGATGGCCGGCCTTCAGCGCTTCCGCCAGCGTTGGCGCGCCTTCGGGCTCGACGGCAATCACGCGGGTCTTCGACTCGTACCACGCGGCGATGCCGCCGATCAGCCCGCCGCCGCCGACGGCGACGAGCACGGTGTCGAGCTCAGGGGCCTGCTGCGACAGTTCGAGCGCGAGCGTGCCTTGTCCGGTCAGCGTCTCGATCTGATCGAAGGCATGCACCGGCATCGCGCCGGTGGTCGCGCCGCATTCGATGCTGGCCGCGAGCGCCTCTGCGTACCGCTCGCCGATGACAGTCAGGTCGGCGCCGTAGAGGCGGATGCGATCGATCTTCGCCGGCGACGAGACGGTCGGTACGAAGATGCGCGCCGGCAGGCCCAGCTTCATCGCGGCATACGCGACCGCGGCGCCATGGTTGCCGCCGGACGCGGCGACGACGCCGGCCTTCGGCGGATGGCGCGTCAGGAGATTCGCGAAGGCGCCGCGCGTCTTGAACGAGCCGGCGTGCTGCAGCTGTTCGAGCTTGAGCGTCAGCGCAAACGGCGCCAGCCCGAAGTCGGCGCCGCCGATCTGGACGACAGGTGTTCGCCGGATGTGCGGTGCGATGACGGGGTAGACACGCGCGATGTCGGTGCGGCTGACGGCCAGGCTCATGGTGGCTACATCGTAGTATAATTGTGGCTACAACGGGAGGACGTCATGAATGCCGTGGGCGTACGCGATCTGAAAAACAGGCTCAGTCATCATCTCAAGCGCGTACGCGCGGGCGCTCGACTGACGGTGACTGAACGAGGGCGGCCCATTGCGACGCTCGCCCCGGTCGAGGTGCGCGACGACCTCGCGTGGCTGCACAAGATGGTGGCGGAGGGCCGCGCGCACTGGAACGGCGGCAAGCCTACTGGTTCGAAGAATCCGCCGGTGAACCGCGGGAAGCTCGGATCCGACATGGTCATTGAAGACCGCCGCTGATGATGCTCTATCTGGATACGAGCAGCCTGTTCAAGCTGTACGTGGAAGAGCGGGGCAGCGACGATGTCCGCCGGGAACTGGCCGATGCGGATACGGTTGCGACGTCGGCCGTCTCGTACGCCGAGGCGCGAGCGGCATTCGCCCGCGTTCGCCGTGCCGGACAACTCACTCCGGCGACCTTCCGTGACGTGAAGCGCGACTTCGAATCGGACTGGTCGAAGTTTGCGGTTGTTGAGCCGACGGTCGCGTTGTGCCGCTCCGCCGGCGAGCTCGCTGAGCGTTACCGGCTCCGTGGCTGCGGCAGCATTCAGTTGGCGACATTCCTCGACGTCGTGCGCGAACGCGGAGGATCGGAAACCCGGTTTTCGAGCTTCGACCGAGACTTGAACCGCGCCGCCGCGAGCGCCTTGCGATCCGCTTACCGGAAATCGCGTGTGTGATGCTCGCCGGCCTCGACCACCTGACCGGTCGCGAGCGCTTTTACCGCGCACCACACCCTGACGAGTCGGCTGGTTGGCACATCCCAGGAATCGATCACCTCGATGCGCACGGAGACGATCGCGCTGTCCGGATCGTCGGGCCCGGCGGGAAACCACGCGCGATAGGTGGGCCTCCATAGCGTCTTCATGCGGGCGGAGTCGTGGGTCACGGACGCCACGCCGGACACCGAGACATAGCGGTCCCCCTCGTCACTGACGAACGCAACGTTGACCTGTGGATCACGTGCAATCTCACGGACTTTGTCCGATGACAAATGCGTGAGGAACGTGAGCGAGCCGTCGGGCTCCACACGCTCCAGAAGCATCGGCCGGCTGCCGAGACGATGGTCGTCTGAACGGGTCGTCACCATCGCGACCGGGATGCCGTCGATCAGGCGTCGCAGCTCAGCGAGGGCGGGGGTGGGGTCGTCCATGCCTCGGCGGCTGCATGCGAGATGCCACCGTCCGGCTGAAGCCCGACACTACCGTATACTTTCACCATGACCCGCATCCGTTTCGCATTGGCCTTCGCGGGCGTCGCCGTCAGCGCGCTCGTGTTCCACGCGCAGACGACGCTGCCGCAATCGGCCTACAAGTTCACCGAGATTGTCCCCGGTGTCTACAGCGCCATCGGCACGGGGACGATGAATGTCGGCTCGAATTCCGCCGTCATCGTGAACAAGGACGAGGTGATGATCGTCGACTCTCACATCTCGCCGGAGTCCGGGCGGGCGATGCTGCAGGAGCTCAAAGCGATCACCGACAAGCCGGTGCACTTCCTCATCAACACGCATTTCCATTACGACCACACGAACGGCAATCAGGCGTTTCCGCCGGGTGTCGATATCATCGGCCACGAGTTCACGAGGCGAAAGCTGACCGGCGACATCCTCGAGAAAGGGATGTTCGCCGATCTGGTGAAAGGCCTGCCGAAGCAGCTGGACGATCTCAAGGCCCGCGCGGCGAGCGAAACCGATCCGGCCGCGAAGGCGCGACTTGCGCAGCAGGTGCCGGTGCAGAGCGCGTTCGCCAACAGCCTGAAGGACCTGAAGGTCACGCCGCCGAATGTGACGCTCGTCGATCGCATGACCCTTTTCCGCGGCGACCGGGAGATCCGTCTGCTATATCTCGGCCATGGCCACACGGGCGGCGACATCGTCGTCTACCTGCCGAAAGAGAAGGTGTTGTGTACGGGCGATCTCCTGGTGCACGACGTCGCCAACCTGATCGACGGCTACGTCAACGAGTGGCCGGACGCGCTGGAAAAGCTGAAGCCGATCGACTTCGTGGACGTGATCCCCGGTCACGGCGAACCGTTCAAGGGCAAGGAGCGCATCGACTGGTTTCAGTCGTATCTGCGCGACCTGTGGAAGCAGGGGACGGCTCTCCACGAGCAGCATGTGCCTGCCGCCGAGGCGGCAAAACGCATCGACATGACCGCCCACAAGGCGCATTACCCGGCTATTACCGCCCCCGGCGTCAATTTACCGGCCGTTTCCCGCATGTTCGAGGTCATCGAGGGACGGGCCGATCGATAGCAAGCTCCTTGCATGAGGCTGGGTATGGCCACCACAACCGCAACCACGCCGTTTATCATGCGACTCATCGGCGCCCTCGCGCTGGACCCCGTGACCTACGAGGAAGTCGAAGGCGATCGCTCGGCGACAGGCCAGGCGCTGGTCGTCGTCGTCCTATCCAGTGTGGGCGCCGGCATCGGCGCCCGTGGCCTGGGCAGCGGCTCGCTCCAGAGCATGGTGTTCATCAGCGCGATTTCGCTGATCGCGTGGGCGTCGTGGGCGCTGCTCACGTATCAAATCGGCGTCAGGCTGATGCCTGAAGCGGAGACCCGGTCCGACGTCGGCGAGTTGCTGCGGACCATCGGGTTTTCGTCGGCACCAGGCATGTTGCGGATTTTCGGCATCGTGCCGGGTGCGGCTATCCCGGCGTTCGCGATTACCGCGGTCTGGATGCTGATCGCGATGATCGTCGCCGTTCGTCAGGCCCTCGACTACAAGAGCACGGCGCGCGCCGTTGCGGTGTGCGGTTTGGGTTGGGCGCTCGCGCTGGCCATCGCCGTCGGGCTCGGGTTGGTCTTCGGTCCGACGGTGTCATAGACTAAAGGGACAGATGAAGCGGATTCTTTGGGCAGTGCTGGGAGCGGCGCTCGTGGCGGTCGGGTGCGCCGATCCGGTGGCTCCGGCGACGCCAACGCCCGCCGTGCCCACGATTCGGGAGACGTTCAGCGATACGCTGCTCGTGCTCGGTTCCAACACGCATCAATTCAGCGTCGACGCGATCGGCGGCCTCAAGGTGATGCTGACGGCCGTCGAGCCCGGCGCGGCGGTCGGCCTCGGCGTCGGCACGCCGAGTCTCGGGAGCTGCAGCGTCCTCGACCACGTCGATGCAGTCGCCGGTCAGGCGGTCCTCTTGTCGGGTACGGCCACCGTGCCGGGCACATACTGCGTCGTCATTCAGGACATCGGCAACCTCGTCGAGCCCGTCGCCTACACCATCAACGTCCTGCACTCGTGATCTCCGCCGCGGAATTGGCCAGCCTCGCTAGCACGAACGACATCATCAGCATCGGCGTACTGGCCGACGATCTGCGCCGCGAGCGGCATGGACGGAAGACGACGTTCGTCCGCGTCGCGACGACACCGGCCGACGCCGGCGCGGCGGTGCACCGGCCGCCTTCGGCCGGCGAGTTGCGCATCGTCGGTGCGCCGGTTGGCCGGGCCGCCGCGGTCGCGCGGGTCCGTGAGGTTTCGGCGGCTGCGGCGGGCGCCGCGGTGACCGGCTTCTCGCTGGCCGATCTCGAGGCGTTGTCCGCGGCCGATGGCGTGACATTGCGCGCGCTGCTCGAGGAGCTTCGCGCCGCCGGGCTCGAGCTCGTCGCCGAGGCGCCCATCGATCGCCTGCAGGATCCGCGGCGGTCGATTGAGGAAGTGAACATTGCCGGCTTGTCGCTCGCGCGGCTGACGGTGGAGAAGGTCGCCTCGGCGGATCCGATGCCGCTGCTGAAAGCGGTCGCCGAGCTGCAGCGCGCGGTCGCCGTCATTCGCGCATTCGCGCCGCTGCCGCGTCGCGTCAACCCCGCGGCGCCGACCACCGGCTTCGAGGACGTCAAGCACGTCGCGCTGGCGCGCCTGGTCTGCGACGGCGTCCCCTCGATCCAGGTCGACTGGTCGCTCTACGGCCCCAAGCTTGCGCAGGTCGCGCTCACCGTCGGCGCCGACGATGTGGACGGTGTGTCGGCGGAAGACGAGACCACCGAGGGGCGGCGGCGCTCACCGCTCGAGGAGATCCGCCGCAACATCGTCGCGGCCGGTCAGGAGCCGGTCGAGCGCAACGGCCGCTTCGAGTTGCGCAGCGGCGGACTCAGAGCATGAGTGAGACCACAGAGTGGATGAGCCACAGAGACACTGAGACGCCGAGAAAATCCACTCTCTGTGTCTTTGTGTCTCCGTGGCGAACGAGCTCTGAGTTCTCTGCAGCATCAGTGTGCTCCAGCCGCCGATGACGCGTGTCCGGCTCGGCGCCGTCGGGTACCTCAACGCGCGCCCTCTCGTGTACGGCCTCGATCGTCGGCCTCGATTCGATCTTCGCTACGACGTTCCGTCCGAGTGTGCCGCGCTGCTGCACGCGCATCGCATCGACGTCGGGCTGATCCCGTCCATCGAGTATCTGCGCGGCCCGCAACCCTATCTGTTCGTGCCGGGCCCGGCCGTCACGTCGCGGGGACCAGTTGCCTCGGTCGCCATCTACACGCAGGTCGAGCCGCGCGACATCCGATCGATTGCCATGGACACCAGCTCGAGAACGTCGGTCGCGCTGGCGACGGTGATGGCGCGCCGTGCCTTCGGCGTGACACCTGAGGCCGTGCCGATGGCGCCGGATCTCGAGGCGATGCTGACGCGCGCCGATGCCGCGCTCATCATCGGGGACGTCGCGCTGTTCCTGGATCACACGACGGTCCGGCTGAAGCCGGACACTACCGGAACTTCCGCAATCCGCAATCGACAAGGCGCAGTCCAGAAGATCGATCTCGGCTCTCTGTGGACCGATTCCACGGGGCTGCCGTTTGTCTACGCGGTGTGGGCCGGCTGGGCGGATGCGCTGAGGCCCGAGGACGTCTCGCTGCTGCAGCACGCACGGGACGAAGGCGTCGCCGACACCGACGGCGTGGCCCACGCGTACTACCCGGAGGATCCCGCCCGCGAGGCTGTGGCAAAGCGCTACCTGCGCGATAATATTCGGTACGTGCTCGGCGACGCAGAGCTCGAGGGGTTGCGGACGTTCTATCGCTACGCGGCGGAAGAAGGGCTCGTGGCCGGCGCGCAGGAGCTCCGGTTTTTCCCGGCATCAGCCGATGGTTGAGCAGATCGCGAACAAGGTGCGGGCGGGACAGCGCGTCACCGGAGACGAGGCGCTGGAGCTCTATCGCGACGCGCCGACGTCGCTGCTCGGCCGGCTGGCGGACGGCATCCGCGTCCGCAAGCATCCGGAAGGTCTCGTCACCTACATCATCGACCGCAACGTCAACTACACGAACGTGTGCGTCGCGAAGTGCAACTTCTGTGCGTTCTATCGCGACGTGGGATCAGCGGACGGCTATGTGCTCGGTTTCGAGGAGCTGTTCCGGAAGATCGACGAGACGATCGCCGTCGGCGGCGTGCAACTCCTCATGCAGGGTGGTCACAACCCGGACCTCCCGCTGACGTGGTACGAAGATCTGTTCCGCGCGATCAAAACGCGCTATCCGGAATTCAAACTGCACGCGCTCTCGCCGCCCGAGGTGATCCACATTTCGCGGCTCTCGCAGCTGCCGGTGCCCGCCGTCATCGCCCGGCTGATCGCCGCGGGTCTCGACAGCATTCCAGGGGGCGGCGCCGAGATTCTCGTGGACCGCGTGCGCCAGGCGCTCCACTGCTACGGCAAAGCGACCGCCGACGAGTGGCTCGACGTCATGCGCCACGCGCACCGCGCCGGGCTTCGCACCACGGCGACGATGATGTACGGCACGGTGGAGACGGATGAGGAACGGCTCGAGCACCTGTTGCGGCTCCGCGAGTTGCAGGACGAAACCGGTGGGTTCACCGCGTTCATCACCTGGAGCTACCAGCCCGATCACACCGAGCTGGCCGGCTCGGAGGCGACCGGCCTCGACTATCTCAGAACGCTCGCCATCGCGCGCATCGTCCTCGACAACTTCGACAACCTGCAGGCGTCGTGGGTGACTCAGGGCGGGAAGGTCGGGCAGTTGAGCCTCGCCTTCGGCGCCAACGACATGGGCAGCGTGATGATCGAGGAGAACGTGGTGCGCGCCGCCGGCGCGTCGTACTGCATGGACGAAGCCGAAATTGTCCGGAACATCGAGGACGCCGGCTTCACGGCAAAGCGTCGCAACATGCACTATGAGATCCTCGGCGATCCCATCTTCCGCGAGCGCGAAGTGCCGCGGATGCTCGAGCTCGCCACCGCGCGCGAGCATGGTGATACCAGCATTCCCGAGGAGCTTCGCTTCTATCCGGCTCGAAGCCGTGCGGGGAAAGAATCCAGGCAGCAGCCCTGAGCGGCCAGCCCTGAGCCCTCAGCCCTTTAGCCCTTCGATGATCCGCTATCACGCTGCCTGGATCCTGCCGATCACTGAGCCGCCGATCCGCCACGGCTGGCTCGCCGTCGATCGCGGCCGCGTGGTGGCACTCGGCGCGGCGGGCAAGCGCGTACTGGCGGATGGCGCCGAAGTCGTCGAGCTGGGCGACGTCGCACTGCTGCCAGGCCTGGTCAACGCGCACACGCACCTCGAACTGTCGTATCTGCGCGACGAGGTGCCTCCCGCATCACAGTTCGTCACGTGGATCCGCGGCGTGATGAAGGCGCGGCGGGAGCGTCCCGATCCGAGCGGCGCCGAGATCCTCGACGCGGTCGACAGCGCGCTGAAAGAGGCGGTCGCGTATGGAACCGCCGTCGTCGGCGACATCAGCAACACGCTCGTCACCTTCGATCCCCTCAGGCGCAGCAGCCTGGCCGCCGTCGTGTTCTACGAGCTGATCCGGTTCAACACGCCGGACCCGGCCGGTGTGGTCGCGCAGGCGCTGGCCGATCTCGATGCCCTCGTGCCGACCGACCGCGTGCGGACGGGGCTCGCGGCGCACGCACCGTACTCGGTGGCGCCGCTCGTGCTCCGCGCGATTCGACAGGCGGCCGATCGCCGTCCGTTCGCGCCCTGCAGCATCCACCTGGCCGAGTCTGCCGAGGAAGTCGAGTTCATCCTCGACGGAGGCGGACCGTGGCGCGCCCTGCTCGAGGAAGTCGGATCGTGGGACCCTGCGTGGGTGCCGCCCGGCGGGACGCCGGTGGAGTTTCTCGACGACAGCGGTTTTCTCGACAGCCGCGTGCTCGCCGTCCACGGCGTGCAGATGACGACCGCAGACCTCGATCGCCTCGTCGCGCGAGGCACCACGCTGGTGACCTGTCCGCGCAGCAACGGGCATACCGGCGCCGGAGCGCCGCCGATCGAAGACTTCTACAACTACGGGGTGAAGGTCGCCGTCGGCACGGACAGCCTGGCCAGCAGTCCCGATCTCAACGTCTTCGCCGAACTGGCGACGATGCGCGCGCTGGCGCCGACGGTGTCGGCGGCCGCGCTGCTCGACAGCGCAACGCGGCAGGGGGCGCGCGCGCTCGGCTTCGATCACGACTACGGGACCATCGAGCCGGGCAAGTCGGGGCGGCTCCTCGCCGTCACCATCCCGGCGGACACCATCGATGTGGAAGAATACCTGGTGGGCGGAGTCGAACAGAGTCAGATTCGGTGGGTCGGAGAACGATGAGATTGCAATCAGCAATGTTCTCCCGTGTTTCTACCTACGCGTCGTTCGTTCGCGTGAGCCACTCCGTGTTCGCGCTGCCGTTCGCGTTGGCCGGCGCGCTTTTGGCCGCGCAGCACGCGGCGGTGACGTGGAGCACCATCGGCTGGATCCTGGTGGCGATGGTGGCGGCCCGCAGCGCGGCGATGGGCTTCAACCGTCTCGTCGACGCGCGGATGGACGCGCTCAATCCACGGACGGCGATGCGCGAGATCCCGCGCGGCGCGATGAGCACGCGCGAGGCGGCGGTGTTTGTCGCGGTCGCGTCGGCGATCTTCGTATTCGCGTCCTGGCGGCTGAACCCGCTCTGTTTCGCCTTGTCGCCGTTGGCACTCGCCATCGTCTTCTGGTACTCGCTCGCCAAGCGCTATACGACCTGGACGCAACTGTTTCTCGGCCTGGCGATGGCGGTCGCGCCGGTCGGCGGATGGCTGGCGGTCGGTGGACGCGGGGGGTGGGAACCGTGGCTGCTCGCCGCGGCGATCGGCACATGGGTCGGCGGATTCGATGTGCTCTATGCCTGTCAGGATCTGGACTTCGACCGCGCCCATGGGCTGAACTCGATCCCGGTGCGCTTCGGCGTGCGGACGTCGCTGGGCATTTCCCGGGTCATGCACGTGATCGCCGTCGCATGTCTGCTCGCGCTCGCGGCCGTGGCGCCGCTCGGCGGCGTCTATCTGGCGGGTGTCGCGGCCGTGGCGGCGATGCTGGTCTACGAACAGTCGCTGGTGCGCGCGGACGATCTGTCGCAGGTCAAGCGCGCGTTCGATCTGAACGGCTACGTCGGTATCCTCTATCTTCTGGTACTGACGGCATCGCTCTATGGCCCCTGGCAGCACTGAACGGCGGCAGGCGATTGCGATCGCGGTCACCGGCGCGAGCGGCGCGATCTACGCCACGCGGACCATCGCCGCCCTGCTCGAGCGCGGTGTGCACGTCGAGCTGATCGTCACCGACTACGGCCGCCGTCTGCTGCGCGACGAACTCGGCGACGCGGCGTCAATCGAGGGGCTGCGGCCGTTTCTGATCGACAAGTACGGACCGGCCGTGGAGGCGGGCACCATGAACCTCCACAGCAACCGCGATCTGGGCGCCACGATCGCGAGCGGCAGCCACGGCTGCAGCGGTATGGCGATCGTGCCGTGCTCGATGAAGACGCTCGCCGCTGTCGCGCACGGGCTCTCGCGCAGTCTGGTGGAGCGCGCCGCCGATGTGATGCTGAAGGAAAAGCGGCGGCTGGTCATCGTTCCGCGCGAGACGCCGATGAGCCTGCCGCAGCTGCGCAACATGGTCCTGTGCGCGGAAGCCGGTGCGATGATCCTGCCGGCGATGCCTGCCTTTTACCAGCAGCCGAGAACGCTCGACGATCTCGCCGACTTCATGGCGGGGAAGATCCTCTCCGCCCTCGGCTTCGAGCACGAGCTGTATCCTGCGTGGACAGGGCAGGCGGATCGATCGTGAACGGAGGGTACGGAGGGAACCGAGTCACACAGAGGAGCAGAGTAACGGAGAACGAGCAGAGCGTGAACGCTGCGGCGCGCGACAGACCCGCGAAAGCGGGTCACACAACGACAAGAAGACCGGAAACACAAACGGGCGGTCACTTGTTCGTTTGCGTTTCCGGTCTTCTTGTCGTTGCGTGCAGGGCCGGCTGCGCCGGCCCGCTGTCGCGGGCCGCTCTCCGTTCGTCTCCGTGCCTCCGTTTCTCCGTGTGATCTCGGTGGACTCCGTCATCTCTGCTGCCTTGACCACATGACCGACGTCTCCAAGTCCCCCGAGAAGATCGCGGGGATGTTTGATGCGATCGCGGGGCGGTACGATCTCCTCAACCACCTCCTGAGCGCCGGGATCGATCGCCGCTGGCGGACCCGCGCCATCCGTTCGCTGCATCTGACCGGCCGCGAGCGCGTGCTCGATTTATGCACCGGTACCGGCGATCTCGCGATCGCCGCCGTCCGGGCGCAGCCGCCGGCAGCGCGCGTCGTCGGCGTCGATTTTTCAGGCGCGATGCTGCGGGTCGGTGCGGACAAGTTGCGGAGCGCCGGCCTCGACGCGCGGGTCACGATGGTGCGGGGTGACGCGGCGCGGATTCCTGCCGGCGATGCGTCGGTCGACGCCGTGACGATCGGGTTCGGCATCCGCAACGTCGAGCACATCGACGCCGCGGCCGCCGAGTTGTACCGCGTGTTGAAGCCTGGCGGCCGGCTGGCCATTCTCGAGTTCGCCGTGCCGACGCTCCCGGTCTTCCGCGAACTCTACGGCTGGTACGTGAACCGCGTGCTGCCGCAGATCGGCCGCGCGCTCTCACGCAACGACTCGGCCTACGCCTATCTGCCGGCGTCAATCAGCGCGTTCGCGTCGCCGGATGAGTTTGTGAAAATCCTGCGACAGGCCGGCTTCCATGCGATTTCTCCCATCCCTCTGATGCTCGGCAGCGTCATTCTGTATACGGCGCGCAAGGGCTAGGCGCTGGGAGCTAGGGGCTAGCCGTAAGCCTTACGAACTTTTACTAGCCCCGAGTTCCTAGCTCCTAGCCGCTGACTGTTATACTGCTCTAAGCACCTGATGTATTTCGATTTAGAGGATTATCACCCGGATATCACTCCGGTCGGTCAGGCCATCTCGTGGCGTGAAGGGGTGCTGCTGTCGATCATCGCCCACCTGCTGATGGTGATCCTGATTCTCGTTGCGCCCAGGTGGTTTCCCTGGCTCACGGAGCCGCGTCGGGTGCAGGTTGTCGCCAGACAGGGCCAGCCGGAGCCCCCGCTGAAATTCATGATGGTGGCGCCGCGGACCGAGCGCCCGGTCCTGAAGGCGCCCGATCGTGCGATAGCGTCGGACCTCAACCGCGCTGCCGCGTCGCCGGAGCGCGCGAAGAAGCCGGAGAACATCGAGCCGTTCTCCCGCGGCAACAGCCCGGAACGCGTGGACGAGCCGCCGCGCCAGATGGCGCGCGGTCAAGGACCGCAGCCTGATCCGGCCGCCGGCCGTCCGGTCGAAAACGCGCAGCCGGAACAGACGCAGAAGATTCCCGAGTCGCCGTCGTCGCTGCAGCTGCCGTCGGCGCAGTCGCGGCCGGCGCAGAACGGCGCCAACGGCCGGTCGGCGACTTCGGGCGGATCGCTCGGCGATGCGCTCCGCAACCTGCAGCGCTACACGCAGAACGAGTCATTCGACAACCAGGGCGGAGGCGGCGGGCAGTTCGGCCCCGAGATTCAATTCGACACCAAGGGTGTGGAATTCGGCCCATGGATCCGCCGCTTCATCGCGCAGGTCAAGCGCAACTGGTTCATCCCGTACGCCGCAATGTCGATGAAGGGGCACGTCGCCATCCAGTTCAACGTGCACAAGGACGGGTCGATTACGGATCTGCAGGTCGTGGGTCCGAGCGGCGTCGACGCGTTCAACAACGCGGCGTTCGGCGCGCTCTCGGGGTCGAACCCGACGCAGCCGCTGCCGCCCGAGTACCCCGACAGCAAGGCGTTCTTCACGGTCACCTTCTTCTACAACGAGACGCCGCCGCGGTGACCCGATCGCAGCAGCTCGGGCTTCTGATTCTGCTGCTCGCCTTCATCGTCTACGTCGTCGTGCGCGTGGGATGAAACCGATCGCCGTCGCGATTCTTGGCGCGACCGCGACGGGGAAGAGCGCGCTCGCGCTGGCGGTCGCCGAACGGTTCGGCGGCGAGATCGTCAACTGCGATTCCACGGCGGTCTACCGCGGCTTCGACATCGGCACCGACAAGATTGCGGCCGCCGACCGGCGCGG
>Ga0105248_10003312_pt1 | contig 17878 bp, 7 predicted proteins | sample KBSS34metaG_FD_81524 | JGI IMG/M metagenome (GOLD analysis project Ga0105248, IMG submission 81524) | Switchgrass rhizosphere microbial communities from Kellogg Biological Station, Michigan, USA - KBS S3-4 metaG | ecosystem: Host-associated > Plants > Roots > Rhizosphere > Soil | place... | reverse complement strand
GGTACTTCGGGTCGAGTTGGTTGGCCCAGTAACCGCGAGCATTGCCAGCATCAGCGATCAGGAAGTGACCCTGCGACCCAACATAGGTGATGTTGGTGGTGAGACCCTCCGTCCACTGATGCTGGAAGCCGAAGCTCCAATTGATGTACTGCGGTGCACGCCCGCCCAGGTAGGGATCATAGTAGGCGACATTCTGCGGTGTTCCTGTAAACCCTGCCGCTGTCGAAAAGCCAGTTCCGAAGGAAGGTCCTACGCCGCGCCCGACGGGGGGCGCATACGCCGGGAATGCATTGTTGGTACCAGTGAGAGGGAAAGTTGTCAGGAACGAAGAATTAGCAGCGAAGGCTGGGCTGGCAGAGAATCCAAGCGTATTGGTTGCTGCGCCCGCGATGCCTGCGCCGCCACCAACTCCGTTACCGTGGGTATACATCACACCGTAGCTGGTGCGGATGACCGTCTTGGGATCAACCTGATACGCAATACCGATTCGTGGGCCAACGTTCTTGTAATAGTTGTTGACGGGCGAATGACAGTTGCAGGTATTCGCTCCATTGCCCGCAAATTGCAGCGCTCCATTTACGCCAGTGGCCGGATTCGCCAGCGTGGGGACGAAGAAGCTCATGTTGTCGTGCACTTCGCGAACCGATGGGAAAAAGTCGTAGCGAAGGCCCAGATCAAGCGTCAATTTTGGAGTGATCTTCCAGTTGTCCTGGAAGTAGGGGGAGATAGCACGGAAACGCGACCCATATGCCTGAACGAGGTTTTGGGTAAGAGTGCCACGATCAATCTGGCCGACGAGGAAGCTGGCATAGGAGTGGCCTGTGTTCGGCGCGATTGCAATAGCGGTCGAGTTCTGGAATCCAGCAGTCTCATTCACTGAGTTAGCGATGGTAAGAGCGCTGGAACCTCCCGTGTTAGGCGTCACGTTATAGAGCAACCACGCGATCTGACCGCCGAAGGTGAAGGAGTGCTTACCTGTGTTCCACTGCACGTTGTCAAGAAGGGTGTAATTCTGCGCGAGGGTGACATTCGCGGTTTGTCCTGACCAGTTGGTCGGAGCATTGGTTCCCGTAAACGTAACGATTGGGAAGGCTCCAGCGGCCTGCCCCGCCGGGAGTCCGGTAATCCAGTTTGATCCAGCATATGGAGGAGCCTGATTGGGCTGGATTGTCGGCCCATCGTACCGCGCATATCCATATTTGAATTGGTTAACAAGGTGCGAGTTGAAGATGTGGGTCTCTTCGATCATGCCCACAGCCGTCTTCGGCGCAAATGCCTGGCCCCAGTTGTACGGCACAGGACCAATGTTGCGTCCCGCAGTGGTTTGGCCTTGAGGCACGGCGCTGGCCTGACGGCCAATGGCGCCCAGGAACGTTAACGTGTCTTTCGAAGTGAAGTTGTAGTCGATCCGATTTGTGGTGGACCAGTTGTTCAGGCTGGTGAAGTTGGGCGAGATGTAGTTGTTGGTTGCCGACGGGCCGATGCCTCCTGGCAGGAAGCTCTGGAGTTTAAGAGCGACAGCGGAGAATTGGCTCGCCGGGATAATGTCCTGGCAGCTCGTGGGATTCGTCGGACACAACGAAACCTGCGGAGAAGAGGCGTTCGCTCCCCGAGTGAAGCCGTAGCGATAACGGCAAGGCCGACCGTAGAAGGCGGTGCATTGTGTCTGGCTAAATGGATCGAAGATGCCCCCAGTGACAAGACCCTGGAAGTTTCCTGCTTGCTCTGCGGCAGTCGGAAAGGTCATGGGCGTAGGTGTCTGGCTCGTATAACGGAAGCCGTTGTAGTTACCGAAGAAAAACAATTTCTCTTTCAAGCTACTGATCGGAACAAGCGGGCCGCTGAGCAGAATTCCGTACTCGTTACTGTGCTCAACGGGCTTCGAAGGCTTGCCTGTGGTCGGGTTGACATTCAGAGGGCCGAAGAATCCCCATGTGTCGAGCGCTGTGTTGCGGAAGAACTCGTAGGCCGCTCCGTGGTATTTGATGCCACCCTGCTTGATGTTGTAGTTCTGAATCCCCTGCCCTTCATAGATAGCCGAGTAGCCCGTGGTCTGCACCTGAAACTGATCGACGGCATCGACGGAGATGGCGGTCCACACGAAGCGCGGGTCTCCGTTGCCGCCAGCACGGACGAAGGGCAGACCGTCGATGTAAACGGCACTGACCGCTCCGCGGCTGCCCGAGCCGTTGACGATACCGGTATTAGTGGTTGCGTTGCCATTGGTGTTGTTGGCCTGCACACCAGGCATCAGGAATGCAAAATCCGTAGCGCGGCGCTGGTCGGGCTGCCCGTACGCTCCCATCTCGATAGGAAGAGAGGAATACAACTCGTTCTCCATCGTCCCGCCGAGCGTGGCATTGCTGGTTTCGATCTCTGGAGGGGCTGACGAGACCGTAACAGTCTCGTTCTCAGAGCCCACATTGAGGGCGATATTCACGTCGGAGACTTCGAGGGCATTGACGTGAACGTTTGGCTGGGTGGTCGTGGAGAACCCACCGGCCTTCACTGTTACCGTGTAAATGTCAGGATCGAGCGGTGAGAGATTGTAGTCACCAGCCGCAGTGCTAGTGACAGTTAGCTTTGTTCCGCGCGTTGTAGAAGTTGCAGTGATCGTTGCATTGGGAACCATGGCGCCCGTGGGGTCAGTCACGCTTCCCTTGATCGACCCCTTGCCCGCGAGTTGTGCATTGAGGGGGATGCTGCTGAGAAGAACTGCCATTCCGATGAGGAGAAGCCGTGAGAAGCAGCCTATCCCGCTTGCTTTGCTTTTAGGACTTAGATTCGTATGCATCGTACACTCCTAGCCTCGAAGTCGCACTCAACCGGTCTGGCCGCGCCGACGAACATCGCCGGTATCTTTTCCTCGTGAGGTCAGACCAATTTTGAAACGGAGCAAGCTTCCTCCTTAATGACAATGGTTGTCAAGCCCATCTTTTCGATAGCAGACCAATCAACGAAACCGTGCGGACGGATCTCCCAGGAAATCCTCGGATGGCCCGTTCGGCTGCTTACTTTCACGTAGATGACACATGTCCCAGCTATGAAAAATTCCTTCCACCAGTAGAAGAGATGCATCCTTATCGAAAGTTACGTTTTCTTAAGATTGGTTGACCTCTTACCGGTCATCCAGAAATATCTTCATATCCCGGTCCCGTGTTTTCGCGATCGAACTTCAATACCCGCAAGAATTGTGCGCCGAATCGCAAGAACTTCTGTAACTGTGATTTAGAGAAAAAAATGACTCGAATTGGAGTAGATACAGGCGGAACCTTTACGGACTTTGTGCGGCTTGACGCTCAAGGGCTTACGGTCCACAAGCTGCGCTCCACGCCGGACGACCCAGCTCGTGCCATTCTCGCCGGTATTGCAGATCTACGAGAGACCGATCTGGCGTTCGAAGTGATTCATGGGTCAACCGTAGCCACAAACGCGCTGCTCGAACGCAAGGGCGCCCGCGTTGCATTGGTCACTACGAAGGGCTTTGAAGACGTACTCGCAATCGGGCGGCAAACCCGAAGCGAACTCTATAACTTTCTGGTGCCCGGTAAGCTGCCCATGATCGAGGCCGGGCTCACCTTTGGAGTTACGGAACGCCTTGACTGTCACGGAAACGTGCTCGAGCCTTTGCAGATACAGGAACTTGAAGAACTGACTGAAACGCTGCACCGGGCGAAAGTGGATTGTGTGGCCGTGTGCCTTCTGCACTCGTACGCCAATCCACTCCATGAGCAGAAAATTGCGTCGCATCTCCAAGAAGCGGGCTTTGCCGTCTCCGCCTCGCACAGTGTTTTACCGGAGTATCGCGAGTACGAGCGCTGGAGTACGACAGTCGTCAACGCCTACGTAACCCCTATCATGTCGCGATATCTCTCCGCCCTCGAACAGGGCCTCGACACTACACGACTGCACATCATGCAGTCGAACGGCGGTTCCATCTCTGCCGCCACCGCTCGCAGCTCGGCAGTTCGGACCATCCTCTCAGGCCCGGCAGCGGGCGCGATAGGAGCACACTCAGTCGCTTGCGCCTCCGGTTTTGATCAAATCATTCTCTTTGACATGGGGGGCACCTCCACCGATGTAAGCCTGATCGACGGACAGTTGAGCACAACGAATGAGTCCACCGTAGGCGACTTCCCCGTTCGTCTCCCCATGCTCGACATCCATTCGGTTGGAGCCGGAGGAGGCTCGATAGCCTACATCGATACCGGTGGATCACTGCGCGTGGGACCCCAAAGTGCAGGTGCCGATCCAGGCCCCATCTGTTATGGCAAGGGAACCCAGTTTACTGTCACTGATGCAAACCTGTTGCTCGGCCGCCTCGATCCGAAATACTTCCTCGGTGGCCGCTTGCGGCTTAACATCGAGCGCGCCTCGGAACATGCCAGTATCTTCGCAGACAAGCTTGGGATTACCCCTACGCGATTGGCTGAAGGCATCGTCCAGATTGCCAATGCCAACATGGAGCGTGCGATACGAGCCGTCTCGGTGCAACGCGGCTACGATCCGCGCGAGTTTGCTCTGCTTGCCTTCGGTGGAGCGGGAGGCATGCACGCTTGTGAGATTGCCGACGCACTCGAGATAGGTACCGTGATCATTCCCGAGCACGGCGGTGTCCTCTCCGCGCTCGGCATGCTTCTTGCTGACGTGAGAAAAGACTATTCGCAGACCATCCTGAAGTTATCGACCGCCATCTCCTTCTCCGATTTGCAACAACATCTTGCCCCCTTGGTCCGGCAGGCGCAGGTAGATCTCGCCGGCGAGGGCTTCGAGGCGCAAAACATCGTCATCGAATGCTCACTCGATATGCGCTATCAGGGGCAGTCGTATGAAATCAATGTACCCCTCACTCCGGAATTCAATGACGAGTTCAACAACCGGCACTTGCGGCTCTATTGGTATTCAAATCCCTCTCGCGTCACTGAAATCGTTAACGTTCGGGTCAACGCAGCAGGCATTACACAGAAACCTGTTTTCCCCTCTTCACCGGTCGTCGGCAAGCCGTTGCTTCAACCCGTCAGCAAGCGCCAAACATGGTTCGAGGGCCGTTGGTGTGAAACTGCTATCTTCCATCGGAGTACCTTGCTTCCCGGCATGGAAGGACAAGGCCCGGCAATTGTCGCAAGTGGCGAATCTACCGCGGTTATTCCACCGCATTACCGTTTCCGGATAGACGGTGCAGGCGCCTTGATTGCCACCCGAAGCGGAGCGCAAGATCAGGACCGATTAAAAGATCTCTCCTCACCGAAACATCGTGACTCGCACAAGGATGCTGTCAATCCTATAGAGTTCGAGATCTTCAAGAACATCTTCATCTCTATTGCCGAAGAGATGGGAATTACACTTCGCCGCACCGGCTTCTCCCCCAACATCAAGGAGCGGCTCGACTACTCCTGCGCCATCTACGACGAACATGGACAGACCATCGCACAGGGCGATCACATGCCCGTGCATCTTGGCGCCATGCCGCTCTCTGTCGAGGCCGCGATCCGGCAGGTGAACATGGAACCAGGCGACATGGTCATTCTCAACGATCCTTTCCAGGGTGGCACTCACCTTCCTGACATCACTCTGGTGCAACCCATCTTTCTTCATGAAGAATCGACCCCGGCGTTTTACGTCGCCAATCGCGCACATCACTCCGATGTAGGCGGTGTTAGCCCCGGCTCGATGCCACTGGCACAGGAGATCTTCCAGGAAGGACTCATCCTCCCTCCCGTAAAACTCGTGCGTCGCTGTGAGATTTGCCACGATGTGATGGCGCTAATTCTTGCAAATGTGCGAACTCCTATCGAACGCGAGGGCGATCTCAGCGCCCAGATCGCATCAAACCGGGTCGCCGAAACGCGCCTCTTGGCACTGGTGACGCAATACGGGCTCGAGTACGTTCGAAGATACGCTCAAGCAGTACAGGATTACGCCGAGCGCATCCTCCGTCATACCATCTCCGCTATCCCCGATGGTGAGTACAGCTTCGAAGACGTGATGGACGACGACGGCTTCAGCCGCCAAAACATCGGTATTCGCGCTGCAGTCCGCATTGCTGGCGATCAGGCCGAGGTAGACTTCACCAGCACAGACCTTCAAACCAGTGGCGGCGTGAACGCGAACTTTGCCATCACCCTTTCCGCCACGCTCTATTGCTTTCGGTGTCTCATCCAGGAGGATGTCCCATATAACGCCGGCATCTCGCGTGCTATCCGTGTCATCGCTCCGCCGGGAACAATTGTCAACGCCCTACATCCGGCCGCCGTGGCAGGGGGAAACGTGGAGACATCGCAAAGAATTACAGACGTCGTTCTTGGGGCGCTCGCAAAGGCACTCCCCCACATCATTCCCGCCGCAAGTCAGGGCACCATGAACAACGTGACGTTGGGAGGAAAACGACCGGACGATGATTCGCCCTTCGCCTACTACGAAACCATCGGTGGGGGTATGGGCGGCCGCAACGGCATGCCCGGCCTCAGCGGAATTCATACCCACATGAGCAACACGCGCAATACGCCCATCGAGGCAATTGAGCATTACCTCCCGGTCCGTATACGTCGCTATGCGCTGCGACAAGATAGCGGCGGTCCCGGTCAATATCCCGGAGGCGAAGGAATTCTGCGCGAATATGAGATGTTGACCGAAACCTCAATCACGTTACTCAGCGAACGGCGCTCTAGCCACCCTTACGGAGCGAACGGTGGCGAACCCGGGGCTTGCGGACGGAATGAAGTTATCCACGCCGATGGTACGGTCGAAACAGTATCTGCTAAAGCGCGGCTCGAACTGATGCGTGGCGATCGGCTCCGGATCGAGACACCAGGCGGGGGCGGATTCGGGCCCGCCAATACCGATAAGGGCATCTAATGACCGAAGCGTCACATGTAACCGAAATTTCGCAGCCAGACCGTTTTGATTGGTGGCGTCAATCAACCCCTGAAGCTCGGCGCGCCCTCGCCGCAGCCTGTTTCGGCTGGATGCTGGATTCCTTTGACGTGATGCTTTATGCACTCGTCCTCGCCTCGCTGATCGTAGATCTTGGAATCACCAAACAGATGGCTGGGATCCTCGGATCTATCACACTGCTCTCAGCGGCGGTAGGAGGCCTGGCTTTCGGTGCTATTGCCGACCGGTATGGCCGCGTTCGTGCTCTTATAGGCAGCGTTCTCATCTACGCGGTCTTCACTGCCGCTTGCGGTTTCGCTCAAAACATCGTCCAGCTTGCAATTTTCCGGATTCTGCTTGGCATCGGTATGGGCGGTGAGTGGGCGAGTGGTGCCGCGCTCGTATCTGAAACATGGCCCGACAAACACCGCGGCAAGGCGCTCGGAATCATGCAGAGCTCATGGGCCATTGGCTATGCTCTCGCAGCCCTTGTTGCCGGCATCATCCTTCCATGGAAGGGTTGGCGCGCGGTCTTCTTTGTAGGAATTCTTCCTGCCTTCTTTACGCTGGCGGTGCGCCGTCGTGTGCAGGAACCGGAGTTGTGGAAACGCAGAACAACGCGTACCGGCGGCTTCACGCATGGATTTCGCCGCATCGTTGAGCGCGATCTTCGCCCAATCACCATCGCCATTACGCTCATGATCTCCTGCACACTCTTTGCTTGGTGGGGTTTCAATCTGTGGGTTCCCGCCTACCTCTCTTTGCCTCACGATCGAGGCGGAGTCGGACTGACAGCTCATGCCATGTCAGTCACAGTAATCGCGATGCAGGCTGGAATGTGGCTGGGTTACATCAGCTTCGGCTTCCTAAGCGATCTGTTCGGGCGCAAGCGCTGTTATGTTCTCTATCTCGTATTGGCAGCTCTACTGATGTTCCTTTACGCACGCGTTCATACTCCATGGATGTTAATAGCACTCGGTCCGCTCGTAGCATTCTTCGGAACCGGCTACTACACCGGCTTCGCCACCGTAACGGCTGAGATATACGAAACCCCGATCCGCGCTACAGCACAGGGCTTTGCTTACAACGTCGGCCGCGTCGCAAGCGCTGCCGCCCCATTTGCCGTTGGAAGCGTCGCCCAGCAACACGGGTTCGGAATCGCCTTTGCTATAGCAGGAACTGCCTTCGTTCTGGCGGCCTTTTGTTGGTTCTGGATTCCTGAGACGAAAGATAGACCCCTGTTATAGAGCGTTGTGTATCTCGCTTGCCGAATTTATCGCTCAACTTCAATCGCTACTTTCAGCGCCTTCACGTTGTTCGCTAAAAGGATGCGAGGCCCGATCGTCGTCGGAATCGAAGCTTGACGCCCGATGCTCAAAACTTTGGTACTAAAAACGTTGCCACCAAATTCGGCTAGCCAAATACGCAGTCGCGACAATAAGAATTGAAACTAGAAATTCTCGCCCCTCATGAACAGCTAAGACCAGCTACGGCCACCTTCTTTGTTTGTTCACGGGATAAGGATACCCGCTGCGAATCAATGAGTAGGTGTATGCTCCTTATTCAACAAGACTTCAAACCGCGAAATCGCTAGATCTATTCTCTCTCCTGGGTATCACGGCCCGGTAAAAGAGTTCCAAAAGAGTAGTCCATGCTAAAGTCCGGCGAAAAGCTGCGGAAGCTGCTGATGCTCTTGGCCACGTGGGGATTGCTCTTCGCATTCTTCATCGCCTATGAGCGATATTTCGTCACGGGTCAACGGGATTTCTTGAAAGAGGATGGGTTTCGCGCGCTCACAACCCTTTCCGGAGAGCTCAATGCCCAAATCCAAAAAGCGCAGAAGTCGACTGAAGCCTCCCTCAAACTCGCCGCCCCAAACTCACAACAGGAATCTCGACAGCAAGAGAAAACCCTCAGGAACTTCTTGCGCCTTTACGTCACGGACTCACCGATTTCGACCAAAACCCTGCAGGAGATCAAAAATTGTTCGCTGAGAAGCCATGAGAATGCGGCGGCGTCTCCTACGAAGATCAGTCCCGTCAGCAACACCGTGGCATTGTCGATCTCATGCTACGACTCCAGTCAACCTCTCTACACCGTAGATCTTATGAAGTGGGTCGGTGGGGCCTTCGACAAGCAGAGCGGTCATTTCGATGATGTCTTAGTGGCGGAAGAATCGGGAAACGTGATCTTTCAGAAGTCGGTGACCGGAACAGATCCCACTCTCCTGAAATCCAGCACGAAGCCCCAAATCACGAATGTGAGAGCTCTGCTGAGCGGCAGCACTTCGATCGAACCGAAAAACCAAGCAGACAAGAAAGGCGCATCCGAGAAGAGTACAGAGGCCAAAAGTGCAGATTCAGGTGAGAAGTCAAAAGAAAACGCTGTTTCAGATCCGGATGAAAAGTTTCGCAGACTCCTTGGCGCCAGCGCTTTCACAGAGGTCACCGCAGCGGGAAGGGCCTACGAAATGTTCTCCCGTCCGGTACCAATTCCATTGCCGGGCGGGAAGACCTGGAACCTCGTCGTAATTGGTTTGTGGGATGCTCAACAATTTGACGAGATCAGTCGAAAGATCCCATATTCTGCACTCATCTGGGCGGCGCTTATCGCTGCAGCTCTTCTCAGTCTGAGTTGGCCTCTGTTCAAGCTCCGATTCATGTCCAAGACAGAGCGATTCAGTCAGGCGGACGGATGGTATCTGGTCTTGGCGCTTCTTCTTGCAGCAACCTCCGTCATGCTCATGCTACTCAACGCGAGTTATAACGGGCACGAAAAAAACAAACTAGACCAGGAGTTGCAGGGGCTCGCGCAGCTTATCAAATCCAATCTCAAGGACGAAATCGAGACGTCTGTACTGCAACTAGATAAATTGTCTATCCCTCCAAAAATTCTTCAGGGCGATTACCCTGTTCTCCAGGGTGACTTTCTCTTTCAGCAGGACCTGTTGAAAGATTCCAGTGGTTTTATGGATCGCACAGCCTTTCCCTATCCCTATCTCGATAGTGCTTTTTGGGTGAAAGGAAATGGCTGGCAACACTACAAGGTCGACGTTAGATCGACTCCTACTCCAATCATCAATGTTGCGAATCGCCCTTACTTCAAGCACGCGATCTCTGGAAAGGCGAAATACATTGACGATCATTACCTGCAACCGATCCTGACGAGAAGTACCGACGAGTTCGAAGTGGATGTGGCTGGCTTGTACTTGCATGAAAAGCAGACGGACGTAGTCCGCCGCCACAAGAAGGGAGACCTGCTCAAGGAGGATGAGCAGATCCAGGTTGAAGTCCTCAGCTTCCGGCCCATGTCACTCGTGGATCCCATTTTGCCGCCCGGTTACCGTTTTGTCGTAATAGATGCCAACTGCAATGTGCTCTTTCATTCGGAGTCATACCGAAATATGAGAGAGGACTTCTGCGAAAATTCTCTGGATAAAGACGAGCTCCAGCCATGGCTCTTCAGCGGAGTCGACACGGCGCTCAACATCTCATACGAGGGAAATACCCAGCGCGCCTATCTTTCAACTCTTGAATCACCACGGTTCGCCCTGGAAGGAAGCAGTGCAGGTTCCAACACAACGCAAGCGTTCCTATTGGTCTTTCGAAAACCTGAGGTCGCATTGACTCTCAATCTTGCGATCGTTCTTGTCTGCGCAGTTCTGATGGGCAGTTACTTTGTCGTTGTCCTACTGATCGCGGCCGGGCATTTACTGGCACGAAAGGCGGGGCAATGGGTTTATATGCCGCGATTTCTCTTTCCCCAAAAAGCAAATGCAATCGCCTATCTACAAATTTTCTTCGCAAACGTCGTGATTCTCCTGTTGTTCTGGTGGTTTTATCCCAAGTTATACGAAGCGCCGCTTCTTGGACTCACTGCCTTAGTGGCAGTTGCCTCGATTCTGTTCTCCATTTCAAAACTTGCTTTTCCAAATCGAGGACCACTTGTTTTAGGAGCAAGTCTGGCAACAATTTTGCTCATATCCTTACTGGCCATCCCTTCGCGAGCCGCAAACGATCCTCGCGATTGGGAATATGTATGGGTTGTATTGAGCACCGCCTGTGTGATTGCAGTATTTCTCTCAGATAGAGTTTCAACCACCTTTATCGCAAAGGCTCTCTCTAAGGTCGGATTTTCCCTAGATCATGTTGAGGATCACTTCAGCAAGGCTTACGTATTGGCTGTACTGAGCGTAATTACCGCTGCCGGACTGGTTCCATGCATCGGCTTTTTCAAGTACTCCTACGATGCCGTTTCCGAACTTGCCGTGAAGCGCGACGAAATTGAAGTCTCGGATCGATTGATCCGGAGAGCGGCGGCCATTCGCGAATACTACGACGATGCAAGGCTGGCAGATGGTTACGGCGTGAAACTGCCGGTCGGATCAGAAGAGCCGATCGTGAAAAGACGCATCGGCGAACATTGGGACCGCTATGATAACGACGCGCCGCAGGCCGGAACACGATTCTTCGAAGTGAGCGAGGCTCCCGCGTCGAACCCCTGCGAGAGTGATGACTCGCACTCGGGACCGAAAAAGCTCACCCGCGACGATCTAAATGAGGTGATCGAACGAGTGGTGGCGAACGCTACGCTCGCGTTGACGCTACCGACGAATTCGCTCGGATCACAAATGAGTAAACTAGGCGTTGCGTCGACGGCAGATGCCCGGCACAACTGGGAACACTGCTGGAAAGAACCCACCCCAACCTCTTTCCAACTGGTCTGGAAATCGTCCTCAAGATGGCCTAATCAAACCGTAACTGCAACATATCTAGACTGGAAAGGCCTCCAGCGGTGGCCCAGAATCTTCTTAGTTCTCTTGTGGGTGGGTCTGGGATTCTGGCTTGCCATTGTACTCAAAGAGGTGCTGTTTACTAGCCTCGAAGACGTGACGCCCTTTACAGACCTGGGTTGGACCGGAGTTGCAGACATCAAAGAACACTATCTGGTGATCAATCAGGCAGAGTCTGGACGCAAGCTATGGAAGCAGATCAACGATTTGCCTCCCACTAACCGCCTCGATCTACGAATCGAATTGAAGAAGATGGATGAGGACAAAACGTACTGGCCCAGCTGGGACAAGTCGATGCGTGTCCTGATACTCGATCATTTTGACTTCAACATGAAGGACGAGGCCTATAACCGGGCGCGGCTTAGCCTTCTCGAAAATCTGCTCTGCGAATCGGACCTCAGGCTGATAATCATCTCCACGATTGACCCGCTTTATTCCCTTACCGACGACGCTACAGACACCATGGCCGACGGTCAGGACAGTCCGGCCCGACGTCTTCTTGGCCGCTGGGCCGCTGCCCTAAGCAAGTTCAGAAAGGTGCACTTGGCAGACCGATCGCAACCCGAATTCGAGCGTACACTTCAAAAGCATTCAAGTGACGCCATCTTCGCCGCCCGCGTCAAAGAAGAGTGCGACCACACCTCGAAGTTGCGCGAATTAGGCGAGTTGATTCTGGAGGAGCATTCCGGCGGCAATTCACCCTCACGCGAGTGGGTCGTCAGCAGAGTCATGAGTCTTGCAGACTCCTACTATCACTCGTTATGGACACGCTTGAGCTCGACCGAACGACTTGTCCTGTACCAATTGGCGAGGGATGGCTGGTCCAATCCCAAGAACCTTGCCGCCATGCATCAGCTTGAGGCGAAACAGTTGGTTAAAAGAGAGCCGATGTACAAGATCATCAACGAGAGCTTCCGCCGCTTCGTGCTCTCTCCCGAACACGCCGATGACATTGCACAATGGGTAAAGCTCGAACAGCAGAGCACCTGGCATGCCTTGAAGTTCATCGTCATTGCTGTCGGAATTGGATTCGCCGCGTGGCTGTTGTACTCACAAGCAGCACTTTCTCAGCAGGTCGTCGGCTATATCGCCGCAATCGCCACGCTACTCACCGCCGCAGGCAGTTTATTCGGGCGATCCGTAAAATCAACACCGTCTAAAGCTGAAGGCGAATAAACCGGCGCCAGATTTCTTATCTGGCGCGCTCTTTTGCTTCCTGCTCGATATGCAGAATGGCATGTTGTGACCGCAGTTTCTCCTGCAGAGCCGCAATATCAACCTTGCCCACAGGCATCCCTGACTTGATGGCGAGAGCAGCCGTATCTCCCGCGGCCTGCCCAATCATCATGTACTGCGGCTCCATCCGTACCGAAGAGTACGCCACGTGCGAAGCGGAAAGACAAACTGGCACGAGCAGGTTCTCCGTCTGGTCAGCCTTCGGAATCATCGTTCCAAAAGCAATCTCATAAGGCTGCACCGAGACCTGCACATCCCCCTCATTCCTTACCGAACCATCCGCCATCGCCACGCGCTGAATATTGTGCGAGTCACTGTTGTAGGAACCCATCGCAATGGAGTCGGCCTTTGTTCTGTTTGTCTGAAGATCGGCCTGACGCATCACGTACGCACCAATCATTCGCCTGCCTTCGCGAATGTAAAGCTGGTTTGGCCAGCCGTCGGAATCGGTGAACTCATCTTTCGCCCTGCCCCACGTATTCACTTCGTCCCGGAGCGATTTCGGAACCCGCGGATCCGATGCGATGAACCAGAGAAATGACTTCGTATAAAGAAGGTGCTCGCCCCATATCTTCTTGCGGTCGGCATATGTCGCGTCCGGATAACTCCAACTCTTCCCAATGTAATCGCTCGAAAATGCGCCATTGTTATTGAAGTCCGCCTTCTTGTTCGGGATCGCAACAGGATTCATCACATCGCCAAACTTAGGATTGCGATGCATATGCGCATTCCACTCCTGCAGATACTTCGCAAGCAGTTCGAAGCGCGACGCGTCGTAGCCCTCCGGCTTGGTCCACGGCATCTTGTTCGCCGGATCATTGGTCAGGATCATCCGGAAGTTATAAGCCTGAACCTTCTTGTCGCCGGAACCGTTTGCAGCCAGCGGTCCCGGATCAACCTCCGGCATGAGCTTGCCTCTCGCATCAACGGGCGAAATCTTCCATAAAAACTGATGCTTCGGTGTATCAACGCGCACACCGGCAAGGTCCTCTCCGTAGACCCCCATCCCTTCGCGGCCAACCATGTACTTCACGCCAGCTTGCGCCATCACGTCGCCTTCATAGGAGCAATCGGCAAAAACCTTGGCCTTCCACACTGTGCCGTCTTCGGTTGCGATTGAAGTGACTAGCGTGCCGCTCTTGGCCACTCCACCTTTTTCCCTCAGGCGTGAGTGAAAGTGAACCTCCACACCTGCCTTCTTCAGCCATACGTTGAATATTTCCTCACCCACATGCGGCTCAGAAAGCCACGCGTCGTGGGTGTCCAGGTCATGCACGCCGTAATGTGCTGCCGCTTCACGATAAAAATCGCGCGCATAACCCCCGATGATCTGAAAGTGCGCAACATCCGTCGCGGAAAGACCTCCCGTCACCATCCCGCCCAGATGGCTTCCCGGTTCCAGCAATACAACGTGGAGCCCTTCCTTCGCTGCCGTGTATGCAGTCATCACGCCGGAAGCGGTTCCGCCATAGACCACTAGGTCAGCCGGTGAAACTGTTTCACCAGCTGCAGTAAGCGAACTGAATCCCGCAAGGAGAAGTGTCGCAACACGCGTAATCCGCATCATGAAACGCTCCTGCCATCTTCCGTTTTGTGAGCCGTCGCAATATTCAAATCCCGCTCCCTTACTCCAATCAGATAGAGCAGGCTGTCCAACCCCAGAAACGACACGGCGTGCCCGGCCGTCTGTCGCACGATCGGCTTCGCCCGAAACGCAATGCCCATCCCGGCAACGCCCAACATCGGCAGATCGTTCGCCCCATCCCCCACGGCAACCACCTGCTCCAGGGAAATGTTCTCCTTGCGCGCAATCTGCTGTAGCAACTCGGCCTTGCGTACACCATCCACAATCTTTGTCCTGACGTACCCGCTGACGTGACCATCAACAATATCCAGTTCATTGGCAAACACGTAGTCGATCCCCAGGCGCTCCTGCAGATGCCGCGCGAAAAATGTAAAACCACCGGACAGGATCGCAGTCTTATACCCAAGCTTCTTCAGAGTGCCGATCAACTGCTCCGCCCCCTCCACCAGCGGGATCGTGCCTAGCAGCTCACAAACCTTCTGCTCCGGAAGCCCGCGCAGCAGCGCCACACGGCGTCTGAAACTCTCCTGGAACTCGATCTCTCCCCGCATCGCTGATTCGGTAATCGCCACCACCTTGTCCGCGACTCCTGCCATTCGCGCCAATTCGTCGATCACCTCTCCCTGAATCAGAGTCGAATCCATGTCGAACGCAAATAGTCGGCGATTGCGACGGAAAATGCTCTCGCGCTGAAAGGCAATATCAATCCGCAGGTCATGAGCAGTCGCAAGAAAAGCTGCGCGCATGGATGATTCGGACGTGGCGCGCCCGCTCGCCCGCAGTTCCACACACGCATTCGATGTCGAAGTATGCACAGCAAGCGACCGTCTCCCCGAGAGTCGCTCTATGCGATCTACATTTAGGCCGTGCTCCGCGATGATGGCACTCACCTGGGAAAGATGGCTCGCTGAAATCGAGCGTCCGAGAACAGTGATGATGAACCGGTCTTTCCCCTGCGAGTAGATCCAGTGGTCGAGTTCCGCCTTGGTGACAGGCGTAAAGCTCACCTGCAGGCGCACCTCCCTGCACTTCGCGGCAAGAGCGCTTTGCAGGCGGGGAAAATTATCGGACGGTATCTCGATCAGTAGACCAAGCACAAGCGTTTCATGGACGACTGCCTGCCCGATATCAAGCACGCACGCGTCATAGTTGGCCAAAAGTGCCGTTAATACCGCAATCAACCCAGGTTGGTCTGGGCCAGAGAACTGAAGCAGGACAGTTTGGTTCATTCGGGAAGGCTCCACCCTAGCCTAGCAGGTGAATCGCACTATCTCGGTACCGGCACTGGCGGAGGAGCGGTTGATGGCGGCGTCGGCTTCCCTGTCACCGTCCTTGGCTCCATCAACTCAACCCGCGTGCCATCCGGATCGAATAGATTCACCTGCCGCTTCTGATTCACTCCAGTCGCAATCTTCAGCGGCTTGCCATACTCCTTGAACGCCGGCCGCGCCTCCAGAATCTCCACAGCCTTTGCAGCATCCGGCACGACGAGCGAGACGTGATTCCTTCCACCCCATGTGCTCACATCCGGCAACGCTCCATACAGCATGAACTCAATATAGTCGTCGCCGTCCGGCACCTTCATGTTGATCCAACTGAGCACCTTTGGATCACCGCCCCCACGCCATGTCTCCATGAACCCCAGAATCCCTCCATAAAAATCCAGCGCCTTCTGGCTGTCCCCCACCAGAAACCCGACGTGATAGATGCGCTCCGCAATCCTGGTGTCCGGCAGAAACTTCCCTGCTGCCTTCGCCTCCATCCCCGTGGGCAGCATCTGCACAAACTCCACCAGCGTTCCATCCGGATCCTTGATCTCGAAAGCGTAATCTCCCGCGCGCGTCTTTTCCGCCTTCGCCGGCACTGCAATACCTTTCGAACCGAGATACGCTCGTATCTGCTAAACGTCGTCCACCGTGAAGCAGAGGTGGCTCAGCATATTGTGCGGAACCCGAGGTGGCTCGTTGAACAGTTCCACATGCTGCCGATCGTTGAGCTTAATAAACGCGATGCGTACTGAGCCATCCGGCTTCTTCAGGTCGTATGCCTCGTCGTAACCCAGAAAGTCATGCCAGAACGCAATCGCCTTCGACAGATCCGAAACATTGAATGCCACGTGCGATATCCCGGTTATCCGCGGCCGCTTCACCTCCTGCGCCACACTCGCAACCGTCGCCAATATCACAACCGCCGCAATCCCAAACCTCACACCGCATCCACGCATCGTCACCTGCTCCCGCACGCCAGTATAGAGAACCCGACCAAAGCCTGAGCACATTGTCTACACTCGAACCATGGTGCGTGTTGGCGTCGATGAAAACCTCTCCCCCGAACTCCTGACCGGCTTTCCACCCGAAGTTGAGATCGTCCGTGTCCCGCGCAAGCCCTCCACAACCCTCGACGTAGACTTCTGGTTCCTCGTCTTCGCGCGCCGCGACACCGCAGAGACCTTCCGCCAGCTTCGCGGAGTCAAAGTCGTCCAGTCCCTGATGGCCGGCGTCGATTGGATAAGGCCGTGGCTCCCAAAAGACATCACCCTCTGCGACGGCCGCGGAATCCACGACATCTCCACCTCCGAGTGGACCCTCACCGCGATCCTCTCCGCCCTCAAGCGCTTCCCTGTCTATCGCGATCTCCAACTCCGCCACGAGTGGGGAGGCCAGGCTGCCTTCAAAGATGACTTCCTCAACGAGACCGGCACCAACGTCGGCCAGTACCGCATCCTTGGTGAAGATCTCGCCGGCAAATCCGTCCTCATCGTGGGCTACGGCTCCATCGGCGCCGCTATCGAGGCGCGCCTCACGCCCTTCGGCGTCTCCGTCACCCGCATCGCCCGCACGCCCAAACAGCAGCCGCCCGTCTTCGCGATCTCGCAGCTACACAACCTTCTTCCCACCGCCGACATCATCGTCCTCATCGTCCCCCTTACCCCTGAGACCCGCTCTCTCATTGGCGCACCCGAGATGGCCCTCATGAAGCGCGGCGCGCTCCTCATCAACGCCGCGCGCGGCCCCGTCGTCGACACCGATGCCCTCGTCGAAGCCCTCAACGCCCACCACATCCGCGCTGCCGTCGACGTCACCGACCCCGAGCCGCTCCCCTCCGATCACCCGCTCTGGTCCGCTCCGAACTGTCTCATTACCCCACACGTCGCCGGATCCACACCCGAGTTCATCCACCGCGCCTTCCGCTTCGGAGTCGATCAAGTCCGTCGCTACATCGCTGGCCAGCCACTCGAAAACCTCGTCAACGACATCGGCTACTGAAACAGAAGAGCCGCGCCTCGAACATCAGGCGCGGCTGCCGATCCTACCTTCTATCACCCTGAGATCACTCCGGCCTCGCTACATCCGGCGAGTACGAGGCATCCTCGGAAGATCGTCGTCGTACTC
>Ga0105248_10003311_pt1 | contig 17881 bp, 17 predicted proteins | sample KBSS34metaG_FD_81524 | JGI IMG/M metagenome (GOLD analysis project Ga0105248, IMG submission 81524) | Switchgrass rhizosphere microbial communities from Kellogg Biological Station, Michigan, USA - KBS S3-4 metaG | ecosystem: Host-associated > Plants > Roots > Rhizosphere > Soil | place... | reverse complement strand
TGGGTATGCTGGACGTGCCGGCAGGATCGATCAACGTGGTGCCGGGGCGCTGTCGTTTCAGCCTCGACGTTCGCGCGCCGACCGACGACGTGCGCGATGCGTGTGCGAGCGACGTGCTGGCGCAGGCGGCCCGCATCTGCGACCGGCGGGGCGTGCGTCTTGTCGTCGAGCAGACGATGCGCGCGGACGCGGCGCCGTGTGCTCCCACGTGGCGCAAGCGATGGGAACGCGCCGTGGACGCACTCGGGCTGCCCATTCATCGACTAGCGAGCGGCGCCGGCCACGACGCCATGAAGTTGCACGAGGTGATGCCGCAGGCGATGCTGTTCGTGCGCGGACAGAACAACGGGATCAGTCACAATCCGCTGGAATCGATCACCAACGACGACGCCGACCTCGCCGTCCGTGCATTTTCCGTGCTGAGTGAACAGCTCGCGGACGAGTGCCGCTGACCGGCAGAGAAGCGCGCGCGTCGGAATCATCCCGTTGACGGGCCGCTTGCAGACGACCCGGACTGCTACACTCCGTGGTGGATGAAGCGCGTGTTTTCGAGCGAGATTCGGTGATGGCAACGCTCGCCGTCTCCGATACCGGTGATGGTCGTCGCGTGCTCGCATTGGGCGGACGGCTCGATGCCACGACCATCCGCGACGTATGGGCGCAAGCGCGACGCGCGATCACCGGCGCATCGGACCGCCGCATCCTCGTCGACGCCGAGAACGTCGAATACTGCGATGGGGCCGGCGTCGCGATGCTGGTCAACCTGATCCAGCAGCGCAACCCGGGCGACGTGCAGGTCGCAAACCTGAAGCCGGCGTTCGAGACGCTGCTGCAGCAATTCGACGTGCAGGCGCTCGATCATGATCTCGACCCACCCCCGACGCGGCGTCCTGCCGTCGAGGAGATCGGGGTCATCGTCGCCGGAATGGGCGAGGACCTGCGCCAGCAGATCGTCTTCATCGGGGAAGCGACGGCCGCGTTGTTCTACGCGGCGCTGCACCCGTCCACGATCCGCTGGCGGGACGTGTGGCGGATCTGCGAGCGCGTGGGCGCGGACGCGCTGCCGATCGTCGCGCTGATCGCATTTCTGCTCGGCGTGATTCTCGCGTTCCAGTCGGCGATTCCCATGCGCAAGTTCGGCGCCGAGATATTCGTCGCCGACCTGATCGGTCTCGCGATGCTGCGCGAGCTCGGCCCGCTGATGACGGCGATCCTGCTGGCCGGCCGCTCGGGCGCGGCGTTCGCGGCCGAGATCGGAACCATGACCGTCAACCAGGAAGTGGACGCGCTGACCACCATGGGTCTCGATCCCGTGCGCTTCCTCGTCACGCCACGCATCATCGCGGCGCTGCTGATGACGCCGCTGTTGACGCTGTTCGCTGACCTCATAAGCCTGCTCGGCGGTGCCTTGACGTTGCAAAGCTTCGCCATTCCATTCGTGACCTTCGTTCACGAGGTAGAGGCGATCGTCGATTATTCGGACTTCTTCGCGGGCTTCGTCAAGTCGTTCGTGTTCGCCGTGCTGATCGCCGGCATCGGTTGTCTCCGGGGCTTGCAGACGAGCGCCGGCGCGTCGGCTGTCGGAGATGCGGCGACGCGCGCCGTGGTTTCGGGCATCATCCTGCTCGTCGTCGTCGACGGCGTGTTCGCCGTCATCTATTTCGTGCTCGACATCTGAGGAAACACTGAGCGATCGTCACGTGGACGCTGCGGGCGAACCGATCATCAAGGTGCGCAATCTCACCGTCGGCTATGGCGACGTCGTGCTGCTCGAGCGCGTGGGCTTCGACGTGCGGCGAGGCGAGGTGTTCGTCATTCTCGGCGGCTCGGGGAGCGGCAAGAGCACGCTGCTGAAGCACATGATCGGGCTGCTCGAGCCGAATTCCGGAAGCGTCGTCATCGACGGCGACGACATCATCACCGCGTTGGGAGAGAGGCGACGGGCCATCCTGCGCAAGATCGGCGTGATGTATCAATCGGGCGCGCTCTTCGGGTCGATGACGCTCGCCGAGAACGTGCGGCTGCCGCTGGAGGAGTATACGGATCTCACGTCCGACGAGATCGGGCTCATCGCGCGCATGAAGCTGTCGCTCGTCGGTCTCGGCATGTACACCGGTCATCTGCCCGCCGAAATCTCCGGCGGAATGCAGAAGCGCGCGGCAATTGCGCGCGCGATGGCGCTCGACCCCATGATCCTGTTCCTCGACGAGCCGTCGGCCGGACTCGACCCGATCACGTCCGCGGAGCTCGATGGGCTGATCACGCGACTCTCCCGGAGCCTCGGCGTCACATTCGTGATTGTCACGCACGAGCTGCCGAGCATTTTCGCCGTTGCCGATCGGGTGATCATGCTCGACCGTCGCAGGAAGGGCATCGTCGCCGAGGGCGACCCGCGCAAGCTTCGCGACACGAGCGAGGATCCGTGGGTACGCCAGTTCTTCAACCGGGAAGCCGAACCGGTCGCCGCATGACGATGGAGCGAACGAGCGCGGCAAGCGTGCAGACACGGGCTGCGGTCACGCGCGTCGACACGCCCGCCGGCGCCGCGCGCCATGCCGCGTATACCGGCGGAGCCTCGATGGGAAGCCATTGACGTGGCCGCCAAGGCGAACTATTTCAAGCTCGGCCTCTTCGTCATCGGCGCCGTTGCCGCCGGCGTGGCGGTGCTGCTCATCATCGGCACCGGTGGCTGGCTGAAGCCGCGCACCACGATGGAGACCTACTTCAACGAGTCGGTCCAGGGACTGGACATCGGCTCGAAGATGAAATATCGCGGCGTCGTCATCGGCGAAGTGACGCGCATCAGCTTCACCTACGTCAAGTACGAGCAGGACAAACCGATGATCGAACGCAAGCGCTACGTGCTCGTCGAGGCGCAGCTCGAGCCGCGCCTCGTCGGCGGCCGCGCGGCAAACGACATCGCGAGTCCCGAGTCGAGCAGGATCGAAGTCGAGCGCGGGCTGCGCGTCCATCTCGCGCCGCAAGGGATCACCGGCACCAACTATCTGGAGCTCGACTACGTCGATTCGCCAACGCCGCTGCTGCCGATCGACTGGACGCCGGAGAACATCTACATTCCGAGCACGCCATCGACGGTAACGACGTTCGTCAACGCTGCGTCCGAGATCATCGACCGGCTGCATCGTCTCGACATCGAGACGACGATCGCGAAGGTCAACAAGCTGCTCACCACCGCGACGGACCGCGTTGCAAGCGTGGATTCGGCCGGCATTTCGAAGGGCATCTCGGACGTGTCGAAGCGCGCGGATCGGACGCTGGCGAAGATCGAGTCGACGCTTGACGGCGTCGCTGCGAAAAAGCTGTCGGACGAAGCGGTGGGGCTGCTCGGGGAGCTGCGACAGACGAACGGCGAGCTCAAGTCGTTCCTCGCCAACCCCGCATTCACGAAACTCCCTGACGATACGTCGGCGACGCTTGCGAGCGTCCGTCAACTCGTGAGCGATCCCAAGCTGCCGCAGTCGATCGCGCACCTCGAACGTACGCTCGCACGCCTCGATCGCATCTTCGGCGGAGGTGAAGGGGATCTCGCGACGACGTTTGCCAACCTGCGCCAGATCACCGACAACCTGCGCGATTTGACGGAAGACGCGAAGCGATATCCGTCGAACCTGTTCTTCGGCGCCCCACCTCGTCCGCTGGAGCGCACTCCATGATCCGCCGCAAGTCCGTGAACAGGTGTCTACCCGTGGCAGGGCTATGCACTGTACTGCTCGCGATGCTGCTCGGCGCGTGCTCCGCGCTGACACGGTCGGCGCCGGTGCGTCAAACGTACCTGCTCGAGCCTCCGGTCCCGGCGGCGATTGCGCAGCCACGATCCGGCGCATTGCGCGTCGGCTCGATAAACGTCGCTGCGCCGTTTCGCGGCAAGTCGTTCGTCTATCGGATCGACGAGCTGCGCTTCGATACCGATTTCTACGTCGAATTCCTCGTGCCGCCGGCAACGATGCTCACGGAACAGACGGCACGCGCGCTCGTGCGCGCACATCCGTTCACGCGTGTGGCAGGTCCCGGTGACGGGGGCGAGGCCGAATGGGTTCTCGACGGATTTGCTTCAGCGCTCTATGCCGATACGCGCGAAACCGGCAAGCCCGCGGCCGAGATTGCGATCACCTACTACCTGACGCCTGCGGGAGGATCGGTGCAAACGCCGGTGTGGCAGCACGAGTACCGCCGCCATGCGCCGATGCGCGATTCATCGCCGCTTGCTTATGCCGAGGCGCTCAATGCCGCGTTCGGCGAGATCGTCGCGGAGCTTGCTCGCGATCTTGCAACCGTGCCTCTGCCGAAACCGCAGGCGTCAGTCGCTCCGCACGGCAACGAGGTCGTGCGCGCCGGATGAAGTAACGCGCGCGTTCACGAAGCTTCCAGGAACTGCATCGCGCATCCCGGTGATGCGCACGGTGCCGTCGATCTCCGGCGCGTCGGCAGTCGTTCGTCCGATCGTGTCGTCGCCCTCGACGGAGTCGACGAGCACCAGGAGGTCCTGACCCACCTTGGCCCGCAAACGCTCGGCGCTGATGCGGGATTGAGTCGCCATCAGCCGCGCGCGCCGTTCCTCCTTGATGACGTCCGGCAGAGGATCGGGCAGCGCATTGGCGGCGGCGCCGTCGACCGGCGAATACGCGAAGCAGCCGACACGATCGAGCTGCGCCTCGCCGAGGAATGCGAGGAGCTCCTCGAACTCGGCGTTGGTTTCGCCGGGAAAGCCTACGATGAACGTGCTGCGAAGCGTGATGGCCGGCTGGGCACGACGCCATGCGCGCACGCGATCGAGCACCTTCTCCGGCGCGGCCGGACGTTTCATCAGCTTCAGGATGCGCGAGCTCGCATGCTGGAACGGCACATCGAGATAGGGGACGAGTCCGCCCTGCGCGGGCGCGGACGTCATCAGCGGAACGACGTCGTCGACGTGCGGGTACGGGTAGACGTAATGCAGGCGCACCCACGCGCCGTGTGCCCGGCCGAGGGCGTCGAGTTCGGATGCGAGCTCGAAGAGGCGCGTCTTCAAGGGGCGGCCGCGCCAGAAGCCGGTCCGATATCGGATGTCGACGCCATACGCGCTCGTGTCCTGCGAAACCACGAGCAGCTCCTTCACGCCCGCGTTCAGCAGCCGCTCCGCCTCGATCAGCACGTCGCCGATGGCGCGCGACGCGAGATCGCCGCGCATCGACGGGATGATGCAGAACGTGCAGCGATGATTGCAGCCCTCGCTGATCTTCAGATACGCGTAGTGCCGCGGCGTGAGCTTGATGCCCTGCGGCGGCACCAGGTCGACGAACGGATCATGCGGCTTCGGAAGATGCGCATGGACGGCGCTCATCACCTCCCGGGTCGCATGCGGTCCCGTCACGGCGAGCACCCGCGGATGGGCGGAACGCACGAACTCCCCGCCTTCCTTCGCGCCAAGGCAGCCGGTGACGACCACCTTCCCGTTCTCGGCGAGCGCCTCTCCGATCGCATCGAGCGACTCGGCGACCGCGGCATCGATGAACCCGCACGTGTTCACGACGACGAGGTCGGCGCCGGCATAGGAGGGCGCGATCGCGTAGCCTTCCGCACGGAGCTGCGTCAGGATCTGTTCGGAGTCGACGAGTGCCTTGGGACAACCGAGCGACACGAAGCCGACGCGTGGCGCGGCGTTTCTACGGGGCGGCGCGGGCATGACTCGAACGATCGAGAAGGCGGGAGCGGCTGCGTGCGCAGCGCGCGTGTGGACGTTGCATCAGGATGCGCGAATCGACTGGATGGCGCGAAGCGGACCGCCTGCGCGAAATGATCAGCGCTTCTTGTCGGCGTCGTCGTCGGATCCCGCAGGCTGGCCGAATCCCGGAAACGGAAAGGCCGAGAACATCCCGCGCGTCTGATCCTGCATCCGTTGCTGCATGTCCATGAAGAGCCGCGCGCTCTGCTCGAGATAGTTCCCGAGCATTCCCTGCATCGCGGGCGCCTGCATCTGCATGAATTGTTTCCAGAGCTCGGGCGTCAGCAGCATCTTGTCGCCGTACACCTGCTTGGCCTGTTCCTGCAGCTTCTTCTGGATGGCGAGAAACGCCTGCACGTTCTGCTCGATGTACTGGCCGATCACCGTCTGCTGCGCCGTGCCGTAGAACCGGATCATCTGGGTGAGCATCTCCGAGCTGAACATCGGCAGCCCCGCCGACTCCTCGTCGAGGATGATCTGCAGCAGGATGGAGCGCGTCAGGTCCTCGTTGGTCTTGGCGTCCACGACACGGAACTCGATCCCTTCGAGCACCATCTGCTTGACGTCCGCGAGGGTGATGTAGCCGCTGTTGGCCGTGTCGTACAGCCGGCGGTTCGGGTACTTCTTGATGGTACGGGTGTCGGGTGTCATCGGCTGACTCTACTCCATTCCGCGATTCATAAATGGCTGATTTCCCTAATTTTTAACCGATGCCTGACCCTCGGCCGTGTGTCATGCTGCATTGCACAAAAAACGCTTGACTTGCAGTCCAGACGTCCCTACAATGTGTTTTGTGCGGTGCAGCAAAGCGTGGTCCCCGGGCAGTGTCGGGCAGACCTCAGAACAGGCACCGAATAGCGGCGGGAAGGGCGAATGTACCGGTCCTGCCAAAGGCAAATGGGTCCTCGTACCCGCCATTGAAAGGTAACCATGTACAACGCAACGGAACAATTCGCTGAAATCAATCAAGTCAACGTGTCGAACGCCATCAAGCTCGCGTCGTTCTCCATCGAGAACGCCGAGAAGCTGGTGCAACTGAACATCAACGCCGCGAAGCTCGCGATCGCCCAGGCCGTCGAAGGCGCGCAAGCTGCCGCGTCGGCCAAGGACGTGCAGGAACTCCTCGCGCTCCGCGCCAAGCTGACGGAAGTCGGCGTGCAAAGCGCGACGGGATACTCGCGGACGCTCTACGAGCTGTCGTCGGAAGCGCAAGCGGGCTTCTCGGCGCTGGCCGAGGAAACGTGGGCAAATTACACTAAGGGTGTTGCGGCCTGGGTTGAAAAGGCCAGCCAGAACGCGCCGGCCGGCTCCGACGTCGCCGTCAACGCGCTGAAGTCGACGTTCGCGGCCTCGACTGCCGCCTTCGATCAGTTCCAGAAGGCCACGAAGCAGGTTGTCGATCTGGCCGACGCGAGCGTTCGCGCCGCTGCCGCCAATGCGACGAAGGTCGCGGCGAACGGCAAGGCAACGAAGCGCGCGGCAGCGTAAGGCAGCTCCCGGCCGGTCTTCCGGCTGGCGGCGAGGGAAGACGCGGGCCGGGTTGAAACGCCCTGCCCGCATCCCAAGATCGCGCACTGGTGGTGTCTCCACTGTATCAATTCTCTCCTCCTGATTGATACAGCCTTCACGACCCCGCTTCGGCGGGGTCTTTTTTTGCCCGTTTTTCACTGTAACCACCCTGTTTCGAAAGGATAAACAGGCAACAGTCGAGCGCCGACGCGCGCTGCATGCTCACCTGCCGCCGACACCAGGCGTGCAGATCATCGAGCACGTCGCATCGCGAAGCGTTATTCCGCGCGATCGTCGATGGCTACCACGAGGGGGCATCGTGGCCAAGCGCATGGATGCGCTGTATCGGGCCGGCAAGCATCCTTCGTGGATCAAGATCAAGAACCGGGATTGCTCGCGGAGGGGCGCGGTCGAGTGGCGGAGCTCATGAGACCGCGCGACTTCTTAGATCACTTCCATGGTTCCTGTTAGCGCAATGTGAAGTGCGCCCAGCACGATGTCGGCAGCGTCGGTCTCCCTCTGAATGTTGTAGAGGTCTTCGTTCGGTCGCGGTTCGATGTCACCGACTTCGCCCTGCGCGTTGAAGTGAAAAGACCAATTCGGACCTATTGCATCACCCTCGGGTGAAAGAGACGTGATAGCAACCACACCGTGCGCGGCAGCGTGATCGTAGCTAAATGTGAATTCAACCACCTTACCCAAAAAGCGAGCGATGAACTTCGCCGGTGGAATCGGCTCGATGGTGATGCCCGGCAGTCGATACTCGGGTTCGGCGAGGAGGGAGGCTCCATTTCGGAACAAGTTAAAGAGTTCCAACATCCGAGCATACCGCCGGCTGGCCGCATCAAGGTCCTGCACGTACCGTTGACTCGTATGTAGTTTCATATTAATGATTCGACAGGGTGCATGAGCACGTTGATCTTACTCGTAACCACTCTCTGCGGCACCGATTTGGTACCACTTTCCGTAAGTACCCTGACGCGAAAGAAGAGAACAGCCTGCGTGACCGATGGAACGGCTGGGCAATCAAGTAGGCCCGCCGTGTTCGAGGCCACTGATGGCTACAGATGTCCCGGTGGCCATCGCGTCGATCGAGCGCGTTGTCGCAATCGCAGGAACTCGACCGCGAACTGATGCATGTCGCCAGCGTGCCTGAAGAACACGATGCGCTGATGGCGGAGATCCGCGCGCACGTTGCAGGCAACTTAGCGGCTCGGTTTACTACGCCCGCAAGCACAGTCGACATGCTGCATTGAACGAGTGACGCGGTTCATCTACAACGCTGGGACGCAAAACTTCAACATTGGGCGGCGTGGAGTGCGGCGGCCCGAGATCGCGCGTGAAGTCCGCATGTGACGCGACGTGGGCGATTGCGCACCGTGTCGTGCGTTCGGGCGCCGCATACTTCGTCTGCCCGGCGTGCAGGGTTTTCACAGCTGGAACGAAGTGCTTCGACCCACCCCCGAGGGTAGCTTCGTGAGTCTTGACAGCGATTCAATGAAGTTGAGGAAACCCGGGAAATGGGGTTCCTCAAACTGACGCCGAAGTTCGACTATGACTTTGTCTTGTTGATCGGCGCGTTGAACCAAGCGCGGTCACCGGGACCCCATTCGAGGGATGAGCTTACCGATGAACTCAGATAATTCATCTTGCAGCACCAGATCGTAGATATCGCACGTAGGAGGAACGGGGGTCCTTATGTCGCAGCAGACGCACACTAGTCGATTGAAGGTTTGCGGCTGTAAGCAGCGAATTGAACTTTATGGGCACAAGACGGACTCCGAAAGAATTTGGCAACATGCGCGCGGGCGACCCGCTTTCGAGCGCCGAGCGGAGGCCTTCGTCGTCAGGAGCGGCCTGCGCTTTCGGTTCGAGGTAGGCTGCGGCCGGCCGTTTCTTCTTCTGTCGCCAGGTGCTCTTGCATTGCCGCCAGGGTGCGCAGTAGCGCCGTCAGGAACTCTTCGGCTTGACCGGTTGGATGACCGTCAGCGCGCAGGTCGATGATGCGCGCCTGTTGTTCCGCGATAAGGCGCTCGCCTTCCGCTACGTGGCGTCGCGCCCTTTCGAGCGGAGTTTCCATGCTCGGCCTCCGATTCTTTAGCGTGTGTGGCGGGGCGAGAGGTGCGCCGCCTGGAAGGTAGACCATCTGAGGGACCAATTCCCGGCACCGTGTCCGACGTTTTGTATAATCAACGAGTTAGATGCGGTATATCAATTCTATACTCCGCATTGATACAGACTTGAACCCCGCACGCTCCGGCTTGCGGGGTTTTTTGGGTCGGAGGCGAGGCGCCGCGCGCCGCATCGGTGAGTCAGGCGGGTAGGGGGAAGCACACGCGAATGCGCGTTCCGCGGCCGGGCACCGTTCGAACGTCGAACGTACCTCCGGCAAGCGTCGCGCGTTCTTTCATCGAAACGAGGCCGAAGTGCTTCTGTTTCGCTGCGGGCGTTTGCAGCGAAGCGTAATCGAAACCGTTGCCGTCGTCGGCGATGACGAGTTCGACCTGGCCGCCGTCGCGCTGCAACGCGACATCGATGTTCCGCGCGCGTGCGTGGCGCGCGGCGTTCGATAGCGCTTCCTGGCAAATCCGATAGCACATCGTCTCGACGTCCGTCGAAAGCCGGCTCGGAATGCCGTCGCACTTGAACTCACTCGTCCAGCCAGCCGCTTCTGCCTGTTGCTCGAGCAGCGCCTGGAGCGCGTCGGCCAAGCCGAGATCATCGAGAACGGCAGGGCGAAGATTACGCGCGACGCTTCGCAGCTGCTTCACAGCACCGTCGAGCGTCCTTACGCATTCTTCGATGCGTTCAGCGCGTTTCACATCGCTTCGAAGGGCTGACGCTAGCTGCAGCCGGATCAAGGTGAGCGCGCCGCCGATGCCGTCGTGCAACTCGCGGGAGAGGCGCCGTCGCTCGTCCTCCTGCGCGGCGATGAGTCGCAGGGTCAGCGCCTGCGTTTCCTGACGGGCCGAAGTGATTCGGACGTTCGCGGCGGTCAGCTCGGCTGTCCGTTCGCTGACGAGACGCTCCAGGTTGTCGTTGAGCTCCCGAAGCCTGCCCTCGATGGTGCGGCGCTCCTCCACCTCGTCAAGCAGCCTTTTCTCGGCGACCTTGCGCTCGGTCAGGTCGCGCGTCACCTTGCCGAAACCCGTCAATTCGCCCGCTTCGTCGCGCAACGCGGTGATCACCACGTTGCTGCAGTACCGCGTGCCGTCCGCGCGCAGTCGCCATCCTTCTTCCTCGACCCGTCCCTGTGCCGCTGCGGTCTTCAACTCGCGCGCGGGCTTGCCGCTTTCGACGTCTTCGCTCGGGTAAAACACCGAGAAGTGCCGACCCAGAATCGCTTTCGCGCTATAGCCGGTGATCTTCTCGGCGCCCGCGCTCCAGCTGACGACATGTCCTTCGCGATCCAGCAGAAAGATCGCGTAGTCGACGACGCTCCGCGCCAGGATGTGAAACCGCTGCTCCGATTCCAGGAACGTCTTCTGCTCGGCCTGCCCTCGCCGCGCGAGCCCGTAGAGAATGTGCAGCGTCGTCGCAACGGCTGCGACCAGCAGCGCGAGGACCCACCAGAACCCGTACAACCGGGTCCTATGCGCGTCTCCGCGGCTCGCGAGCAGCCGTCGTTCGTCTCCGTCCAGGGCATCGAGGACCTCGCCCAATCGAGTCACCTGCGACGAACGCGTCTCACCACCGATGATCGCCTGCGCCGCTTCGAGCCCGTCCGATCGCCGTGCAGCGACGATCTGCTGTCCGGTCGCAACAAACGGTTGGAGCGCTGCGTCCAGATCGCGAAGTCGCGACTGTTGCTCCGGATTGTCGGCCGTCAGTTCCTTGAGGGTCGCGACTTCCGCGTGCAGCCCTTCGACGGGATCCCCGGGAGACCTGAGAAAGTGCTCGCTGCCGGTCAACGCGAAACCACGGTACGCGTTCTGGATTTCGGCGACCCACGTTCGCGTGCTCGAAACGTGCGTCAGCACCTCGTTCGAGTGAGCGACGCGCTCGGCGGTGCGTTCCTGTTCGCTGGCGACCCACGTGGTCCCGGCCGCGAGCAGGGCGACGCCCGCCGCGGAAACCAGCGTCAGCGTAAGCAGGTGCTCTGAACGGCGCGATGGTGCGATCATGGGTCGATCGCATGCGGCCCGAGGTTGGCGAACCAGGCAGTATAGGCGCCCAGCCGATGCTTGCCTAATCGGCGGGATGCGTCCGGCTCATTCGACTTTCCCCACGCGCTGCACGGCTTCGGCAAGCTTCTTCGCGTCCGCTTCCCAGAATCGGCGCATCTCGGGGGCGTCGAGATACTGAACGGGGGTCTCGACAGTCGTCAACGTGCTGACGAAGCGTGCATCGGCGGCGGCAACGCGCGCGGCCTCGCGCAGGCGCGTCACGATCGCCTCGGGCGTTCCCGCCGGCGCAAACAATGCCGACCATTGGAAGAACACCGCGTCGAAGCCGGATTCGGTCAGCGTCTTCACCTCCGGGAAAGAGCCGATCCGGTGATCGCCCCAGGAGGCAAGCACCCGCACCTTGCCCGCCTTGACGTGCTGCAGCACCGTCGACGGGCCGGTCGACAGCGCATCGACCTGGCCGCCGAGAAGCGCGATGACTGCGGGACCGCCGCCCGTGAACGGCACGTGCAGCAGCTTGACGTTCGCACTTTGCGCGAACATTTCCATCGGCATGTGCATCGTGCCGTAATTGCCCGACGATCCGTAGGTGATCGCCCCCGGGCGCTTGCGGGCATCGTCGACGAAGTCTTGCACCGTCTTCCACGGGCTGTCGGCACGCACGGCTAGCACCGTCGGATCGGCCGTGAGACGCGCGATGGGCGTGAACTGATCGAGCTGGTAGAGCGGTGCGCGTCCAAGCACCTTGTCGGCCTCGGGAAGGATCGAGATCGACGACAGCGCCATGAGCAGCGTGTAACCGTCGGGCTTGGCTTTCGCAACGAAGCCCATGCCGATGCCGCCGCCGGCGCCGGGCTTGTTGTCGATCACCACCGGTGTCTTGAGCTCGCGCGAAAGCGCATCGGCGAACGGACGCCCGACGATGTCGGCGACGCCGCCCGGCGGGAATGGGACGACCAGTGTGATCGGATGCGACGGATACGGCTCTTGCGCCGATACTGCGAACGAAACGAGAAGGAGGGCGGCCATTGCGAGCAGACCTCCAGCACTCGTCACTCCGCACCGACGCGGCGTGTCCCCGGTGCGATCAAGCGCGTGTGCGTGCTTCATTTCATGTTCCCGTGAAGTGAAGACTCGGTGCGTCCCCGGCCTGATCAAGCGCGTATGCGGGTTTCATGCATGTTCCCGTGAAATGAAGACTCGGTCCAAGGCAATGAATCCTTCAAGTCGCGGCATCCCGAGACAAATGATGCCCGCGTTCAGGCGATCGCATGTGAGCCGGACGCGCGCTACTTTGCGGGCACGACCGACGCCTTGAGCTCCGCCCCGTCGAATTCGATCGCCGGACGATGTCCCGGGTTCAGGATCACCGTTTCGTCGCCGTTCAACATCGCGGCGAAACGCTCTCCGGCTACCGGCACCGCCTTGCCGGCGAAGCCGGTTCCGAACGCCTCCTGGTCGAAGATCGTGCGATCCGAGAATACCGGAATGAACGAGCGCTCGTTCTGCTGGAACGAAAGCGCGGCAAGCGTCGCCGAATGCGGGTCGGGAATGATGAGCAGCGTGCGGCTCATCAGCGCGCGAGCCAGCGAGGGCTTCCTGGCAGGATCGGCTCGAACCTCGGCGATCAGCGTTTCGATCGATTCGTCCGACTGCAGCGCGCGCGGCGAAGAGGAAGTGGACGGCATCGGTTGCGCGCAACCGGCAAGGAGTGCGGCAATGACGAGTGCAATGAACGGGTGGAATCGGAGTCGCGGCAACGCTTGCGCGCATTCGCGCGACAGTCGACGAGCAGGCATTGGATGAGTGGCGGGAGAAAGGAATGAGGACGCCCCGCCACGGCGGTTGCCGGGGCGGGGCGTCGCGAGTAACGACGGATTATGCGCTGCGATACGCGCGCGTCCGCCTCGAACGAATCAGTACCCGACGGCCGCACCATCCTTTCGATGATCGGAGCCGGCCCGGTAGAAGCCCTTGATCGGTTGCAGCGGGCACTTCGGGTTGTTCGCGGCAGCGGGGCCATTGCAAGCATTGCCCGGCCCGCCCGTTGCCTGCGGGGCGTTCGGGTCGGCGGTGAACATGATCGCCTGGAAGCCACCCACTGCGCCCCCATTGGCCGACACCACGTTGTGCCCCATCGCCGCCAACGGTCCGCCGACGAGGTTGTACAACTGCGACTCGAGGTCGACCTGGTTGGCGACCTGGTCGTGATGGAAGCGCGCCATGTCCGTCGCGGCCTGCAGGTTCGCTCCGAGGTCGATGATGTTGACGAGCGTTTGTGCATGGCCCTGGGCCTGCATGTCACCACCCATCAAGCCGATCGTCATCAGCGGCCTGCCGTCCTTCATCACGAATCCCGATGCCAGCGTGTTGTACGGACGCTTGTGCGGTTCGATCAGGTTCGCACTGTTCGGGTCGAGCGTGAACTGCTGTGCCCGGTTATGCAGCAGGAAACCGTAGCCCGGGACCGTGATGCCGGATCCGAAGCCACCCCAATTGCTGTTGACGAAAGCGACCATGTTGCCCCAGCGGTCGGCAGTGGACATGACGATCGTGCCGCCGATATCGGCCGGTCCTGCCTGCGTCGCGGACGCATGCGTCGGGCTCACGTTGTCGCATAACGTCGCGGCATAGGACTTGGACAGCAGCTTGCTGAGCGGGATCGTCTCGAAATTGGGATCCGCGTTATAGAACGTCAGGTCCGCATAACCGAGCTTTTTCGCTTCGATCATCAGGTGCCAGTAGAGCGGATCTCTCGGTCCGAGACTTGCGAGCGTCTTGCCCGGCGCCCACTGCGGAACGCACACCTCGAGAATGTTCAGGATCTCGAGCGTGTTCCAGGCCTGTGAAGGCGGCGGCAGCTCCCATACGTCGTAGCCGTGGTAGTTGGTCGTCGCGCCTTCCTGCCACTCGCCGTGATAATTGGCGAGATCCTCGAGCGTCATCGTCCCGCCGAGCGCATTCGACTTGGCGACGATCGCGTTGGCGATCTCGCCTTTGTAGAAGACGTCCCGTCCATACTTCTGCAGCAGCCTGAACGTCTTCGCGAGGTCAGGATTGCGAAACGCCTGCCCGAGAGCCGGTCCCTTGCCGTTGAACGGCTGCCACACGGCCACGGAGTCCGGATCCTTCTGCGTGCAGCAATTCGCAGGAGACGAAGGAACCGGCCCGATCGCGTTGGGAAGATTGAAGTTCGCGACCCGTTCCTGGATGGGCACGCCGTTCTCGGCGTAGTCGATCGCCGGTTGCAGCGTTTCCTTGAACGTGAGCTTGCCGAAGCGCGTCTCCATTTCGTCCCAGCCCCAGGCCGCACCCGGAACCGTCACCGAAAGGATGCCTCGCGGCATGCCGGAACCGAATGCGAAGTTGTTGGGGTTCCAGAAATAGCCGAGCGAGTTGTAATGTTGCAGCGTCGCCCCCGTCGGAGCCGTTCCGCTCGCATTCAGGAAGTAGAGCTTGTTCTCGCTCGCGATGTAGATGACGGCGAACACGTCGGCGCCGACGCCGGTGCTCGTGGGCTCGATAAGATTGAGGACCGCCGCGGCACCCACAGCGGCGTCGATCGCGTTGCCGCCTTGCTCCAGGATGCCGAGACCCGCCTGAGCTGCGAGCGCCTGGCTGGTGGTCACCATGCCGTTCCTCGCAACGACCTCCGAACGCGTCTGGCGCAGATATCCGCTTGCTCGATCCCCTGGCGGCGCACTGCAAAACGGAGGCGTCGGCGTATCGCTGCAGGCCCTGATCTGGGCCATACATTGCTGCCCGAACAGTGTCGCCGCCGCGATGGACAACAAGGCCGCGCCACGGCGAAGCGTGCGGCGTCGGCGAGATGATTCGTCGAGCGCACCGCTCGGTTCCTGTAACTTCATTCTCATGCAATCCCTCCCGTTGATCGGATGTCGCGCGCGCGTGACGCATGCGACGGCGGGCTCCTGCCCGCCCCGCAATCTATCCGGGTGCACCGGGTGCCGCTTTCACGCCTCTGCGGAAATTGTCGAAAACCTGCGATTGTTTGCGGAAGTGACGTCACTTCAAATGCAATCCGAAATGTTGGCGATCATTGAATAGGGCCTTGTTCGTTGTCGGAGCATGTCGATTCGTGGCCTCCGGTACCATGCCTCGATGAGTGCGCGAGCCATCCCGATCTGGATTGCACTACATTCGTTGCTGTTGGTTGCGCTTGCGCAGACCGCGAGCGGCCACGACGGGGAGCCGTCCGTGACCGAGCATAAGGCGCACACGACACACCGACAGACAGCGTTCGGTATCGACGGCAACCGTGGCGATGTCCAACGCACGGTCGAAATCCGGATGCGCGACGAAATGCGCTTCATCCCGGGGCACCTCGATGTGCGGCAGGGCGAGACGGTTCGCCTCAAGGTTGCGAACGACGGCAAGCTACCGCATGAGCTCGTTATCGGGACGAAGAAGGAGCTCGACGCGCACGCGGCGATGATGATGGAATCCGGGATGGCCCATGACGAGCCGTACGTCGCGCACGTGGCGCCCGGCGAGACGGGAGAGATCATCTGGAAATTCAATCGCAAAGGCCGCTTCCACTTCGCGTGCCTGGTTGCCGGTCACTACGAGGCCGGGATGGCGGGTACGATCACCGTCACGTCTCGCTGAGAATTGCCTGCCCCGGCAGGATCTGCCGCGCGCGGCGAGCCTGGCCGTTGCGACGTCGGCCCCGTCTTTTGGGGAACAGCGGCACCGGGTTGCAACATCAACGATCCAACCGGATGGCTGGAGGAGAAATCAAATGGATTCCGAGCAATATCAAGCGTGCATCGATGAATGCAACGCCTGCGCCGCCGCGTGCAACTACTGCGCGGCCGCCTGCCTGCAGGAGGAAAACGTCGCGGAGATGCGCGAGTGCATCCGCCTCGATCTCGACTGTGCAGGCATTTGCCTGCTGGCGGCGTCATACATGGCGCGCGGGAGCGACTTCGCCGCTGACATCTGCGCGTTCTGCCTCGACGTCTGCGAAGCATGTGCCGACGAGTGCGAGCGCCATGCCATGGACCACTGCCGCGAATGTGCGGCGGCGTGCAGAAGCTGTGCCGACGAGTGCCGGCGAATGAGCGACGACGCCGACTAGGAGTCGATGTTCGCGTGCGTCAGTCGAGCGCCCTGAACTGGCGGGGCGTCAGGCCCGTCACGCGATGGAACAGCACCGAGAAGTGACTGTGACTCGAGCATCCGATGCGGTCGGCGATCTCGGTGATCGGCAGATCGGATTGGCGCAGGAGCGCCTTCGCGAGCTCGACGCGCCGCTCCACGACGTACCGGTGCGGCGCCACGCCCGTCGCCTCGCGAAACGCGTGGGCGAAATGACCCGGGCTCAACGTGACCGCCTCCGCAAGCGCGGCGAGCGTGACCGGGCGACCAAGGTTCTCGTCGATGAACTCGATCGCCCGGCGGAGCTTGTGCGGCGACAACCGCGACTTCGGCCATTCGCGCACGCCCGTCGTCGCGTAGCTCCGCAACAGATGGATGGCAAGCTCGCAGGTCAGCGTATCCACGTGGAGAAGGCTGTCCGCGCCTTCGAGCTCGAGCGCCGCGAGCAGTCCTCGCGCGCTGTCCTCGATCGTCGTGTCGCGCGCCGCGAAGACGTCGCGGAGCTCGAATCGGTCCGGGTCGAGCGCGCATTCGTCGCCCGCGACCCTCGAAATGTAAGCGGGCGCTAGCCGGAGCAGGATCACCAGACTCTGGCTTGATTGTGCCCAGCGAACCGCCGGTCCGATAGGCGTGATCGCGACATCGCCGGGTGCCATCTTTCGCACCTTGGTCCGGCCGTTTCGCGTTCGCTGGAGGTTGACCGTACCGGCAAGATGAACCGAAATCACGTGATCCGCGGGCTGCACGACTGTGTCGAGCTGGTGAAAGCTGTGCAGTTCGACGGTCAGTCCATGCCATCCGCGCGCGCGGCTGCTGAGAAGCGGGTCGGGCACGGTCCCCGCGAGGACGACGGTCGCAGGCGCCGGACGAATCCTGCTCGCGTGCGGGCGGGTGGTGAAGGAAGTCCGCAGATGCGCGGAGGTCGTGAAACCGTTGCCGTTGGTCGCGGACTGCGGGGCGTCGGTGTTCTCTCCAGTTGCGCGCATTCAGTATCTTGATGCTTGCAGGACCGCGGCCGCGATTCCTCGCGGCCACGCGGTCGAGCCAATGCTCAGAACATGTGCTGCCCGCCGTTGATGGCGATGTTTGCACCTGTCAGGAATGCCGCCTCATCGCTTGCGAGATAAGCGACGAGCCCCGCGACCTCTTCCGGCTTCCCGAGGCGGCCCATCGGAATCTGCGGAATGATCTTGCTGTCCAGCACTTCCTTGGGAATCGCCATCACCATCTTCGTGCCGATGTAGCCCGGCGAGATCGTATTGACCGTGACGCCCTTCCGCGCGACTTCGAGTGCCAGCGCTTTCGTGAAGCCGTGCATCCCGGCCTTCGCCGCAGAGTAGTTCGTCTGGCCGAAGGCGCCCTTCTGCCCGTTCACCGAGGAGATGTTGATGATGCGACCCCA
>Ga0105248_10003309_pt1 | contig 17885 bp, 17 predicted proteins | sample KBSS34metaG_FD_81524 | JGI IMG/M metagenome (GOLD analysis project Ga0105248, IMG submission 81524) | Switchgrass rhizosphere microbial communities from Kellogg Biological Station, Michigan, USA - KBS S3-4 metaG | ecosystem: Host-associated > Plants > Roots > Rhizosphere > Soil | place... | reverse complement strand
TCGGAGCCACGATCGGCGAGTCGATGCTGGGCTGGTACGGTGAGGCAGCGTATGACTTCCTGCGCCGCGACCGGGAAGGATCCAGCGGTCGCGCGCTCTTCCTGTTCGGACGCTATGAGCAGTTCGATACGAATCAGGACGTCCCGACCGGATTCGTCGCGAATCCCGCCGCGAATCGCACCGTGATCACCGGCGGCCTCTCGTACATGCCGGTCGAGAAGGTCGCCTTCAAGGCGGACCTCGAGCACTGGACGGATGACACCGACGCCGATCTCACGCGATTCAATCTCGGCGCCGCGTTTCAGTTCTAGCTGAAGGAGAGCACCATGATCTCGAAGCTCGCAAGGGCCGCGGTTCTCGTCGCAACCATCGGTAGCGTCTCCATTCCGGTTGCCGAAGCCGGTCCTCCTCGCGCCGCACAGGCGGGCGGCCCGGCGGCCGTCGCGACGGAGCCCGCTCCGTTCGCGCGCGTGTACCTTGCCATCAAGGGCTGCACCTCCTGCGCGCACTGCCGCACCACCATCCGCCAGATGGTGAACACGAAGTCCGCCGGCGGCGAAGCGCACATGAGCGCGGATCAGGTCGAGGTTCGGTATCCCAAGCCGACCACCGTCCCGCTCAAGGACGTGATCCACTCCCTTGCGGAGAATCGCCTTCACGATCTCAGCCTCGTGGACGTGCTCTTCGAGGCGCGCGGGACGGTCGTCCCCGGCCCGAACGGCACCGCGACGTTCAAGCTCGCGGAGACGGGGCAGGCGTTCCCGGTCACCATCGACAAGGCGGTGCGCCGGCCGACCGACGGTACGGCGGTGCGCCTGACCGCGGTCGTCGACGGATGGCGGACCAAGGACAAGTCGGCCCTCTCGCTCTACGCGCGCACGATCGAGACGAACTGATCGGCATCTCGTTCCCAGGTTGACAAGGCCGGGGCTACAACTCAGAATCCGCTCCCATCCAAGGACTTAGAAGGAGGGATCGTGGACGACCTGAGGGGCAAGTCGGCACTCGTCACCGGCGGAACGCGCGGAATCGGCAAGGCCATCGCGCTCGCGCTCGCGGACATGGGCGCGGACGTCGCGATCAACTTCTTCCGGAGCCGCGAATCGGCCAAGGCAGCCGTCGCGGAGATCCAGGCCAAGGGCGTCAAAGCGCTCGCCGTGCGCGCGAACATGGGGAACGAGGAGCAGATCCCGCCCATGTTCGAGGAGATCAAGAAGGGCTTCGGCAAGCTCGACATCCTCGTGTCGAACGCCGCGCTCGGGCACTTCGGCAACGTCCTCGAGGTGAACGACAAGATGTGGGACGTGGCCATGGCGACCAACGCCAAGGCGCTCCTATTCAGCGCGCAGGAAGCCGCCAAGATGATGCCCGAGGGGGGCAAGATGGTCGCGCTCACCTCGCTCGGATCCCACCGCTACATTCCTGGCTACGCCGCGATCGGGGTCTCCAAGGCCGCCATCGAGACCTTGGTGCGCTATCTCGCCTACGAGCTCGCGCCGCGGAAGATCAACGTGAACGCGGTGTCGGGCGGGTTCATCGACACGGACTCGCTCAAGATCTTCCCGAGCTACGACCAGATCATCCGGGAATCGACCGCACGGACGCCGTTCGGACGCGTGGGCACTCCGGAGGAAGTGGCAAACGTCGCCGCGTTCCTGTGCACCAGCCGGGCGTCGTGGGTGACGGGGCAGGTCCTGATCGTGGACGGCGGCTACACGCTGGGGTAACGGCCCGCCGCGTCGCTTACCGGTGGCGCGCGGACCACCAGCCCACGAGGCGCGTGCTCCCCAGAAACGCCGCGAGCTTCGGGTCGAAGAGCAGGAACGTCGCGATCCCCAGATTCACGATGCTCGCCACGACCACGTACCGCACGAGCGTCACCATCCCTCCAAATTCGGGCGGCCGCGTGATGAGGTAGGCCAGAACCGCGATCTGGCTCAGCATCGCGAACACCACCCCCCACGTTCGCGCGGGACGCTTTCCCAGCCACAAAGCTCCCATCACGTAGAAGTTCCCCGCCGTGAGCACCATCGAGAAGAGAAGGCTCTGGATGGCGACCTGGAGCGCGTAGCCGAAGAGGAGCCCGTGCGTCGCCTGCGAGTAGACGTAGAAGCCGGTGCCGAGGAGTCCTCGGAGGAGCTCTTCCGCTCCCTTGATCGCCCAGAGCGCGGTGAGCGCCCAGACTTGCCAGGGGCGTTGCACGGTGCGGGACTCTCGCATGCGGCGTGCTTCGATCCGCTCGCGAGCGCCTCCAGGCGATGCCATGGCGGCTACACCGCCGCCATCACGGTGATGGTCGGCTCGTGCCGCACGGGAAAGTTCACGGACGCGGCGATGAAGCACTCGGCGTGCGCGTCCTCATGGAGCGCCCGCGCCTTCTCGGCATCGGATCCGGCAGCGAGCGTGACCTTCGGCTTCAGGAGCACGTCCGTGAACTTGAAGGTCCGTCCACCCGAGTGCTCCATCACGCCCGAGGCGTCGTCCTCGTAGGAGATCACCTGGATCTTGGCGCGCGCGCAGAGTGCGGCGTAGCTGAGGAAATGGCACGCCGAGAGCGACGCGACGAGCAGATCCTCGGGATCGTGGATCACGGGATCGCCCCGGAACACCGCGGCCGACGACATCTTGAGCGACGGCTTGCCGGGGAAGTCGACGCGCACTTCGCGCGAGTAGGTTTCGTACTTCACGATGGGGCCCTCGCGGGCGCCGGTCCAGACGAGCCTGCAGTCGAAGCGATGGGACGGGGGCATCGATCCTCCTTAGGCGACGGCGCTCTTGACGGGCGCTGTCTCGAGATCGCGGTCGAGCGAGCGCGGCAGGCGGCGCCGCAGATCCAGATAGCCGGCCGCGGCCACGAAAGCGAGCGCCATGATCACGCTCCAGACGATGATCGGCCGGCCGTGAAACGAGTCGAGAAGGGCGCCTCCCACGACCGGCCCCAGCGACCAGCCGATCGAGTTGAAGACGCCGAAAATTCCCATGTAGCGCCCGCGCGTCGTCTCACCCGAGAAATTCGCGACGAGCTGGAGCGACGGGGGCGTCGCGATGATCTCCCCGATCGAGACGATGAACGTCGCACCGAGGAGGAAGGCCATCCCACGGCCCCAACCCATCATGCCATATCCGAGTCCGTACAGAACCGCGCCCAGCGTGAGCGACGTCGTGAGCCGGAGCGTCCGCGTGAGCTTGACCGCGGGGAATTGCAGGAACACCACGGTGAGCCCGTTCAACGCGTAGAGCGTCCCCAGCTGGACCTTCGAGAGCCCGGCCCATTCCACCGCGTAGACCGACAGCGTCACGATGAGCTGCGCCATCACGACGAAGAGCATCGTCGAGATGAGGAGGTAGCGAAGGAAGTTCGGGTCGCGGAGCGCCTTGACCGATTCCTGGAGCTGGAACTTGGGCGCGGCCGCGGCCTGGCCGATGTCGGGAATCTCGGCGATCGCCGGCTCGGGGCGCAGCCGCCGGCGCTGATGCAGGGGCGACGTCTCCTCCACGCCGAACGCCATGATCGACGCGGAGCCGATCATCACGCCGGAGCCCACGAGGAAGAGCGACGAGTAGGAGAGCGCCGCCAGGAAGCCGCCGATCGCGGGCCCGAGCGCCCACCCCAGGTTGCCCGCGATCCGGAGCACGCCGTAGTACTCGCCCTGTCGATCGACGCCCGCCATGTCCGCGACCATCGCGCCCGATGGCGGCTCGTACATGCGTCCGCCAAACGCGCTCAGCGACGTCGCGAGCACGAAGACGTAGAACGGCGCGTGCGTGAGCACCGCGAAGCCGAGCGACGCGAACGCGACCGCGCGCAGGACCTGGGACGCGATGAGCACGATCTTCCGGCCGCTCCGGTCGCTCCACTCGCCACCGATCACCTGCCCGATCGCCCCCCCGAGCGACGCGATGAGGAAGAGCGCGCCCACGGCGGTCATGGGGACGCCGCGCGTGCCGTGGAGATAGAGGCTGAGAAACGGGAGGACGATCGCGAATCCGGTCGAGCTCAGAACGCGCCCGACGAAGAGATGGAGGAGCCGCCGATCCTCCTGAAACAGGAGGCGGCGGGGGAAAAGAGTATCGATCCAGCGGAGCATGGCCAAGCGTATCACAACGCAGTAGGCTCCCGCCCATGCTGCCCGTCGATGGAGTGGTCGCGGGATACAACCTCGTGCTCGCGCTCGTATGGCTCGGTCTTCGCGATCGAGCGCCGCACGCGTGGATGGTGGCGCTGTGCCATGTGATCGCGGCCGCCTTGCCGTGGCTCTTCGCCGGGGCGCGTCCGCGAGGCGTGTGGCGCGCGATCCGGGAAGGCTATCCACTCCTCGGCTTCGCGGTGTTCTGGGGCGAGCTGGGCGTGGTGCAGCGCCTCCGCGGACTTCCGCCGCACGATGCGGCGATCCGCGCGCTGGATCTCCGGCTGTTCGGCGTGCACTGGAGCGATGTCTGGATGACCCGCATGCCGTATCCGCTCCTTCGAGAATTGATGTTCTTCTGCTACTTCCTCTACTACTTCTTCCTGATCGTTCCGCCCGTCGCGATCGGTGTCGCTCGGGGATGGAGAGCCTTTCGATCGGTCGTCCTCGCGGGGATGCTGACCTATCTGACCTGCTTCCTCTTCTACATCGCCTTTCCCGTGTACGGTCCGCGTGCGATGGCAGCCGGCACGGCGTTGCCGACCGTCGGCTTCTTCCACACGCTCGTGGAACGCACACGGGAGAGCGGCGATTCGCTCGGCACGGCGTTTCCGAGCTCGCACGTCGCTGGGGTGGTGACCATGGCGGTCCTGGGCTGGCGATGGCTTGGCCGCGGATGGGGCTTCGTGATGGCCGTGGCCGCTCTGGCCGTGGCGCTCTCGACCGTCTACACGGGCAACCATTACGTGGTGGATGCGCTGGTGGGGGCGCTCTGGGTGGTGCCGTTCCAGGCGTGGATCCAGCCTTACCTGGAGCGGAGGGACGCCGGGCTCTCGCGCGGGGCGGACACCGGGGCTCCGCGCTCGCTATAATCGCGGGTCCGTCATGAGCCCCGATCCGAAGGACATCCGGATGGACGACCTCCGTCCCTGGCGCCCGCCCGAGCGCGGCGAGGCGCTCGCGCACTACCCGGCTGCCGACAAGGTCATGCCGCTCGGGGAGGCGCTCGCGCGGTTCGCCCCCGATGGCTCGACGGTCGCTCTCGGCACATGCCTCGAGCAGATGATCCCGTTCGCGGCCGCGCACGAGCTGATCCGCCGCGGCGCGCGGGACCTCACCCTGGTTGGACCCGTTTCCGACATCGCGTTCGACCAGCTCATCGGCGCCGGGTGCGCGCGCAGGGTCGCGGCCGCCTGGGTGGGCAACGTGATGATGGGGATCGCGTACTCGTTCCGGCGTGCCGTGGAGCGGGGGGCGCTCGAGGTGGTGGAGTTCTCCAACTTCACGCTCGCGCAGGCGCTCCATGCGGCCGCGATCGGCGCCCCCTTCATCCCCACGCGCTCGGCGCTCGGCACCGATCTCATCGCGCGCAATCCCTGGCTCGAGCCGATCGAGGACCCGCTCGGCGGCGGGCCTTTGCTCGCCGTCAAGCCGCTCCGTCCCGACGTGACGATCGTCCACGTGCAGCGCTCGGATCCGCACGGAAACGCGCAGATGTGGGGGAGCCTCGGCATCACGCTGGATGCCGCGCGAGCCGCGCGCGCGGTGATCGTCACGGCGGAGGAGATCGTCCCCCCCGAGCAGATCCGCCGCGATCCCAATCGCGTGGTCATCCCGGGGCTCGTCGTGGCGGCCGTGTGCGAGGCGCGGTGGGGAGCGCATCCCTCGCCGGTGCAGGGCTATTACCGGCGGGATCACGAGGCCTACACGGATTATCACGCGCGTACGAAGACCGAGGACGGGTACCTCGCGTGGCGGCGGGAATGGGTGGACGGCGTGGCGGATCTCGCCGGCTATCTCGAGCGTCTCGGAAACGAGCGCGTGCACTCGCTGATCCCGCTCGAGCATCACTACGCGGAGCCGGTGGACTATGGGTACTGACGGCGCGGCTAAGGTCGCAACCGCCGCACTGGCCTCGGCGCAAGTGGTCGAGCCCATGATGCGCCGCCTTCCTCCCGAGTGGACGCCCCTCCGTGCGCTCGAGATCGTGGGCCATCGCCCGTACACGCTCTTCTTCGAGAGTGGCGGGCCGGCCGGCGAAGCGAGCGAGTGGACGATTCTCGCCTTCGACCCTCTGTATCGCCTCGTCCTGCGCGACGGCCGCCTCCGACGCATCGAGCGCGACGGGACGGAACGAGAGCTGGGCGGCCACCCGCTCGACGCGCTCGTCCGTGCCTGGCCGGCGGCGATCCGCGCCGAGGGGCTGGCCGCAGAGCTCCCGTTCATCTCCGGTCTGGCGGGCTATCTCTCGTACGACCTCAAGGACTGGATCGAGCGGTATCCGTCTCACGCGGAGCGCGATCTCGATTTCCCGGATCTCTCGCTTCGATTCCACGACATCGTGTGGGCCTGGAGGCGGAGCACGGGCGAGGGCTGGGGCATCTCCACGGGGTTGTGCGGTGATGACCGGGACGGGACCTGTTCGAGCCTGGAGCGCGCCTTTCGCGCGGGCAGCCGTCTGGCCCAGCAGTCGACCTTGTTCGGGAAGGACATGGGTCGCACTCCGGAGCCTCACGCTCCGCCCAGGACTCCGACCGTCACGTCCAACTTCACCCGCGCAGCCTACGAATCCATGGTCGCACGCGCGCTCGAGTACATCGCCGCAGGCGACATCTACCAGGTGAACCTGGCGCAGCGTTTCCGCGTGGAGCCGGTGCCGCCGGCGCTCGAGGTCTATCGCGCGCTTCGCACCATCGCCCCAGCGCCGTTCCTCGCCTTCGCGTCGCTTCCCGATGGCGGCATCGCCAGCTCCTCGCCCGAGCGCTTCTTCCGGGTCCGGGGGCGAACGATCGAGACCTGGCCGATCAAGGGCACGCGCCCGCGCGGCCGAACGCCTGAAGGCGATGCTCGGTTCGTCGCGGAGCTTCGCTCGAGCGCCAAGGATCGCGCCGAGAACGTCATGATCGTGGATCTGGAGCGGAACGACCTCGGTCGCGTGTGCGAGGTGGGCAGCGTCCAGGTTCCAGCGCTCTGCGACGTCGTGTCGCACTCGAACGTGCATCACCTGGAGTCGCGGGTGGAAGGCACGCTGCGCGACGACGTGGGGCCCGTCGACGTGCTGCGCGCGCTCATGCCCGGCGGCTCCATCACCGGCGCTCCGAAGATTCGAGCCGTCCAGATCATCGACGAGCTGGAGCCCGTGCGCCGCGCCGTGTACACGGGCGCGCTCGGCTACTGGGACGTTCGCGGCGGCTGCGACTGGAACATCGCCATCCGCACGATCTCGATCGTGAACGGGGTCGCCTATTTTCACGCCGGCGGGGGCGTGGTCGCCGACTCGACGCCGGCAGGGGAGTACGAGGAAACGCTCGTCAAGGCGAGCGGCATGATGCGCGCGCTCGGGGTGGACGTAGACGCCCTCGACGCAGAGCTCGCCACCCGCCCGTGAAAGCCGCCGTCGTCGACGCGCAGGCGCCCGTCGCGACGTCCCCGCTTCACCTGCGCGACCTTGCCGATCCCGAGCCCGGCCTGGGCGAGGTGCGCGTTCGCGTCCTCGCGTGCGGCGTCTGTCGCACCGATCTCCACGTGATCGAAGGCGATCTCCCGCCCCATAAGCTCCCCGTCGTTCCCGGGCACCAAGTGGTCGGGATCGTCGACCGCCTGGGCCCCGGCACCGCGAGGTTCAAGCCTGGCGACCGCATCGGCATCGCATGGCTACGCCACACGGACGGCACGTGCACGTACTGTCGCAGCGGCCGCGAAAACCTCTGCGAGGCGCAGCGCTTCACCGGGTACGACGCGGACGGCGGCTACGCCGAGTACGCGGTCGTACCGGAGGCCTTCGCGTACGCGATTCCCGACGGCTTTGGCGACGCGGAGGCCACGCCGCTCCTCTGCGCCGGCATCATCGGCTACCGGGCCCTCCAGAGGAGCGAGACCCCGCATGGCGGGAAGCTCGGCATTTGGGGCTTCGGATCGAGCGCGCACATCACGATCCAGGTCGCGCTCGCGCGGGGGTGCGAGGTCTTCGTGGCGACGAGGGGCGAGAAGCACCAGGCCCTCGCTCGGGAGCTCGGTGCGGCATGGGTCGGCGGCGCGGCGGATTCGATGCCCGTGAAGGTCGACGGCGGAATTCTCTTCGCCCCCGCGGGAGAGCTCGTCCCCGTGGCGCTTCGCTCGATCGACAAGGGAGGAACGCTCGCCGTCGCGGGCATCTGGCTGAGCGACATCCCGCCGATCAGCTACGAGCGCGAGCTCTTCTACGAGCGGAATTTACGGAGCGTGATAGTGAATACGAGGAAGGATGGAGAGGCGATGCTCGCGGAGGCGGCAGCCGTGAGGCTGCGCCCCCGCGTCACCGAATTCCCGCTCGCCGAGGCCAACCGGGTGTTGCAGCTCGCCCGGGAGGACCGCCTGAGCGGTACAGCCGTGCTGCGTCCTTAGATCCCCGCGTCGAGCACGAGGACGAACGCGCCGTTCTTGACGTCGAAGTCGTAGGTGCCCGACGACCCGATCGCGTAGAGCGTGAAGTCGCCGTCCCCGTTCTTGGCTTCGTTGAAGATCGCGTCCTTGCCGGCCTTCGTGAAGAGGTGGGCCGACTCGTTCCAGTCGATCTGTTTCGTCTCGTTCGGGCCCAGCGCGAAGTTGCCCCAGATCTTCACGGCGCTCGGATCCGCCTTGAGCTCGGCCTCCGTCGTGTACGGCACCGTTTGCAGCGTCGGCACCATCCAGACCTCGACCGAGAAGGCGTTCGAGGTGTTGTTGGTGAACTTGCCGAGGAACGCCAGATCCGAGATGTTCTTGATGTCGTCCTTGTGGTCGACGTACTCCTGCTCGTCCGACAGCTGGATCGGGGCCGCGACGAGCCCGGTGCTCGTGACCGTGCCGTCGTCGATGTTGAAGTCGAGCTGGATCTGAGCCGACGTGAGGATGCAGCCCGAGGCGAGAATTCCAATCCCCAGGCCGAGGATCAGCCAACGCAGTGATTTCATGGGTCTGCCTCCTGGCTAGGGTTGGAAGTTGTACTGAAGGCCGGCGGTGACGTCGCCGAACTTGCGCGACGTTTCGTCGGTGACCATGAGATCGAGCTGGCTCCGGACGTGGAGGGAGATCTTCTCGTTGAACGAGAAGCCCATCCCGAGTCCGAAGTTCCACGTGAAGTCGGTCAGCTTCTCATCGGTCCGCTCGAGCTTGGTGCTGCCGATGCCGACGTACGGATAGAATTTGAATCCCGTCGCCAGCGTGTTCGCGAACAGGAAGTTCGCGCCGATCGCCTTGCGATCCCAGCCCTCGCGGGAATACGAGAAGTTGTTGAACGTCTGGGTGTTGTCGTCATAGGACGACTGAGCGTAGTACGGCTCGATGGTGACGACCGGGATGACCTTGATCGGAACGCGAACGCCCCATTCGCTCCCGGTTTCGCCGAGCGCGTCACCAGGGCTGAACGAGCTGGCGTCCACGTCCTGGAGGACGGGAGCGCTGAGGCCGTAGAACGCCCCCACGCCGACGCGCAACTCCTCCGTCGCCATCGCCGAGCTCGCTCCGAGGAGAGCGGCCGCCGCGGCGAGCGCGAGCCAACGCTTCATGATTCCCCCTTCATTGCGGTGAGTGCCGCGGTCGCTCCGGCAGGTCTCCATCCTTGCTCTCTAGCCGGGGATACGGCGCGCAGGAATGTAGCATGCGAGGACACCGCGTACCATCCCCGGGGGTCCAGGCATGAGATGAACCGAAAGGCTCACCTCCACGTCTTCGGAGGGCTATCCAGCCTCGTCGGCCTCGGCCATTCGATAGCCGACCCCAGGCTCCGTCATCAGGACCGTCGGCCGGCTCGGGTCCGCCTCCAGCTTCTGACGAAGCTGAGCCATGTACACGCGCAGGTAGTGCCGCTGCTCCGTGCTGGTGGGACCCCACACCTCCCGGAGCAGGAACTCGTGCGTGAGGACGCGCCCCGCGTATCGCGCCAGCGTTGCGAGCAGGCGGTACTCGATGGGTGTGAGCGGAACCACGTTGCCTAGGACGGACACGCGACGGCGCGCCATGTCGATTCGAAGGCTGCCGGATTCGACGATCTCCGCACTCGTGCCCGATTCCGCCCGGTAGCGTCGAGCGGCACGAACCCGGGCGAGCAGCTCGAGAACCGAGAAGGGCTTGGTGATGTAATCGTCGGCCCCCCCGTCGAGCGCCTCGACCTTCTCTCGCTCCTTGCCGCGCGCGGTGAGCACGACGATCGGGACCGTGGACCACTCGCGGATCCTTCGCATGACATCGAGTCCATCCATGTCGGGCAGCCCGAGATCGAGAAGCACGATCTCCGGCGCGCGGGTCGCCGCGTGAGCGATCCCTTCGCTTCCGGTCGTCGCCTCGACGCAGGTGAAGCCCTGTCCTTCCAGGGCCGCTCGCAGGAATCGGCGGATTCCGACCTCGTCCTCGATCAGGAGGGCCACGGGGGCCGTGGTCTCGCTCATGTCTGGCCCTCGCGCACGCCGGTCTCGGCTTCCGACTCGATCGCGGGCGGGCTCCCCTCGACCGGAAGTCGAACGGTGAACACGGCTCCGCCTCCGGGACGATTGGCCGCTTCGATCGTTCCTCCGTGGGCCTCCACGATGCTTCGACAGATCGCCAGCCCAAGCCCCGCGCCTCCGTGGTTCGAAGCGCCCCGGCCCCTGTAGAACTTCTCGAAGACGCGTCTACTGTCGCTCTCGGACAGCCCCTGTCCGGAATCGCTCACTTCGAGCCTCAGCTCCTCGTCCTCGAGTCTGCCGTGAATGAGAACGGGCTCCTCGTTCCCCGAGTGCCGGATCGCGTTGTCCACGAGATTGCGCACGACCTGCTCGAACAGGATGTCGTCCATTGGAATCAGCGGCAGCCGGCCGAGAGACACCTGGACCGTGCGCCCGCTGATCTCCGCTCCGAGCCGCGTCAGAGCGGCGCCGACCACTTCCTCCACGGAGTGCCACTCCTTGTGCACGCGCAGGGTGCCGGACTCGAGACGGGTCAGGTCGAGAAGGTTTCCGATCAGTCGGGTGAGCCGCTGCGCCTCGTCCGCAATCGTCTCCGCGAGCTCCCGACGCGTTCCCGTGGCGAGAGCGCCCGAGGCGTCATCGCGCAACGTCGTCGCCGCCCCGGTGATCGCGGTCAATGGGGTGCGCAGATCGTGCGACACGCTGCTGAGAAGCGCGCTTCGCGCTCGCTCGATCTCGATCTGCGCCTGGGTGTGGCGCGCGCTGTCGGCCATGCGGCAGCGCTCGAGAGCCAATCCGATCAGGCTGGAGAAGGCGCGAATCAGCTCCAGCCGCTCGGGCTCGAGGACCTGGTCGTCATGGAGCCTGATCGAGAGCACGGCTCTCGTACCCGTGCCCGCGTCCAGGGGCATGTGGAACACTCCGGGCCCCACGGCGCCCGCACTGAGCCCGACCGGTCTCCCGGAACGCATGGTCCGTTCCACGGCCTGTTGGTCCGCCTCGCTTTCGAGAACGCTCCGATCGCCCGCGAGATGCTCGATCGCGCCGTCATCGGTCGGCACCGACATGAGGGCCCGCACACCCAGCACCTCTTGAACGTGCGCGACGGCGGTCGCGAGCACGTCCGCCACGCCGCTTCTCACGGCCAGATCGTGGCTCAACCGGTAGAGCGCCGCGATCCGGCGCTCCCGGATGCGCGCACCCTCGCGCTGCTCTCTCAAGCGAGCCGTCAGCGTGCCCGTGATCACGGCCACCGCGAGCATCACCGCGAACGTGACGAAATATCGCGCGTCGGATACGCGGAACGTGAAGTGCGGCGGAACGAAGATGAAGTCGAACGCCAGGACCCCGAGAACCGCGGCGGTGATGGCGGGACCGCGTCCGAAGGAGATCGCGACCACGACGACCCCGAGAAGGTAGAGCATCGTGAGGTCGGAGGATTCGAGGTGTTGCCGGAGGAGCAGGGCAAGGGCGGTGACACCCGCTACGACCAGAACCGAGCCCGCGTACGTCTTCGCCTTCGTCAAGGGCATGCCGGAATTATAGATCGTGGACGCCTTCCCAGCAGGGCTCCCTCACTGGATCTTGATGAAATCTTGATACATCCTGGGGTGGTCCTTACCCCGCTCTGATGCTGTTTCGGCGTCTACTAAGGGGATGACCACGCCCGTCGAGCGAGCACCGCGAAGGGTGCTCGCCAGGGTTCGCCAGATCCTCCTCGGCGCGCCCAAGAGCCTGTTCGATCCCAAGATTCACCACCACCTGGCTCTGATCGCGTTCTTCGCCTGGGTCGGCCTGGGATCGGACGGCCTCTCATCCTCCTCGTACGGTCCCGAAGAGATCTTCCGCCAGCTCGGCGTCTACCCCGACCTCGCGCTCTATCTAGCCCTGGCGGTCGCTGGCACCGTGTTCCTCATCTCCGCGTCGTACAGCCAGATCATCGAGCAGTTCCCGTCGGGCGGAGGCGGCTACCTCGTTTCGACCAAGTTGCTCGGCTCCGGTCCCGGCGTGGTGTCCGGATCCGCGCTGGTGATCGATTACGTGCTCACCATCGCCATATCGGTGGCCGCCGGATGCGACGCGATCTTCTCGCTGCTCGCGCCGAATCTCGCGTGGCTCAAGCTGCCCGCGGAGTTCGGCATTTTGGGAATGCTGATGGTGCTGAACCTTCGCGGCGTGAAGGAGTCCGTCTACGTCCTCACGCCGATCTTCATCGCCTTCCTCATCACGCACGTGGGGTTGATCGTGTTTGGCTTGGCGCGTCACGCACCCTCCGCCGTCTCGGTGTTCCACGGAACGGTGACGGAGACCCGAGGCGCGGTCTCGGAGCTTGGCTTCGTGGGATTCGCCCTGGTGCTCCTTCGCGCGTTTTCGCTGGGAGGGGGAACGTTCACCGGTATCGAGGCGGTCAGCAACGGGATCGGCATTCTTCGAGAGCCCCGCGTCGAGAACGGCAAGAAGACGATGCTCTACATGGCGACGTCGCTCGCCTTCACCGCGGGCGGCATTCTCCTTTGCTACCTGCTGAACGGAACGCGCTTCGAGCCGGGCCGCACGCTCAACGCCTCGCTGTGGACCCAGCTCGCGGGATCGTGGCAGCTCGGGGGGCTGGACATCGGCTCCGTGGTCATCGCCATCACGTTGATCTCGGAGGGCGCTCTTCTCTTCGTCGCGGCGCAGACGGGGTTCGTCGATGGACCCCGCACGCTTGCGGCCATGGCAGCGGATAGCTGGATGCCCCACCGGTTCAAGAACCTCTCGGATCGGCTCGTCACGCAGAACGGCGTCCTCTCGATGGGAGTCGCCGCCGCCATCGTCCTGGCCTACACCCGCGGCTCGGTGGGGCTTCTCGTCGTCATGTACTCCATCAACGTCTTCGTGACGTTCACCCTGAGCCAGACGGGAATGGCCCTCCACTGGCTGCAGGAGCGCAAGCGGGAGCGACACTGGCGCCGGCGCCTCATCGTTTCATCGACCGGCGCGGTGGTGACCGCGACCATCCTCACGATCATGGTCACGGCGAAGTTCCTCGAAGGAGGATGGGTCACGCTGCTGGCGACGGCGGGGCTGATCGGAATCTGCTTCGCGGTTCGGAACCACTACCTCAGCGTGCGCTCCCACCTTCAAGATCTGAACAACGCGCTCCTGACGCTGCCTCTGCCTCCCGTGGTCGGCGTCGGTCAGCTGGATCCCAAGGCCCCCACCGGGATCGTGCTGGTCGAGTCCTACGCGGGACTCGGCATCCACACGTTCCTGTGGATTCACCGGCTCTTTCCCAAGAATTATCGGAACTTCGTGTTCGTGTCCGTCGGCCTGGTCGACTCCGCGCAGTTCAAGGGCGTGAGCGAGCTCGGTGCGCTGGAGCAGCGCGTCCGCTCCGATCTGGAGAAATACGTTCGTCTCGCGAGGGGATTCGGATTCTACGCGGAGTACCGTTACGCGCTCGGGACCGATGTCGCGCAGGAGCTGGAGGGCTTGTGCCGGTCGCTTGGAGAGGAGTTCCCGAAGCTGACCATCTTCGCCGGGCGCCTGGTCTTCGAGCGTGAAACCTTCGTCACCCGGGCCCTGCACGATCACACGGCCTACACGCTCCAGCGGCGGCTTCTGTTCGACGGCATCCCCGTCATCATCCTGCCGGTGCGCGTCTGGGATCTGACTCGGACATCGGGCGCCGGGCTCCAGCAAGAGCCTGCGTGAGCAGTCAGGCGTTACCCGTCCAGAAGCCATCCGGGTCCATGCGGCGGAGAGCGTGGATCTCCTCGTCCGAGAACGGGCGCGTGAGCCCCACGGGCTGCGCGATGCGCGGGTCCCAGCTCATGCGCGTGTAGACGTGGTCCACGGTGACGCCTTCGAACATCTCCGCCAGGTAGAGCTCCTCGAGCGTGGCGTCCATGCGGAACACCGCGTGCGTGGTGACGATGGCGCTGGGGCCCGCATCAGGGAGGCCGACGCGCGCGCGCCAGCCCGGGCCGTCGCCCCGGCCCGCCGAGGTGCGGAATCGCACCTTCTCCACGAGGCGGCGCTTCTCCTGAGGCACCAGGATGACGGAGCGTCGGGCGAGCGCGAGGATGTCCGCGGCGCCACCGCTCCCGGGCAGGCGGACGGGGCGACCGCTTGTATCGGCCACCTCCGTCGAGTTCAGATTGCCGTGCTTGTCCACCTCGGCCGCGCCAAGCAGGCCCAGATCCACGCGTCCCGCCTGCATCATCCCCATGACGTCCAGCGTGGACGACGCCAGCGTCGCGTCGAGGATGTTGGGGGGATCGCCCATGGTGAACAGAAGCTCGCGCGCCGCCTTCTCGCGCACGAGCCCGTTCTCGTAGAGGGCGACGGCGTTGGGAGCATGGGTCGCCTCGGCGACCAGATAAGCGAGAAGGGGGAGCCGCGTTCCGACGAACACGGTCTCCCCCTCTTTGATCTCCCGCGCCGCGCGGAGCACCATCCGCTCGCGTGGCGTAACCGCCGCGACCGGCATGCCGCGCGGGCGTTACTTGCCGGTGAACTTCGCGGGACGCTTCTCCACGTACGCGGTGAGCCCTTCTTTCGCGTCGTCGCTCTGGAAGAGCTGCTGCTGCAGCTCGCGCTCGATGGCGAGCGCCTCGCTGAACGAGACCTCGAGCCCCGACTGCACGGAGCGCTTGATGCGCCCGACCGCCTTCGACGCCTTGCCGGGCGGGACGAACTGCTTCGCGTACTCCATCACCTTGGCGTCGAACCCTTCGGCGTCGTACACGTGATTCACGAGGCCCCACCCGAGCGCGTCCTCGAACGAGAACGTGGCGCCGGTCGTCATCATCTCGATGGAGCGGGGCTTGCCGACGAGGCGCGCGAGGCGCTGCGTGCCGCCCGTGCCGGGGAGCACGCCGAGGGACACCTCGGGGAGGCCGATCTTGCCCGCGTTCTTCTTCGCGATCCGGATGTCCGCGGCCATCGCGATCTCGAGTCCGCCGCCGACGCAGTGGCCGTTGAGCGCGGCGATCACGAGCTTCGGGGTCTGCTCGAGGCGGTTCAGCGTCTCGTTCGCGTGGAGGCAGAAGTAGTACTTGAAGTAGGGATTCACCGTCTGGAGCATCTTGATGTTGGCGCCCGCGCAGAAGAACTTCTCGCCCGCCCCGCGGATCAGGATGACGTGCACGTTCTCGTCGAAGCGCGCCTTGAGAATGGCCTCGTCGATGTCGCGCATCATCTCGTACGTGTAGGTGTTGGCCGGCGGATCGTTCAGCTCGAGGATGGCGATGCCGTTCTCGACCTTGTAGCCGCAGAGGCTGCCGGCCGGGGGAGCCATGGTGTCAGGCGTCACGGAAGAACCCTCCTGTCTCGTTTTCTTCGGGGTCGGATTCAACGCCCCTCGTATCGGGGCTGGCGTTTCTCGAGGAAGGCCGTGATCCCCTCGCGGGCATCCCGGGTGTTCCAGCAGCGCTTCTGGGCCGTGAGCTCCCGGTCCAGGGCCTGGTCGAGAGTATAGCCGAGGGAAGCGCGTACGGACCGCTTGATTTCGCCCTGCGCGACCGCGGGTCCGTCGGCCAGCCGGGCCGCGAAATCGATGGTTTTCGGGAGGAGATCGGCCTCGGGGAGCACGCGCGTCACGAGGCCGATCCGCTGGGCTTCCGCAGCGTCGATGAGGTCTCCGGTCCACATCAGCTCGAGCGCACGAGCCTGCCCGATCAGACGGGGCAGCGCGTGCACCGAGCCCCAGTCGGGGTGGAGCCCGATCTTCACGAACGACTGACCAAAGCGCGCTTTCTCGGAGGCCCACCGAACGTCGCACACGAGTGCGAGGCTCATGCCGCCGCCCGCCGCGGCGCCGTTCACCGCCGCGATCACGGGCTTCGCGCACGACTCGATCGCGCGCACGACGCCGGGACCGCCGCCCACCAGGGGCTCGAAGTCCTCGTAGCGGCCGCCCTTGTCGAACACGGACTTCATGAACGCGATGTCGCCGCCGGAACAGAACGCGCGGCCCGCGCCGGTGATGAGGATGGCGCCGACGCCCGGGTCCTCGGCCGCACGCTGGATCTCGTGCGCGAGCGCCTGGCCCAGGGTCGGATCGAGGGCGTTCAGGGCTTCGGGGCGGTTCAGCGTGAGCACGGCGACGCGGCCCTGCAATTCGACGAGGAGCGAGCTCATGGCGGGAAGACTACTCGATCGCCTCGATCCGGGCCACCTCGCGTCCGCGCCACGTGGCCCAGGGTACGAAGCGGCCTCCGAGGTCGGTCGCGAGCGGCGCGGTCGCGCCCGTGGGGGCGTAGACCCAGACCCGCTTGTGGGCCGTGACGATGGTGCGCGCCTCGTCGCGCGTGAGCATGACTCGCTCCGCCGCCGGGGCATCGAAGTCGAGCTCGCGCGGGACCTCGAGCATGGGGATGGTGTGACGGAGATAAAAGGGAAGTCCCGCGTGAAACCATCGGTACTCGATCACGGCGTCGCGATCTCCGATCTCCCTCTGGAGACGCGCGATCAGGGTGCGCGGCGCGCCGAGCCCGACCTCGCAGCTTCGAACAGCGCCGACGACGACGAGCCATGCGGCGACCGCGAGCGCGGCGCCGAGGGCGACGCGTCTCGCGACGAGTGCCAGCGCGGCGGCGACCATGACGACGGCCGCAAGGTGTAGAGGCAAGGGGAGTCCGCCGCCGGAACTCGACGCGCCCGCGAGCTTCGCCCACTGCGTCGGCCCGGCGATCTCGAGCGCGACGGCGAGTGCCGTGAGCAGTGCGGCGCTCACGCGCGCCCAGACCACGCCGCGGTGAAGCGCGGCGGCGGCGAAGATGGCCACGGCCGGCATCTCCGGCAGCACGTACGTCGCGAGCTTCGACCCCGAGGTGGAGAAGAAGAGGGGCGGCAGGACGATCCACGCGAGGAGCGCGGCCCGCACGTAGGCGAGCTGGGACGCGCGCTTGGCATCCGACCATGCTCCCGCGACGACAGCCGCCGTCCACGGCAGCGCCCCCGCGACGAGCGCGACGGCGAAGTAGTACCAGGGTCCGCCCCTGTGATGGACCGTCGTCGTGTAGCGCTCCCAGAGTTGATTTTGAACCCAGTACGTCGCGAGCCCCGGAACGCGTGCGGCCTCGGCCACGTACCATCCCAGTCCGATCATCGCGAACAAGAGCCAGCCCCACCCCTGCCGGAAGGATTGAAGCGGTGCGCGATCCCGTGCGATCCACGCGCCGACAAGAGCCGGGACGAGCGTGTGCAGGAAGACCACCGGCCCCTTGATGAAGAAGCCGAGGCCCAGCGCCGCGAGCGGCAGAACCCCGTCGCGATGCCGCGGGCTCAGGTGCGCGACCCAGAATCCGACCACCGCGGCCGCGAGGAAAGCGTCGCTCGCCAGCGCTCGGGACAGCGCGAAGAAGAGGAG
>Ga0105248_10003307_pt1 | contig 17889 bp, 12 predicted proteins | sample KBSS34metaG_FD_81524 | JGI IMG/M metagenome (GOLD analysis project Ga0105248, IMG submission 81524) | Switchgrass rhizosphere microbial communities from Kellogg Biological Station, Michigan, USA - KBS S3-4 metaG | ecosystem: Host-associated > Plants > Roots > Rhizosphere > Soil | place... | reverse complement strand
TCGGCAGTCGAAGGGCGGGCGTCGTCCCCTGCTCCACGCTTTTTTCCGCCGCTGAACCATCCGTCGAAACCGTAGCTACGCCAATGAGCATCGCTGCGAGCAAGAGCTGGTTTGCGTTCATGATGCATGCCCTTCATATCGACGGACATGTCGGCGATGAGGCATCACGCGGCCCTTGCGCAGCGGTTTCAGAATAAAGTGCCCCGTAGTCTTGGTGTGTGCACTATTGTGTGTTCGTCGGGGAGGCGGGTCGGTTGGCTGTTTCGACCTCGTTGTCCTCCTTGTTGCTCGAGCTACCGGAATTCGCCGCATTTCCGTCGAGGGTGCGCCCGGGTTTGTCGGAGGGTCCGCCTGACTTGACGGTATCGCCGTCCACCTCCCGTCCGGGCCTGTCGGGACGACCGCCCGACTTTACGGTGTCTTCATCGACTGCACGGCCCGGCTTGTCGGGGTTTCCGCCTGACCTGACGGTGTCGTCGGCGAACGCTACACCAGAGCATCCTAGGACTGCGATAAGAACGAAGGCATTTAGGGCTTTCATGAATTACTCCTTGTGTTGGTTAGCTGCGCCTGGTAATCAGCTCGGCGACCGATGTACGCTGACGGTGGATGCATGTTTTCAGAAGCGTCGAGGCGAATCTATTGGACGATGGTATCGGCAATACTTTGGTATCAGTCGACCGGAAAATCGCCAGTGCAGAAGCTGAGCCCAGACCTGCCCTACCTCGGTATGCGATACTCACTTCAGAAAGTTTTGATCTCTTGATTCAGAAAATCGTTGTCCTCGGCGTTAATCCCAAAGCGGCTAGATGTCCTCAGATCGAGGGAATCCGAACAAGTTGCATATCGAGTTACCTTGATATCAGCAGGCCTGACGAGAACGTCTACTCATCAGCGCCGCAGACAGTGCCCTCGATAAGCTCCTCGAGGAGCCGGTGGACTCGTGCCGTGACGTATTTGCAGAGTTATACTAAACGCTCAATGCAGCCGCATTTCGAGACCCACCATGCTCTTGCACCGCGGTCGGCCGTTAGAAACAGCGTTCTCGCCGATCGTTCGACTCCGGGTGCGGCGCACCCATACTCTGTTCATCGTGAGCGTTAGGCGCGTCAACGTGCAGGGAAGTCGGGACGCGCGGGGACAGCGGTATAAAGCGACGGAGTCGAACATGCGAGTTATCGAGCGCCAGCGGTCAGTGTTTCGACTCTACCGTGGAGCTCGTCCAGTGAATCGCAGGGTGGTGTCATGACGGAGCTTTCGGCATATGCCTTCTCGCCGCTACGGGAAGGCGAGTTGAGCCTCTATCGCGGCTCCGGCAAAGGTCTCGACCCGATCCTGTTGGTCGTCCCCGGCGCGCAAAACGCAGCAGACAATTCCCTCAGGCGAATCGAGCATGAATACGGTCTGAGGACTGTGCTCGAGTCCGACTGGGCCGCGCGGCCCGTCGCACTCGCGAGTCGCAATGGTCGAGCGGCGCTGGTGCTCGAGGATCCAGGCGGCGACCCGCTCGATGACCTGCTCGGCCACCCGATGGATGTGACCGAATTCCTCCGTGTCGCCATTTCGCTCACAGGGGTACTCCACAAGATACACGGGCGAGGCCTCATCCACAAGGACGTGAGGCCGGCCAACGTCTTGGTAAACAGCGGCCGCGCCACCGTTTGGCTGACCGGCTTCGGAATCGCGTCCCGCGCTCCGCGCGAGCATCAAGTTCCTAAGCCGCCCGAGGTGATCGCGGGAACCCTCGCATACATGGCGCCGGAGCAGACCGGCCGCATGAACCGGTCGATCGATTCCAGGAGCGACCTGTATGCCTTGGGAGTCACTTTTTATCAAATGCTCACCGGCGTGCTGCCGTTTGTGGCTTCGGATCCAATGGAGTGGGTGCATTGCCACATCGCTCGACAGCCGGTTCCGCCATACGAGCACGTGAAGGAAATTCCGGCGCCACTCTCGGCGATCGTCTTGAAGCTACTCGCGAAGGCCGCAGAGGAGCGCTATCAGACTGCCGCGGGTATTACCAGCGATCTGCAGCGCTGTCTCACTGAGTGGGGGGCGAACCGCGCCATCTACCAGTTCCGGCTCGGCACGCACGATGCGTCGGACCGGCTGTTGATCCCGGAAAAGTTGTACGGCCGGGAACGCGAAATCGACATCCTGCTCACGGCTTTCGACCGTGTCGTGGCGAACGGCGCGCCGGAGTTGGTACTCGTGTCCGGCTATTCGGGCATCGGCAAGTCCTCGGTGGTGAACGAGCTGCATAAAGTCCTCGTCGCGCCGCGTGGCCTATTCGCGTCGGGCAAGTTCGACCAGTACAAGCGTGACATACCCTACGCGACCCTGGCGCAAGCCTTCCAGAGCCTTGTGCGTCCGCTTCTGGGCCAGAGCGATGTGGAGCTTGTCCGTTGGCGCGACGCCCTGCGCGAGGCGCTGGGTACGAACGGTCAGCTGATGGTGAACCTCGTACCTGAGCTCGAGTTCGTGATCGGCACGCAGCCGCCGGTCGCAGAGCTGCCGCCGCAAGACGCAAAGAATCGCTTCCAGATGGTGTTCCGGCGTTTCTTGAGCGTGTTCGCGCGCAAGGAGCATCCGCTCGCACTCTTCCTCGACGATTTGCAATGGCTGGACAGCGCGACGCTCGAGCTGCTGCAGCACCTGGTCACCCATCCCGATGTTCGATATCTGTTCCTGGTCGGGGCCTACCGAGACAACGAGGTCAGCCTCGCTCACCCGCTTACGCAGACGCTCGCGGTCATTCGCGAAGCTGATGTGAAGGTGCATGAAGTCGTGCTGGCACCGCTTCAGCTGGACGACGTCGACAGGCTCATCGCGGATGCTCTGTACCTGGAGGCGCGGCCGCTGGCGCAGCTGGTGCATGAGAAGACCAACGGCAATCCGTTCTTCGCGATCCAGTTCCTCACCGCGTTGGCCGAAGAGGGGCTGCTCGCATTCGATCCGCTGGCGCCAGCTTGGACGTGGGACATCGATCGGATCCGCGCCAGGAGCTACACCGACAATGTAGTCCATCTCATGGCCGCAAAGCTCAAACGCTTGTCGGCCGCAACCCAGGACGCCTTGAAACAGCTGGCCTGCCTGGGCAACGTCGCCAAGATCGCCGCGCTTGCCACGGTTCGCCGGCAAACCGAAGAGATGATCCATGCGGCACTTTGGGAAGCCGTCCGCGCTGGACTCGTCCTCTACCAGGACGGGGGCTACAAATTCTTGCACGACCGCATCCAGCAGGCGGCGTATTCACTGATTCCCGACGAGCACCGTGCCCAGGTCCACTTGGCCCTAGGCCGCACGCTGCTCGCGAGCCTGACGGCCGAGGAACTCGGCGAGCATTTGTTCGATCTCGCGAACCAACTCAATCGGGGCCTTGCGCTGGTAGCTGATGGCGACGAGAAGGTGCAGATAGCGAGGATCAACTTACGTGCAGGCCGCAAGGCGAAAGCATCGACAGCCTACGCGTCGGCATGCGTGTATCTCGCGACCGGTATGACGTTGCTCGACGAAAGCGACTGGAGCGGGCAGTACGAGTTGATGTTCAGCCTCTGGCTCGAACGTGCGGAGTGCGAGTTTCTTTCCGGTCACTTCGACACAGCCGAGCAACTGATCGGGGTATTGCTGCTGCGAGCGACATCGAAAGTCGATCATGCGGCTGTCTATCATTTGAAGATTCGGCTTCACGTCGTGAAGTCGGAGAACCCGCAGGCGGTCGATAGCACGCTTACGTGCCTGCACCTGTTCGGCATCGACCTTCCGGCGCACCCAACCTGGGAGCAGGTCCAGGCCGAATACGACACGGTTTGGCTTAACCTTGAAGGGGCCACAATCGAAGGCCTGATCGACCTATCGCTGATGACCGATGTGGAACTGCAGGTCGCCATGGGTCTACTCTCAGCGCTTCGCGACTCCGTTTTCTTTGCCGACTTCCATTTATATTGTTTTCTCACTTGCCGCATGGTGAATATCAGCATACGGCACGGGATGAGCGGCGCTTCTACACAAGGACTTGCCAACTTCGGGCTGATTCTCGGTGCGGAGTTTCACCGTTACACCGAAGGTTATCGTTTCGCACGGCTCGCGTGCGACCTCGTCGAGAAACATAACTTCAACGCCTACCAGGCGAGAGTCCATAACACGATGGGCATGGTTGCCGCGTGGACCCAGCCGATCGCGACTGCGCTCGACTTTACGCGGGCGGCCTTTCGCGCGGCAACCGAGGCGGGGGATCTGACCTACATCTGCTTCAGCATGTCCCAAACCGTCTCGACCCTTCTCCTGCGCGATGATCCGCTCGACGCGGTGTGGCGCGAGTCGGAGATAGGCCTGGAGTTGGCCCGAAAAGCCGGGTTCCGCTATGTCTACGACCTCATCATGACCCAGCAACGCTTCATAGCGAGCATGCAGGGCCGAACCGCGTCCCTGTCGACCTTCAGCGATGCGCAGTTCGACGAGGCGGCGTTCGAGGCGCAACTGACTGACGAGCGGACGACCCCCATGATCTTCCGCTACTGGGTCTTCAAACTGAAAGCGCGGTTCATGGCAGGCGACTACGTGGATGCGCTCGCGGCCGCCCACAAGGCAAAGGTGCTGTTCAGGGCTACCTCTGCACACTTCCAATTGCTCGATTACTTTTACTACACAGCGCTGACGGTAGCGGCGCTCTACGAGGGCGCTTCCGCCGACGACCGGAGACGGTGGCTCGACCTGCTAAAGGCGCACCGGGAACAACTGCGTGAGTGGGCCGACATCTATCCACCGACTTTTGACGACAAGCACGCCCTGGTGTCGGCCGAGATTGCCTGGATCGAAGGGCGAGACACCGACGCCATGCGTCTGTACGAGCACGCGATTCAGGCAGCGCGGGAGAACGGTTTCCTCCAGAACGAGGGCCTGGCCCACGAACTGGCTGCGCGCTTCTACGCAGCACGCGGGGTCGAGAGTCTCGCGGATGCCTGTCTGCGCAGCGCGCGTCAATGCTACCGTCGTTGGGGTGCGCTCGGCAAAGTGCGGCAGCTCGACCAGCGCTATCCGCGGCTGGATGGGCAATCGGTTCCGGATGTGCCGACCGCCACGATCGGCGTGCAGGTGGCACAGCTGGACATCGGCGCGGTGGTCGCGGCCTCGCAAGCCGTTTCTGGTGAGATCGTTCTAAGCCGGCTGGTCGAAACCCTGATGACGCTCGCGCTCGAACAGGCTGGCGCCGAGCGTGGACTGCTGATCCTGCGTCAGGGCGATGCGCTGCAGATCGAGGCGGAGGCGAAAACCGATCGGCATAGGGTCGAGGTAAAGCTGCAACAGGAAGCGCTGGCGTCTACGAAATTGGCCGAGTCTCTTCTGCACACGGTGATCCGGACGCACGCAATCGTGATCCTGGATGACGCATCGGCCCAGAATCCATTCTCGGGAGATGAGTACATCCGTCAGAACCATCCCCGGTCGATCCTGTGCCTGCCTCTGCTGAAGCAGGCCGACCTGATCGGCATACTCTATCTCGAGAACAACCTGGCATCGCACGTGTTCACCCCGGCCCGCATCTCGGTGCTCAAGCTGTTGTCGTCGCAGGCCGCGATCTCACTCGAGAACGCTCGCCTCTATGCCGAGCGGCAGAAGGCGGAAGAGTCGCTGCGCGAGAGCGAGCAGCGCTTCCGCGACTACGCCGAGACGGCCTCGGACTGGCTGTGGGAGACCGGGTCCGATCATCGGTTCACCTGGGTGTCGGACCGCGCTACTCCAGGCATAGGCTCGGGTAATCGAGTTGGCGCGACTCGATGGGAGATCGCCACAGACGTCGACGAGGACACCGAGAAGTGGCGCCTGCACAAGGCCACGCTCGAGATCCACGAGCCCTTTCGAGGCTTCACCTATGGGACATTGCTCGCCGATGGATCGATCGCTTATGTCGCCGCGAGCGGTAAGCCCGTGTTCGATGCGCAGGGCGGATTCCACGGCTATCGCGGTGTCAGCAGCGACGTGACCGCGGCGGTGCGTGCGGAGCAGGCCGAGCAAGCGCTGCTCGAGGCCCAGGCGGAGCTGGCACACGTCGCTCGTGTGACAACGTTGGGCGAACTCGCCGGGTCAATCGCCCACGAGATCAATCAGCCGCTATCGGGCATCATCACCAACGCCGGCACCTGCCTGAGGATGCTGGCCGCCGATCCTCCAAATGTCGACGGCGCGCGCGAAACCGTCCGCCGCACTATTCGCGATGGCAACCGAGCAGCCGATGTGATCTCTCGATTGCGCGCGCTCTTCAGCAAGAAGGCCGCCACGACGGAATTGGTGGATTTGAATGAAGCGACACGAGAAGTGATCGCGCTGTCACGGGGCGAACTTCAGAGAAGCCGGGTCGTTCTGCGGCTGGAACTTGCCGAGGACCTCCCGTCTGTCGCCGGCGATCGTGTCCAGCTCCAGCAGGTCATCCTGAATCTGCTCATGAATGCATTGGAAGCGATGAGCGATATCAATGATCGTCCGCGGCACTTGATAGTCAAAACCCAGCCAGATGAAGGCGACCGAGTGCGCCTGAGCATCCAGGATAGTGGGGTGGGTTTCGAACCCAAAGTCGCGGACAAGCTCTTCAAGCCGTTCTACACCACCAAGGGCAGTGGTATGGGGATCGGCCTGTCCGTCAGTCGTTCCATTATCGAGAGTCATCATGGCCGTTTGTGGGCGGTGGGGAACGATGGCCCGGGAGCTACGTTTGCATTCTCCATTCCTTGCGAACGTCCGCTGTGACGGCACAAGTCGTGCGCAAGATGACGGCAGGTACGCTCGCGTATCTCGTGAACTTCGCCGCGAAACTCGATATCCCAGCTCCGCAAACTGAGATTCAGTTACCAGACATTCTCGCCCCTATCCGCGCTATTTCGTAAGCCACGTGCAAGGTTTCCGTGAAGACGCGCCACCAGAAAGTCGACTACGACATTTGCCTGGCCGACTTATAGAAAGGCACCCCGATACCATCGTCCAATAGATTCGCGTCCGCGCTCATGGTGTAGTCGCAACCGAGCAGAAGATGCGAACTACTCGCGGCGTGCGGCGCATATTTGGCTGCTTCTCGACCTACACCTAATCAATCTGGAGGCAAACGATGAGCATTATCGACAATACGCTGAAAGCAAACCGAATCTATGCAAAGCGGCACGATCGAAAGCTCGCGCAACGCCCTGCTCCAAAAATCGCCGTTGTAACCTGCATGGATCCCCGCCTCTCACACCTCCCGGAAATCCTGGGGCTGCCGCACGCCGATATCGACGTCATTCGAACCGGCGGCCCCGCGGTAACCGAAGATGTTCTCGGAGAACTGGTTGTTTCCACCCGCGTGCTCGGAACGACCGAGATCATGCTCCTTAACCACACCGGCTGCGGATTCACCACATTCACCGACAAGGAGTTGAACGCGAAACTCGCTGCTTCAACCGGCGATCCGTCGCCCGCTCCGATGCGCTTCTTCTCTTACAAGGACCCTGAGCAGAACACTCGCGAACAGATCAAGCAGGTCAGATCACATCCCTGGATCGCAAAAGACGTTCCTGTGCGGGGCTTTGTGTTCGACATGGAGACAGGTCTCCTCAGCGAAGTCGAGGCGGCCTCACAGTAAACTGCTGCCTGAAAGGACAACGGTCTTTCGAGATCGAATTTCCAAAGCGGGGGGCCACCCCAGAGCTTTCGACTCCGAATGCCTACGGCGGCCGGACACATTCGCCTCCGCACAGGAATTCCTCGCCCGCCCACGACTCTTGCCCCGAGCTGCCCACAATCGGCAACTCGGCGTTTTCGACTACCTTCAGGCCGGTGCTCCGCGGCGATCGAGTCGGCTGCGATAAGCGTTGCGTTTTCCCAGAGGAGGAATAGTCATGTTGAGACAAACAAAAGGAGCGCTATCATTTGTCCTGTTTGCCTTCTTGCTCATGATGGAAGGCACGCCAGATACGAACGCAGGCTCCAACCTTCCAGATCCCATCAACGCCGGTGTCGCCGAAAAGCTTTTTAGGTTGGATTGTGGTCACTCCCTCGCAAATGATGAGTCCGTATGGACGCCGGGCGAAAACGTCGGGCGCAGTATCGGATTCTCGTCTACTTGCTGGCTTATGAAACATGGAAGCGAATGGCTGCTTTGGGATACCGGTGTTCCTGAAGCGGCCCTCAACGACCCCCGAGGTTGGTCCACTTTGCCTAAATTGATCATCTATCACCTGGACAAGTCACTAACAGATCAACTCGCCGAGATCGGGTTGAAGCCAGGCGACATCGCTCGTGTTGCAATATCGCACACACATGGAGACCACATAGGTAACGTGCGCTTGTTCCCGAACTCTACAATTCTGATGCAGCAAGCTGAGTACAGCTGGATACATTCCCCCAACGGGCCGAACGACAACGTAAATCAATTGATGGCGCTGGCGCGTAAGCTCTTGGGCACCCCGAAGAACCTTCAGCTCATCGACGGTGACACCGACGTATTCGGCGACGGGAGCGTCACTCTGGTCTCCACGCCAGGGCACACCCCCGGCCACCAGTCGCTGCTAGTCCATCTCAAGAATTCTGGCTTCATCATCCTGTCCGGCGACGTCGTTCATTTGGACGAGAATTTCGAGAAGAACATAGTTCCGTCCCTCAATACCAATAAGGCAGAATCAATCGCGTCGATGGAAAAAGTCAGGCGGTTGATCGCAATGTACAAGGCGACGTTCTTCATAAATCATGACAAAAAACAAACCGACACGCTTAAGCTACTCCCTGCATTCTACGACTGAGCTCGGCCGTTTGGTCTTCGAACCCATGTCTCGGACCAAGTCGCTACTGACCGTCCAATTTGAGAAAGGTCTCGCTTCAATGACTCAGCCTTCCTTTTCTTCCTGTTTTCTTGGGACCAGACAAGCACAACTCAAGGGTATCTAACCAGATCCCGGACTTCGACGAGGTATGAATGCCGCGATTGCTTTCGGTAAACGTCGGTCTACCGCGCGACGTGATATGGAAAGGTAAGACTGCGCGTACCGCGGTCTGGAAATCTCCAGTCGAGGGACGACGAATGGTGCGCAAGCTCAATGTTGTTGGCGACGCCCAGGCCGATCTTGCCGGTCATGGTGGGGAGCACCGCGCCGTTTTCGTTTATCAGATGGACTCCTATCACCACTGGGAACGCTTTCTCGGCCGCAATGACTTCGCTTTCGGCCAGTTCGGAGAAAACTTCACGGTTGAGGGGCTTCTTGACAACGAGGTGTGCATCGGCGATCGATACCGCATTGCTGATGCGGTATTTGAAGTGACACAACCGCGCGTAACGTGCTATCGCGTCGGCATTCGCCTCAACGAGCCGCGTATGCCGGCTCTGCTGGTCTCACATCGGCGACCAGGGTTCTACTTTCGCGTGTTGAAGGAAGGAGAGGTCGGCGCGGGCGATCTCATCCTCAAGATCGCCGACGGTCCGGAACGAATAACCGTGGCCGAGATTGATGCTCTGCTGTATTTGCCGGCACATTCTCGCGAGCGACTGGAACGCGCGCTCCGCATACCAGCACTCAGCCAAGGTTGGCGCTCTTCTTTTCAAGCCATGCTAAAGCAAAGTGAGAGTGCACAAAGCGTGGAAGGAAATCCAGGACTCGCAAATGAAGAGCAAGCTCCAGCATGGTCCGGATTCAAACAAATGCGCGTCGCAGATATCCGCAAGGAGAGCGATAGCGTGACCTCGTTCATTCTGGTACCGATCGATGGGCAGCCGCTTCCGATCTTCCAGCCCGGTCAATTTGTTGTCTTGCGGTTGCACATCGATCCTGACAAGCCGCCGCTTCTTCGCAGCTATTCGTTGTCTGATATGCCGGGAGCCAATCACTTCCGCATCAGTGTGAAGAGCGAATCAAATGGGATTGGGAGTTCGTATCTGTGCAATCGTACTCGGCAAGGCAACGTACTCGACGTCAGCGCACCGAGAGGAAGTTTTACCCTTCGGTCCGGCGGGAATCCTGTTGTCCTGATAAGCGCCGGAGTTGGTGCCACGCCGGTAATGTCGATGCTGCACGCACTGACCGCCGATAGATCGCAACGGGAGATCTGGTGGATCTACGCAGCGCGCAATGGCGTCGAGCATTCATTTGCGGAAGAATCGCGCTCTCTACTGAAACTGCTCTCTGGCGGACGAAGCTATGTCGTGTACAGCAGGCCCGCTGCAACCGACCGACCAGAGATGGACTTCGATGCTTCTGGGCACATCGATGTAGCTCTCCTTGAGAAGATTGGCGTGTCGCCGGAGAGTGACTTCTACATGTGCGGTCCATCGTCGTTCTTGCAGAGTGTGCGTGATGGACTGCTGGATTGGGGCGTTCTCGCCGAGCGGGTACACACGGAAATCTTCGGCGCTCTCGAGGCTATTACGCCTGGTATGGCGCGGGTTGATCACACTCCGCGCCTGCCACAGGGGCCACCCGGATCTGGCCCCTCAGTCTCGTTTTCGCGGAGCGGAATCACGACTGCATGGGACGCTAAATATCGGAGTTTGCTCGAGCTGGCGGAGGCGTGCGACATTCCGGTGAGATGGTCGTGCCGGACAGGGGTGTGCCACACCTGTATGACAGGTCTGATCAGCGGATCAATTGGTTATGACCCCGAACCGCTCGAGAAACCGGCTGCTGGAAATGCGCTGGTGTGCTGCTCACAACCAGACGTGGACGTAATTCTTGATCTTTGAGTTGAGTAACCCGTTGGGCCGCCAGTGCAATGCCCTGCAAGTAAGAAGCTGGACACGCACTGGCGGAAATTTCTAGTCCGTCTCCTCGTCACGCAGCCCTGCGCTCGGAGGATGTCGACGCGGCGAGCGGCTCGCCCTTGATGAACGCCAGCAGGTCACGGTTCACCATGTCCGGGTCCGTCTGGCAGACGCCATGTGGGCCGCCCGGGTACACCTTCAACGTTGAATGCTTGACGAGCTTTGCCGAGAGTGGCCCTGAATCCGCGAACGGCACGATCTGGTCGTCGTCGCCATGCAGAATCAGCGTGGGTACTTCGATCACCTTCAGATCCTCGGTGAAGTCGGTCTCAGAGAAGACTTTGATGCAGTCGTAATGCGCCTTCGCGCCACCCATCATTCCCTGACGCCACCAGTTGTAGATCAGGCCCTGCGAGACCTTGGCGCCCGGACGGTTGAAGCCGTAGAACGGGCCGGAGGGCAGGTCCAGGTAGAACTGCGAGCGATTGGCGGCGAGCGCTGCGCGAAGCCCGTCGAACGCCTCGATTGGCGTACCACCGGGGTTCTTGTGAGACTTGACCATGATGGGCGGCACCGCGTCGATGAGCACGGCCTTGGCGACGCGTCCCTTGTCGGCACGCGCAACATAGCGCGCAACTTCACCACCCCCGGTCGAGTGCCCGATATGGACCGCACCGCGCAGGTCAAGGTGCTTCGCGAGTTGTTTCACATCGTCGACATAGGTGTCCATGTCGTTTCCACTATCGGTCTGGGACGAGCGGCCGTGTCCGCGCCGATCGTGCGCGATGACGCGATAACCGCGCGAGAGCAGGAACAGCATCTGCGCGTCCCAATCGTCGGCCGAAAGCGGCCAGCCATGGTGGAACACGACCGGCTGCCCGGTGCCCCAGTCCTTGTAGTAAATCTGCGTGCCGTCCTTTAGGGTGATGGTGCTGCTGCTCATGTGATTGTCTCCTTTCGGTTGGGCGGCAAATGCCGCCATGGGCGGAATTGCGAAACTCGCCGTTGCGGCCGCGCTGACAAGCAGAATCCTGCGGCGCATCTCATCGACGTCGTGCATTACGTGCTCCTTCAATAGAAATGCGAACCCCAGGCTCGCCCTGCGTTCGCTGCAAATGCAAAGGGCTTTGCGCCAGCCAAATCCTTACTCCGTTTCCCGCGAGAAGATCCAGCTCGATCGCGAGCAAATAATTTCTGAAGCATGGTCATGAAGCTATTGGACGATGGTATAGGTCGATACTTTGGTATCAGGCACCATCGTGGCAATGGCATAAACTCGACGACTGAGGCGTGATGAGAGATTGAAGCAGGCGGCGGTGTTGAGTCACTCGCTCATCGATACCATCGTGCAATAGCACCGACCGCACGCGCATGGTTTGATTCTGGTCGTCGCATCGGATCGCCCAACGATGGCGAGTTTGGAACTTATTTACTGATGGAGAGATCCTTATGAGCGCATCCGCCACACCCATGACTTCTTCCGCGAGCACATACAACACTCCTGCGTTCTGGGAGCGTTTATGGCGCATGAGCGGGATCCACTTCGTGGTCTTCTTCGTCATCGCGTACGTCGTGTATGGCTATCAGCCCGACGTGGGCGTACCAGCCGACGCACTCGTCGGGTTCTACGGCGGGGCTCGCACGCGGATTTTGATCGCTGCCGTGCTCTCAGGCATGGCGGTTCTCAACCTTCTGTGGTTTGTAGCGGCGCTGAGGACGACCTTGGCGGATTCTGGTCAAGGCGGCTGGGGCGCAGCAGCGACCGGGTCCAGCGCAATAGTCGGAGCGGTATTCCTGCTGCTCGTCACGGTCAGTGCAGGCCTTGCGTACTCGATCACCAAGTCCGGAAATCCGGCTCTCGTCTCAGGGCTGAACGACTTCGCTTGGGCATGTGTCGTATTGAGCTCGTTTCCCCGCGCGATGCTGGTCATGGCCGGGACTTTCGGGCTGTGGCGAGCCAGACTGATCTCGAACGCGCTATTCGCGGCGGGCGTTGGCGCTGTGGTGCTTATCTTGCTGGGAGGCACCACCTGGCTGAGTGGTGGATTTTGGGCGCCGGACGGTGCGTATTCGCGATTCGTCACGCCCGCCATCGGACTGGTGTGGGTCGTGGTCGTGAGCCGGATACTGTTGACCCGCGCTCCTGCCACGCGGGTCGGATGGTAGTGCCGAAGAAGCCACGCCTTTTAGGCGCCTACTCTGATTGCTGCTTGCTATTGACTGTGTCTGGTATCAGGCCGGAGACGAACGACACTGAGCCGAGCCGAACCAGGACGGCCCGGGCGCGCGCAACGTTTGCGTTCTCCATTCCGAACGGTCAACACGCGCAATCGCGCAAGAAGCCTGCGGCGGCGTCCATTAAAGATCACCCGCGTCGCTGTGTGTTGGTGAGCCAATCTCCAACAAGACAACAGTCGACCGTCCCATTCCGGCTGGCCTACCAGCTTGGAACCAGGTGTCTGCGCTCATGCCGAACCGATACCATCGTCTGATAGACGATCGCGCGGTGGACGCGCATTGTTCCACCAGCCATTGTCGTCAAACGATACCCCCGGCGCAGCAGTTCAAGTCCAAGCGCACGGGTTCGACGGTTGTCGAGGTCAACGGCAGCCACGCGGCGTACGTATCGAAACGAGAAGTGGTGGCCGCGTTTATCGAACAGGCGGCCAAAGGTGTAAAACTACCGGCGAAGTGAGTTTGGCGAACGGGCACCGTCAGCATAATTCTCAACGGGCCATGCCGGCGGCTTCGAAAGCTCATTTTTACCCCCCTTACGTTGATGCAGCTACATTGACAGGAGATTTACAGATGAATGCCCGCATAGCATCGCTGACGCCAGAGGAGGTCGGTAGATCCGAACCTACGTCAGCACAACTGGCTCCGTCGCACGGCGCAGATGACAATGCGTACCTCGGCGGAAACTTTGCCCCGATGACGAGCGAGACCACTGCCTTCAACCTTAAGGTCCACGGTCATGTGCCGGACGAATTGGAAGGCAGGCTCATGCGCATCGGCCCAAGCCCGATCAGCCCGGTGGATCGGACTCTCTACCATTGGTTCACGGGGACGGGCCTGGTGCATGGCCTGCGCCTGCGTAGCGGTCGTGCCGAGTGGTATCGCAGCCGCTTCACATTGAGCGTGGACGCAGCCACCGCCTTAGGCAAACCTCCGATTCCAGGACCAGGCGACGGTCAGACGTCCGTGAACACCAACGTCACGCTCATCGGGGGCCGCGTGCTCGCCATCGTAGAGGCCGGTCAGCTGCCGATCGAATTGGACTACAACCTGGAGAGCGTCGCGCGCTCGGACTTCGGCGGCACGCTGGAAGGTGGCTTCACCGCACATCCAAAGCGTGATCCTTTGACGGGCGAATTCGTCGCTATGACCTATGCGCCGGGTCGGCCGACGTTGCGCTATGTAGCAGTGGACGCAGTTGGCCGCGCCGAGACCCGGGCGAACATTCCTGCGCCGCACATGCCGATGGTGCACGATGTGGGCTTCACACGGAACTTCGTCATCGTGCTCGACCTGCCGGTCACCCTTCAGCCGGAGCGGGTACCCGGGCATTCCTTCCCGTATTTCTGGAACGACCAGCAGGCCCCACGCATCGGTCTCTTGCCACGCAGCGGGGATCTGGGTGGTCTGATCTGGTTCGAGGCGCCATCCTGCTATGTCTTCCACATCGTGAACGCCTACGAAGCTGAAGGCGGCGAAGTGGTCGTAGACATTGTGCGCCACCCGCGCACGCACGATCACGACCAACAGGGGCCGAACGAGGGCACGCCAGTCTTGGTGCGCTGGACGCTGGATCGGGTCCGTGGCCACCTCACAGAGCGTCTGCTCGATGATCACGGCGGTGAATTTCCACGTTTTGACGATCGCCTCGGCGGACAGAACTATCGCTATGCCTACACAGCGCACTGGTGGGGAGACAAAGTCAGCTCCGGGCCCCTCTACAAGCACGACGTACGCAGTGGACGCACGCAAGTGCACGATTTCGGCCCTGGCCATGCGTCCCTTGAGCCGGTGTTCGTGCCTCGCAGTGGCGCAGCCGACGAGGACGATGGCTATGTCATGGCATACGTCTTCGATGCGAAGCGTAACGCCAGCGACGTCGCGATTCTGTCGGCGCAAGACTTCGCCGGTCCGCCTTTAGCGGTCGTTGAACTCCCCGTTCGTGTGCCCTTTGGCTTCCACGGAGATTGGGTCCCGGACCAACCGTGAACCACTCAGCTGGACGCAATGCGCGCCAAAGGCCCGACACAGACTACGAAGATGCGATCAAGTGCTCCGCACTGCGGCCATGCACCAATGGTCCGGCATGGTGGGAAAGGTGGTTCGGAGTCTGGCGTCGGGCTCATCCCGCCCCGCGGAAAGCGCCTTGGTCCCAGCGGATCGATGGGTGCTCCCTTTGAACTACATGGGGTAAGCACGCATGCAAACCTTGCACCCAATCGGTCGACGCATTGTTGCGCCGAGTTCTGTTGCCACATGCAAAGCTTCAGCTGAGTGCCAAGATCATCGAGGGAGAGTTGAAATGGCGGCAGTGAGTGGTGTGCTGCTCAGTGTGCGAATGTCTGTTTTTTGAGGGCATGACAGTTAGCTTCATCGAAACGAGTCTATCGCGCCGTCAGCATTCTCCCGCCTAAAGGGTCTGCCGACGGCGTCTTCTCGCCGGTTTATTTCGCCGCCAGTTTCACGCCTTTGGCAGCCTGTTCGATAAGCCCGGCAACCGCTTCCGGCTGCGAAACATAGACGGCATGGCTGCCCCTGACCTCGACAACCGTGGAACCCGCGCGCTTCGACATGAACTGCTGCGCCGGGGGAGGAATCATCTTGTCGTCGGTCGCGATCAGGTACCAACTCGGCTTGGTCTTCCACGCTGGTTCTCTGATTGTGCCGCTCAGGGCTTCCACGCCCCACGGGACTTGCGAGTCAGCCATGAACTCGGCTTTTTCCTTGTCTACGTCGCCCGCGAAAGAGGCGGCGAACTTTCCCGCATCGAGGAACAGATACCCCTCTTGCGGTGGCAGTATCGGTGGAACTGCCGCGCCAGGTGGCGGATCTTTGATAAGCGTTGCCACGGACTCACCTCTGTCCGGAGCAAAAGCTGCTACATAAACAAGCCCCGCGACTTTGGGATCGTTGCCGGCCTCGGTGATTACCACCCCACCGTAGGAGTGCCCGACCAGAATGACCGGCATCCTCTGCTTCGCGAGGACGCGCTTGGTGACCGCCACGTCGTCGGACAGCGATAACGTCGGGTTCTGGACAATACTCACGTTGTAACCGTCCTTCTTCAGGATCTTATAGACATCCTCCCAACCGGAGCCGTCGACGAAGCCACCGTGGACGAGAACGACGGCCACTGCTGCTGCACTTGCGATGTCAGCCATGATGATCTCCCCTCTTCAATAAGCGCTCACAACGAGCAAAATTTGACTACAACACTGTGGTGCAAAATCAAACTATTCCAGACGAACATCCACCGGGATTCCTCAGAGCCCCGTACGCGCTGTTGGACAAAATCGGGACCGGTGAATGACATCCTCTCCTTCAGGTCGGCTCGCGAGACTTAATTACGCCGGAAGAACGAACGTGAATCTATTGGACGATGGTATCGATCGCGGCTTCCCTTCCGTGCGCTGATACGAAGGTATCCGGCAATACCATTGTCCAATCGACCCGGCGTCATGCGTCCGGCGAAATTCTCGCGTCGTAGATCTCGCGTTCAACTGCAAACACTGGAGCGTCCAAATGATTCGTCGCTGTGTGTTGGTGAGCCAATCTCCAACGAGGCAACAGTCGACTGTCCATTCCGTCTGACCTACCAGCTTGCTACCAGGCGTCTGCGCTCATGCGGACCGATACCATCGTCTGATGGACGATGGCGCGGTGGACGCGCATTGTTGCACCGACCATCATCGTCAAACGACACGTTCAGTGCGTGGTCGGCGATGGTGCCGTGATATTTCCGCGCGAAATTGCGTTGACCTGAACTAGCCGAAAGCAGAACGCTGCCATGCAAACACTCATGCTGAGCGTTCGGCGAAAGGAATCGTCACATGACCGATAACGGACCGATCCTCGTCACCGGGGCAGCCGGTCAACTGGGGGCGGTGGGGCGAACGGTGTGCAGCCTGCTTCTCGATCGCGGCCTCTCGGTTCGCGCCATGGTGCGCCGTGAAGACGAGCGGGCGGCAGCTTTACGGACCCTCGGGGCGGAGGTGGTGGTCGGAGACCTCCTCGACCCGACCGACGTCTATCGGGTCGTCAGCGGGTGTCGGCGAATCTACTTCGGCATGTCGGTGTCTGCCGGGTACCTGGAAGCGACCGTCACCATGGCGGTGGCCACGCGGGAAGTCGGGGTGGACGCCGTGGTCAACATGTCGCAGATGACCGTTTCCCAGATGAGCATTCGGAACACCACCTCGAGCGGTCAGCAGCGGCAGCACTGGCTCAGTGAACAGGCGCTCGCGTGGTCCGGCCTGCCGGTCGTCACGATCCGGCCGACGATATTCCTGGAGAGCTTTTTCCAGCTGGCCGCTGCGACCGTGCGCGCCCGAGGTCGCATCGAGGTGCCGTTCGGACTGGGCAGGACCTCTCCGGTTGCGGCGTCTGATGCCGCCCGGGTGGTCGCTGCTGTTCTCGCTGACCCCGGGCCGCATCTGGGCCGGATATACGAACTCACCGGTCCGCGGTCACAAGACATGCACGGGGTCGCCAGGGAGTTCTCGGACGCGCTCAACCGTGAGGTCACGTACTTCGACATCCCCGCCGAGGATTGGGAACGCGGGATCAAGAAGTGGGGGGTGCCGGAGCACCTCACCCGCCATCTCGTGGCGATGGCCGAGTTGCACCGGGCGGGTCGGTATGACCGGCTGGCAGACGGCGTGGAGCGGGTGACCGGCCGTCCGGCGATGAGCATTCGCGAATTTGTGTCGCTTCACGCGGATGAGTTCGGCGGTCGTCGATCGTAAGGTCCGCCATGCCGAACAACACGCTGCAGCCGACTGGGGCCGGCCTTAACAACAGAACCGGCTGATGCAGATCGTCGATGCGCAAATCCATCTCTGGAGGAGCGGCTTGCCGAGCAATCAATCGCATTGGCAGGTAACTCACTTCACCGCGGAGGAGGCCATCGTTCTGATGGACGAAGGCGACGTGGATGCAGC
>Ga0105248_10003306_pt1 | contig 17891 bp, 15 predicted proteins | sample KBSS34metaG_FD_81524 | JGI IMG/M metagenome (GOLD analysis project Ga0105248, IMG submission 81524) | Switchgrass rhizosphere microbial communities from Kellogg Biological Station, Michigan, USA - KBS S3-4 metaG | ecosystem: Host-associated > Plants > Roots > Rhizosphere > Soil | place... | reverse complement strand
GCGCTCGGCGCGGGGCCGAAAGGCATTTCCGGCATCACCTCGGGCGGCAACAAGGCGGGCGACATCATCCGCGCCCACGGTACGGCGCTCTTCAAGCGCGAGGGGGACAAGTGGGTCGCCGTCACATCCGGCGGCTACCGGCCCGCCGAGGCGCCGGACTACGCCACCAGCACCGCGCCAGGCGCCGCCGCCATCCTGGATGCGATGCGCAAGGTGATCGATTCGGTGCCGAAAGACGCGTCACCCGCCCAGCAGGCGGCGATACAGCAGGAGCTGTCGGCGGCCCACGCCAGCATTCGCGCACGGCTCGCGCGCGCGGCGGACGGCTACGCCATCGCCGCCGGCGCGGAGCACGGGCAGTACCTGCGCTTCGCCCGCGCGCTCGCGGATGAAACCAAGGTGCGGGTAGTGCCCCTGATCACGCGGGGCGGCGAAGAGAACCTGCGTCTGCTGCGGGAGGGCAAGGTGTCGGTTGCGCTTGCGCAGGGCGACGCCGCGCTCGATGCCTACGAGGGCAAGGGCGCCTTTGCCGCCGACGGGCCGTACACCTCGCTGCGTGCGGTGGGCAGCCTGTATCCGGAAGCCGTCCATGTGCTGGTGCGGGCCGACGATTCGCTGGCATCGGTCGCGGATCTGCGCGGCCGCAAGGTCGCCATAGGCGAGCCGGGTTCGGCGTCGCGCATCACCGCGCTGCGCGTGCTGGAGGCAAATGGGCTCGGCCTGAAGGACATCGCGCCGCAGGAGTTGAGCATCGGCGCCGCGCTGGTCGCGCTGCGGCAGAAGCAGGTCGATGCCGTGATCCAGGTGATCGGCGTGCCGTCGGACAGCGTGCGCGACGCGCTCGAAGACGTGCCGATGCGCCTGTTGCCGCTCTCGGAGCGCGCCATTGCCGCGCTGACCGGGTCAAAGTCTGCGTACTTTCCCTATACGATCCCGCGGGGTGCCTATCCGAACCAGAAGCAGGACGTGCATACCATCGCGACCGCGGCGCTGCTGCTCACGGCGAGCGACCTTTCCGATTCCGAGGTGGCCGCGCTCACCCGGCTCGTTTATTCGACCGGCAACGATCTCGCGGCGCGCGGAAGCGCGCAGGGCGCGCAGGTGTCCGCAAAGACGGCCTTGCAGGGACTGTCGGTTCCCCAGCATATCGCCGCGGCAAAGGAACTCGATGCGATGACCGCCGCAGCCGCGCCGAAGTAGGCAAAAGGCTTGCAGGCTGCCCTGCGCCAAGCCGACCTGCGCAGGGCGCAAAGCGCGGAGTGAGCTGCGCGACGAAGCCGCCAGGATCGTCGGGTCCCGGCGGCCCTGACTCGTCCCGGGCCTCGCCGCACCGCGGCATCCGCACGCGGGCGGGCGCCGGTCCACCGTTGCACGTGCGCTGTCGCGACGCACCGCGCCCGCATCCGGACGCACGCGAACTCGGCGACGCCGCCGGGAAGCGCAACACGCCGCTCCGGGGCGCAGTCCGTGCCCGGCTCGGACCACCCAATGCGCGTGCGTGCGCCTCACACTCCGAGGATTCGAAAATGAACCACCTCGTTATCGCCCTGATCATATTTGTATGCATATTCGGCAGCTCGCTGCTCGGTCTCTATGTCCGCGCGATGCTGCCGGCCAACCACCTCAGCGACGACTCGATCAACGTCGTCAAGATGGCGACGGGTCTCATCGCGACGATGGCGGCGCTGGTGCTGGGACTGCTCGTCTCGTCGGCGAAGGGATCGTTCGACACGATGGATCATGAGCTCGTGCAGAGTGCCGCGAGCGTCGTTCGCCTCGATCGCACGCTGGCGAGATACGGGACCGAAACGCATGAGCTTCGCGCCTCGCTCAAACATATTTACGAGGGGTCGATCGAGATGATCAATTCCGACGACCCGGCGCAACTGGCGCGACTCGGTGGACCCGAGGCAGTCAGCCGGACGGAAGAGTTCCAGCGTCAGGTCGAGGCACTCGCACCTCGCAACGACGAGCAACGTCAATTGAAAGCCCGGGCGCTTGCGATCGTCGACGACCTGTTCGCCGGACGCTGGCTGGCACTGCTGCAAATAAAGGGCAGCATCCCGGTGTCGTTGTTGATCGTTCTCGTGCTGTGGCTTTGCATCATCTTCGGCTCGTTCGGCCTGTTCGCGCCGGGCAACGCGACTGTCATCGCCGCGCTGTTCATGTGCGCGCTTTCGACTTCGGGTGCGATCTTCCTGATTCAGGAGATGAGTACGCCGCTCGGCGGCATGGTCAGGGTGTCGGTGGCGCCCATGCGTGTCGCGCTCGCCCGCTTGGGCGAGTAACGGCAACCGCGTCGCAGGTGGAACGGCAACACGCTGTCGCGCCGGGGCGCACACTTGCCGCACAAGAGCCGCGTAGTCGCGGCAGACATCGAAGGCAGACGCCGAATCGCGCAGTGCCCGGCAAGGCACTGACGCGATTTTCTCGGAGCCTCAAGCCGCGCTGCGCTGCGCTTCGCCAACCACCGGCCTCACGGCAGACGGTGCATCGTCGCCTTCGTATAGCGTTTCCAGGTCTTCGGGATCATCGCCTTTTCCGTTCAGCACCTCGGCCATGCGCTGGCGGTCCACCGATCCCACCCAGCGGGCGATCGCCACAGTGCCCACGGCATTGCCGATCGTATTGGTGATGGCCCGTGCCTCGGACATGAAGCGATCCACGCCAAGCAGCAGCACCATGCCTGCGACCGGGATCTTGCCCATCGATGCGAGCGTCGCCGCGAGCGTGATGAAGCCCGAGCCGGTGACACCCGCCGAACCCTTCGACGTGAGCAGCAGCACGCCGAGGATCACCAGCTGGTCTGTCATCGAAAGCGGCGTGTTGGTCGCCTGGGCAACGAAGATCGCGGCCATGGTGTAGTAGATGCACTGGCCGTCGGGATTGAACGTCAGGCCCGAAGGCACCACCAGTCCGACCACCGGCTTTGCGACGCCGAGGTGTTCGAGCTTTCGCATCAGTTGCGGCACCACCGACTCGGATGAACTGGTGCCGAGCACCGTGAAGAGTTCGTCCTTGATGTACTTGAGGAACTTCCAGAGGCTGAAGCCCGAGATCCGGGCGATCATGCCCAGCACGATCGTCACGAACAGGAAGCAGGTGATGTACATCGTGCCCATCAGCTTGCCGAGCGAGACGATCGAGCCGAGCCCGTACTTGCCGACAGTGAACGCCATCGCGCCGAACGCAGCCAGCGGCGCGAGACGCATGATCATGCCGACGACGCTGAACACGCCATGCGTGAAGGAGTCGAGGAAATCCACCACGGGCTTGGCGCGGGCGGCGCCGATATGCGACAGCGCGATGCCGAACAACGTCGAGAAGACGAGGATCTGGAGGATGTCGTTCTTGGCGAGCGCGTCGACGATGCTGGTCGGCACGAGATGCAGCACGAACTGAACAAGCCCCTCCGGCTTCGCGGCGGCAGCCGTGTATGTCGCGATCGCCTGGGTATCGAGTTGTTTCGCGTCGATGTTCATGCCGTTGCCGGGTCCGACAACGTTGACGACGAGGAGTCCGAGTGCGAGTGCGAACGTCGACAGAACCTCGAAATAGATCAGGGCGCGAACGCCGACGCGGCCCAGCTCCTTCATGTTTTCCATGCGGGCGATGCCGAGCACCACCGTCGCGAAGATGATCGGGGCGAAGACCATCTTGATCAGCTTGATGAAGATATCGCCCATCGGCTTGAAGTCGCTGGCGATGTTGGGGGCGAAAACACCCAGAGCCACGCCGGCAAACACACCGATCAGCACCTGGACGTAAAGCTTTCCGAAGAAGCGGCGCATCTTTGTCTCCTGATAATTTATGTAGGTGCAAGCGCGGCGCGTCGAGGTCTCGCCTGGGGTTACGCTTTGCTCACCGTCGCGATCGCGTCTGCCCCTCTGAAGGGGGCCTCGGCGCAATGCGTGCCATCTCATGACTGACATGGCGCATCGCGCAGCCGATCGCGCACCTTGTCTCCTGCCTTGTTTGCTGCGCCGCGACGCTGTCCGGGCGCCTCAAGGCGCAGCGGCTTCGTCCGATGCAGGGTGAATCTGCACAGCGGTCCGCCGGAGTCAGCCCATGATCCCGGCTTCCTCCGCCGCCCGCGTTCACGCGGGCGGTGCGGGCATGCACGACCGCCCGGCGTCTTCGTGCCTACGCCGGCACCCGCGCTTCGGGCACCTCCGCCTTGTCGAGAAGCGCGCAAACAGCCGCGGTCACCTGCGCCGTCGTGGCCGTGCCACCGAGGTCGCCGGTGTGGAGAGACGTGTCGGCGGTCACGGCTTCGACCGCCTGCATGACACGCCTCGCCGCATCGAATTCGCCAAGGTGCTCGAGCAGCATCACGACCGACCAGAAGGTGCCGACGGGATTGGCGAGACCCTTGCCCATGATGTCGAACGCCGACCCGTGGATCGGCTCGAACATCGACGGATAGCGACGCTCCGGATCGATATTGGCCGTCGGCGCGATGCCCAGGCTGCCCGCGAGCGCGGCGGCCAGATCGCTGAGAATGTCGGCGTGAAGGTTCGTCGCAACGATCGTGTCGAGCGTCGCCGGGCGATTGATCATGCGGGCGGTCGATGCGTCCACGAGCTCCTTGTCCCATTTGACGTCCGGGAACTCCTTCGAGATCTCCAGCGCGATTTCGTCCCACATCACCATGGCGTGCCGCTGCGCATTGCTCTTCGTGATCACCGTGAGCAACTTGCGGGGCCGCGACTGGGCCAGACGAAACGCGAAACGCATGATGCGCTCCACGCCGGCGCGCGTCAGGATCGACACGTCCGTCGCCGCTTCGATCGGGTGTCCCTGGTGCACACGGCCACCGACGCCCGAATATTCGCCTTCGGAATTCTCACGCACGATGACCCAGTTCAGGTCTTCCGGCCTGCAGCGCTTGAGCGGCGCGTCGATGCCGGGCAGGATGCGGGTCGGCCGGACATTGGCGTATTGATCGAACCCCTGGCAGATTTTCAGGCGCAGTCCCCAGAGCGTGATGTGATCGGGGATATCGGGGTCGCCTGCCGAGCCGAACAGAATGGCGTCCTTGTCGCGCAGCGCATCGAGACCGTCTGCGGGCATCATGACGCCGTGCTTGCGATAGTAGTCGCCGCCCCAGTCGAAGTCCTCGAAGTCAAAGGCAAACGTCTTGCTCTTTTTCGCGAGCGCTTCAAGAACTTGCTGTCCGGCGGGTACGACTTCCTTGCCGATGCCGTCACCGGGAATCGTTGCGATGCGATACGTTTTCATGTCTCCGTTCCTTCAACTGTTGTGGGTGTGAGCGGACTTTACATTTCTTTCCCGGTAGAAACCGGCGTTAGAATCAAAGCGTCCTTAACTTTCAGTCACAAGTGAAGGCCATGCGCGAAACCGTCGATCCATCCGATCTGAGCTTCTTTTCCATGCTGTCGGCAGCCGGAAGCCTCAGTGCCGCAGCGAGAGAACTGGGCCTCACCCCGGCCGCCGTCAGCAAGCATCTGACGCAGATGGAACGCCGCGCGGGCGTGCCGCTCGTCAACCGCACCACGCGGCGGATGATGCTTACCCCTGAGGGCGAGCTGTATCTGGAACATGCGCGCCGGATTCTCGATGAAATCGACGAACTGGCCGAACTGCTGGGAAGCGCTAAGAAGAGCCCGAAGGGGCTGCTGCGCGTCAACGCGACGCTCGGCTTTGGCCGCAGCCATGTCGCGCCGGCCATTTCGCGCTTTGTCGTGAAGTATCCGCAGGTATCCGTGCAGCTTCAGCTTTCGGTCACCCCGCCACCGCTGACGGACGACACGTTCGACGTCTGCATCAGATTCGGCGAACCGCCGGATACACGTGTCATCGCGCGCCGGCTCGCCCCCAATCGAAGACTGCTGTGCGCCGCGCCCGCCTATATCGCCCGGCGAGGGATGCCCGCCACGCCGCACGATCTTGCGAAGCACAACTGCATCGGTATCAGGCAGGGCGACGAGGCGTACGGCGTGTGGAAGCTGACGACCGGGAGAGGAAGCTCCCGCAAGACCGAGGCCGTCAGGATCAGCGGCAGCCTGACCACCAACGACGGGGAGATCGCCGTGAAGTGGGCGCTCGAAGGCCACGGCATCCTGATGCGGGCCGAGTGGGATATCAGGCAGTATCTGGACGATGGTCAGCTTGTCGCGGTGCTACCCGACTATGACACGCCTAACGCCGATATCTTCGCCGTCTACTCGCAGCGGCATCAGATGTCGAACCGGATACGTGCTTTCGTCGATTTCGTGGCGCTCGAGCTTCGAGCTGCGGCGGGCCGGCAGACGTAGCGACGAGCATGAGGCCCGGCGCGCGCCGCCCGTTGCACCGGTTGCAGGGGTCGCACCCGTTGATGTCCTAGTTGAATTCGCCTTTTTTGGCTCTGCCGGCTGAGCCGTTCGCGGTCTATCGTGTGTTCCATGACCTGGCGGAGAAAGGCGTGAACACTTCGATTTCGATCAAGCATCTCGACACCCCCGACGAATGGCTGCGCGCATTCGACGTGATGAAGCAACTGCGTCCTCATCTGACGGACGCTCCGTCATTTTCCGGGCAGCTTGGGCATCAGCACACCGAAGGCTACCGGCTGCTCGCCGCATGCGAATCCGGCCGCATACTCGGCCTCGCTGGCTACCGTATGCAGACCAACCTGCTATACGGGCAATTCGTGTATCTGGACGATCTGGTCGTGTCGGCGCACTTGCAGCGTAGCGGCATCGGCGAGCGGCTCCTCGATGCCGTCCGTCAGATCGCACGCGATTCGGGATGCGCGCACTTCGTGCTCGATACCGGCCTGCACATGGCGCTCGCACAACGCTTCTACTATCGCAACGGCCTGCTCGCAAAAGGCATGCACTTCGTCGAGCCCCTTTCCCGTCCCACCGGGCAGAACTCATGAAAATTCTCTTTCTGAACGCCAGCCCGCACGGCGAAACGAGTCACGGCTATCGTCTCGCGCTCGAGATGATCGGCATGTTGCAAGAGCGCGGGGCGCCCGAGGCTTCACGCATCGAAGTGATCGAACGCGACCTGGCCGCCGCGCCGTTGCCGCCCATCGCGCGCGACTACGCAAGGGCGATCACGTCTCGCACGCCGGACCCGCGCATGTTCGACCTCTCCGAGCAATTGATCGAAGAGATCGAAACGACGGACATGTTGATCGTCAACACGCCGATGCACAACTTCACCGTGCCGGCCGCGCTCAAGCTCTGGATCGATTACGTGCTGCGCATTCACCGAACGTTCGCATCGACACCTGATGGCAAGGTGGGTCTGATGCGCGACCGGCCGGGCTTCGTGATCGTGGGATCGGGCGGCTTTCATACCGGCGAACGCGCGCGCCAGCCCGATTTCCTGACGCCTTATCTGCGTTATGCGCTCGGGTCGATCGGCATACACAGTGTGCACTTTCTCGCCTTGCAGGGACTCGTGATGGGCGACGAAGCAGTGGGCAGCGCGCTGAACCTCGCGCGCGCGGAACTCGGCCGGCTCGATCCGTTCGCGGACCTCGCGAACCGGTCCGGCTTCACGGAAAGCACGAGCCTTTCAGCCGGCGAGCCGCTGATGCAGTGATGCAGTGTTTCGCCGGATCTTCGTGACGCACGCATCATCCATCCAGCGCGCGTTTGAGGATCCGCGCGAGACGCGCCGCATCGTCCGCATCGGCGACGTTGGCAAAGCCCATCACGAGACCGCGCTGCGTGTGCTTCGAGCGGCTGTTGACGTACCACGCCGATAGCGGCCGCACCGCGAGACCCGATTCCGATGCGCGGGCGGCCACGGCGTGGTCGTCGACGGGCACGCCCGCGTCATGGCTGAACGTCACGACCAGATGCATGCCGCCCGACGGCAGATCCATGGTGATCGCTTGCCCGCACGCGCGCCTCAGTGCATCGACGAGCAGCAGGCGACGCTCCGCGTAGAGCGCACGCATGCGCTTCAGATGCCGCGCAAAATGCCCTTGCGCGATGAAATCCGCAACGGCCGCCTGAAACAGATACGGCGGCCCCATGTTCAGGCTCCTGGTCAGCTGATCGAAGCGCGCCACCGCGCGCTCCGGGACGACCACGTACGACAGCCGCAGCCCCGGAAACAGCACCTTGCTGAACGTTCCGCAATAGATCACGCGGTCATTCCGGTCGAGACTTTTCAGCGCGGGCAATGGGCGCCCGAGGTAACGGAACTCGCTGTCGTAGTCATCCTCGACGATCCAGCTTCCCGCCCGGTTCGCCCAGTCCAGCAGCGCGATGCGCCGTGCCAGCGACAGCGTCACTCCGAGCGGGCTCTGATGCGATGGCGTGACCACAGCAAAGCGCGCGTTCGCACCGAGTGCCTTGCCGCGCTCGACATCCAGCCCTTCGCCATCGACAGGCACGGGCACGAGCCGCATGCCGGCCTCGCTCAGCAAGTTGCGGGCGATCAGATAACCGGGCTCCTCGAACCACGCGCGGTCGCCGGGTCGTGCGAGACATCGCAGGATGAGTTCGAGCGTCGTGCGGTACCCGCTCGTGACGAACACCTGCTCAGGCGCGCATTCGACCCCGCGCGACAGCCCGAGATAGGTCGCGATGCGTTCGCGCAGCGGTCCGTATCCGGCGGGATCAGGGTAGATCAGCGCAGCACGGTCGCCGCTGCGTGCGCGATATGCCACGAGGCGGCTCCAGACCTTGCGCGGAAAAGCATCGAGCGCTGGCAGACCGGGGCTCAGAGGCTTTGCATCGTTGCCCAGATCGACGACGCCCGGTGCGCGACGCGGCATGCGCTGCGCGGCCCGCTGTTCCGGGCCATGTTCTCCGCGCTTTCGGACCGATCGGCGCACGACCGACGGCGGCAGCGACGACGAGACAAACGTGCCCGCCGCGCCGCGCATCTCCAGGTAGCCCTCGTCGACCAGAATGCTGTAGGCCAGTTCCACCGTGCCGCGCGCGACGCTCAGCTGAGTCGCGAGTCCGCGCAACGCGGGCACGCGGTCACCGGGCCCCAGATGCCCGGCGGCGATGGCCGTCTTGAAGCGCTCGCAGACTTGCAGATAGATCGGCGACTGCAGGTGCCTGTCAATCTCGATCTCGAGTTCCTGTTCGGGTTCCGGCAGCTTCATGTCTTGCCCTATGGACTAGTTCGATCTTCAATTCCGATCCATCCTGCCAAGACATAATTTTCGCACGTCGCGCCCTGAAAAACGCGTACCCGCTGCTATCGGACGATATTCGTTGAAACCCGCTTTAGTCCGTGCCGATGCTGGCCACGGAAGCTATCCATGCGACCTCCGTGGAGTATTCCCCACGGTGGCCGGCACGTGTGACTTGCGACTCGACGCCGTATTACCTGACGGTCTTCGTCGCAGACCAGCGTGAGCGCGCTGTTACTTCTGGATAAATTCGAGCAGGTCGGCGTTGACCGTGCTCGCATGGGTCGTGCACATGCCGTGCGGCGCGCCCGGATAAATCTTCAACGCCCCGTTGGGAACGATCTTTGCCGAAAGCTTTCCCGAGTCGTCCAGCGGGACGATCTGGTCCGCGTCACCTTGCAGGACGAGCGTCGGGACGGTCATTTTTTTCAGGTCTTCGGTGAAGTCCGTTTCCGAGAACGCCTTGATGCAATCGTAAGCGCTCTTGATCGAGCATTGCATGCCCGCATACCAGAACCAGTCGATCGTTCCCTGCGACGGTTTCGCGCCTTCCCGGTTGAACCCGAAGAACGGCACGGCAAGATCCTTGAAAAACTGCGACCGGTTGCCGGCGACGCCCGCGCGGATTTCATCGAATACGGAGAGCGGCAAGCCGCCCGGGTTATTCGCCGTTTTCAGCATCAACGGCGGCACCGCGGAAATCAGCACAGCCTTGGCGACGCGCTTTGTTCCGTGCCGGCCGATGTAGCGTGCAACCTCGCCCCCGCCCGTCGAGTGGCCGACGAGCACTGCGTCCTTCAGGTCGAGGAAGTCGATCAGCTCCGCGAGGTCATCCGCGTAACGGCTCATGTCGTTGCCGTCCCACGGCTGGCTCGAGCGGCCATGCCCCCGCCGGTCGTGAGCGATCACGCGGTAGCCGCGTTCAGCCAGATACAGCATCTGGGCGTCCCACGCATCCGCATTCAGAGGCCATCCGTGCGAGAAAACAACCGGTTGGCCAGTACCCCAATCCTTGTAGAACAGCTGCGTACCATCTTTCAACGTAAACATTGCCATCGCTAAAACTCCATTCATGGATGCTGATTCAGACGGCGTCCCGGTATCACCTTGCAGGTGACATGACCGTGAGACGCCGATTCGTGCCGCTTCGCTGCCGGTTCATGACCTGGGCAGGCACATCACGCACCGGATCAGTATTCAGGTTCGTGAGAAGACTTTCTTTTGCCATTGACCCGACGCTTTCGCATCTGCACGTTGATCGCGGATCAGGAAACAGGCACATCACCGAACGCCTGCTCCGCACACGCGCGGATACGCGCGACGCGGCGCCCTCTCAAAACCCGAAGCGACTGAGTCCCGGATGATCTTCGGGACGCGGGCCGAGCGGCCAGAAGAACTTGCAGTCGCGCTCCTGAATCGGCACGATCTGCCAACAAAGAGCTTTCGATATCGCATCGAGCGGCCGTTCACGGCGCAGGAGTGCCACACCCAGCTCGACGGCTGAGACGGGCGCCATCGAGCGAAGGCGCAACGCGGATGCCGACGCCTGGTTAGAAAGGCGATCGTCAGCAACACCCGGACACGCGCGCCAAGCATCTGAGCGCACGCGACGCCACATGCGTTACCGCCCGTTACAGAAGCGACATCACCGTTTCACCTCGCGCGGCACGTGCCTCCTAAAATGACTGCGCCGGGTTGCGCCGTCTGACGCCGCGGGGAACCGCAAGCTGTATCGAACCCGGCGTGCACGGGCTCGCACCGTGCGTCAAGACCGGCCCGAGCGCCACGCTTGAACCTTCCGACTTCCTCATGATCCTCACTCCAAGGAGAACGCATGATCCGCATTTCCACTGCTTCGATCGTCTGTGCATGCACAACCGGCCTTCTCGTCTTCGCGACGGCGGCTGGCGCGCAAACCACGCAGTCAGCACCGTCGCAGGACACCACGAAGCTGCATGCCGCGGATCAAACTTTCGTCGCCGAGGCGACCAGGGCGGTGTCGACGCAGCGCGAAGCCGCGAGAATCGCCACATCGCGCTCCACTGACCGCGACGTGAAGGCGTTCGCGGAGCGCGCTGCCAGCGACAATGCGAAACTGTCCGACGCGCTGCGCGCCGCAAGCCCGCGCGGCGTGGATGTGCCAAAGAACAATCCGGATACCGCTGCGCTCGACAGCATCAGAAACCTGCGCGGCGACGCGTTCGACAAGATCTACATCGAGCAGGTCGCGCTCGGCGGCCAGCAGAAAGTGCTGTCGGCATTTCAGTCGGAGATCGCTTCAGGGCGCGATGAGCAGTTGAAAGACGCGGCGACAAAGGCGCTGCCGGGCATCCAGGCGCAATATGCGCAAGCTCAGGAACTGGCGAAGCGCAAGCACCTCGCGGGCGGCTCTGCGCAGTAGTCCCCTGTGCGCGTCATGCCGATTCGCCACGTTCGCTATGCGGGGTTCGGCATGACGCGCGAATACGAGCCAGTACTCGTTCGGGTATGCGTCGCGGGCATGCGTCGCGTATGGCATCCGCCATCACGCCTGCGTGGCGGAATTCCCTTCGATTCAGGGAATAAAAGTCTCCACCGGGTGTTGTTGAAACGAGGATGATCGAGCCGCCAACCCGGCTGCTCCGGGATTCGCTCAAGTGGAAAAAGCTCCCGAATCGCAGGAACAACGCTATGGCCGAAGGAATAAACCGCTACTTCATGGCGGACACGAGGGCGTTCGTCGACGCCAACTATCTGACGACTGCCGGTATCTTCCATCCTCCAGAGGGAACGATGGCATTCGATCTGCATCGCCAGGAAGGAATCACACCCAGCGTGGTCACGATCGAGCCGACGAACACTGCGAAGAACGACGAATCCATCCGCGGGTATTGGGTGCCGCAAGGCGGATCGTGTGACGTACCGATCATTGCAGCCGATCGCGCCTATGTCTTTACACCAGACTTCTCCGGCTGCTCGCTCATTGTCGATCAGATCAGCGACAGCATGTACCGCGTCTATCACGTGACGGGAGGCAACGGGTACGTCGAGATGGAATACCGCAAGCGTCGCGACCCTGCCTCGAAACTCGCCGGAGTCATGACACACGAGTTCTATGGAGCCCCCGGTGCTCCGAGGGCGCTCATGTTCATGAAGTTCGAGGAGGGCCGCTGGTGGATCTATTTCCAGGCTCAGACAGGCACGGGATATGGTCTGCAGGGCAACCGCGTGGTACGCGCGCAAGGATCCACGGCGGTGGACACCATCAGGATGACGGGCCGAATGCCTGTGGCACGCGTCAAGACCGAAAGCCCGGTCATCACGTCGAATCGGCTCTGCGACGGGCAACTCATCATTCCCGACACGGAGGAAGCCCCAACGTCCAGATTGCTGCGCGCCCGCAAGGTGAACCTGATGACCGAACTCTGGACCTTCTAGTCCATCGAAAATCAAAGGGTCCATGAACCGGCGCCGTTGTCTGGCGGCGTGCTCGTCAGCGGGACGTGCAGCCTCCTTTGCCGCACGCCTCAACCCTCGCGCGTCTTCCGTTTGACAACCTCATCCGACCGGCAAATCAACCGCCGCGATATGCCGGGTCGATGCTATCGGCCGGAGCGCGCCGGCCGGATTGCGACCTGACCGATTCGTCTCCGCCGACGCCGCCGTGGTTCGCGTCGCCCGCGCTGTCCTGGCCTTCTGCCGCGGCCTTCGTTTGAGCGGTCTCGCCGTGTTGCGATACTGGCGCACCGGCGTCTGCGTGATGGAGGGAACTCTGGCCGTAGCCGCCCGCGAAGGCGGGAGCCGTCAGCGATACGGAGCTTGCGACTAGCAGAGCGGCGACAGATTTCGTTTTCATGACGACTCCAATAAGCGTGTTGAGCATTCGAATGAAGCTCGATCGGTCCATGGCGGCGCGCGATGCACGGCACCGTGCGGCGCGCCAGCAAGAAGGCTCAGGCAAACAACACGCTCCCGGAATACGGGCATGCTGCCGACATTGCGCCGCAGCCACAAATGCACGGGTCATGCCAATCCCGGTTCGCGCATCATCCAGGCGGCTCTAAGCGCTTGAAAATAAAAACGATTGATCGAGAACACCCGTGCTGTGGAAGACGGATCGCACAGCGAAGATGTCTGGCCGCAGACAACGCTTTCATGAGCCACTGTGCGCGTTCACCCAACAGCACGACGTCCGCGCGCCCGACCGCAAAGCGAGTCGGCACCCGACGATCGATGTCACATCGAGAGATCGTCAGCGAGATGCCTGAGATACGGTGCGTGTTAACGATTTCTTCAGGTGGCGTCGATGGCGCCGGCGGCGATTGAATCGCACCATGGGTCAAGCGATGTCAGGGCGATGCCTGCTTTCGAGCGCGCCAGCCCTGCGCGATCGCCATCGCGGCCAGTCGTGCGCTGACCGTACCCGCACTTGTTTCAAGGAGCAAACTGACATGAAGACGATTCGAGTCGTGGCGACCTGCGCGTTGGTCCTCATCCTGGGGCCTGCATGGGCGCAAGACACACCGGTTCCCGCGCAGGCAACCCAGTCCGCGCGGGACGTCGGTGGCACCGGTGATGCGTCGAGGAGCGACGCGGGTGTGACGATGAGCCCGACGCGGCAGCAGGTCTATCAGGACCTCAGCACGTCGCAGCAATCGGGAGAGCAACGCCGCATCTGGAACAGCACGTACCGCCACCATTGAGCGCCGCGTGCGGTGGCTTTCGCCAAGTGTGCCTGCCGCGCGACGAGTGTCCTGCGCATGTCCCGTCGCGCGCGCATGCCGTGCGCATGCCGCGCGCGTCAGCCCCGCTTCGCTCAGTAGCCGATACGCTGTTCGACGTTGCGAAACCGCCCCATCGAGCGATAGCGATGAAACCACGCGCTCGTGCGAAGCTCGCACAGGCGCGGCGAATGCTCGGCGAGAGCGACATCGAGCCAGTGATACATTTCGTCCGGCTGTTCGAGCCTCGCGTAGATCTCGGCGAACAGGAACGGTGACGTATAGCGTCTCTGGCGCCTCGCCATCAGGTCCTGCAAATACCATTGCAGGACTTTCTTGTAGCCTCCCGAGTCCCAGACGGTCCGGATCGTCTCGGCGCGGGCGAATTCGTTGCACCGCGTGAGCGCGTCGATGGTCGCTTCGACCGCCTCTTCGTACTGGCCCTGCACTTCGAACGCGATTGCGAGCAACTGGTAAATGAGCGGCGACCGGGTGCCGTGTCCCGTGCTCAGGTACTCCCGTATCACTTCTTCGTATCTGCCCGACTGCACGAGGCCGAATACGCGCGATCCTTCGAAGCCGAGCGGGTCGACCCTTTCGGCCCGTTCGAACTGCGCCCTTCCCTCCGCTTCTCGCCCGAGCACGAGCAGCAGCCGTGCATACAGACGGCTGGTTTCCGCATGGCTCGGATTGAGCCGCAACGCCTCGAGGAACTCCTCTTCCGCGCGGCGCCAGTCCCAGTCGTAGAAATAGTGAACGCCGGCGAGCGCCTGATGAGCTTCCGGAAGATTCGCGTCGAGCTCGATTGCGTGCAGCGCCGCCGCGCGCGCCTTAGGGTAGCCGTGCGACGGTGCATAGAAGCCGTGCGTCGCGGTCGAGCCGAAGATGTTCGACAGGCCGACGTATCCCAGCGCGTAGGTTGGATCGATCTCGATGGCGGTTTCGAAATAGCTGTGGGCGCGGATGAAATCCTCCTCGCTCAATGCATGATGCGCGGCAAAGCCCGCATCGAAATGAACCCGGCGAGTCCAGTAGTAGCGGCCGCGCAGGTAGGCATCGTGCGCCGACGGATCGACGGGCAGGCGCCTCGACAACATGGTCTGCTGCTGTTGCGCGAGCGCCGGCGAAACCTCCTCGGCGAGCGCCCTGCCCACTTCCTTCTGGATATCCAGTGCGCCCCTCCCCACCGGCTCGTGCGCGCGGCTCAGGATTTGAACCTGATCGTAAGAGCGGATCAGTTGCGCGAGGATGCGGACCTGCCCGCCCTCCCGCGTCAGCGATCCCTCGAGCACGTAGTCGACGGTCAGCTCATGCGCGATCTGGGCGATGCTCTTGTTCGCCCGCTGATAGCGTGCGGCCGTCGTCCTTGCGATCACGAGAATCCGTTCCGGATTGAGCATGCCGATGTTGGCCGAGGTCTCGTCTGCGAGCGCAGTGCAGAACCCGTCGAGACTCGCGTCTTCGGTCTTGTTCTCGAACGGCAGCACCAGCACGCGAATGGCCGCCGCCGGCGCGGCCGCGGGCTCCGGCGGCGAGGTTCGTATGCCGTCGAGCCGATACCCCTTGCCCTTGACCGTGACGAGATATCTCGGATCGTCGGGGTCTTCGCCCAGTGCGATCCGGATCTTGCGGATCGCCGTGTTGATGCTGTTGTCCGTCTCACGATAGGCATTCGATCCCCACAGCGCTCTCACGATGTCCGCACGGGTCACGAGTTGCCCGTTGCGCGACGCCATCAGAATCAGCAATTCCATCGGCAGGCGCTCGAGCCTCACCTTCTCGTCTCCGCGGCGCAGTTCGTAGCGCTGGACGTCGAGTTCGACATTCGCGATCCTGATGAAGTCTTGCGTGGTCATCCGTGCTCCTTGCAGCGGGATCGCACGTTCGCATCGGCGGCATCGGCATGCCGACGCTCGCGCTTCATGCCGAAGGACGCTGCGAATGCGAGCGCCGCGCACACCACGATGACGAGCGCCGGTGTTGCATGCAGGCCGGAGGCAAGGACGCTGGCCGCAAGCGGCGTGAGCCCCAGTGCCGCCGCCAGTCCGACGTTCATGGCAGTGGCGACGCCGCTGAACCTGACGTCGAGGGGAAACATCTCCGCGATCGCGCACGCATACGTGCCGTTGGCGAGCGAGGCAACGACACCGGCCATCATGAACAGCGCGGACAGGCTGAAGAAATGACGGGCAACCGCAATGAAGAAGAATGGCGCAAAGAGAGCGGACAACACGGCGCCGCATCTGAACACATGGCGGCGCGATATCAAGTCGCCGATGTGCGACGTGACGAGGATGCAGGCCGCGACGACAAGCAGGTATCGGATTTGCGCGCTCGCGATCTCCTGCGCGGCATAGTGAAGGCCTTGCAGATAACTCGGCATGTAGCCGATGAAGATGCCACTGGACGCCCCCACCAGCAAGCACGCCCCCACGCCCGTGACGACGGGCCCGAGATGGTTGCGACAGAGCACTGCGAGCGGCTCGCGGTGCCGCGCGCTGATGGTCCGCGCGTATTCGTCGGTTTCCGTGAGCGTGCGGCGCACAGCGAAACTCAACAGCCCGACCATCCCGCCGAGCAGAAAGCCGATGCGCCATCCGAACGCGTTAACCTGCTCGGGTGTGAAGGCCCATTGCACCGCGAGATTGACGCTCGTAGCCAGCAGCAACGCGAGATTGACCGCCACGAACACGATACCGCACAGAAAGCCCGGCCTGGCGCGCGCCGACTCCACCGCATACACGACGGCGCCCGGCAGTTCGCCGCCCAGGCAAAGGCCCTGAACGAGCCGCAGTGCCAGCAACAGCGCCGAGGCAGTCGCGCCCCATACCGCGTATGAAGGAAGTATTCCAATGAGAAAGGTCGACACGGCGGCGATCATCGCCGACGACACGAACACGATCCTCCGGCCGTACTTGTCACCGAAGCGGCCGAGGAATATGCCTCCGATGGGCCTCGAAAGATAGCCGATAGCCAGCACCGTGAACGACAGGGTCTCCGCCGACATGCCGGTGCCTGACGAGAAGAACGCGCTGCCGATGCTTCGCGCGAAGAAACCATAGATGACGAAATCGAATACCTCCAGCGCCCCCCCGGTGCTGGCGACCAGTATCGTCCAGCGCTGTCGGGCGGTGAGGGATTCGGTTCGGGCCATGATCAGATCGTCGAGCATCGCACCCCTTGACGGCGCCGCGCCTCGCGCCCCATGTTCCAGTGAATGCTACGCCAAGACGGGGCGCCCGGTCATCGGCGACAAGCGGCTTGCACGACGACGGCAAGCCCTCTTGCAGCAGCAACACGAAGGTGTGAAACCTTCGCCGTCTTGCGCGATGACTTCGCGCGGCAAGGCAATGCTCCGGGCCCGGCCGCCGGCAATGTCATCGGCATTTCGTGGAGTGGACGGTTTCCCGATAACGAAACGTTAGCCGGCAGAGTTTCGCGTCGCAGCCGCATCGCCGTTCCGTCAACGTCCGCTTACCGCCGTCTGATCCGGTTCATCGCGTACAGCGTGCGCCATCACTAGCCGAACACCCGCGCCCATGCCGCCCGCAGGCGTCGGGCGCGGTCTTCGAGGAGATATGAACCAGCCAGCGTCAGCAGACCCGAAATCACACCCGTCAACACGGCTTCGGCAAACGGGAAGCCGTAGTGATTCGCGTGCGAATAGGCGTCGCCCAGCATTGTCAGGAGGCCGACGATCAGCGCGTTGCCGTATCGGCGCGTGTAGAGCCTGACCGCCGGCGTGAATGTCAGGAGCACGGCCAGGATTCCGGTGAAGAGACCCGTCTGCAGCGCAATCGTCCAGTGAGCGAGGCTCAGGATATTGCCCCAGCTCCCCGGCATGCAGGTCATGCACGCGCTGGTCGGCTGCCAGAAGCGCTGGACGAACAGGCGGACGCGGCGCTTCCAGTCGATTGACATCATCTATTCCCCATCGATGCACTGACCCATGCGTGCGGCGCCGGCGAGCCAGACAGTCACGTGCAAATCGTAGCTCGAAACACCGCATCGAGAATCGTTCGAAGCTCGCCGTTCCGCAAAAAAACCAGGGGCTCACATCCGGACGAAGAGGCAAT
>Ga0105248_10003304_pt1 | contig 17899 bp, 1 predicted proteins | sample KBSS34metaG_FD_81524 | JGI IMG/M metagenome (GOLD analysis project Ga0105248, IMG submission 81524) | Switchgrass rhizosphere microbial communities from Kellogg Biological Station, Michigan, USA - KBS S3-4 metaG | ecosystem: Host-associated > Plants > Roots > Rhizosphere > Soil | place... | reverse complement strand
GGTGTGACGCCGGTGATGGCCACGGTCGCACCCTGGAGGGTGTCGCCGAGTTGCACACTGACATTGTCGGCATTGATGGACAGGAGGCCGCTTGCCTTAGCCACTATGTTGGCTCCGCCGCCGACCGTATCTACGGTTGTGGCGTTGACTGTCACTGTCGTACCGTTGATGGTGCTCAAGATCAAGCTGGTCAGTGAGGTGTCGTTGACGGTGATAGCCGCCGCCGACTTGGCACTGAATGTGACACTACCGGTAGCATTGGATGTATTGACGTTGATGACGCCCTTACCGGTGGTGTTGCCGGGGACACCGGCGCTGTTGGTGTCGACCAGGGTCACGATTGGTGCCTGGAGGAAACCGCCGCCGGATATGCCGCCATTGCCGCCGGTGTATTCACTGGAGGTCAATGTGATCTTGTTGGCTGTGATGTTGCTTCCGACTACGATGTTGCCGTTCTTCGTCACGCCGGCGCTTGATGCCGTTATGAGGGAGAAGTTGTCACCGGTTGAAGGACCGGCGATATTGACCTGACTGCCGAAGGTATGGAGATCAACGTTGCCGCCGGTGTTGACGACCAGGTTGATCGGCACGCCGCCGGGATTTCTCAAGCCGGCTGTGATGTTGCCAACGCCTGGGGCGAGGCTGACATCAAGGTCGGTGAGGTTGATATTGCCGGAGGCCAGGGTCGGTGTGATCGAGGCCAGACCTTCCTTTATACCGCCGACTGCGCCGAGGACCGAGCTGTCTTCACTGGAGGTGAGGGTGATCGTGCCTCCGGAGACGGTGGCGCCATTTACAGCGTCGCCGATGGAGATCGAGCCGTTGCCCGTGGTGCCATCAGGAGTGGTGCTCAACTGGAATGTGTTGGCCTTATTGGCACTGTTTGCACCGATGAGGACCACAGCGCCATTATTGTTGATAGCTACATCACCGGTCTTAGAGGTCGCGGTCATGTTGGTCGTGCCACCAACGCCAGCTGTCTGGAGCGGTGTGGCCAATGAGGCGATGCCGGTACCAGCGGTGAATGTGAGATTGGCACCGGTAATTGTGCCGGTGGAGTCAATTGTCGTGGTGGAGATTTCGGTTACCGACTTGGTGCCGAGGACATCGGCGGTGAGGACGCTGTTACCCGAGATGCCGACATTGCCGGTGAAGGCGGCGACGGTACCACTTAGGTTGACGGCGTTGACCGCTGTGAGCAGGATGTCACCAGTTGTGGCGGTGACTGTACCAGCTCCGGTGAGGGTGCCTGGAGATACCAGGGTGACTCCGGTGCCGCCGGTGACATCGTCATTGAGAGTGATGTCGCCGGTAGTTGTGCTCAGGTTGTAGAAGCCGCCGGCACCGTTGCTGTTGGTGCCTGTGAAAGCTATGTTGGTGGTCTGGTCATTGAGCAAGAAGACCGAGCCCTTGGTCGCGAAAGCATTGATGTTGGCTGTCGAGATGTTGAGGGCTGTCAGGCTGTCTTGCCAGATGTTGCCATCAGCTGTCAGGTTGAGATTGCCGCCGGTCGAGGTATAGGTGCCTGCGCCGGTGATATCGCCCTTGGTGCTGGTGACGTTGAGGTCGGTGCCGGCGGTGACTGAGCCATCGACGGTGACGTTGTTGGTGGCGACCATGTCGAGGCTGGTACCGGCACTGAAGCTGCCGGTATTTGTCACGGAGAGCGCTGCATTAGATGTAGCAGTGCCGGATGAAACAGCGGTGACAGCGTCGGCGATGGTCATGTTGCCACCGGAGCTCAGGTCAACAGTGTCGCCGTCGACAGTGTTGTTGACTGTCAGCGCGCCTGAGGCCTTGAGGGTCATGTTGGTGTTGGCGGATGCTGCATCGGTGACTGTGATGTCGGATCCCACACCTGTTGTGGTCAAGGTGTAGGCGCCCAACACAGAGGTATTGGTGAAGAGACCATTGTTAACCAGAGTGACTGCGCTGCTGTCGGTGATGTCGATATCACCAAGGCTGCTGGCCGTCAGTGTGGTGGCTGTGGTCTTGATGCCGGTCGAGCCGTCGATACCGGAGACGATCAGCAAGTTGCCCGCGTTAATTACGCCGGTGACGTTAACTGCCGAGGCTCCGACAACAAATCCGTCGGTGATGATGGAGACGTTGGCTCCCGGTGAAGTGATCGAGGTCAAGTTGATTTCGCCGCCGGCGGTACCGGGGACGAAGGATCCGCCAAATACCTTACCGCCGCCTACATATATCGGATTGACAGGCAAGCCGACCGTGGTCACTGATTGCAGGTTGACGTCGCCGGAAGCAGTGCCGCCGGTGGTGCTGATGTTGTTGACGGAGATACCGTCGCCGAGCATCGTCACGCTACCGCCGTTGCCGGTGCCGCCAGTGGCGGTCACCTTGCCCAGTACGATTGATCCGGCGTTGGCCACCACGAGTACATTGCCGGCATCGGTGCCGCCGGAGGTGTTGATGTTGACGTTACCGAGGATGATCGAGCCGCCGAGCGGATTCTGCTTCGTCAGGGTGTATAGATTGTTGCTAATCTGTGTCTGACCACCGGGCAAGGTGCCGGGGGTGAAGTCGAAACCGGCGATGATGTTGACGCTGCCACCGTTGCCTGCCGACGACAGGTTGATGGTGTCGGTGCCGATCTTCGTGTCTTCGATGTCACCCTTCGAGAGGATATTCAGGTCGAGGCCATTGAAGGTGAGAGTCAGTCCGTTCAAGTTGAGCGGAGCGCCGTCGCTACGAGCGATGGTGCCTGCCGCCAACGGGCAGTTGAGAGTCAGTGTATTGATAGGTTTACCGAATCCGGCTGGGTTGATGTCCAGGGTGCCGTTCAATACAACCGTGCAGGTGTTGAGGTTGATGGCCGAGCCATTCATATTGAATGTCAGGGTCGAGGGAGCATCGATGATGATGCCCGAAGTCGCCGCGCCCTTAGAGGTCAGATCGACTACGCCAGTCTGTGTGCCGCCGGTGAAGGCGAAGGTCTGGCTGCCGGTGAATTCCAGGGTCGGGAAGAGAGCATTGCCGACATCGTTAGAGGCGATGACGCTGATATGGCCGTCACCTTTGCCGCTGTCGCCAGCAGACAATGTGCCGCCGAGAGCCAGTTTGGAGTTGATAACCAGATTTTCACCAGCAGCGCTGGCGATGGTCAGGGTTTGACCGGTGGCCTGGATGGTGCCGTCATTGGTGACGACCATGTCGACCTTGCTGGTGGCACTGTCGGCAGTGACGCCATTGACGAAGACATTGACGCCCTTGAAGGTGTCGCCTTGCTGCACTGTCAGTTTGTCGGTGTTGATCGTGAGGTTGCCGGTGGCAGCGATTGTTGCCGGCAGCTTGAAGGTGTCAACGGCGTTGGCTGTGAGTGTGATGTCCTTGCCGGTGCTCGAACTCATGACCAGTGTCTTGGAAGTATCGACGATGGTCACGTTGCCGGTTGTGTTGGCCTGCAGAACGACTGAGCCGGAACCGTTAGTGGTGTTGACGCTGATATCTCCGGTGCCCTGGGTGTTGAACTTAGCACCGTTACTGTCGTGGTCAGCCAGGGTGACGAAGGAGGCGTCGATTACGCCGGCGCCACTGATGCCGCCTGTGCCGCCGGTGAACTCACTGGATGTGAGTTGGGTGGCGAAGGCTTTGATGCCGGCGTTGAGAGCGATTGCACCATTGATATTGGTCTTATCGGTATTTGTCGTCAGGGTGAAGATGAAGCCGCTTGAAGCACCACTGATGATGACAGGGCTGCCGAATGAATTCAAATTGACGCTGCCGTTGGTGTTGGCTACCAGGTTGATGTTGGCGCCGCCGTTGGCCATACCGGCTGTGATGTTGCCGTTGCCGTTAAGCAGGCCGGTGACATCGTGGTCGGTAAGGGTGATATTGCCGCCGATCAGTGTCGGAGTCGTGGAGGCTCCGCCTTCGGATATACCGCCGGTACCACCGAGACCAGCATCTTCACTGGAGGTGAGGATGATCGTGCCGCCGCTGACTGAGCCGCCGGTGCCACCGTTGCCGATGGATATAGAGCCATTGCCGTTGGTGCCGTCCGGTGTTGTGACCAATTGGAATGTGTTGGACGGTCCAGCCTGGTTGCCGTTGAGCAGGGTGACTGCGCCGTTGTTATTGATGGCTACGTCACCGTTGCTGCAGAAGGCCTGCATGTTGATTGCTCCGCCCACACCTTGTGTCTGCAGAGGTGTGGCCAGTGAGCCGATGCCGGTAGCAGCGATGAGAGTGAGGATGCCGGTATTGATCAAGCCCGAGGCTGTGATGTTGCCGGTGTTGGCTTGTTCAAAGACCTGGCTTCCTGCGCCTACAGCGGTTACTGAGCCGGTTGAGACGTCGGTGTTGGCCGTGAGGCTGATGTTGCCAGAAGTGGTGGACAGATCATTCGTTGTGATGCTTCCGGTGGTGGCAGTAGCAGTCAGACCCGAGCCTGCCGAGCCATTGCCTGTGCTCACATCGGTATTGGCTGTCAGCGTGATGGTGGTGCCGGCGGTTACATCGAGGACATCGATGAAGGTCTTGTTGGCCGTGGCATTCACAGATCCAGTTGTAGCCGTCAGGTTGTTGGCGAAGATGCTGGTGTCGGCGGTGAGGCTGACATTGACACTGCCCGTCACGTCACCGGCTGTGATGAATCCGCCATTGGCGTTTTCAGTGACAGAGCCGTTGAAAGCCGTTACGTCACCGGAGAAGATGCTGGTGCCGGCTGTCAGACCGACTGAGGTACCGCCGCTGACCGAGCCATTAGCGATGATGAAGCCGTTGGTGGCGGTTTCAGTAACAGCCAAATTGGTTGCGGTCACTTGATCTGTGGTGATGTTCAGGTTTGAGGTCAATGTGGCGAAACCACTGGCCGAGACGGCATTATTGAAGATCGAACTGCCGAGTCCGGTAGTGTTTTCTGTGATATTACCGCCACCGCCTGTCGCCGTGACGTCGGTCGTTGTGATACCGGTGACTGCCTGTAGGTTGACAGCGCCGTTATTGCTGGAGATAGTGCCGGTCGCTGTAATCGAGCCTGTGAAGGCTGTTTCGTTAAGAGCGCCGTTGTTGGCGGTGACTGATGTTGTCGAGATGCTGTCGCCTGCGTTCAGGTCAACGTGGGTGCCGGCCGAGATTGCGCCGTTGGCAGTGATGGTGCCTTTGGTGGCATCTTCGTGTACGCCGAAGTTGGTCGCCGTTACGTCATCGGTGGTGATGTTCTGGTCGGCGATCAAGCGTACCGAGTTGTTACCCTTGATGCTGGTCCCCGTGATGCTACCGGTGAAGGATGTTTCACGAACCGTGTTGTTGATGGCAGTCACGTCTGTGGTCGATATATCTGTATCGGCTTTGAGATTGACATAAGTGCCGGCGGAGATGCTGTCGGTGGTGATGCTGCTCTTTTGTGAGGTCACATTGACCTGGCCCGATGCGCTCAAAGTACCGGTGGCTACGATGAAGCCGTTAGCCGGTGTCTTGCCGTTGGCGGTCTCATTAAGGTCGCCGCCGTTAGCTGCGACGCCTACGGTGGTGATGTTGGTGCCTGCCGTCAGGGTGACAAACGTGCCTGCTGCGATGGCGCTTGTGTCGGTGATCGAAGTGCCTGCGATGGCAGTGATAGAGCTGCCTACGCCGGTTGCCGTCATTCCGTTAGTGGCGACCGAGGTGCCTGCGTTCAAGCTGATCAAGCCGTTAGTGGAGGACAGTGCGCCGCTGGCGGAAATAAATCCGCTGGTGGCGATTGCTGTCAGATCTCCGGCAGAGGTGCTTGCCGAGCCCAGTGACATGTCTGTGCCGGCTGTCAGGTCAGCCTTGGTAGCCGACGAGATGAGGCCGGTATCGGTGAAGCTGGTGCCTGCGCCGACGGTGATCGCGCCCACGGTGGAGACGATGCCCACTGTGGAGATGAAGGTCGTGGCATTGAGAGTGACAGTCGTACCGGTGATGATGCCGGTGGACGTGATGCTGGTGGGGTCAAAATTGACGGTGCCGTTGCTGGCCGTCACTGCTGCCGTAGATATGGATCCGGCCGCTGTCAATTTGACATTGCCGTTGGTGGTGAGCATGTTACCGGTGGCGGTCAGGTCATTGCCCGCAGTTTCGGCGATGCCACTGCCGGCGGTTACCTTAGCAGTTGTGATGTCGGTACCGGCCGTCAGTGAGACGGTTGTGCCGGCTGCTACATCACCATTGGTGATGCTGCCCAGGGTTGCAGTTTCGGTGACTGAACTATTTGTGGAAGTCACCTTGCCGGTCGATATGTCGTTTCCGGCGGCGATCGTTACTGATTGGCCACCCAAGACGTTGCCGGTGGCAAACACGTTGCCGTTGCTGCCGTCCAGGTTGACCGAGCCGTTGGTTGCCGTGACGTTCAGGCTGCCGATACCCAGTTGGGTGACGACGCTGATGTTGCCCGTTCCGCTAGTCAGGTTGCCCACAGTAGATCCGCCCTGCAGAGGGCCTCCAACTGCGACAGGACCTGCAATTGCACCGGCTACGGTGAAGTTGATCGGGGCTGTAGGCTCAGCGGCAAATATATTGATATTGCCGCCTGTTCCGCTGCCTCCAGCAGTGTTGACGTCTGCCAGGAGTATCGAGCTGGCATTGCCTACAGTGCCGGACAATACAAGCACGTTGCCGTTGTTGTTCTTAGCGCTTCCACCGGAGGCGATGGTTCCGAGTACTGTGACCTGACCAGCTAATGCGCCGCCGTCACCGTAGGCAATGACTGTCACGTCACCGCCGCTGCCCTTAGCATTTGATGCATCGAGGCCACCGGAGAAGGATACGACTCCACCTGAGCCTTTGCTTACTGTTGTACCGGCATATGTCGCGCCGGCTATAAGGTTGATCTGACCGCCATTGGAGACGATGCTGCTGGCGCCAAAGCCGAGGACGTCTTTGCCCGCAACAGCGGTGAAGTTAGCGTTATTGAGTGAGACTGTCTGTGTGACGTCGAAGAGACCCGAGAGATCCACGGTGCCTGTCGCCGAAGTCGACAACAGTGTGTTCGTGCTCCATGTACCGCCCTTACCGCCGAAGGTCAGGTTGCCTGCTGTGTTGTCTACAGAAATCAGGCCCTTGGACGAGATAATGCCGTCGTTGTTCACGTTGGCAGTTTCCATCACGATATTGGCAGCCGAGAGGGTTGCGCCTGCGCCGACATTGACTGAGGGAGCTGTGCTGCCTGCTTGGTCGGTGGTGAAGAACAAGTTGCCGCCGGCCGTGACCGACTGGCCTTTATTGATGCCGATTGAGCTCAAGCCAGTGCCATCAGCGGTGGTGATTACCGTGAAGGTGCTTCCCGGTCCGCCGGCAGCAGAATTGTCAAAGTTGACGCCGCCGGTGTTGATGATGGTCACGATGCCGGCCTTGGTATTGGCTGTGTAGTTAACGGCCGTACCAGGTGTGAGTGTGACTGAGTTCAGGTTTATGTCTTGCTGACCGGATTTACCATTGGTGGTGGCATTGATGTTGTTGGCGTTTATAACGAAGGGTCCACCCAGCTGGATGCTGCCATCGCCGAGAGCTTGTGAGGTCGTGTTCAGGTTCACGGTACCGGCGGTGAGGCTGGTGCCGGACGAGAAGGTGATGGAAGCGTCTGTGACCTTGGCGTTGGACGTCGTGGTCAGACTGAAGGTCTTACCGGCGCCGGCCTGGTTTTGGGTCGGTCCAACAAACGGGAAGTTGCTCAGAGTGACTTTGCCGAGGTTGGTGACGGTGACGTTGCCCTGCGTCGCTGCGAGGAGATCCAGAGCTTTGTTGCCGTTGGTTGTGTTGATCGTGATGTCGCCGGTACCAGTTCCGATACCAGCGATGCTGTTGACTCCAGCGTAGATTGTCGGGGTGGTTATCAGGCCACCAGCCGTCTGGCTGATAGAACCGGTGCCATCAGCACCGAGTCCGACCAGTGTCGTCGATGTGATGTTGTGGAAAGTGACTGAGCCGTTGCTGCCGGCTGTGGCCACAAGCACTGTGTTATCGGCAGTCACGTCGTTGGCTGTGATGTTGCCGCTAGCGATGACGATGGCAAAGCTGCCGGGGCCGGTGACGGTGATGTTATTTGAGGTGAAGTCACCACCAGACACTGCCACAAGGGTGTTGTTCTTGGCGGTGATGTTGCCGGCGGTGATACCACCAGCCTGGGTTGTTGCGGCTGTGAATTGTGACTGCGGAGCAGCTACGAGGAACTGCACGCCGCCCAATCCGGCGTCCGGCATCTCGGTCAGGAGATTGACGGCACCGCCGGTGACGTTGCCTGTCTTGATAGAAGGATTAGCCTGGCTGGCGGTTGTGCCACCGGCAAAGATGTTGACGGTGCCGTTAGCACCAGCGCCGGCTCCGGTCGAGCTGACGTTGTTGAGGGCAATCAGACCTGTGCCGTCAGCTGTGTTGCTGCCGCTGCCGTAAGCTACGACCACTATGTCTCCGCCGTTGAAGCCGGAGGCGTTGGTGTTGGCTACCAGTGAGACTTTGTCGAGCAGCACGCTACCACCACTGGCGCTACCGCCACCGAGGTTTGGTGTCTGGTTGACGGTCAATTGAGTCGGAGCGAGGACTCCGAAGGTATAGCTGGCGCCTGCGATCAGTGAGATCGCACCGCCGTTGCCGACCAGGGAGGTGGAGTTGATGGTGCCGGAGACGGCATCAGTGATATTGCCGCCGGCGACCACGAGGACGTTGGCGCCGCCAGCTGTCGCGAAGGTGCCGTTGAAGAGGCCGTCGATAGAGACATCACCAGTAGCCGACAAGCTCAGAGCTGTGGTCGTGGAGTATGTGCCCGTACCGGTGAGGCTCAGGTTGTTGGGGGTTACGCCCGTGCTGTTGTCGATGGAGAGATATCCACCCGACTTCATGGCGCCGTTATTGACGACGCTGCCTGCTTCGATGCCGATGCCGCTAGTGCCGTTGACCAGAGCGCCCTTAGCTACGTTGACTGATCCTGTACCCACGTCGATGGTGACGAAGCCGGTGGTGAGACTCGAAGGTGTCGCTAGAATTGTGGCGCCACCAATGACGACCAGTCCGCCGCCGCTGAGATTGACATTGTTGGCTGTGATGCTGTTTACCGTGACTACACCGGTAGACTGCGAGCCGGCTATGATCTGGCCGCCCGAGAATTCTCCGTTGCTATCAGTGATGGTGCTGGTGACCACAGGTGTCGCTGAGGCGATCGTCACGCCGGCTGGGTTGTTGCTGGCTGTGGCCTGGGCAATTACTTTGCCTACCGTCACATTGCCTTCGCCTACGACCAACACGGCTCCAGCCGTACCGCCATTGGCGACTGCAGTTGTGATATTGCCGATGCTGATGTCACCGTTGTTTGTGTTGCCCTTGAAGGCTGCCAGTGTGACGTTGCCGCTATTAGATGCAGCTACTCCGCTGGCTGTCGTGATCAGTGAACCGGCCATGTTGATGCTGCCGCCTGATAGGGAGGCCGCTCCGCCGCCACCAGGAATGGTGTAGATCACGCCGTCAGGACCTTCCTGACCGCCTGCGCCCAGGTTTGTGCCCGGTGTGAATTTGACACCAGCCATGATATTGAGTTCGCCGCCTACGCCACCGTTGACTAGAGGATTATTGTTGCTCAAGTCGATGGTGATGGGGCTTAGTGCGTTTACATTGCCTGAGGCAAGGATCGCCAGGTCTTTGCCGTTAAATATAAGGTTGGAGAGCAGATTGACGTCGCCTGTGGAATTGGCAATGGTGCCGGCACCCAGTGGGCAATTCATGATGATCGGATTGCCGAAGAGAGTGCCTGACAAAATCAGGTCGCAGGTATTGACAGTGACGCTCTTGAGGCCATTGACAGTGTCGTTGGTCGTGATATTGATGGCCTGGTTAGCCGGTGCCGTGAAGACAGCCGGACCGGTGAAGGTCTGGGTGTAGAAGGTCGAACCATCTCCAAATACCAGATCGCCAGCTGTGGAGGTGATGTTGGTGACCGTGGTACCGGAGTAGGTGCCGGTGCCCAATATGTTGAGGTTGTTGCCGGATACTGAGATGGTGTCGCCGGTCAGGGTGTTGGCATTGGTGAACTGTGTCGGATTGGCGTTGTCCATGGTGATTGTCAACGCGCCGGTGACTGTGGTGTTGCCGGTGGTGTTGAAAGTGGTGGCGGAAGCAGCGGTGATCGTTATGTCACTGCCCTTTGAAGCGGCCAGGTTGATTGTGGTGTTGGAATCATTAACAAAGGCCTGACCTTTGCTATTAATCGCCAATGTACCAGCATCGGTCTGGATGAAGAAATTGGGGTCACCGATCGCGCCGGTGCCGCCGTTGAGTACCAGCGAAATGGCGCTGATTGTCGGTAGGCCCTGGACTGTATCGGTGATTTTGCCGGTGCCGTCGGCGGTGATTGTAGCGGTGTTTTTGGCGAAGGCTGTGCCGTCAAATTCGACACCGGTATTGGTGCCGGCTGCGGCGATGAGGTTAACGTTATCGCCAGTAATGCCGGCAGCTCCTACTTGCAGAAGCGAGTTTTTACCGGTGGCCGTCACCTGGAAGGTGTTGAATGCCGAGCCCACTACTGAGACTGCGGTGCCGTTGCTGTCTGAAACAAATACGTTGTTGTCGGAGTTGACTGTGAGGGTGCCTGCATTTGTCGTGATCGCAGCTTTGCCCGATGTGCCGATGTTGCCGCCTTTGCCGCCTTGAGTGGTCAAGGTGACCGTGGGGCTGTCTATGCCAAGCGCAACAGCGCCGGCCTGAGTGATGCCCACAGTGCCGTCGGAAGTGAGGTCCACTGACGTGGTGCCGGTGATCTTATTATTGATCTGGATATTGCCGACGCCAGTAGAGCGGACATTGACGATGTCTGCTGTCAGCGTGCCCGAAATGATCAGAGCCGCATCGCCCAGACCTTGCATGTCGAGGTCAAAAGTGCTGCCTGCACCGGAAGCTGTTGAACTGAGCAAAGTGACATTGGTTGTGGCTGTGTCTTGTACGACTACCGAACCGGTAGTGTTGAACTGTATGGTCGTGGCGTTGGTGATTATCGGAGCGTCACCGATACTGCCGCTGCCCGATGAAATAACCAGTTTGTCGGTATTTATCGTGCTGGAATTGAAATTCTCGACATTGCCTGAAGTATCGGCGCTGAGGGTGACGAGTTTGGCGTTGCCGCTGGGATTGAAGAGACTGCCGATATCGCCGGTAATATTGATGTCACCACCATTGGCGGTGGCAATATTGACGTTACCGTCGACTTGCAAGCTATTGAGTGTGATGCCACCGGCTGTTGTCACCGTGAAATTGCCGGCTGCCGACGAACCGTTGAGGGTGACCGGATTGGTGTTGATATTGTTGATGAATACGTTTTCGGTGCTGGGACTGGTGCCATTTATGATGTTGGCACTCATCTGGTCGGCATTGGTCTTGATGAATGCTGCGCCCTGACCAATCGAACCGTGGTCCGAAATCATGATCAGATTTTGAGCAGAGATCAAACCGGCAGATTGAGTGATGTTCGAGCCGGTCGTAGCGGCGGTGGAATTCAAAAATACATTGTTGAGAGCCGTAAGATTGGCGCCGATATTCAAGTTACCTGTGCCGCCCTGTCCGGCAATCAAGCCGATATTATCGGCTGAAATTGCGCCGCTTGTGCTGACGCCACCGAAGCTGGTCACTCTGAAGACTGAGCCGCTGAGGAAGCCAACTGGGTTGCCGCCGGTGCCAGCTGAGGATGCCAGCACGTTAACCGAGCCGTTCGTCTGATCGTTGACGAATATATAGCTGCCGGTGCTGGTCGCCTGAAGAGTCGTGGCATTGGTGACGATACCGGTACCGAAGCCTAAACCGGGAGTGCCGATGTTGCCGCTGCCTGTGCTGAGTGTCAGGCTCAGTGTGTTGAGTGTTCCTTGGTTAGCACCGGTGACCTGAGTGTTCTGCGAATTGTCCGTGATGTTTCCACCACCGGAAGCTGCCAGAGTGATGGAAGTGGCGTTAGCGCCGACACCCAGTTGGCCATTGATGTTTTGATTGAGGGTGATGCCACCACCAAAGGTGGTTGAAATTCTTACAGTGTCAGCGTTTATAGCGGAGAGGGTGTTGTCGACAGTTGCACCTACGGCCACGGGGCCGATTGAGGTGACGTCAATGATGCCGCCTTGCGAAGCACCAAAGGAACCTGAATTGATCAGAGTCGTTCCCGATGAATTCAAGCTGGCAAGGAAGACATTACCGGTGACGGCACTCTTGCTTGCTGTCTGAACCAGGAGCTGAGGAGCGTTGACATTGATGGGAGCGCCTGCAGCGCCGATGTTGCCGGTCCCCAGACCTTTGCCTCCGCCTACCGGCGCATTGCCGATCAACGAGGTGAGGAAGATAGTGGCACCAGCTGTGGTATCACTAATCAATGCTTTGGCATTGGTCTGCGTGATATTGCCGAAACCGTTGGTTGTTTCGATAAGGATTCCCTGAGCGCCTGTAGCGGTGATATCACCGGCGATCGCAATATTGCCGGCGTTGCCCAGGGCAATTGCGGTGCCGCTAATCGGTCCGTTCAAGGTCAGAGTTGCGCTAGCGCCGAGGAAGGCTACATTAGCTCCTGAAGCAAGACTGTTTATAAATACCGGTCCTGTCTGCGAATCGCTGATGTAAATGCCTTCTAAAGGAGCTATGTCTCCTGTCGAGGCTGTTATCGTCGAGGCGTTGGTGGCAATGGCTGTGCCGCTCAAAGGAGTGCCGGGTATGCCTGTACCGATGGTGCCGTCGACTGAGGTCAAGGCCAGAGCGTTAGTCAATATGTTGGCTGTGCCGCCAGGGTTTGTAATGCCGCCGGTGATTGCATTAATTGTGACCGAATTAGCATTACCACCCTGTCCCTGAATGTTGGCGTTGAGGGTGACACCAGCACCTCCGACTCCTGCGCCGGTAGTTATGGTTGTATCGGCTGCACTGATTGTACCGTTTACGGCGACGCTGCCGCCGCTTCCGCCGGCTCCATTAGCCGCTGTCAGGTTTACAGTACCAGCTGTTAGAGTTGAATTTACGTTGATACCGGTACCGTCAGAGCCATCATTGCCGGTGGCGGTCAACTGGAATGTCGATCCGGCGCCTGCTGACGATGCCTTGACTGTAATCGGGGTGCCCGAACCGCCATCAAAGTCATCTGTGATGGTTACGTTGCCGGTGCCATTGATAGATAAGGTTGGCGAATTTGTTGTAATTGTTGCTGTAGCAGCAGTCGTATTGAGTGTGAGGGCGCCATTGAAATTGGTGTCGGCGTCAATAGTTGAGGCATTGGTTTTCAGACCACCGTTTTGGCTTCCCACATCGCTGTTGGTGCCCAAATTAAGTGTCTTTGTGGAAACCGTGCCGCTGGCGTTGATTGTCCCATCGGTTGTGCCCGCAAACAGCGTGACCGAGGTAGCATCGGCTGCAGATTTACCGCTGACGGATGTCAGCGATATGTCACCGCCGAAACCGGTGCCGGAGCCGCCGGTTGAGAGGTCCAGAGTATCGGCGCTGATCGCCTTGGTGGCAATTACGCTACCTGCCACACCACCTGCTCCGCCTGCATGGATCGTCATGGAGTTAGCGTTGAGAGCACCGTTGATGTTGATGTCGCCGCCGGCGCCGCCAGCGCCGCCGCTGGTGACGTCAAGAGTAGTGGCATTGACTGTGCCCGTGAAGGTGATAGTGCCGGCGTTGCCACCGGCTCCACCGCTGGTGATACTGACACTGGTGGCGTCACCGCCGGCTGATCCGCCGATAGCTCCCACCTGAATATTGCCGCCGCTTGTTCCGCCGCCGGCAGTTCTAACCGTCAGGTCGTCGGCATTGATAGCTCCCTTGGCCGTGATTGCTCCGCCGTTGCTACCGCTGCTGCTCGTGGTGAGAGTTACTTGAGTGCCTGTTATTGAGCCTGCGTTGGTCGTTGAGATGCTGCCTGCGTTGACATTGACGCTACCCGAGGAGCCGGCATTGATGGCGTTGTTGATCGTCACACCGCCGGCCGAGACGCCGCTAGGCGCAAAAGCACCGGGAGCATTGCCGGGGACTATGACGTTGCCGCTAGCGGTTGTACCGTCGTTGTTGAAGATGATTGAATTAGCTGTGCCACCACCGAGCGGGGTAGGGTTGGCTGCGTTGACAGTTGCCTTTGTGGTCGTGATCGAGACATTACCAGAGACGTTTTGGGCGCTCGTGGTATTGATCGCTCCGGCCGTTATGGTGTTAGCGCCGGTGCCATTGGCGATGATCGTGACGTTGCCACCAGGGGCGGTGGCGCCCGAAGAGCTGGCATTGATCGAGTTGACTGGCAATGTGACTGCGCCTGATCCGACAGCAGTTCCAGCCAGGGCTACCAGTGTGACGTTTCCGCCCGAGAGATTATTGGAAGTTGTAGAAGTGTTGATTACAGGTGAGGCTGCGCCTCCGGTCAGGTTGATAAAACCACCGGTCGAGACTGTGCCGAAGTCGGCCTGTGCTTGTTTGCCAACGCCGATAGGTCCAGTGCCGGTTGGAGCACCGTTAGTATCTATACCGGTGTTTGTCACGGTTGCGCCGGCGATCAGGGTGATTGAGCCACCCGAATTGGCCGTATCTATTTCGGCGCCGGGACCCGATGAAATGATGTTGGTCGAGGCCAAGATGACGATGTTTTCGCCGGCCGTAACTTGACCGTTAATTACAACATTGCCGGCGCTGTTTGCAAAAGTCGGGTCTCCGACTAAGCAGTTTTTGCCGAGCACGAGGCTGTCGCTGGCGGCATAGAAGTGCGCTGCACCACCGACGGTATTTAAGTTGCCGGTGACTTGGCCGACATCGCCATAGATATCACCTGTGCCGGAATAGATATTTAGGTTCTTAGATAAAAAGTTTCCGCCAACCATATTTACGTTAGCGGAGCCATCATAGGATTCATCTCTTACATTGATATCGCCTTGCAATGCTTGCAGCGATCCGCCGACGTTATTGATGTTCAAATTAGTCGTTGCGGCTGCGGCCAATATATTGATGTTGTTGTTGGCTGAAGCGACAACGCCGGCGTTGGTGAAGTCACCGGAGCCGGTCATGAAGTTGACGTTGTTGACGGCATGGATGACAGGAGCGGGTCCGGATGCGCCTGTAGGCAGAGCGTTGACAATGCTATTACCGGCGAAAATATTCACAACGCCAGATCCATATATGGAACCGGCGTTGGTGAAGTTATTGGTTGCGTAGAGGCTGAGGTCGAGGCTGCTGTTAATGGTGCCATTAATAGATGAGAGCATCGAATCGGGCACGACTGTTGAAATCACGCCGCCCATTGCGTTTGTAATGTCATGGGCAATGATTGTGCCGTTTGTGATTTTCGGGTTAGTCGAAACACCATATATAGAACCGTAATTGGTCAGATCGGCGTTGATTGTCATGACTGGATTCTTCGAGAAATAATCAACCGCTGTGACGCTCGAAGGAATTACCAGGCTCTGAAGATGAGTATTGTTGACGGTATTGAGGACGAAATCACCACCAGTGGCTGCACCGGTGTTGCTCAAAGTGACGCCCTGTGTGTGTCCTCCCAGGACTTGCTGGATGGCGACGTACTCACCGGCGGTGACTACGGATCCTGCGCGATAGGTTGTGGGTTGGCCACCTAGGTCAATAGTGACTGACGGAGCGCTGCCGAAGAGTCTCGATCCGAGAACGATATCGGCGGTAGTGGACGTCAAGTCCAGCGCCAGATGTTGTCCGGTCTGACCGAGTTCGTTTGTTGCGCCTCCGATATTGGGATTGACGAAGGTCATGCCCGTGGGATTGGCATGAGCGTGACGGATGGCGTTGGCGGCGTTGAAGTTGGTCACCGCGGCAGCGTGACCAGCCATCTGATGGAGAAGCGGAATGCCTGATTGGCTCTTGCCGATATCGCCGAAGGGCGAAGCTTGTCCGGCGAAAGCACCAGCGGCGGCGTGAGTGGCCCAGCCACCGGCTGTCGGCGATCCGGCAGATCCTGAATGGAAACTTGTTTGTGGAGTCGTTGGCGGCGCCCACCCGGAGCCTGCGGCGCCGTGTGCCATGACCTGGTTGGCCGAATCAAGGAAGAGCATACCTAGCATCGCCATTCCGGCTTGCTGTTTCCGCTTGCGCCTGCGCAGTTCAGTCTCTGTACGAGCTGGGCCGGCAAGGTGAGCTTGTGACATATGCATTAACGAATACTCCTGATAAGGCGCGAACCAATTAAGAGCTGCCGGAAGCAGCTCTTGGCACGCCATTTGGGTGGCGATTGTTTTTTCTAAAAGGATTCCGGAAAGATTTCTCATTTCAACTGAGAAACATTTCGTTCGCAGGAACGTCTTCGTGACTGCCGTCATGAAACTGTGCCCGCAAAGTTCAAAGTAGCAGAGCGTTCAATGCGACGTCTACCCGTAAAAGTACGAGCCGTTTTTGCAAACCCCCGTGAATTGGCGATTGCGAAATTAGAAAATTCTCAGGAGCCGTTTTTTTAAGCTTGTTTTTAATATCTATATGCAGATTGTCTGCGTTTGCCATCACGTCAGGTGTAGCCTCGGTCTTTGCAAGTTTCACTTAAATACTTAAAATGCAAGGCTATGCAATTTTGGATAACAATTCAACCTGCGTTGTGAGGTGTAGATCGTTGATCCACTTTGCCACTTAAACGCATATATTTCTGCCACTCGAATGCCGAATTGTTAGTGCTTATGAGCGACTTTTTTTAGCAGAATTTTATCGAATTGACACTTATTTGCCGGATTTGATGCCGCATGACAAGAGGCTTTTCGACTACATCTGAAATTCCAACGATAATTGAGGGAACATTATTCGCGCCCCAATTTTCATGGATTTTTTTAGGGATTCGATGGCACTCGACAATATTTCTTCCGCTGCTTTCAGCATGATCGGTATGACATTCGACTCCATCGGCGGCCTTTATCTGGCCTACGACCTGCTTGGCGGCGAGCGAGGTCCACTCTCCAAACTGACTCGGCTGGCCACATACAGTCTCTTGGCCTTTGCGTTTTATGCTTTTACCTTCAATCTCAAGTTTGCTCTAATTGGCGGCATCGGAATGGGCTCGATCTTCGGCCTGCAATTACATGTGATTGGCGCCGGCAAAACTTTCGACAAAAAATCGCTATTTCTCATTGCCCTTGCCCGCATGCTCGTAATGGGCTTTGCCGCATCCGCTGTGCTTTCCCACACGGCGGCGATGATACTTGGGATCGGTGCGTTTTTCGGCTCATTGGCATCAGTCAAACTAAAAGTGTCACCGGAATATTGGTACGAAGCTTCAATCAAACCGGTGTTTCGCCCTAAACGACTTGCTATTGGTCTCTTACTTGGTAGCTTTGTTGCACTCGTTACCTGGATCGGCGAAACCATATCCGGTACCACTAACGCCCTGCCGATTGCGCTTCGACTGGGATTTGTCATCGGCATCGGTACTGCTTCAGTAGCGTGCATCAGTCCATTCGTAGAATGGTACGCCGACAATCTTCCGCCCAAGCGCATGGGGTATATCGGAGCGATCATGTTTCTTATCGGCTTCGTCATTCAGGCCCTACCCTCGTTGATTGTCTTACTAGGCCTGTGATTTTTTCTGATGTCGAACTTGGCGGCCCTTAGAATCCTGCGGTCCTTATAAGGATAAAGATTAGCTCGGCGGTGCCAATAGACCACACTCGGTCACAAACCCGCCATTGCTGTGCCTTACTTTCGCCATAGCTTTGCCATAACTATCCCTTACTGTTTATTCACCCCCAAATGCAGGTGAAATTACATGGTCAGCGCCGCTGTTGAATCAACCTCCAGCCATCTCCTCCCTAAAGACACTATTGATCGCATCGCGCAATTGTCCGACAGCGGTCGCACCCACGCTACGAGTGAAGTATTCAAACCCGGTGCCGTGAAAGGCGCCGACGCCTTTTTCGCAGGCAAGGCCTGGGACGCCTCCGTGCACCTGCCCGGACTGGATTTGTCCGGCACACCAGCG
>Ga0105248_10003301_pt1 | contig 17903 bp, 13 predicted proteins | sample KBSS34metaG_FD_81524 | JGI IMG/M metagenome (GOLD analysis project Ga0105248, IMG submission 81524) | Switchgrass rhizosphere microbial communities from Kellogg Biological Station, Michigan, USA - KBS S3-4 metaG | ecosystem: Host-associated > Plants > Roots > Rhizosphere > Soil | place... | reverse complement strand
GCCGATCGGTTCGTCGCCCCCGGCGAGCGCGTCGACATCAATGACATTGTCGAAACGGCAATCGCCAACGCAGGCCACTTGCGAGGTGCCGGTTCGTGCGAGTTCGGGCTGCAGGTTGCGCAAGACCTTCCTTCGATCCGCGGCGACCGCGCGCAGCTGGTCCAGGTCCTCGACAATCTTCTCAGCAATGCCTTGCGTTATGGCTGCGATCGCCCGAACTCCGAGATCGATATTGCGGCAGAGCGAAGCGGTGACTGGATTTTGCTCAGCGTCACCGATCATGGACCCGGCATTTCTCGCGAACATTTGCCTCGCGTGACCGAGCGCTTCTACCGCGCAGATGCCGCGCGAAGCCGTGAAACCGGCGGTACCGGTCTCGGGCTTGCGATCGTCAAGCACATCATCGAGCGGCACCGGGGTTCATTGGATATCCGAAGCACGCTGGGTGTCGGAACCAGCGTTACGGTGAAGCTGCCGGTCGCAGCCTAGGCGGCTCGTCCCCTTTTAGTGGACGAACCTCGCAACCACGTCGCGATACGAACGCGACACTTTCACCTGCGCTCCTGAATCCAGCACCAGGAAGCATTCGCCGTTCGTGTGCGGCTTCACCTGACGGACGAGGTCGAGATTGACGATCGTCGATCGGTGGACACGCTGGAACCGCCGCGGATCGAGCCTTTTCTCGAGATCTTTCATCGTCTCGCGCAGGATCAGCGTGTTGTCGCCGGTCTGGATGCACATATAGTCCCCGGCGGCATCGATCCGCTCGATCGTGTCGACGTCGACCCGGAAAATCTGTCCCTGGTCCTTGATGTTGATCATCTTCTCATAGCGCGTCGGTGCAGGCGACATGTCCGGCGTGGCCTCGGCCAGCTCCTCGGCCGCCTCCGGAGCATGCTCGGCCAAAGCCTCCTTAAGGCGCTCGCTTTCCTCCGCGCTACGCTTCTCGGAAAGGCGCTGGCGAACCCGGTCCATGGTCGCTGCGAGCCGGTCTTCGTCCACCGGCTTCATCAGATAATCGACCGCTTGGGCGTCGAAGGCCCTCAGTGCATGCTCGCCAAATGCGGTCACGAAGACGAACAAGGGCGGTTCCACATCCATGAGGCCCTGAATGACGGAAAATCCGTCGAACCCCGGCATCTGGATATCGAGGAAGACAAGGTCCGGCTTGTGGGTCTTGATCTGGCGGATCGCCTCTCTTCCGTTGGCGGCGGTGGCGATCACCTCGACGTCGTCATGCGCTTGCAACCTTAGCTGGAGGCCCTGCGTCGCAAGGGGTTCGTCATCGACCAGGATGGTCCGAATGGTCATTCGATATTGTCTCCGGTCTCGAAAGGAATTTCCAGAATAACGCTGAACCCCCCTCGATCGTTCTGTGTGGTCTCGAAACGGTGTCCGCCGCCATAGGCCTGCGACAGTCTGTCGCGAATGTTCGCCAGTCCGACTCCGGTGGAGGGGCTGGCGCTGATTTCGGCGCCCTCGCCATTGCCATTGTCGGCAACCTCGATCCTCACTGCCTGGCCCTCACGGCTGGCGGTAATCCAGATGTCGGCACCGTTCTCCGACGGAGTCACGGCATATTTGATGGCATTTTCGATCAGGGGCTGCAGGAGCAGCGAGGGCAATCGCGCGCCGATAGTCTCCGATTCGATCCGGAAATGCGGCCGCAACCGATCCTCGAATCGCATCTTCTCGATCTCGAGATACAGCTTCAGAGTCTCGACCTCCTGCGCCAGCGTGACCTTCGCCGTCGGCTCGTTGGCGAGCGTATAGCGGAGGAACGAGGCCAGCCGTGCAAGCATCGCGTTTGCGCGCTCGGTCTGCTTCAACAGAACAAGCGTCGAGATCGAGTTCAGCGTGTTGAACAGGAAGTGCGGGTTCAGCTGGTACCGAAGCATTGCCAGCTGCGCGGTCGAGGCCTGCCCCTCGAGCTTTTCGCGCTGGCGGATTTCCGCTTCGAGCAGCAGGAAATAATTGATCCCGTAATAAAGCGCCGCCCATGCCGCGAGCAACGAGAAGTTGAGAAGGATCGCGCCGAGATATTCGACGCCGATCGGCTTTGCAGTGGGCTTCAGGAAGGTCGCGTAGCTCCAAGTTTCGATCACCGAAAAGGCGGTCGACGAAAGCATCACCGCGAGCAGTGACAGGACCAGTGTCCATACCGGCATCATCTTGATCAGGCGCCTGAACAGCGACGCCATGAGCAGGGTCAGCGAATATCCGGTCGCTGTCAGTAGGAGGGTGTGGATCAGCCACATCCAACCCATCGAATTGGCAAAGCCGGACAAGGAGCGGAGGAAGAAATATCCGCTCCACCCGAACGATTGCAGGATCCAGAAGGCACGGTTCTTGTCGTCGAAGAAGGGGCGGTCGAGGCCCATGCCGCGGGCGATCGGTTCCGCGGGCGACTGGATCTTGGGTGTATCGGGCGCACGACGAGGCGTGGCCGCTCGTCTTTCGAGGGTCGCGCTTTTGGTGGCCATGGCGGGGATATAGAGGCGGCTCGCCGCCATTGCGAGCGCAAGCCTTGCTTTGATCCCGCGCTTGCTTCTAGCGGGGCCGACCGGGAAAGTCCGGCGTTGTGCGAATGGCGAGAGGCATCGAATGAAGCTTGTTCGGATTCTTGCATTGGCCGCACTGGCCGTCCTGGCCTCCTGTCGCGGGCATGGCCCCGATCAGGCAGGGACCGGACAAGCCAAGGAAGCGGCGATCGCCCCGATCCTGACGACACCCGACGCCATCGACGTTCACAGCTTCGCCCGTCCGCTTGAAGCGCGGGTCACGCATGTTGCGCTGGACCTGAATGTCGATTTCGACGCCAGGCGAGTGGGTGGAACCGCCACTCTCGACATCGATCGCCGACCCGATGCGAAGCAAATCATCCTCGACGACAACGGCCTCGAGATCGAAAGGGTAGCCGACGGCGCCGGGCAGCCGCTGCGGTGGAAGGTCGGCGCGAGGGATCCGAACTTGGGTACGCCGCTGATGATTGGCCTTTTGCCCGACACCCGGCGCCTGGTGATCACCTACAAGAGCGCACCTGAAGCGGGGGCGCTGCAATGGCTTACCCCTGCGCAAACCGCGGGGAAAAAGACGCCATTCCTCTTCAGCCAGGGGGAATCGATCGAGAATCGAAGCTGGATTCCGACCCAGGATTCGCCGGGGGTGCGGCAAAGCTGGGAAGCGACGATCCACGTTCCGGCCGGAATGACCGCGGTCATGAGTGCTCCCCGCAAGGAAGAGCCGATCACCCAGGGCGGCGAAAGCGTCTTCAGCTTCCGGATGAACCATAACGTGGCGCCCTACATGATCGCGATTGCGGTGGGAGATCTGGCGTTCAAGCCGCTGGGTTCGCGCACCGGGGTCTGGGCCGAGCCGGCGACGATAACTGCCGCCGCTCGTGAGCTCGCCGATACCGAGAAGATGGTTGCCGCCGCCGAGAAGCTTTACGGCCCTTACAAGTGGGGCCGTTACGACGTGCTCGTGCTTCCGCCATCCTTTCCCTACGGCGGCATGGAAAATCCGACCATGACCTTCGCGACGCCGACGTTCATCGCCGGCGACAAGAGCCTCGTCAGTCTCATTGCGCATGAGCTCGCCCACAGCTGGTCGGGCAATCTCGCGACCAATGCGACCTGGAACGACTTCTGGCTCAACGAGGGAATGACGACCTACGCCGAGCGGCGCATCGTCGAGGAGCTCTACGGCCAGCGTGTGGCAGAAGAGCAGATTACGCTCGGAATCGACGCCATGGCGAAGGCGATCAGTGAAAATGGTGGGACGGGCGGGGCCGACACGCGTCTTCACCTCGAGCTCAAGGGCCGTCACCCCGATTCCGGTCAGTCGGACATCGCCTATGAAAAGGGCGCGGCCTTCCTTCGAACGATTGAGGCCATTGTCGGCCGGAACCGCTTTGACGAATGGCTGAAGGGCTGGTTCGCGCGCCACGCCTTCCAGCCGGTGACCAGCGCCATTTTCCTCGCCGATATCAGACAGAATTTGGTCAAGGGCGACAAAGGGCTTGAACAAAAGCTGATGCTCGATCGCTGGGTCTATCAGCCCGGAATTCCGTCCAACATTGCCCTGCCGCCAAGGGACTTGTTCGTGCAGCAGGACGAGGCGGCCATTGCCTATGCGACCGGAGCTTCTCCGCCGGAGAGATGGAAAGACTGGACCACGGACGAGCGCCTTCGTTTCCTGAACCGCGTTCCGCGAACCCTGCCCAAGGAACGGCTGGCAACGCTTGAGCACGCATTCCAGCTCAACTCGATCGGCAACATGGAAGTGCGTTTTGCGTGGCTCGATCTGGCCGTCCGCAATCGCTACGACCCGGCTGTTCCGTCGCTGGAGCATTTCCTGACCGAGCAGGGCCGCGGCAAATTTGTGAAGCCTCTCTTCAAGCTGCTCGCTGCCGATCCACAATGGGGCAAGCCGATCGCGAAACGAATATATGCGCAGGCGCGCAAAACCTATCACCCGTTAGTAACGCGTGATTTGGACAAGCTCGATCTTTAAAGGTCTTAACTCCGCTTCAACTCTCTTTGGATAAGCCCCTTCACGCACGTGAAACGGTGGGCGGATGTACGAAGCTCCAGATCGGTATAAGCGTTTGATTTCAGCGCGACTCCCAGGCGGGGAGTCGGCGGGCCTCGCTGCGCGCGAGGCAGAGTCGGAGACCTCTCCGCTCCGGGATGTACAGCTTATTTCGCGCGCTCAGCTCGCGCCTTTCTTCGCCGCGGCAAACATTGTCGCTTCGCTAATCATGCTTGCCAACCTGTGGGAAGTGATCGGGAAGACCTGGCTCCTGCCGTGGGCCGTGGCTGTCGCCGCGGTCAATCTCGGGGCAATGCAGCTCGCCCGCACGCAATCGATCACCTGTGTCGGACGCTCCGGACGTCGGGTTCCGACCTGGCTCCTCGTCGGTGACATCGCAATCCGCGCATTCACCTTCTTGAGCTTGCCGCTTTATCTCTTCCCGTCGCTGGATCCTGGATCCCAGGTCATCGCCGCGTCCGTGATGGCGGGCCTTGGAATCGGCGGACTCGGCCTCGTCGTCGTGCCGCAATGCGCGATGACCTGGATGGTCGCCTTCACCGTCGGAGTCGGTGGTTCGCTCGTGATCGGGCGTCACACCGTGCCCTTCCAGCACATGATGTCGATCCTGTTCACGCTTGGGGTGTCGATCACCGGAGTGATGACCGTCGCCCGCTGGGCATTCCACCAGTTGAAGATGAATGCCGACGTCGGCAGCCAGAGCGAGAGCGCGAGCCTGCTTCTCCAGGAATATGAGCAGCGCGGCGTCGGTTGGCTGTGGCAAGTCGATGGCGAAAATCGCGTCACCTACATCAGCTCGCGCATGAGCGCGCTCCTGGGGCGACCGGCCAGCCAGCTGATCGGTCATTCGTTCGCCGCATTGCTCGGTGGGCATGCAGAGCTCGGCCGTGTCCTCCTCGAAAAGCAGCCGTTCAATGCGCTCGAGATGGAGCTTGGAACCCCGCGTGGTCCGCGCTGGATCTCGATGGCCGGCGATCCGATCATCGACACTGCCGGACGGTTCGAAGGATTCCGCGGGGTCGGTTCGGATATCACCGAGATCCGTCAGACGCAGGAGCGGCTGACCCACCTCGCCAACGTCGACGTGCTGTCGGGTCTTCCCAACCGCGGGCGTGTCCGCCAGCTGCTCGGCGAAGCGCTGCGCGGCGCGACGACAGGCAATGTGCCCTGCGCGATCATGTTCCTCGATCTCGACGGCTTCAAGCCAGTCAACGACACGTTCGGACATCCCAAAGGCGATGCGGTCCTTCGCGCTGTCGCCAAGAGACTCGTCGACGAAGTCGGGAGCCATGGAACGGTCGGCCGCATGGGCGGAGACGAATTCGCGATCGTGATCAACGACGCCCAAAGCCGCAAGAAAGTCGAAACGCTCGCCGACCGGATCATCCAGTCGATCAAAGAACCGTACATGATCGATCAGATCGAGATCCGCATTGGCGTGTCGATCGGTTGCGCGTTCGGGCCGATTGACGGGGCAACGGTCGACGACCTCATCTTGAAGGCCGACCTTGCGCTGTACCAGGCGAAGGACGCGGGCCGCGGCTGCGCGCGTTACTTCTCGTCCGAGCTCCAGTCGGAACAGGAGGATCGCGTCCGTCTCGAGGCCGATCTTCGAAGCGCCCTCGCGTCCAAGCAGTTCCACCTGGTCTATCAGCCGCTGATCAATTCCAAGAATCAAAGGCTTGTCGGTTTTGAGGCGCTCATCCGCTGGAACCACCCGAAGCGTGGTTTCGTGCCCCCGAACGTCTTCATCCCGGTCGCCGAGGAAACCGGCCTGATGCCCGTGATCGGCGAATGGGTGATCGATGAGGCTGCGAGGGCGGCTGCGACCTGGCCCGACCCCATTGCAGTCGCGCTCAACATCAGCCCGAAGCAGATCATCCAGCCCAACCTGCCCAACGTGGTCAGCGAGGCGCTTGGACGGCACAAATTGGCGGGCAATCGCCTGGAGCTCGAAGTGACCGAAGGCGTGTTCCTTGGCGATAACGGTTCCACGCTCGACGTCCTGAAGCGCCTTCGCGCGCTTGGCGTCGGCATCGCGCTCGACGATTTTGGAACGGGCTATTCGTCGATCGGCTATTTGAACAAGGCGATCTTCCACAAGCTGAAGATCGACGGCAGCTTCGTGCGCGAGGCGGGATCGCGGCCGGAGAATGTCGCGATCATCCAGTCGATCGTCCAGCTGGCCAAGAGCTTCCGAATGTCGGTAACGGCCGAAGGCGTCGAAACCGCCGAGGACTTCGAACGCATGCGAGACCTCGGCTGCGATATCATCCAGGGCTATTTGTTCGGGAAACCGCTGGCCTACGAACGCGCCAACCAGATGGTTCTCGGTCTCGGCGCAAAGCGCATGGCGGGTTGATCAGGCCGCTCGCGCCGCATCGGGCTGCGTCAGCAGCCGCCAGTTCATCCGCGGATAGGAATTCAGCTGCTGGCCAAGCCCGCTGGTAATGAAGGTCAGCCGTTCGATCGTCCGGCTTTGCTTCAGCGGGCCCGCATCGAGGTAGCGAAACGGCGTGCCGCGGACCAGGTCGAGGAATTCGATCTTGGCCTTTGCGTCGTCGCCAGTGACGAGCACATCGCTCAAAAGGTCGCCGAACTGAGGGTGATCGAACACCTCCCAGAAGACGTTCTTGAAGGCTCCGACAATGCGCGCTTGGGGAAAGCGTTTTTGCAGCTCCTCCGCGGCGCTGGTGTCCCACGGAGTGACGAAATCGCTGTAATCCAGATTGAAGGGATTGCTGATGTCGATCAGCAGCTTGCCCCGGAGTGCCGAGCAATACCGATCGAGAAGATCGAGGAGGCCATCGCGCATGAAGACGGCCGGCAGAATCGAACTGGCGCGAACCGCATCCGAATAACAGCCGGCCCGGAGCGTCGGAATATCGAGCTTCCTTACAATTTCGGCTGCGCGGTCGGAATCGCGCGATCCCAGAACGACCTTCCGTCCGGCGCGAGCAAACATCGCTGCAAGTCGGGAACCCATCCGTCCAGTTCCCAAAACCCCAAGCTCGGGAGCAAAATGGTCCAAGCCGGCCATAAGGCAAATCTTTCAATCAGCGCCCAAGATCGGCAACATTTTTAAGTCTGAATGAACGTGTCTCGCCAACGAAACCGGTGGGGCAGGAGATAAGCCAGACTTATGGACGGGGTGGTTCGGAATCGCAGAGTCTTTTCCCAATTCTCGACTGGTGTTCATTCGACTATCGTTGGCTGGTCGCAAGCACGGGGATGTCATCTGCAACAGCTGACCGGATTGCAGGACCTGTTCAAATATCAGAGCGGCCGGGTGATCTCGCTCGGGCGTGTGATGCTTGGCGTCATGTTCCTGGTCGCGGTGACCCTCGACCGCAGCGAGCCGCACCTGGCCTGGGTGCGGACCTTTACGCTCTTGACCCTTTATTCGGCCGCGGCCGTGATCATTGCGGCTGCGACCTGGCGGAATTGGTGGCTCGATGCCCGGCTCGCCGTGGCCACGCATATTGGCGATATGGCCGTTTTCACGGCAATCGTCTTTTCGGCGAACAGCACGACAAGCCCGTTCTTCCTTTTTTTCGTGCTTCCGCTGCTCTCCGCGGCGGTACGATGGAGCTGGCGTGAGACCGCCTTCACCGCGACGGCTCTTATCGGCCTCTTCATGATTGCCGCGTTGCTGATCACTGGAACCGAGACCATTGAGCTTGAGCGGTTCGTCATCCGCGCCGGCAATCTCCTGATACTGTCGCTCCTGCTCATCTGGTTCGGCATCAACCAGCGATCGAACAGGCTGTTCTTTCGAGTCGAGGATCAAACCAGCGGTCTTGAGGAGCAGAATTCGCATCTTCGCGCACTTGGCGTCGCAATCCGGGTGTCACAGGCGAGCGGTGGAGCGTTGCTCATCGCGCCGTCAGGCGAGGAGGTTTGCGAAGGCTTCGTCATCGCAGGCGATGAGGCGCGCGCATTCAGCACGGACGGTCCGCTCGTTCGTTATGAGGGATACCCGGCCTTTCTCTACGATGTCCCTAATAATCGCGCAGTCACCCGGCGGTCGCAGGGCCCTTTCCATTTTGCCTCTGCCTCTGCCCTCCTCAATCCCGGCAAACTGGACTTTCTCGGCAACCAGGGTCTGGTTGCGGAAATTCGGACGGGTACGCTCCATGGCTGGCTGCTGCTCTGGGGAATCGCCGATCTTTCGATCGATTTTATCGACCTCGGCCCTGAACTCGGCCGCGCCGCCGGCGCAATTCTCGACCGCCATGCCTTGCTCGATGCAATCGAGGCCGGTGCCGCTGCCCGCACTCGCCTGTCCCTCGCCCGCGACGTGCACGACAGCATCGTGCAGTTCCTTGCCGGCGCGGCGTTCAGGGTTGAGGCGATTAAGCGCGCTTCAAAACCAGGAACGAAAATCAGCGACGATCTCGACGAATTGAAGCGCCTGCTGGTTGAAGAACAGGGGGAAATTCGCGGCTTTCTCCTGGCACTCCGCCGAGATCGCGAGCTCGACCTTTCCGAGGCCATCGAAGAGCTCCGTGCGCTGGCTGGGCGGCTCGGCCAGCAATGGTCGGTCGATTGCAGCATCACCGACAATGGTCAGAAGGCATCGATCCCGATCCGCCTCCAGCTGGACCTTCAGCAAATGCTTCGGGAAGCCGTCGCAAATGCGGTTCGACATGGCGGCGCAAATCGGATCGACGTTGGACTTGCGGTCGAGGATGATCGGCTGAAGTTCAACGTTGCCGACAACGGATCGGGCTTTCCCGATTGTGAGGCTGCAGCCGAGCCCTGGTCACTCAAGGAGCGCGTCGAGCGGGCTCACGGATCGATCCGGTTGGTTTCCGAGCCGGGATCGACCAATATCCTTATCAGTCTACCCTTGGCGGGAGCCGTCGCGTGACCAGAGTCTTGCTTGTCGATGACCATCCAATGATCGCGGCCGCACTCGAGATGTTGCTCCGCGAGACCAATTACGAAATGCTCGGCCGAGCCCGAAGCGTGTCGGAAGCGAATAAGCAGATCGGAAAGCTGAAACCCGACCTCTTGCTCCTCGACGTCAACCTTCCCGACGGGTCCGGAATCGATGTTCTTCGGCGCCTGTCCCGCTCCCGAGGCAGGCCTTTCGTCATCTTGCTTACGGCGGGAATGGATGAATCGCAGCTGCTGGCGGCTGCCGAGCTGGAGCCGGAAGGCATGGTGCTCAAGACATCCGATCCTGGCCTTCTCACCGACTGCATGGACGCGGTAGTCGCGGGGAAGCGCTGGACCGACCCGGAAATTGCCGAACGGACGAGGCAGGCTCAGGAAAAGGCAGCTTCTGCTCCACCGCTCACGCGCCGCGAGCGCGAACTTGTGGAACTCGTCCGGCAGGGCCTTCGCAACCGCGACATCGCGGCCGAGCTTGGAGTCACCGAGGGAACGGTCAAAGTCTATCTTCACGCCATCTTCGACAAGTTCCACGTCGAAAACCGAACGGAGCTTGCGCTCCGGGCGTCCGAACTCGTCAGGCGCTAGCCGCCGCCAAGTCTAGATTTGCAGCTGGCTGCCGAGCTCGACCACCCTGTTGGTCGGGAGCTTGAAGAATTCCATCGCGCTTTCGGAGCTCTTGAGCATCCAGGCGAACAGCCGTTCGCGCCAAAGTGCCATTCCGGCATGCCGCTTCGACGCGATCAGCTTCTGGCGGCCAAGGAAGAAGCTGGTGCTCATCATGTTGAATGGCTCGCCGCAGGTATCGATGCGGGCCAGGTCCCTGGGGATATCGACTTCTTCCATGTAGCCGTAGTGCAGGATCACGCGATAAAATCCCTCTCCGGCATCGTGCACCTCAAGCCGATTTTCGGGTGAGACATGCGGCACTTCCTCGACCTTGACGTTGAGGATCAGCACCCGGCCGTGCAGTACCTGGTTGTGCTTGAGATTGTGGAGCAGCGCCGCCGGAACCGTATCGGCCGAGGTCGACAGGAACACGGACGTCCCGCGCACGCGGTGAACGGATGCACCCGCCGACTTGATGAACACTGAAAGCGGCAACGCCGATTCCGCCAGCCGTTGGCGCATCAGCTGGCGGCCCTTGGCCCAGGTGGTCAGAACGGTGAAGCTGATCGCTGCGACCAGCAATGGGAACCAGCCGCCGTCGGGAATCTTTGTGATGTTCGAGGCGAAGTAGGCGCCGTCGACAAGAAGGAAGAGCGCCGTCGCGCCTCCCGCGAGCCAGCGATTCCACTTCCAGACGTAAAGCATCAATACGCCCAGCATCACCGATGTGATGAGCATCGTGCCGGTCACCGCAATGCCATAGGCCGACGCGAGCTTGCCGGACTCCCGGAATCCGAACACCAGCAGGATCACCATCGCCAGGAGGCCCCAATTGACGGCGGGGATGTAAATCTGGCCGCGCGCCTTCTCGCTGGTGTGCTCGGTCTTCAGTCTCGGCAGGAAGCCGAGCTGGATCGCCTGGTGCGTAACCGAGAAGGCGCCTGAGATGACCGCCTGGCTGGCGATGATCGTCGCCACCGTCGCGAGGAACACGAGCGGCAGGCGCATGGGCTCGGGAGCCAGTAGGAAGAATGGATTGATCGCCGCTGCAGGGTTAGTCAGCAGCAGCGCTCCCTGGCCCATGTAGTTCAGGGCCAGGCAGGGGTAGACGAGTGCGAGCCAGGAGAAGTTGATGGCCTTCCGCCCGAAATGCCCCATGTCCGCATAAAGCGCTTCGGCTCCCGTCACGCACAGGAACACCGATCCAAGCGCGAGAAACGCGAGCCTGGGATTATAGGTGAAGAATTTCACCGCCCACGTCGGGTTGATGATCCCCAGGATTTCCGGGTGCTGCAGGATGTGTGGCACGCCGAGCGCCGCAAGCACCGCGAAATAGACAAGCATCACCGGTCCGAACAAGTTTCCGACTTTTGCGGTCCCCCGTGTCTGGATGAGGAACAGTGCGACCAGGATCCCGATCGCGATCGGCACGACCAGCGGCTGCAATCCGGCCTGGACGATCGTCAGCCCCTCGACCGCGGACAGGACTGAGATCGCCGGAGTGATCATCGCGTCGCCGTAGAACAGGCACGTCGCAAGCACGCCGAGCAGCACCAGGGTTGGTGCCCAGGTCTTCTTGCCTTCGATATTGCGCGCGATCAGCGACAGCAGCGCAAATGATCCCCCCTCGCCGCGATTGTCCGCGCGCATCGCGACGCTCACATATTTGAACGTCACGATCAGCATCAGAGTCCAGAAGATGAGGCTCAGGACTCCGAAGATGTGCAGGGGATCGACCGCAAGCGGATGCGGGCCGAGGAAGCTCTCCTTCATCGTATAAAGCGGCGACGTGCCGATGTCGCCATAGACGACGCCGATTGCGCCAAGCATCAGCTTCGGCAGGGCGTCCGTAGGACCATGATGGGCAACTCCCTCCTCAGCGGGAAGGATGTTGTCGGCGGTAAGCTCGTTCATGCCGTGCGGTGTGGTCGCTGCCGCATAAAGATTCCATGTGGAATTGGCTGTCCGCACCCTGAAGGGCGCGTTAAATCCGAACGGCGCCCCTTCACGATTGCGGCTCCGAGGCGCAACTAGCGGCCATGCTCCAGACCGACGCATCGATCACCGAACGCATCCAGGCTTATGCGGGAGCCATTGCGATGGTCGCCGTCGCAACGCTGATCGGGCTGTGGATCGCGCCGCGCTGGGGCACTGCGCCGGTGGACATGATCTACCTTCCCGCAGTCCTCGCCGCCGCTGCCCTATGGGGGCTGGGGCCGGGACTTGCAGCCGGTCTTGCGGCGGCTGTGGCCTACAACTTCTTCTTCACCGAGCCGCTCCACACGCTGCAGATGTATCACGTCACCGACATCGTGACGGTCGTCATCCTGCTGATCGTCGCGCTGGTGACGAGCCAGCTCGCCGCCGGCATCCGCTCACAGGCGCAGCTCGCAGCCTCCCATGCGGCCCGCAATGCGACGATCGCCGGCTTCGCGGGCCGTCTGCTGTCGTCGAGCAGCGAGACGGAGATTGCGGAGACGGCTTGCGCCGAGCTCCATCGGCTGTTCGGCAGCAACGCGATGCTGGTCAGCGGTCTTCCCCAGCCCGACCTGATCGCGGCAATGCCCGTCGGCAATCGGCTGACCCCGAGCGATATTGCGGCCGCGGCGTTAACCCTCGAATCCGGCGAACCCGCAGGGCGCGGGACTTCACGGCTCCAGCCCGCCGAATGGGTCTTTTATCCGGTCCGTTCCGGAAGCGCCGTGATCGCCGCAGCAGGCCTGGCCCGTGATGATGGCGTTCCACCCGTCGCGGAGGAACAGATTCCGCTTCTCGACAATCTGCTCGACCAGCTTGCGCTCGCGCTGGAACGGGCCCGCGCAGATTCGGACCGGCGCGAGGTCGGCTCGCTTCGCGAACGCGATCGTCTGCGCTCGGCATTGTTGTCCTCGGTCGGTCATGACTTGAGGACGCCGCTTACCGCAATCATCGGCGCGGCAGCCGAACTTCGCCGCGCCCGGGCCAACGATCCCGAATTGCTCGCAACCATCGAAAGCGAAGCCGGCAAGCTCGAACGTTATATCTCGAACCTTCTCGATATGGCTCGGATCGAAGCTGGTGCAGTGAAATTGAAGACCGAGTGCGTGGACCTCGTCGATGCGGTCGCTGCGGCATTGAAGGACCTTCGCCAGGGGCTGGCGTCGCGCGAGGTCGGCGTCGATTTGCCTGCCGACCTTCCGCTGGTGCGCGCCGACCCACAGCTGCTGCATCATTGCCTTATCAATCTCATTGACAATGCCGCGCGTTATTCGGGCGCGGACGGTCCCATATGGATCGCCGCCAATGCCGTTCGCGGCGATGTGAAGCTGACGATCGAGGATCGGGGCCCGGGACTTCCCGTCGACCGCGAGCGCGCCCTCGATGTATTCACCCGACTGGAGGGTTCGGACCGAAGGGGCGGGGCCGGACTTGGCCTTGCGATCGTAAAGGGATTTGCGGAAGCGATGGGGGCGAGCGTCACTGCCGGCAATCGAAAGGACGGTCAGGGAGCCGCGTTTTCGCTTTGCTTTCCAAAAGCCCTCGTCGTCTCGGAACGAGTCGATGCCGGCTAGGCCGCCGAAGATTCTCGTCGTCGATGACGAACCGCAGATCCGGACGTTGCTCCGGGCGACGCTCGGGCGTGCCGGCTATGCCATCGCCGAGGCCGCGAATGCGCGGGAGGCCCTGAGCGCAAAGTCGATCGATAAGCCCGACCTCATCCTGCTCGACCTCGGCTTGCCCGATCGTGACGGGCTCGAGCTGATCACGGCTTTGCGCGCCGAGCCGCGATCCGCCCTAATTGTGGTTTCGGCGCGCGACCAGACCGAGCAGAAGGTCGCGGCACTCGACCTTGGCGCCGACGATTATGTGACGAAGCCGTTCGATACGGAGGAGCTGCTGGCACGGGTCCGGGCCTCGCTTCGCCAGCGCCTTGCGTCGGAATCGGAGCGGCAGGTGATTGAGGCAGGAGCGGTCAGCATCGACCTTTTGTCGAGGATCGTTCGGCGGGACGGCGTGGACGTGCACGTAACTCCCAAGGAATGGGACCTGCTCGCCGAACTCGCCAAGCACCCGGGGCGCGTGTTGACGCACGAAAATCTGCTGCGGACCGTCTGGGGTCCGGCGCATCTCGGCCAGACCGAATATCTGCGGGTTGCCATCCGTGCGCTGAGGCAAAAGCTGGAGGCCGAGCCATCCCAGCCGCGGCTGATCGTCAACGAACCTGGGGTCGGTTACCGGCTCATCGCCGGCTGATGCTCACTTCCGCTTCTTCCTGGCCTTCTTGGGCTTTCCCTCCGCCTCGGTCCCATAGAGCTTGAGGAAGGCGTCGGCGGCGGCGTTGACCGCCTTGCTGACTTCCTTGGGATCGGGTCCATCGATCGCACCGAGCAGGCGGCGTTCGAAAAAGTCCCAGTCGCACAGGCCCTTCCAATGCATGAAGGTCACCCAAGGGTCGCCGCGCTTCAGTTTCCCCTCATCCATCAGTTCTTCGAACTTCCTGGCCATTCCCTCCCAGGCGGGCCGGATGATGTCTTCGTAGAACTCCTTTCCCATGGTCGATCCGCAAGGCTGGTTGGCCACCATCCGTATATTGGTGACAGGGAGCGATGACGTGCGCTTGTTCAAATAGGCAGTGCCGAGCGCGATCAGGCTTTCGCGCATGTCGTCGCTCGCCGGAAAGTCGCGGATAATCCGATCCGACTCGCTTGCGACCTGGAACTGGAGGACTGCTCGAAGCAGCTCCTCCTTGGACGGGAAATAGCCATAGAGAGTGGCTTTCGAACCGCCCAGCTTCTCCGACAGGGCCGCCATTGAGCAGCGGTCGTAGCCAAGCTGCTCGAACAGGTCGGCGGCTATCCTCAAAATCTTTGAGCGCTTCTCGTCTGTCCTGACGCGGGCCAACCTCGTCCAACTCCCTGAAAATCAATAACTGTACATACCTGTTCAGTTTTGAATTGACAAGGGTCGACTCGATAACTAAACCGTACGGTACAGGTACAAGATCGCGCATCGACGCGGCAAAAAGGGACAATGCAATGAAATGCTCACGGGCACCGCGGCTTGGCCGCGCCGGAATCCTGTTGCCTTCGCTGACGGCCTGCGCGGCGTAATCGAGGAGCATAGGACATGGCTGAACGCGATCCTCACGACCTTCTGACGGCCGAACGCCACGAGGTTCAACCCACTGAAGCCGAGACCGGCGCCGTAGCCGGCACCGCGGATCCTCGACGCAAGAAAGTCATGCTCGGCCTTGCTGCGGCTACGCTTCTCGCTGGTGGCGGCTGGTACATGTTTCACGACAGCGGCGAGGTTTCGACCGACAACGCTTATGTTGGAGCTGAAAGCGCGCAGGTGACGCCGCTGATCGCCGCCGCCGTCGTGGACGTTCCGGTGGTCAATACTGAGGTCGTCCGGAAGGGCGACGTCCTGATGCGCCTCGACGACAGCGACTTCAGGCTGGCAGTCGAGAAAGCCGAAGCGGCTTATCTGAAGGCACGGCGGCAATATGCTCAGTCCTCCGCCACGAGCGGCTCTCTGGCCGCCCAGGTCGATGCGCGTTCCGCCGACATCGGCCAGGCGCGCGCTCAGCTGGTGGCCGCCCAATCCGCGGTCGAGAAGGCCAAGGCCGACCTCGATCGGCGCGAGCATCTTGCCGGCGACGGCTTCGTCTCGCGCGAGGAGCTGACGAGCTTCCGCAACGCCTATGTTTCGGCCCAGTCGAACCTGCGCCAGGCGCAGGCCTCGATCGCACAGGCCGAGGCCAGCCGCGGTGCGGCACAGGAAAGCTATGCGGCTAACCAGGCGCTCATCCAGGGAACGTCGGTCGACAACAGCCCGGACGTCGCCGCCGCAAAGGCCGCGCTCGACCAGGCCCGGCTCGATCTTCAGCGCACCGTGATCCGAGCGCCGATCGATGGCGTGGTGACCAACCGGCAGGTGCAGGTTGGCCAGCGCATCGCCGCAGGCAATTCGGTGATGACGATCGTCCCCGTCGGCGCCGTCTATGTCGATGCCAACTTCAAGGAAGGGCAGTTGGAGCGGGTCCGGCCGGGCCAGATCGCGACGCTGACCTCAGACCTTTATGGCAGCAAGACCGTCTTCCACGGCCGGGTTATCGGCTTTGCCGGCGGCACCGGCTCGGCCTTTGCGCTAATCCCTGCGCAAAATGCCACGGGCAACTGGATCAAGGTCGTTCAGCGCTTGCCGGTGCGCATCGCACTCGACCCGAAGGAGCTTGCTGCGCATCCGTTGCGTGTAGGCCTCTCGATGGAAGCCACCATCGACGTCTCCGGAAAAGACGCTCGATAATGGATCGCGCCGCTTCCCGGTCGGCGGCGCCAAGCCCGGTGCTTCTTGCCGGACTGGTGCTCGCGCTGAGCAATTTCATGGTCGTCCTCGACACGACGATCGCCAACGTGTCGGTCGCGCACATTGCCGGCGGACTAGGCATTTCGTCGAGCGAGGGTACCTGGGTCATCACTTCTTACGCCGTCGCCGAGGCGATCTGCGTTCCGCTGACCGGCTGGCTCGCGCGCCGCTTCGGCGAGGTCAAAGTGTTCGTTGCCGGCATGGTCGGCTTCGGGATCTTCTCATTCCTCTGCGGAATTGCGCCCAGCCTCGGAGCGCTCGTGGCCTTCCGGGTGGGACAGGGCCTTGCCGGCGGCCCGCTGATGCCGATCAGCCAGACATTGCTGCTGCGCATCTTCCCCAAGGAAAAGCACGGGCTGGCGATGGCCCTCTGGTCCATGACCACCATCGTTGCGCCGATTTTCGGCCCGATCCTCGGCGGCACGATCAGCGACAATTGGGGCTGGAACTGGATCTTCTTCATCAACGTTCCAATTGCCATCCTTTGCTCGATTGCGGCGGTTGCCCTGCTCCGCGGAGCGGAATCGAAGACCGAGAAGCTGCCGGTCGACGGAATCGGCCTGGCAATGCTGGTGCTGGCAGTCGGCGCCTTGCAAATCATGCTCGATCTCGGCCGCGAGCGGGACTGGTTCGGAAGCTCCTTCATCGTCGAGCTCGCGCTGATCTCCTTCGTCGGCTTCGCATTCCTGATCGCCTGGGAGATGTTCGACCGGCACCCGATCGTCGACCTCAGGGTGTTTCGTCACCGGGGGTTCACTGTAAGCGTCACTGCCCTCGTTTTCACCTACGGGGCCTTCTTCGCCAGCCTGGTCGTCATCCCGCAGTGGCTGCAGACCTCTCTCGGCTACACTGCAACCTGGGCTGGCTATGCGACTGCATTCAACGGAGTCGCTGCCGTTTTCATGGCACCTGTTGCCGCGATCCTGTCGCAGAAGATCGATCCCAGGATCCTTGTCTCCGGCGGCATCCTGTGGCTCGCGGCGACTTCATTGACCCGCGTTCTTTGGTGGACCAGCGGCGCCGACTTCTGGACGCTTGCCTTGCCGCAGCTGATCCAGGGCGCGGGAATGCCCTTCTTCTTCGTGCCCCTGACAACGCTCGCGCTGGGCGCAGTTGACGATGATGAAGTCGCATCCGCCGCCGGCCTCATGAACTTCCTTCGAACCATGTCTGGCGCGGTCGCAACGGCGATCGGGGTCACGACGTGGGAAAATGGCGCGCAGCGTGCACGCGACAATCTGTCGGCGATCCTCAATGGAACGCAGTCGACCATGTCGACACTCCAGGCTCACGGCCTGGGAGCTGAGCAGTCGCGCCAATATGTAAGCCAGATCCTCGAAGGTCAGGCGACCGCAGTCTCGACGGTCAACTTGTTTGAGCTGTTCGCCGCGATCTTCGTGGCGGCCGCCTTGATCATCTGGCTCGCCCCCAAGCCGAAACACTCCGTCGCCCCCGGCGCCGGCCACTAGGAGATAATCGAAATGCCTCTTCTC